>ERZ1370068.5916-contig-4919_pt1 | contig 48563 bp, 64 predicted proteins | sample MGYA00561227_ERZ1370068 | MGnify/ENA primary metagenome ERZ1370068 (study PRJEB38410, sample SAMEA6850437) | metagenome | study: Metagenomic assessment of the ecological functions of the soil: analysis of the soil microbiota associated with the... | reverse complement strand
TTGTACTTCGTTCAGTTACGTATTGCTAATCCCAGGGCACCACCACGCCGGACGTCCAGGCGGCCGCCTTGCCGAGCTCCCGCCCGAGCAGCGCCGGCCGTCGCGTAGGCGCCGGCCAGCTGGAACGTCGGAGTTCTGCGGTGAGCGCCGGAGACCAGCTCGCGGCTCTCGAGGCGTGCGGCTCTCGTCGACGATGCCCAGGCGCAGGATCGCTGCACGCTCGGAATCGAGCGCGAAGCCGAGCAAGAGACCTGCAGCATCGGGCGGCACGATGCGGCGAGATCGTGAGCCGCCGGTCGCGCCGGATCTGCCGCGCAGCTCCTTCAGCGCCAGCGCCCAGAAGCGCCGCCGAAGGCGGCGCGCACGGGCCGCTCACGCCTTCACCTGCATGCGCCGCATCGCGCGCCAGGCCAGCGCGTAGAAGACAGCGCCGATGGCACCGATAGCCAGCGACCGCCCACCACACGGCGGGCCAGCCGCCGCCCTGCAGGAAGGCGTCGCGGACGACGACGACGTAGTAGCGGGCCTGCACCGAGGCTCGAGATCCAGCGCAGCGCGTCCGGGGATGTTCTCGATCGGGAAGATGAGGCCGGACGAGCAGGAACGACAGCGAGGAAGCCGCCGAGCGGCGACTGCGCCTGCGGCGGCGGCCTGGTTGGGAATGGCGCGCGCCGACGATGCGAGCCGAAGCTCACCACGCAGAACACGAACAGCACGCTCCCGACGAGCAGCGGCGTGGGATCGCCGGCGACAGCGCAGACCGAACGAGCGTGAGCATGAGCCCGACCGACAGCAGCGCACTGCGCGAGCCCGATCATCATCCCGGCCAGGATCTTGCCGAGCAGGAACTCGTGCGCCGAGATGCTCGAGACGTACACCTGCAGGATCGTCTGCTGCTCGCCCTCGCGCGACATGGCCAGCGCGGCCAGCACGGTCGGGAAAGATCGACAGGCCCAGCACCATGAAGCCGGGGCCGTAGAACTTCCGCGGCTCGCGGCCGGGATTGAACCACGAGGCCGCGTGGCGGTCTGGATCGCCGGGCGCGCTCAGCCAGCGCGACCTGCCGCGCGAAGGCGCGCGTGATCACCTGACCAGCGCTGCCTCTGGATGAGCCGCGCCGTGTTGCTGTCGGTGGCGTCCACCAGCACCTGGGTCTACCGAGCCGGTCGGCCGCGGCGGATCTCGCCGCTCGAAGTGCTCGGGGATGATGAGCGCCGCGCTGCGGCCCGTCCCAGGTCAGCATCGTCTCCGGCGCCATCGCAGGCGGCAGGGGCGCTGACGCGGAACGTGAGCGAGGCTGCGGAACGCGTCGGCGTACTGGCGCGACGGCGGCGTCTGGTCAGGTCCTGGATGACGATCGGGATGTCGGTCACCGTGAGCGAGATCGACGTGCCGAGCAGCGCGATGAGGGCGACCGGCAGCACCAGGGCGAGCGCCAGCGCGAGCCGGTCGCGGCGGATCTGGGTGAGCTCCTTGCGGGCCTGGGCGACGACGCGTCGCATCGGTCGCGCGGCGCCGCTCACGCGGCGCGCCGATGGCGGGGCGCTCGGCGCTCGCGCCACGCGCCGCGATGACGAGGAAAACGTCCTCCAGCGAGTAGTCCTGCTCGATCGCCTCCAGGACGCGCGGATGCCATCGCGCCTGAGCCGGGCGCCGGTGCTCGACGGCGCCGCGGCCGCCGCGTCGCCGTCGACGATGACGTGGCAGCCGATCGCCGAACAGCGACACCCGCCAGCGGCTCCATCGTCTGCTTCAGCCGGTGCGACCGCGCGCTGCGGCGTCGCTCGACGCGGATCTCGAGCACGCGGCCGCCCTGGGCGGCCTTCGATCGCCGCTCGGCGTGCCCTCGGCGACCAGCTCGCCGGCCACCATGAAGCCCGAGGCGGTTGCACTGCTCGGCCTCCTCCAGGTAGTGCGTGGTGACGAGGATCGCGGTGCCCCAGTCGGCGAGCCGGTTGATCATGGCCCCAGAAGCGCGCGGCGGGCGATCGGGTCGACGCCGGAGGTCGGCTCGTCGAGGAAGAGCACGCGTCGGCTCGTGCATGATCGCCGCGCCGAACGCCACGCGCTGCTTCCAGCCGCCCGGCAGGCTGCCCGGCGAGCTGGTGCGCCCTGCCTGTCGAGGCCGGCGAACGTCGAGCACCCAGCGATCTTGCTGGGCCGCGCTCCGCTCGGCGGCACGCCGTAGACGCCGGCGAAGAAGTCGAGGTTCTCGTCGATCGTGCAGATCGTCGTAGAGCGAGAACTTCTGCGACATGTAGCCGACCTGCTGCCGCACGCTGCCGAGCGCAGACGTCGCCGCTCTCGCCGGCCAGCTGCACCTCGCCGCGCGTCGGCTCGAGCAGGCCGCAGAGCATCTTGATCGTGGTGGTCTTGCCCGCGCCGTTGGCGCCGAGCAGGCCGTACACCTCGCCGTATCGCACCTCGAGGCTCGAGCCCCTTGACCGCCTCGGAAGTCGCCGAACGCCTTGCGCAGGCCGCGGGCGCCGATGGCCGCCTCGGCGCTCGGGCGTCCCGCTGCGTCGCGGTGCCCGGGAACTGCGGAATGGCGCGTGCGCCCTGCGAGCCCGCGCAGGCAGTGGCGACGAAGCGTGTTCTCGAGCAGTCGGCGCGGTCGCCCGCACGGCGTCGACCGGCGAGCCGCGGCCTCGGCCAGCGCCTCGCGCACATCGCGCGCTCGCCGGCCGCGCACGTCGCTGCACCATCACGTCGAGGCCGGTCGCCGAAGCGCTGCACGTCGAGCGATCTCCCGTCGCGCGCCGGCCAGCGTCGTCTGCCGCCCGGCGCAGGTTCGGCCGCGCGCACCTCGAGGCGCGCCAGGCCCAGGCTGGCGCGCAGCTCGGCCGGCGTGCCCGATGCTGATGGATACGCCCCTCGTGCATGAGCGCGCACGCGATGGCAGCGCTCGCCTCGTCGAGATACGGGCGTGCGCCAGCGAGGATGGTGATGCCCTGGCGATCGACAGGCTGGGCGCCAGCGCGTCCCAGAACTCGCGCCGCGGACACCGGGATCGACGCCGGTCGTCGGCTCGTCGAGGAGCAGCACGCGCGGCTCGGGCACGCAGCGCGCAGGCCAGCGCCAGCTTCTGCTTCATGCCGCCGCTGAGGCGGCCCGCCAGCCGGTCGGTGAAGCGCTCCATGCCGAACATCGTCGAGATAGCGCTGCCCGCGCCGCGTCGATCTCTCGCGCCGGCACCCGTCGCAGGTCGCCGATATAGCGGGATGTTCTCCGCCACGCTCAGGTCCGGGTACAGGCTGAACGCCTGCGTGAGGTACCCGTACGTGCTCGCGACGTGCCGCGCGCCGGCCGGCCGAGCAGCTCGGCGGCCCCGCCGCTGGCCTTCCATCACGCCGCCCAGGATCTGGAACGTCGACGTCTTCCCGGCGCCGTCGGGCCCGATGAGCCCGAAGATCTCGCCGCTCTCGCACGTCGAAGTCGATGCCGCGCACCGCCTCGACGTCGCCGTATCGCTTCGGTCGAGCGCCCGGATCGCGGGCGCCGATGGCGGCCGGCTCGTACGGCGACCGCTGCTCACCAGCGGCCTGCGCGCGTGCGGCCACTGCCGTCGCCGTCGACGAGGATCTCGCCGTCGGCCGGCATGCCCGGTTTCGGCGAAGCCCACGGCGCCCGTGCAGGCGCAGCTTCACGCCCACCACCTGCTTCACCCGGTCCTCGCGGAAGTAGGTGTTCTCCGGCGTGAAGCGACGCCTGCGGGATCGACGCGCAACACCTAGGCGTCGATGGGCTTCGCGGACGCCGAGTCGAGATAGACGCGCGCCGGCTGGCCCACGGCGCACGCCGCCCGATCTGCCCCTCGGGACGCGAACGCCCGCAGGTACACCTCGCCCAGGTTCACGCAGCGTGACGATGGCGCGTGCCCGCCGTCACCACCTCGCCGGGCTCGGCCGTGCGCGTGGCCACCGTGCCGCTGAAACGGCGCGATGCACACGGCAGGTCCCTTGCGGTTGGCGCGCCTCGTCGAGCATGGCGCGCGCGCGCAATCGGCATCCGCTCTGCGCCGCGGCGATGTCCGCCCGCGCTTGCAGGATCTGCCCCTGACCGCGGCCACGACCTGGGAGGCCGCGGATGGCCGGGTTCACCAGACTGGCCTTCGCCGCGGTGCGTGAACGCGCGCGTGCCCCTCGACCTGACGACGCTGACGCGGAGACGCACCGCCGCCTGCGCCTCCTCGGCGTGCCGTGCGCGCTCCGCCTCCTGCTCGGCGACCACCGTCCTTCTGGAACAGGCGCGCCATGGCCTCCCGGTCCCACTCGCCTGCGCGTACGCGGCCTCGGCCCGGGCCTGGCTGTGCTGCGCCGCCGGCCGGCCAGCTGTCGCCTCCGGCACTCACTGCTGAGCGCGGCCCTCGGCATCGGCCGCGCCTGATCCATGCCGAGCCGGCTCTGCGGAGCTGCTCGCTCGAGCACGGCGATCTGGTGGCCGCTGGGCCAGACGCGCGCGCCCTCGGCCTGCCGGCACCAGCGGCGGTCGCCTGCTCGCTCGCGCGCGCGCACCTGCTCGTCGTCGAGCACCGCCAGCACCTGACCCGCCTCGACGCGATCGCCTTCGCGCACGGTGATCTGGCGGATGCCGCCCGGAGCCCTGGCCGCCACCGCCGCGTCATCGCCCTCGATCCGCCCGCTCACCGCGATCACGCCTGGCGCAACGGCGGGCGAGGCGAGGAAGAGACGCCCGGCCGGCAAACGCGACGAGGCCCCACGACGACCGCCACGGCGACCACGACGCAGCCGGACGCGCCGGACCCGATCCTGTGCGGCGATTCTGCGCGCTGGCTCTGCCAGACGCCGGCCCCAGGTCCCGGGTGTGCTTCAGCGTAACTGGACGGTGGCTGGGCCCGTTGCGGCTCCCGGTTTAAAGTAGACACGAGTACTTCTTTCTGTGGTTCAGAGGCTCCTCAACGAGCGCACGAACGCCGCTAAGGCTTTACCGATCTGTTCGGGGCTATCCTCCTTGAATGAAAGTGGATTCCTTCGACAGTCACCTCGGTTTGATTGCGCCATGTCCGGCAAAACTCACGTTGTCGGCCCGTTAATATCGCACCCGGTTCTGCATTAATGAAAAGCTTCGGGATACGACTCTCGGCTAGCCACCGACCGCAATCAGTGGCCACTCGGACTACTTCGGGCGTCTCGCCTTCGATGGGAATTTGACGTGGCCACGTCAGCGTTGGACGACGATCTTCCCCTGCATTGGCAAATGGAGCACGATAGGCAGCCATCTCATCCGTCGCTCAGCCTGCGCAATATCGCTCCCGGCAGGAGGTTTTCAACGAACATATTCTTCTCGAGCACCATTGTCTCGCCGTCCTTGCTGCGAAATCCCTGGAAGATGGATCGCTCATCTTCAGGAAAATCCTCCCAGGTAATGGGCTGAACAAGCGCCTCCATGTAGGCGATACCCTGGACGCGCTCGGGGTGCTGGCGCGTCCAATCGAAGCCTAAGAGGGAACCCCAATCGTGCAGCACAAACACAACATCCTTATCGACCCCAGCTTTTCCCACAGCGCGAACAGAAAGCTGCGCTGCTCGGCGTAGGTGTAGCGGTCGGGGCCAGAGTCGGGAAGTTTCTCGGAATCGCCCATCCCGATCATGTCGCAGGCAATCAGCCGGCCCAGGCCACGACAGGCCGGCATGACGTTGCGCCACAGATAGGATGAGGTCGGGTTTCCATGCGCGAAAACGATGGGAGCGCCTTCGCCCTCGTCGATATAGGCCATTCTCCGGCCCTTGATTTCTAAGAACTTCTTAGCAGCGAACGGTTGTGCGCTATCGGTCATTGTTTTCTCCTTTGGAGCATTCGGAATCAGTCTGATGTCTCGCCGTTTTTCTCGTGTGGCCCGATCTCACGGTCTCGGAAGCCGCTCGGCGACCACGAACGGAAGTCGCAAGAGGTAGTTCCACAGTGCTACTTCTTTTCCCGCCACTCCTGCGTAAAGCTGCGTGATCGCCGGGCCGATGGTAAATCCCCAGGAAAACACAAAGAAATTCTTGAATTTCTTCGGCACGACGTACCGGTGCTGTGCCTCTTCCGCCGGCACGCCCGCTTTGAACATCTTGCCCGCTTGCTCGGCCATGTCGTCAAAGACCTCGCGCACCGCGGCGATACCGCGCTGCCCGCAAAGTTGCCCATGCCCCGGCACGAACAAGGTGTCCTTGTCCCACGACGCAAAGGTCTTCAGCGTCGCGCGCCACCCGGAAACCGTCGTCTTCTCGTCAAGGCACGCGGGATACCACCCGCTAACCAGTAAATCGCCCGTGTACACCACATTCTGTTCCGGTACGCGCACCACCATGTCCGTTCCGGAGTGTCCCGGATACGATTCAATCAGCGCAGTCAGTCCGCCCAGCTCGACCTTCATCGGCAGCTTCGCCGGATCGAGCGGACGATTCGGCACCGTCAGCACGCTCGCCTTCGCAAGCTCGAATACCGTCGTGAACGCATTCAAATCACTTTGCGCGTGCGCGCGTTCCACCTCGGACTTGGCATCCTTCACGCGCTTTTCAAACGGCCCAAGCGCCGCCGCCGGATCGGCTCCCTGGAGCGGCGTGTAGCTATCCACAATTCGCCTCGCCACTGCCGGGTGCGCCCATACCTCTATGCCCCTGGTGCCGTAAAGGCATTCCCTATCGAGTGGTCGAGATGATGGTGCGTATCCAGCGCCCCTTTACCGGCGCCTGGCTCACCATGCGCAGCGCGTCCATTTGAAAGGACGCGCCTGCCGGTGTCGCGAATCCTTCCACCAGGAGTGCCGCATCTCGCCCCACCAGAAAGCCGCCGTTACACACGGTCGTGTCTCCCTTGGACAGATCGGAAATCGTCGCGTACAGTCCGTTGCCGATCTTCCGCACGGACGCAAAGCCCTTATCGACCAGGGGCGTTTCCGAAACGCGCGCGTCGTCGGCAACATCAGCGAACGGTTGTGCGCTATCGGTCATTGTTCTTCTCCTTTGGAGTATTCGGAATCGGTGGTGGCGCGCACCGGCGATTAACTCCGGCGCAGCGCCGTTCGCGGTTCTTCCGCGGCGCGTGGCTCCCGCCTCAGGACGCACGCGTGGCAGAGGGTCATAGTTCACGCCTCACTGGCCCATTTATTGAGCGCGTCGGCGAGTCGTTGGGCCATTCGCGGAGTCATCCCGATCCACTCAACCGGTGTGCCGAACGCAAGGATGACCTTGCCGCCGCTGGCCGTGACAGCGTATCGGAGCTCGCCCTCGTCGTCTGGGGTCAGGGCACCATGGGTGAATCTGCCAGTCTCACCCAGTGGGATGCCCTTGGCTCGCGTCTCCGCTTTCATCGCTGGATCGTCTCTGCCACCTTTGCTTGTTGCACAAGTTCTTTGAACCACCGGTCCCCTTGGTGTTCATCCCCTTGCATCATGGTCTCCACTTGGGGCGGTCCTCGGCGTAAGTGTTCACCGTCATGCCTTGTCTCCGGACTCATTCCCGCTGTTGACGACCTACACTTGTGCGAAACCGCCGTCCACGAACAACTCCGTTCCCGTGACATAGCTGCTGTCATCGGACGCGAGAAAACACCACGGCCTTGGCGATCTCATCGGTTGTACCGGGCCTGGCGAGCGGAATAACTTCGGACATGCGCTTCAAGTGTTGCTCGCCCGTCTCGGTGACATGCCAGGCGGGTGTGTCGGTGAAGCGTGGGCTCACCGCGTTCACGGGGGCACTGGCGTCGGCATACCGAAGCCGCCAGCCGGCATCGCGGGCACGGCCTGCCCCGGACTCGCGGCCAGCGCGACAGCCATTCCGACCGCGAGCGCCGTCCATTGACCGCCTCGACCCGCACCACGGCATGCAGGCCGCCACAGTGTACATGCCGCTCGAGTGACGAAATGGTGGAGCTGGCCGAGCCACGTTCGTCCGTCGTCAATGTGCATGTCCATCGTCTGCATGTGACTGCCGCCGCCGCTGAGGGCGACGCCTCCTGATCGTTGAGACGGGGGGACTCGTCTCGAGATTCATGCAGCTACATATATAACGCGCAGCCTGGCACGGCGACCTTCCCATTCTTGAATATGACGACGTCGCAGCCTTTCATCTCGATCTCTTCTTGCCGTCCGCCTCGAGGCCTGCGCGTCGTGCGCGCGCCGATCTCAAAGGCCGTCGTGGACGTCTGGCAATGCGATGCGCTCGGCATCTAGTCCCGGCTACGAGGGCGTCGCCGTCCCCGATCCGACTGTGAGCTCGCTGTAATCAGATCCGCTCTGTTGTCCCGAGGGGCGCTCTCAGGCCGGCGGTGGCAACGACACCAGCACGGCGGCGAGCAGTAGTACCGCGACGAGCGCGGCGAGCTCTCCCTGCCACCAGCGGTCGGGCGCGCCGACGCCCTTGCGGCGGCTGGCCGAAGCAAAGACGAGTATCACGATCAGCGCGGCGACCTTCGCCACGATGAGGCGCCCGTAGAAGGTGCTCGCGAGATCGCCCGTTCCCGTGAGGTGCTGGAATGACAGCACTGTGCCGCTTCCCATCGCGACGAGCAGCGCAGTGGCCGCGACGCGTCCCGCCCGTCGCGCGATGGCCGCGCGCAACGCGGGTGACACCTGCGGCCCGCCACGCCACGAGTAGCGCGATCACCGTGCCCACCCACGTCGCCATCGCGGCTACGTGGAGGGCGTTCGTGACGAGGCCAGCGGCGAGGGGCGAACGCTCACCGCGTGCACCGCCTGGCCATCGATCACCGCGAGCGCAATCCCGAGCGCGAGGGCGAGCTTTAGCGTCATGCTCGAGCCGGTCTCGAGCGCGGCGAGCATCGCCCACAGCGCGAGAGCGACACCGAGGCGCTGACCGGTCACCAGCCCCACCCGCGACTCCAGTACTTCCTGCCAGCACGTCGGCATCGCCCGAAATGCCCAGGCGCAACGCGTGGCCGAGCACGACGAGCGGCTCCGCGAGCACGAGCGCCACTAGCCCAAATCGGGTGAGCCGCCACAGCGCGCGATCGAACGCGGCGACGCGCGGGACGGCGAGCGGGCGAAGCACGAGCCAGCGGAACGCGAGACTGCCGAAGCCGAGGGCGTAGCCGAGGAAGTGCAGCGCGCGTCCGACGACCGCGAGCACGAATCCGGAGCGCGAGGCCGTGCGCCTGGCGTCCGGGAATGCCGCGACTGTTGGGGTTGGCCGACCCACGGTGAACGTGAACCGCCCCCGCTCGGACTGGGCGTCTCCGGAGACGACGCGCCAGTTCACCACGTAGGTCCCCTGCTCGGCCGCGTCCACATCCACGCTGACGCTCCGTCCAGTCGCGCGCGCTCGCCCATCGCTCCACACGTCGTCCGCTCGGCGCCACGACGCGGATGCCGCGCCCGATCGGTTGCACGGGCTCGTTGAACGTGAGGCGGATCACCGGCGGCGGCGCCGCCACCACGACGCCAGCGACACAACGGGAGTCGGCGGACGGCGCGGGCGACCCCGGCGCAGAGATCAGGCGGATCGGACCCGACGAGGCGGGCGTGTGCGAGTGCGCCGCGCGGGACGGCAAGCGCCGCGAACACCGCCGCCGCGAGCGCGAGCGATCTTCCAACCCGGCGGCTCAGGCTCCGGCGGCCTCCACTACCCGCGTCGGCAGCGGGCGCGACGCCTGGCCGATGCGGAGCACGAGGCCCGCCGCGATCAAGCAGACCAGGCCGGCGCTCATGAACGTCACCTGATAGTCGCCGAGCCAGGTATGCAACAGGCCGCCACCGTAGGCGGCCGTCGCTGCGCCGAGTTGGTGCGACGCGAAGATCCAGCCGAACATGATGCCCAACGTTCTCCCGGCCGAACGTGTCCGCAGCCAGGCGCGCCGTCGGCGGCACCGTGGCCACCCAGTCGAGGCCATAAAAGATCACGAAGGCAGTGAGGCCGAGGTAGGCCGAGCCGAACGCGTAGGGCAGGAACAGTAGCGAGAGCCCCCGAAGGCCGTAATACCAGCAGAGCAGATAGCGGTTGTCCCAGCGGTCCGAGAGCCAGCCTGAGACGGTGGTGCCGATGATGTCCAGCAGACCGATTGAGGCGAGCAAGCTCGCCGCCATGACCTCGGGGATGCCGTGCTCCATCGAGGCGGGGATCAGGTGCGTGCCGATGAGGCCGTTGGTGCTGAGGCCACAGATGAAGAAACTCCCGGCCAGCAACCAAAAGTCGCGCGAGCGGAGCCCCAGCGCAAGGCCGATCAGCGGAGCGGCGGCTGCGGCGCGCGGCGGCTGCGGCGTGGGCGGCGCGTTGGCGGGCTCGCCGAACGGGCGGAGGCCGATGTCCCGCGGGTGGTCACGCATCAGCAAGGCCACCAGCGGCAGAACGACGAGCGCGACGCCGGCCACCAGCAGCACGGCGCTTCGCCAGCCGAGGCGCACCACCATCGAGGCGAGCAGGGGCAGGAACAGAAGCTGCCCGGTGGCGGAGCTGGCCGTGAGCAGGCCCAGCACGACGCCCCGGCGTTCCGTGAACCAGCGGTTGGCGACCATGGCCCCGAGGACCGATGCCATGGTGCCGGTGCCGAGTCCGACCACCACGCCCCACAGCAACGCGAGCTGCCACGACGCGGTCATCAAGGTGGTGAGGGCGACGCCGGTGGCGACGAGCGCGAGCGACGTCACCATGACGCGCCGGATGCCGAGTCGGTCCATCAGTCCAGCGATGAACGGCCCGGACAGACCATAGAGGAACAGGTTGATGGAGACAGCGAACGACACGGTCGCGCGCGTCCACCTGAACTCGCGCTCGAGCGGGATTATCAGCACCCCAGGCGCGGGATCGAATGCCCGCGGCGGCCAGGAGGGTCACGAACGTGACCGCCACGACGATCCACCCATAGTGCACACGCCCGCGCATCCTTCTCTCGATCGACATCAGAGGCCTCCTCTTCGTGCGCGCCTGGGCCGGACACGGCTCTGGCCCCGAGTCCTCCTGCGCTTCTTGACGGCGACTCGAAGCAAGTGGGCCAGCCGCCGTTGCGCGTCAGCCCATGCCGTTGTACCCAACTCGCGAAGCACCTTGTCCTGAGCGCGCGCCCACAGCGGACGCGCGGCCTCCAGGGCTTTTCTCCCCTTTCGATGTGAGTGTCATCGCCTTGATGCGCCCGTCGGGGTGCGGAACACGCTCGATCACACGATCCCGCTCCAGGAGGTTGAGGCTCCGCGTGAGCGTCGTCTGGTCGATGGCCAGCATGTACTCGAGTTGCCTCAGGTTCGCCGCGCCCAGACGCGCGATGGCGCCGAGAATGCTGAACTGAGTCACCCGCAGACCGCTCGGCCGCAGGATGTCGTCGTACAGCTGTGTCACGGCCCGGCTCACCATGCGGAGCGTGCTGCAGACACAAGGGGACAGCCGTGCGCGGTCCGGTCCGTTCGTCGGCCTCGTGCGTCGTCCGTTCATGGCGTCATGCTACTCGTCATATCGCCGCCGCACAAGCTGGTTATATGCAGCTACATATTATTGCGTCCCTCGACATTCGACTCGCGAATCCGACTGGCGCCGACCGACCTCGCAAGAGGCAGGGGAGCCGGTGCAACGCTGACGGGCGATCGGCCGAACACGAAAGGTAAAAGGCCGGGAGAAGAGGAGAACAAGACCAGCCTGGAGACGGTACCGGCTTCTTGAGCGGCTGGGGCTCTCCAGGGCGAGCCAGGAGAAGACCACCGAGAGCCGAAGGAACCACCCCACCCTTTAACCAACAAAACACAGGAGGCAACTATGAAGGGCATGCGCAAGACAACTGACGCGGGGTTAGGGTCCGCTGATCCCGGCGGTGTTAGCACCGCCAGAGGTGATGACCCAGGCCCCACAGGGGTTTATTCCCCCGCCGCTCAACCCCACCGGGGCTCGACTCGACACGCAGGAGCTCGCGCCGGGCGTCTACGGCCTGCTGTCCAGCAAGCTGCCAGTCGATAACAGTGGCTTTGTGGTGGGCGCGCATGGTGTCCTCGTGATCGACGCGCACATCAATGGAGCGATGGCCGGGCGGATCCAGACCGCCGTGCGGCAGGTAACCAACAAGCCCATCCTCTACGTGGTGAACACCAACTACCATGGCGACCACACGTTCGGGAACTACGCCTTTCCCGCAGAGACCCTGATCGTGGCCCAGCAGAAGACCGCCGAGGGCATGCGCGATATTGAGCGCGAGAAACGGTTTCTGCTGCCGGCCGTGGACAACGACCCGACGGTGTTTGGCGACGTACAACTACGCCTGCCGGATGTGGTCCTCGATGAGTACCTGGAGTTGGATTTGGGCGGTCGGGTGGTGGAGCTCTACCACTTTGGTCACGGCAACACGCCCGGCGACACCGTCGTCTACGTGCCCGAGGCCCGGGTCGCCTGGACGGGCAACCTGATCGGGGGTGAAGGCACCATTCCCTTATTGATCGAAGGTGGGGCAGGCGCCTACTTGGAGACGGTGGCCAAGTTCACGCACACGCTCGAGGTGGGGACCCTCGTGCCCGGGCACTGGCGTGCTGGCGTCGGGGGCGATGCTGGGCCGTTATCTGCCCTACCTGAGTGAGTTGATTGAGGCGGTGCGCAGAGGCGGTCCGGGCGGGCCAGAACCTGGAGGAAGCGCCTCGCCGCCACTCCGCTCGGGCAGGCATACACGCACCAGTGCGGGCACGGACTCGCCTTTCGCCGCGCAATTCGTAGCGTTCGCGGCTGGCATCCACCGCTGGAACGTGTGGCGGACCTACCAAGGGATGAAAGGCGAGCCGACCTAAAGGCGATCGGCCGGGTACCCGACAAAAGAACGGACCACCGGGTAAGGTCCGGTGTCCGCATTCGCCGACACTGCCGCACAACAGAAGCCCGGTGGTGGAACCAATTCCTGGGTGAAGTCTGGGTAAACGAAAGGGGTTAGCGGCTGCTGCGTCCGCTAACCCCTCGTCGTCCATGGTTGCCTGGGTCGGATTTCAACCGACGACCTTTTATGGGTGAGCGACAACATGATGACGTGAGGTGTCTTGCGGTGCCGCCAGGGAGGGCGCTACGGTGAGGACCGCTGCCGCCGGTTGCGGATATGGCAGCAGGAGGAGCCCGAGCGTGAATGCCTCCCAGTGGATCATGGTCGCCGCGATGCTCCTCGGCCCCATTCTGGCCGTCCAGATCCAGAAGTTTCTCGAAACCCGCCGAGAGTTGCGCCGGACCCGGATGAATCTCTTTCACACGTTGATGCAGACGCGAGGCAATCGCCGGGACGCCGCGCACATACAAGCGTTGAACTCGATTGATCTCCTGTTCCACAAAGACAAGAAGGTCGTGGACGCGTGGAGGATCTATCACGACCACCTCACGTCGCTCGATCAGTCGCCGTCGGACGCCCGGCTTCGACACGTGGGTCGAGCGCGATGAGGACTATCTGGTCGAGCTCCTCGCAGAGCTCTCGCGGGTGCTTGGGTATGATTTCGACACGGTGCGGCTGAAGCGAGCGATCTATGCGCCACGCGCCAGTGCCGAGCATCAGTCGGACTCCGAGATGATCCGCCGAAGCCTGGCGGACATTTTGTCCGGGAAGCAAGCCATCCCGGTGCGCCTCACGGATGCGCCGACCACCCCAGCGACGCAGCGTCCACCGGCCGACCAATTTCGATAACGCCGGCGTTCCTCAAAAGCGATCCATCAAGGTGCGTAGTGGGTGAAGACCAAGTCGCTAGCTTTGGCCTGGGCGTGGCAGGGGAAGCAAAGTTTTCATGAACGCTTCGCTGCCAAGTGTGCCGTCTTTGTTGAAGTGACCGAACCCCCAGCCGCCCGTCGCGGCGTACTTCTTCGAATCCTTAACCATGAACTGAATGTTCGTGGGTGGGCCGGGAACGAAGGATTGGGCACGGCCAAAGACTTTGTTGTTTTCCTCTGATGGGACATGACTGTAGTGCAGGGCGGCAATGATTGAGCCGTCCGGGAACGGAAGCGTCTTTTCGCGATAGGCCTTGATCATCACATCGTTGCCCAAAGTGGCGCCGATACTATTGAGGTTGCCCGCTTCATGGGCCACGGAGATCCACTTCCAATCGCGATATCCGGGCGGCATTTGGTTACGAAGATTGGCGCGGCCTCTTTATCCGCCTGCCCGGATGCGGGAACCATCGAGGCGACAATGCCAGCCAGCGTTGCAACTGCAACCAGGAATGCAGCAATCCATTTCATGCGATGCCTCCTTATTTGTCTTCCTCGGATTTTTCGGGTTACGTTGCCGCCCGATTCTCTGTCATACGCCCCATCCATTCGTTCGCTGTCCGCGGATCGTCATTCGGGCTTACATAGGAACAGTCGTTGAAGCGATGCCCTGCCGGTGGGATCGAGGCGTAGGTCCAGGCCGGCGAGATCCGGCCGTCCACAGCGAAAGTGTATCGCGGCCGATGCGCGAAGTGAGTTTACCCCGCACTCGGCGATGTACCCGTCAATCAGGTTACGCGCGAGCAGATCGGTGGCGTCATCTTCGCAAAGCTCCGCGAGGCCGGAAGGTCACTCGCGTCGATTGAGCAGATCTGGAACTCCGCTCGCGCGGCTACTACCAGTCGTTGATCGAGACGAAGGCCCTGCCCGGCCCCAATCCTGCGGCCGACCTCAAGTACTTCATCGGCAAGGGCGCCAACCGCACTTCTTCGTGCGAGTTGCCAATTATGGGTTAACTCCCACCCGGCCACTCGGCGAGCGTCTGGCGGAGGAGATCGTCGGCTTCGGTGATGCCGAAAACATGAGGCGGGCATTCATCCGCATCTACGGACAGCCGCCTCCAATCGATCAGGCGCGCCCTTAGAAAGCTAGCAGCGCCCGCACATCACGATACTCACTTCTTCTTCGGCCGGATCGCCCCCATTGCTCGTCGGTCCAGTCGAGCATCGACTGCGTGCTGGCACCGCCGCCGCCCGACTGCATCTTGCCGCCATCGATCACCACGGCGTCGCCGTTGATGTAGGCCGCCCCGTCGCTCACGAGGAAGGCCGCAAGGTTCGCGAGCTCGATGTGCTCGCCCACGCGGCGCAGCGGGATCGTCTTCACGAGCTCCCTCGTCGCCGCCGCGTTCCTTGGGCATCAGCCGACTCCACGCTCCTCCGTGGGGAAGAGGCCGGGCACGATGGCGCAGGTGCGGATTCCCTGGGCCCCCATTCGGCGGCGAGGCTTCTGGTCATGGCGAGCACGCCCGCCTTGGCCATGGCCGACGGCATCGGTGAAAGGGCGCGCCCAGCAGCGCCGATAGGCAGGGGCCGTATGTGCCCATCGCCCCTTGGCTCCGTCGAGCGGCAGGTCGCCTTAGTACGGATTGACGGCTGCGGTCTCGCGGACCTTGCCGTTGTGGTCGTACTCGCTCACACTTGCGCAGGACCAGGGACCCTGGCCTTGGCGCAGATCAGGAGGGGACCCCATGACCGAGCTTCTGGACTTGGTGCTGCAAGCACACGGCGGGATCGAGCGCTGGAGGACGTTCGACACCGTCCGCGCCAGCTTCGTCTCCAGCGGCGGACTCTCTACCCTGAAGGGGACTCGACGTCACCCCCGGTACCATCGGAAGCCGTCGCGACAACCCGCGAGGAGAGTCTGCGCATCGACGGCTATCGGCGGCCCGACTGGCGCATGAGGTTTACTCCCGACAGGGTGGTGATAGAGAGCAAGAACGCCGGGATCGTCGAGGAGCGAACCAATCCCAGGGAGTCGATTCGTCGGGCACACGCTGACGACGGCTTGGGACATCATGCAAGTGGCGTATTTCAATGGCTATGCGCGATGGACCTACCTGACGACGCCGTTCTTCATGGCAATGCCGGGTTTCCACGTGACGGAAATCGAGCCCTGGAAGGAGGGCCTGAGATTTGGCCCGGACTGCGTGTTCGGTTTCCTCCGAGCATCGCCAGCCACAGCGCCGAACAGGAGTTCTATTTCGGGCGGGACCACCTCTTGCGGCGTCATGACTATCGGCTGGAGATCGGCGGTGGGACTCCGATCGCCCAATACGTGCACGACATTGTCGAGGCCGACGGATTTCAGTTTCCGTCCAAACGCCGAGCTTTTCCGCGGGGCCCTGGGTCGAAAGCCATCCGCGACCTGCTCCTGATCTCCATCGACCTGAGCGATTTTCACGTCGAGAAGTTCGCTGGGTAGTCAGCGCGGCCGTAACCGTTCAGGCCTCGGGGTTGAGGTCGCGATCGCTGCGTGCGACATGGGGTGCCTGCCGAAAACGAGCCCTCGCGAATCTCGACGAGCAAATCAAACATCTGGTACGCCGGCACCAATGCGGTCCGGGCCGCGGCGACGGCTGGCCCTTGAGCGCGCGTTCGCGGCCGCGGAGGAAGCGCGGCGGCCCCAGAGCCCGGACGTCCGAGGACGATGAAGAAGATCGCGAAGCTCTGTGTGCGATCAACATACAGTCTCATCTGGTGCCTGACCCGAACTGGACCTGCACCGGAGCGCCATACTGGCTCGTGGTCCCGGGGCGATCACAAGATACCGGCGTTCGGCGCCCGATTCGCCCCGCACGATCTGGCGGATCGGCCCCACCCCATTGACGATCGCGGCCCCCGCGGCGTTGGTCGTGAACGCAGCCAGCGGTTGCGAGGGCGCCGCCGCCGTCCGCGCGACGCGGAGAGCGCGAGTACGTAGGGGCGTCCCGGTTCGAGTCCAGTCACCGACGCCTGAAGCACCTGCACTAATCCCTGATCGAACAACGCGACGCTGGTTGGTGCGCTTGTCCCCAGCAGCCTGGCCGCCCGCGATCGGCACGAGCGTCAGCTGCAGCGGCCTGACCGGCGACGCCGAGCGCCTGCAGCCCTGGTTGCCGTCGCCGTCCGGCACGGCGTTGGGCACATAGTACGATGGCCTGCGGTGCCTGACCGATCGGGATCGTCGCGATCACCGCGTTGGTCAGGGTGTCGATCGCGAGGAGACGGTCATCGTTCTCGAGTCCGACATACACCCGGCTTCCGTCGCCTGATGGCCACGACCCCGTGCGGCAGCTTGCCGACCGCGATGGTGGCCACCTTGCCGAAGTCGTCGACGCGGAACACCTGGACCTCGTTGCGGCCTCCCACCGTCACGTAGGCGAACGTGCCGCGCGCGTTGCGTGCAAAGTTGACGTGGTTGGTGATCGGCCCGGTGTCGAGCGTCGTTCAGAACCGCGAACGGTGGACGCGCATCGAACACCATCGTCTTGCCGACGTCCTTCAGCGTGAACCACGACCTGCCTGCCGTCAGGCGTCGCCGCAATGTTGGGGCAGAACGGGCTGAGCCTGCGGCACCCGTCCGACGACCTTGTGATCCGCTACGGAGATCACGACCGTCTCAGGCGTGAACGAGGAGCAGACGTAGCCATATGTTGCCGTCAGGCGAGAAGATCTGCATGCCCGGTCCGGTGGGAACGGTGATACGCGTCTTCTCTTCATAGGTCGTCCCGTCGAGGACGGACGACGTAGTTCTCGCCGCGAACGGTGACCCACACCTCCTTGCCGTCTCGGCGTGAAGAAGGCCTCGTGCGGAGAACGCCCGACGTAGGTGGTGTGCTTCACCGCGTTGGTCGCTGTATCGATGAAGGTGATCGAGTTCGAGCCGATCGAGACGACGGCAAGGGTTCGGATGATCCGGCGAGAAGCCCATACCATGGACAAGCAACTGTCCTCGGTAGAGCGGACTCAAGTTTCGCGGGCGTCGGATCGCCCAGCCGGATGACGCCCGAGGACCTTGTTGTCGGCAGGATCCGTGACAGAGACGGTGTTGGAGAACTGCTCGGCCGCGTAGACGCGGTCGCGATGGCTGATCGGCACGTCGGGACCTGAGGCCGCGCCGGAACCTGACCCGCCCACACGGACAAAGCGCTGCCCAGCCAGACCGTGGCGGACGCGACGATCGCGACCATGATGCGCTTTCACTTCCCGCCTCCAACTGCGTGGCGAGTCATGCGCCGGCTCTGCCGGCCGTGAGGCTGGCCGGAGCGCCAGCCGCATCGCCTGCGATCTCCTGCGTCTGCGTGACGATGATTCCCTGGGCCAGACGCTTCGAATCTGCTCGTTGCGGCCGTGGCGCAGCTCGGCCATGGCCATATCGATCGCTCCCTGGTGATGCGGGCACCATCATGGCGACGAAGTCCCTGTCCACGTCGCCCGTGGGCGTGATGTGCATGGCCGCCATCATCCTCTTCATCGCCGCAGCTTTCTCGGACAGAAACGGTGTCTCGACCGGGCTAGCGGTCAGAGACGTGGCAGAGCTGATTAGGGCAGCCACCATGAGGATCCAGCGAACCCGATCTTACCCATGGCTGTCCTCCTGTTCGGCGCCCCGATCGGCGCCGTCGCGCTTTCCAGCCCCGGATCGTCGGCCCACGTCAAAAATGTCGAGCTTGTACACCTCTGCCCCCGCCGGAATGAAGGCGAGGTCATTTTGCCCCAGATAGCGAGAAAAGGCGGCTGATCGTTACGGAAGCTACTTCTGAATGTCGGATAGAGCTCGACGTTGTTTCCTCGTGAGCATATACAATCCGTGTTCGGACTCGATCAGCCAGTCATCAGCGAAGCCCGCCCTCGTGAAGAAGAGTCATTCACGGTTTCAGTCCCCACCTTGCGCGAAGCTGTCCGAGAGCGCTGAACCAGTTTTCGAGATGGTAGGTCGCGAGCGATCTTGCCATCCCTGATCGTCTGGATACGTCGATCGCTATGCTGTCGAAGCAGCTCTTGCGCTGAATGCGGCGTACACCGAAGAGATCGCTCGCGTCGGTGTTCCGCTTCACCTCGCCAGCGTGAAGGATGACCCGATCGCCGGAGACGTCGGACTTCCTTGATGTCGAACTTCGGCATCTGGGCCCACTCGCCGGCAAAGCTGCCGACGACTTTGGATGGAGCTGTCCGCGTACCTGCCGGATCCGGTCTGCGCGCTTCAGAGGCCTCCTGACCGCACGCAGAGCGTGAACGAGAGGCTGGCGGTTTTCGAAGAACTCCTCCCACGGATCCTTCTTCGCCAAGCGCCTACCGAAGTTACCGAGGTTGAACTCGGAGGGATCGAGAGTCGGCCGCACCTCGGACCAAGCAAAGGGCGTCGACACCGGGGCCTTGGCAGCGCCGCACGCAGTCAGGGGACACGACCGTCTGCGCAAACCCGTTGCGAAACGGATCGAGGTAGACGCGCCCCTGGCGAGGCGCAATGCGAGATTCCATGGTCATCTCATTCCGGTAGGCTTGGGACAGGTGCTGGCCGAGGGTCTCGGCGAAGCCGCGCACCTCGTCCGGCATCGGGGCCCGCTCTGGATGGGCACGAAGACGTGAAGCCCCTTTTTCCCGGATGTCTTGGGGATAGGACACCAGCTTCAGCGCACTCAGGGCTTCCTTGAGCCGGATCCCGGCGCGGGCGGCGTCGGCGAATTTCCCCGAGTCGGGATCGAGGTCGAAGCAGACCAGTCGGGCTTCCTCTCGGGTTCTGCTTGCAGGATCCCCAGACGTGGATCGCGATGCAGCCCAGGTTGACCAGAGCGAGCTGCGTGACGAGCTTCCCGCCGACAACGTAGTTGGTGGTCCCCTTCTGTGGCCGGACAGGCTGTGGTCGGTATCCGCGGGCATGCTCGGCGGTTTTTGCTTCTGGTAGAAGCACTCCCCCGCCATTCCATCGGGACAGCGCTCCAGCGATAACAATCGGTCCTTCACGTAGGGCTTCAGCGGCTCGAACACCTCGACGTAGAAGCGAATGAGGTCGAGCTTGGTATAGCCTTCGTCCGGCCAGAAGACCTTGTCCGGGTTTGAAATCTGAGCGGGACGTCCGGCCGGGCGGCCGAGTCTTTCCACGCGGGCTCACGCAAAGCGCTCCGGAAGAAGGACCGTGCCCCTCAAGACATCGCTCTGTTCGAGTGCCAGACGGCCTTCTTGCGGCTCTTCCTGGCTGGCGCCAGCATCCCGGGGTTGTTCAGTATCTCGCGCAACAGCGCGGCATGGGTCTCCGTCCGCCGCCTTCTGGACGTTTCCCCTTCGTCGCGCGCGATCTCGACCAGGAGGCGGTTCGACACGATCGAGCGGGGGCGAGCTCCGTGACCTCCTCTGTGCTCGTCCACTCGTCGCGGTGCTTGATCAGGAGCCAGGCGGGCTTGCTGTCTCCCGGACGTCCGCGCGTGCGCACGAGAACCCAGGAGCCACGCAGCTTCTTGCCCTCCAGCCGGAACTTCAGCTCACCGCGCTTCAGGGCCGCGTCCACGTCCGCCGGCTCCGGCGTCCAGTGACCAGCGTCCCAGATCATCACGGTCCCGCCACCGTACTCCCCGTCGGGGATGATCCCCTCGAACTTGTTGTATTCGATCGGATGGTCTTCCACCTGCATCGCCAGCCGCTTGACGGAGGGATCGAAGCGAAGGCCCCTTCGGCACCGCCCACGAGAGCATGACGCCCTTCCACTCGAGGCGGAAGTCATAGTGGAGCGCCGTCGCGCGGTGCTTCTGGACGACGTAGACGAGCCTCTTCCCAGACCGCGGGCCGGGACCCTCTTTCCCGCCGGCTCCTTGGTGACGTCGAACCGGCGCTTCTTTCGGTACTCATCGAGTGGCATATGACCCGGGCTTCTCCAGTGCAGGCGTTTTACTCCGACTCCAACTCCGATCGGCGCTGAGCCGCAAAGCTAGAGTATATGGACATGAAACACGAGTCCACGCATCGACTCAAAATTTTGGTTACCGAGGGAGACACCGTAGATCAGAAGTCACGGTTACCAATCCCGACCAGGAGGGCACCGTGACGCGAAGCGAGCCTGCGGGAGTACGCCGCCGTGCAGCGGAGCGGTACGAACACGCCACGCGAGGTGAGAAGCACCAGCTGTTGAACGAGATCGTCTCCGTGACGGGCATGCATCGCAAAGCCGCCATCCGGCTGCTCCGCCGCGCCCCGCGGTCCAGGTCGGGGCCCTCGCGCGCTGGCCGCCCGCGGTGCTACGGCCCCGCCGTCCGCCGCGGCGGCCGAGGTCCTATGGCGGGCCAGCGGCCGGATCGGGGCCCACCGGCTGCAGATCCGTTCGTGGCCGAACTCCTCGAGCGGCTCATCCGGTGCGGTGAACTCACGGTGGCCCGCGTCGAGAAGCTCGTCCGGCCGGCGAGTCGGCCGACCCTCGCGCGGCTGCTGGCGCCCGCCCGGGCACAGTGCTCGCCGCGCGGGTTCGCAGTAACTCCTCGCCCTTCCCCCACTGCTCTGGGCCATTCCTGAACAACGATAGCCTGCTCGCGATGCAACGCCCGCGGTGAGCCAGTGCGTTGTTAGGTGCGGTACAGCACGGCGCCCCGGCTCTGGCACCACCCTCCGCCTGCCACCCTCCGGCCTTGCCCCCACGCGCACCCCAGGCGCTGATCTCCCTGCCGCCCCCGCTGACTAGCGCCTGGTCACCAAAGCCGCACCTACTTGGCCCGCTTCCAGACAATTTCAAGTGTCTCGCCGGACGACGTCCTTGGATTGGTGAACTTCAGTTCGTCCGCCGTGAGCAAGGTGATAATTCGTTTCTGATCAGTCCCGATCATGTTCGCGAACGTACTTCCCTCAACTTTGGGGGTGATGACCTTATCTACCTCGTTGATCGAGTATGTGCCATAGTAGGCGATCGATCCCGCCATCACGGCTTGGGCTTCTTCCGCGGTCGCCCGCGCGCGATCAGGGTTCGCCAACTTGGGAAGGTCAGCGCGCACACTCACAAAAGCAAAGTGACCGTCGCTCGTATAGATCACGATGCCTTTCAGATTGGGGCGGTCGGTTTTGCTGCCATCCGCCCGGGTACTGGTGCTTGAGACGTAAATCCACGTTCCAACGAGCTGCTCCTTGAGTGACTTTTGCTGGGCGATGGCATCGCCCGCAAGCAGCACAACCTCGAGCAACAGCAGCGACATGGTGGTCAGTGCGAGCGTGCTCAGTCGTTTCATGATATTCCTCCCTTGATGCAGTTTGCCAACCTTCATCCCCGGCGCGGCGTCGCAAGTGCCGTCTGGACTTGTTCCGGCCTCCGTGTTCCATCCCCTGCCCCTCCCACTTTCCCAAGCGCCCTTCCCGCAGCCTTCCTCCCGCGTTGTCCCTGCCCTTCTGTTCTGCCTTGGCACCTAACGGTTGAGCTAACGCCCCGGAGGCCGAAGGCCGGAGGGTCGGCTTCAGCGATTTGTAGACGCCCTCAAACGGCAACTAGCCACCGCGAGTACGCACCCCTATCAGGTCTGTACCTGTCACATGTGCTCATCGGGAAGTCTGCTGCCCGAGCTCTTGGGCAAGCCCGATGAGAATTCCTTCGGGGCCCCGGATGTAGCAGAGCCGATACGTGTCTTCGTACTGGACCACTTCGCCGACGAGCTCCGCGCCGCGTTTGCCGAGCCGGGCGAGCGTATCGTCGATGTCCTCCACGGTGAACATGACGCGTAGGTAACCGAGAGCGTTCACCGGGGCGCTGCGGTGATCGGCGACCACAGGCGGCGCGAGGAATCGGGACATCTCGAGCCGGCTGTGACCGTCCGGCGTACGCATCATGGCAATCTCGACGCGCATGTCGCGCAATCCAGTGACGCCATCTGCCCAGTCTCCTTCGATTGGGGCGCGCCCCTCGAGCTCGAGGCCAAGTTCGGTGAAGAACTCAATGGCGGCGTCGATGTCTTCTACCACGATGCCGACGTTGTCCATACGCTTGACCGTCATGATGTCTCCTTGGCGTCTAACGCGGCGTATGAGCTGCGGCGCGCAGCTCCGTCAGCTCCATGCGCTGGTTAGACGTCATTCGCCGACTCAACGGATGCCTGTCAGGACGTTAGCGCTTTCGGGAAAGGCAATGCCATCCCCGTCAGCATACGGTCGTAACGCCGTGGCTGCGTCCTCTGACAAGGCCTTCCGCGCACTGTCGCTGAGGGCCTCGACCGTATGTGCCACTGGGGTCCGCCGCGAGATGCCGCAAGATGAAGTCGGCCACCGCAGGTAAGCGGGCCGTGCGCGTCCGACCAGACAATCTTCACGTCACGGAATCCCGCCTGCATCATGAGGTCTTGGAGTGCCTTCGAATCCTCAATCGCTCTGCTCTTCCGCAACATGGTCGCCGCATCGGCTCCGACATGTCGCTCCACGGCATTCCACATCGCAGTCGCGTACGGTGTCGGGCCTTCCCACACACTGGCGAACATCCGACCGCCGTACCAGTACCCGGATCATCTCCCGCAGCGCCTGTGGCCTGTCAGGGAAGAACTGAATCCCTTGTTGACAGAGCACGACGTCAAACGACGAATCGGGCACGCGCATGGCAAGGGCACTGCTTTGGACCCACGCGACAGCTGCCGCTCCGGCTGGGATCGGCTGCGAGCGTGCGACCTCGAGCATGCCCTCGTTGAGATCCAGCCCACGATGTGACCCGCCGGCCCGACGCGTTCGGCCGCAAATCGGGCGACCACACCGGTTCCGCAGGCGAGGTCCAGTACGCGTTCGCCGGGTCGAAGCTTCGCCAAGGCGACAAGATCCGCCGCCCACGGAGCGAAAATGGCCGGAACCAGAACGCGCTCATACCGCTCCGCCGCATTCCCTGACAATTGCCATTGGTTGGTGTGTGTCATCCCCTGCGATCTCCCCCGATCAAGATGACGTCTAACGCCGGCTATGAGCTGCGGCGCGTAGCGCCGTCAGCTCAATGTAGCCTTGCTCGGCGGCATTCTTCAACGCCAGTCGCATGAGTTGCGCCAACAGCGTTGATCCTGGTCGGAGGGGCTGCGGCTCTCCGAGGGGCTTGAAGCCAGTACGCTCATAGAGGCGCCTCGCGGGACTATCACCCACACGTCACGCCCAACTCCAAAGATGCAGCATTCTGAGCCGTAGCCCAGGCGATAACCGCCTCCAGAAGCTTCTGCCCTACACCCCTACCGCGATGGGTCGGGCGACCCGCATCTGATAGAGAGCCGCCACGTCAGGGAGCGGACGCATCAATTCGGCCCCACGCCAGTCCGATCAGCTCGCCACCCAGTTCCGCAACCAGCGGCAGGCTCACTCGCGCGTCAGCGACTGGATGCAAGACGCCGAGCCCACTCCGCGTCAGGGCGGCCTGCTTCCGCCGCGAGAGTGCTACCAAACGCGTCGAGGTGAATCGGCCAGTGCGCGCAACTCTCAGGTCTCTATAAAGACGCCACTCGTCAGCAGCACAAGGTCCTTATTGAAGGCACGTCAGCCATTGGCGTTCCCTGCCACTACCGGCACTCGAGGCCGTGTGCTGCGAGGCTGGCACGCACGCCTGGCGCTCCGCCGACTCGATCCGCCGAAAGTCCGGCCTCGCGGGCCCCCGCCACATAGGTGGCATCGTCGTCGAAATAGAGGATCTCCTCGGGCGCAAACGCCAGACGGATGGCCAGGCGGCGAAAGGCCTCCGGGTCTGGCTTGCTTCGGCCGAGCTCAGCGGAGAAGATCGCTCGCGAACCGAAGATCTGCGGGACGGCGGGAAACACCTCTGCGATGTGCCGCTTCAGGAGGAACGGGTTGTTGGTGAACATTCCGACCGGACGATCCGTGCTGAGCTGTCGCGCCAGCGAGAGAACGGCCACGTCTGGCTCGATCGCCACTCTTCGGGCTTCTACCCACTGGGCCGCGCTAAGAGCGTAGCCAATGCGCTCGCCGAATCCCTTCAAGTAGTCGTCCGCCGATACGATACCGCGCTCCGCCTTCGTCCTCGAATCCCGAGCGCCAGATAGCGGCATGGATCGCATCTGGGGCTTGGCCCGCTCCACGATGCGAGAAGTGCCAGCCGGCGCTCGATCCGATAGTGACAAAGCACACCGTCCATGTCGAAGACGACGGCCTTGATCAACGACGTCTTTTCGGAAGCGTTGCGTGCCCCAGCGCCTGGCAGCCCGCGAACCGCCTGATCATTACACACATGCGCGTCGAACGCTCGCGCTCACCCGCGGCCGGCGAGGCCGGCCGTCGGGTGCAACGGGAAGTTATGAGGCTGTATCCTGTTTTTGACGGGCTGGCGCTGACCGTCGATAAGACGCCGACATCGAAAGAAACCGCTCCATATCCTGGGTCTGTTCAGCTGCCACGAGCCATCACGTTGCGGCGCGGTCAACCATCCGCCCGAACATCCTCGGCGACGAGATAGCCGCCGCGCTCGAGCGCCCGCCGCAGCCTGACGGACCTTGTGGTCACGTAGTCGGCGCTTGTCGCGGTAGCGCTCCTCCAGCCAGGGCCGCGGGTCCCCTGGCTTCACGCTCGGCGCCTTCGTCTTGGCGAGGTGGCGGGAAGGGAACCATCAAGGCCGCACAGCGCACCGGACTGCGCCAAAGCTTCGGCCGTGCGCAATTGCCCGGCTCCGGTGGCGGTACCGGTGGGCACTGCTATGTCGGGCGGCGAATGCCGCCTACCTCGCGCGTTCCGTCGTCGTCCACCCTTCGGCACCAGAACTGTGTACGCGTCCGAAACGCGGGAATCAAGGGAGGAATACGGCTGATAATGCCGTTGTCAAAATCTCTGCCCGTAATCCATGCGCGCCTTCACGAGTCGGTCCAGCCGGAAGCATGACCCCCGCAAGTCGCGGGAAGCTGAAGCCGCTTCCATCGCCACCAGAGTTCCGTCGACGATGCGAGAATGACGACTGGGCGGTGGGACGCTGGCACCACCCACCCAGCGGTCGAGCGCGAGCACGAGAGCTCTGCCGGCACCGGACGTTGATCGACCGTGTTGCACGGCAGGGCGCGAGACACCTTTCGGCACGACCTGACGCGGAACGATGCCGCTGAGTGCCGGCGATGTGGTAGATCCGGCGCGATATCGGGTGGCGTCATGTCTCGCCGCCCTGTCGGGTCAGTCTGCGTCACCAGGGACCGGCCCGACCCCCGGTATTCGCTGGAGCTGGCGGGGTGTCCGGCGGTTTTCGGACACGTGCCTCTGCGCCGTACAGCGGGCCAGGATTCCGTCGGTGTCTTCACTGATGAGCGCATCGGTTTGTGTTTCGTAGGCAAGGGGAAAGGTTGGATCCGGATAGGAGCCGGCGACAGCGCCGCGGTCTGGCTGGGCGAAACGCTGATTCAGAGAAGATCCGAGCCGCCGCGATGTGCGGGTTGATCTCCACATCAAAGACGATCCGGCCTGCCTCGTCCTCGTTGAGACCGCGATGAATGAAGTCGCGGAGGTATCGCCCACTCTGCGATAGTCCCGTGCGCGAGCGCTCGCGACGGACCGCGGGCGTGCCGCCGACGGCGAGCGAGTTTTTTGGCGTCCCTGACGCGTCCGATGCCTGTCGGCGCAAGAAGCCGACGAAGTCGCGGGTGGCAGCAAAGCCAGTCCCAGAGACCGGTGGATTCCCGGCTCGGTAAACCAGTGTGCACGTCGCACCGGGGCGGGAATGCCGTGCCGGATCGGCAGCAGGCGGGATAGTGCGATCGTTGGCAAATTCCTCACTGAGCGGGCCCGAGCGCCGTCGGCTCAGCGGCCGGGTGCTCCCGGAGAGTGAGTGTAGCGCTCGTCGGGTCGGTACTGATCAGTTCGGAGGTCAAGACTCCTGAGTCTGCGCCTGAGTGTTGAAGAAGAATTCATCCCGTGACTGTCCCTTCGATATTCGTCGCGGAGGGGGGAGCACTTCGAGCCGAAGCTTGTGCTTGGTCGCCCGTGGCCCCGGAAGCCACCCGCCCAGACGATCTGTGAAGGCCGGCATATCGCATCAAAGAACCCGTTGCCGGCGTGGTCCGCTGTGGTCGGGTCGTTTTCATCCGGGCCGGCGCTATTCAGCTGCCAGAGGATCATCTGACGCGCCGCGATTGTTGACGTCGTAGATGACAGCGCCATTCCCTTCTTCGAGAGGTCCACAGGCTTCAAGATGCTTGGGGGAGTCGCCCGCATACTCGACCGAGCCGCGGCTGTTACGCGGCGCTCGATCAGAGATCAACGATGCCGGCGATTTCAGTGGATGAGCCGGGTCGAGCTCAGCGAAAAAAGCGCCTACTTGACCTAAGCGTATGGACCCGTGGGGCCGAAGGCCCGCCCGCCGCGCAAAGGCTCGCGCCAGAGTTACCTCGATACGTGTAACGCGTGCCTCGGCGGCGGCGACGGACAAGACGAAGCAGGATTGCGACGATGGGCATGCGAAGCACCATAAGGGGTGTCCTCCCTCGGTGATCGTCTGGCCGGGAACATAGGAGGAGGTCCAACCGGCGTCAAGCGCCCTCCGTGCAGCGTGTCGGGCATACGTGAGTTGGCCGCCCGGAATTGATACGTGAGTTGACCGCTCTAACCGCGCCGCGTGGCAGGAATGGCCTCCGGGGAGGAGGCCATGGCCTACTCGCGCGACGCTGTGGAGCGTGCCATGAAGGTGCAGGAAGTGATTCTCCGAGCGATCGACGGGCAGCTGACGTGGGTGCAGGCCGCCGACATCCTCGGCTGCAGTCCGCGCACGATCCGGCGCCTGCGCTGGCGGCTGCAGCATGTCGGCTATGAGGGCCTGCTGGACCGCCGGCGGCAGCGGCCCTCGCCCAAGCGCGCCCCGGTCGCCGAGGTGCAACGCGTGCTGGCCCTGTATCGCGAGCGCTACCGGGGCTTCAACATCCGCCACTTCCACCAACTGGCGCGCCGCCAGCATGGCGTGCGTTTTTGCTATGCGTTCGTGAAGAAGGCCCTGCACACCGCCGGCCTGGTGGCCAAGCACCAGCCCCGCGGGCGCCATCGGCGCCGGCGCGAGCCGCGCGCCTGCTTCGGCGAGCTGCTGCATCTGGACGGCAGTCGGCACCGCTGGCTGGCCTTGCGCCCCGACCAGTGGCTCACGCTGATCGCCGTCGTCGATGACGCCACCAAGCGCGTGTTGTATGCCGAGCTGCAGGAGGGCGGCGAGAGTGTGGCCGCAATTATGACGGCGTTGCGGGCCGTCCTCGAGCAGGACGGGGTGCCGATCGCGCTCTACACCGACCGGGCGCACTGGGCCGTCCACACCCCGACCTCCGGCAGTGCGCCCGATCCGCGCCGCCCTACGCAGGTCGGCCGGGCGCTGGCCCGCCTGGGTATCGAGCACATCCTCGGCTATTCCCCGCAGGCCCGCGGCCGCAGCGAGCGCACCAACCGCACGCTGCAAGACCGCCTCGTCAACGAGCTGCGCCTCGCCGGCATCACGACGGTGGCCGCGGCCAATCGTTACGTGCGTGACCAGTTCCTGCCGGCCTTCAATGCCGAGTTCGGCCGGCCGCCGGCGGATCCCGAGGCCGCCTTTGTCCCGCTCGGGCGGGTCGATCTCGATCAGATCCTCTGCGTGGAAGACGAGCGGACGGTCGGGCGCGACAACGTCGTCACCACCGACCGCGTGCCGCTGCAGCTCGCCAAACAACCCGGCCGGCGCACCTGCGCCGGGCTGCGCGTGCTCGTGCGTCGCCATCTCAACGGCCAGCACTCCGTCTGGTATGGCGGCCGCTGCCTGGGTCGCTATGGCCCCACCGGCCAGCCGCTGCGAGCGGCCTGAACCCTGTGTCGTTCACCGAGCGGCCAACTCACGGTGTCAAACAGTTGCGGCCAACTCACGTATCAGCAACAGCGCCCATCCGTGCAGCGGCGCGCTCGTCCACGGGCGACCTTGGTCGAACAACGGCGCCTGGGTTGGTGGCGGCCTCGAGGAACATCCAAGATCTCGTGAAACCTGCCGGGGCGCCAGCCACCTGAAATCGCCGAAGACGTTAGTGTGGAGACGGTGGTCCGCATAACGCCGGCCTCACCCGCGCGCGAAGCGCGTCGGGTGCAGGCTGTAGTTATGCTGGCGTTACCGATCTTCCCTGCTGCTCACTTGAAGCCCTCGCCATGGCCTGATCCGTGGCCACCATCGCCGAACATTGACGCGATACGCCTCGTATGAACGGCCAAACTTGTGCCCGAGGGTCGGCTCTTCATAGAGCAGGACGAACCCGTGAACGAAGAGCCATACACCAGCCGCGTAAGCCAAAAGGACGACGCTGCCGAAGAGCATCGCTTGGCCGGCAATCACAGCCAACAGAGCAAGCGTATATCGGATTCCGAACATGCCGATAGAGGCCGGAAACAACAAGCGTCTCAGTCGGCGCGATCGGTGCTGGAGTTCCACGCCCTTCACTCGCGAAACGCCAAAAGCACTCGACAAGAATCGCAACTCCGAATGCTGCTAGGAGGCCGCCCACCACGCGCCCACCCGGCACGCCGAGCAGTGGAGGCTGAATCCGCCATTCGGACAGCAGGTACGGAACCCAACCAGCAACAGCCCCGGGGGCGACTACGAAGAAGACCAACGATCCGAGGAGTGGTCCAACTTTACCGCTCACGTTCCTCGTCCCCCAGTCCCCGACCACCTCGGTCCGCATAACTAGAAGTATACGGAACTAGATAATCCGCGTGACGCAGCGCGCCCGGTCCGTAGTATCGCGGAAAGGCGATTCAGATGCGGAGATCCAGAAGTCTTGCGTTCCATGCGGGTTAACGGCATCAGTTCTCATTCCGTCGTCGCGTTACACAGATCTGTATATCCCACCCTTCCCCGTTTCGATAACATCCGAGTTTGGGGATGGCTCGCTCGACTCCCTGAGCCGCATCTTCCCTCGACCTGCCCCGCGATCGTGCCCTACGAGTGGCAAATCGCCCCGATTCAAGTACCCCTAGCACCGGGCCGGGCACCAGTCTGGATCGCTAGGCAGCACCAGGACACGCGATTGGCTTCCCTGCCTGTGTCGCGCTGAGACGCTACGAGACGCGCAGACTACGCTCCTGACTTTGGAAAATGCGTGCTTGCCGGACCGCTGATAGGACTCGGCTGCGCAGTCGCGTCCGTCATTTCGCACTCGCGCATTCAGCCCTAGACGCCTTCGACCAGGACCACGCTGCCCCGCGCCGTGCGCGACCGGATCGCCCCGTCAGCTCGTGAAGATGGCCTCGGGGATCAGGGCTGAGACGACGTAATTCGGCACGTCCACGACGTTGCTGATCCTGAGGTCCGCCGCCACGCTGCAGAGGACGTAGGCCTGCTCGCGGGTCCAGCCGCGCTCCTGCAGCAGGTCGATCATGTTGAGCAGCGCGTTCCGGCAGGCGAGCGTCAGGTTCTCGCCTTCGTTGGTGCCGTCGTCGCTTGATCGGCATCCCCATGGCGGCGACGAAGCCGCTGGGGGCGGCCCACTCCGGCGGCGCGAAGTAGCCGGCGTGCGAGAAGCGTGGACCGCGCAGCGCGCGTCGCGCCGGTCCCCTTCAGAACGCTGAAGCGAACGGCGGCGGTGGCGCCCATCTCCACGGCGGTGACGCACACCTCGCCGTCGCCCTGGGCGAAGTGGCCGTCGCCCGTGGAGAACAACCCGCCTTCCACCGCGACCGGGAGCCGGAGCTTGCCGCCCTTGGTCAGTTGCTTCACGTCGAAGTTGCCGCCGTTCTCGCGCGGCGGCAGGGTTCGAGGCCCTCGCTCGCGATCGGCCCGCGGCCGGGTACGGCGCCGTCGCGTCGGGCGGGAAGACCATTCCGCCGCGCGACGATCAGCGCGTTCTCGCGCACCGTCCACGCCTTCACCTGGGCCGCCGACGGCGCCACGCCCGACACGCCCATGAACGGCGCGCCCGGAATGCGCACGCCGGGCAGCTGGGGCGATCGTCGCCCAGCCATCGCGGATCTGCCAGTGGACCAGGAACGGCGTGGTGAAGACGATCCCGCAGAAAGCCGAGCCCGGGGACGATCGCGGTGAACGCGTGCGGCTGCGGAACGATGTCGAGGAACTCGATCTCCAGCACGTCGCCCGGCTGGGCGCCCTTGACGAAGACGGGCCCCGTGAGGGATGGATGGCGCCCGCCTCCATGTTCGCCATATCCGCCTCGCTCGTGCCGGGGCCGAGCTGGCCGTCGACGCCGTCGCGCGTGGCCAGCATACCACCCTCTTCGCCCTCGTCGACGGTGAGGAGCGGGGAATGTCGGGAGTGGAACCGGTTGTGTGACCCGTGGTGGGCTGGTCTTTCAGTCGCTTGCCGCGGTCGATCTCGACGCTCTTCATGGATACCTCCTGTCAACACTCTCGACGGACCTTCGCCTTCGACCTTCAGAACGGAGTCATCATGACCGACCAGTCTTACCACGTCTACGTCATCCAGGGCGCGGCCAGCGCGACTACTCCGACTGCCAGGCCGCCCTGGCTCACGTCCCCGCGCGGATGACCGCGCTGCCCTTCCTGGGCACCGAGGACGAGGTGATCGCCAAGACGCGCGACGCCGACGCGCTGGTCACCTCGGCGTCGCCGGTCACCTGTTCCGTGATGCAGGCGCGCTCGAGGGGCTCAAGGTCGTGGCGCGCACCGGGTGGGCTACGACGTCATCGAGAGCATAGACGGGACAAAGGCCCAGTTGACGGAACAGCCGTTCTCAGCACGGCCCGCCTCTCCCGGCCGATTCTCGCGTTCCGCCCCAGGCCACAGCGCGGACAAGTGGCCTGTCGGCGGATTTCCGGTGGGCAACAGATTTCTGGACCTCTAGCCCGGAGGGAACCGCCCCACGACACGAAAGCGAACAGGCCTCGGCGAAGGTGGCGTCCGGAGCGCGTTCAGACCCCTGATCGCCGTGGCGTGGTTGGTGCCCAGCGCCGGCGCGAACGGGCGCCCCGATCTGCCAGTTCCCGCGACCAGGTAACCAGCGACCAGGATCGTGCGAATCGCGTCGGGGTCTTCGACCGTGGCAATCAACCGCGAGGCGCCCACCGCAGCTCGGCCACGCGTCGATCAGTCAGACCGCTGACACCTTACGGGCACGTTCAGCCTGAGCGCCACGAGGCCGCCGTCGAGGGGATTGGATCGTTACGTAAGCTGAACGGGCAGCGAAATCAGAGGGCGGAATGATCTGCAGGGACCCCTCTGCTGGTGCGCGTCGTGGCGTTCGGCTAGACTCCCGCCAGCCATCCCCACCGAGGTGTCCATGCGGCTGATCGGGCTCGCGGTCGTTCTGGCGCTGGCATCCTCATCTTGCGCCGCTCGCCGCCGAGGCGCAGCAGGCGGGAAAGGTGCCTCGGATAGGTTTTCTTAGCCTGACGTCCCCTTCCGATAGGCCGCCCCTGCTCGACGCGTTCCGGCAAGGGCTGCGCGAGCTCGGGTGGGTTGAGGGCCAGAATATTGTCATCGACTATCGATATGCGGAGGGTCGGGTCGACCGGCTGCCCGACTTGGCGGCCGAGCTGGTCCGGCTCAAGGTGGACCTCATCGTCGCATCGGCGGGGACGCAAGGAGCGACGGCAGCCAAGAACGCCACCGAGACGATCCCCATCGTCATGATTGCCGTTCGCGATCCTGTTGGCACCGGGCTCATCGCGAGCCTCGCGCGCCCGGGCGGGAACGTCACAGGGGTGTCCGGCACGCCGGCCTGGAAATCGTTCGCCAAACAACTGGAGCTGCTCAAGGAGACCGTCCCCAAGATCCGCCGTGTGGCCATCCTCTCGAACCCGGCCAATGCGTACCACCAGCTCGCGATAAGAGAAGTGAACGTCGCGGCCCGGTCGTTGGGAGTGCAGCTTCAACTCCTGGAGGCTCGAGGTCCGAACGAGTTCGACGGCGCATTCGCGGCGATGGCCAAAGAGCGCGTGGGAGCCCTCCTCGTACTGTCAGATGCGATGCTCAGCTCCCACCGAACACGGCTCGCAGACCTCGCAGCCAGGAGCCGCCTGCCGGCAGCATACGGCGTCAGGGAGAGTGTGGAGGCCGGGGGTCTCATGTCTTACGGGCCGAGCTTTCTCGATCTCTACCGGCGCAGCGCCGCGTACGTGGACAAGATCCTGAAGGGCGCCAAGCCCGCCGACCTGCCCGTCGAGCAGCCGACGAAGTTCGAGCTGGTGATCAACCTCAAGACCGCCAAGGCGCTCGGCCTCACGATCCCGCAGTCACTGCTGCTGCGGGCGGACCAGGTGATCCATCCATGAGAACAACCGTGGGGTCAAGGCACACGACGAGTGTGCAGCCCGCGGTCACCGTCCACCAGCCATCCATTCGCGCACGCGATGCGGCGCATGATGTCGTCTTCGATCGTCGACGATCGTGGGATCGTCGAGGGTGGGCGTCCCAATCAGTAGGTCGGTCACGGACGACCATCAATCACCCCGAGAACGCCCGCACTGGAACGGTAGCCGGGAGGCCGCCACCTCGGTTGCGGCCGTTGCGCCCCTCGGCTACACCGGAGTGCCCGCCAGCTCGAGGCCCTCGCGTCGGGTTCGACCTCGGCGGCAGAACTCGTCGTAGTCAATCTGATCGCGCAGCATGACGTAGAGCCGAATGAGCAGGCGCCGGGCCAGGGCCACCTTCGCTTTGGGCCGGCCGCGCCGCTGGAGGACTGCGAAGTAGATGCGTTTGAGCGCGGCATCGCCTCGGGTCGCGAGCGGAGCCGCCTGGCCGAGCACCCAGCGCAGGAGCGCGCTGCCTTGCTTGCTGATATGCCCCAGCCGGTACTTGTCCGCGGACGCGCTGATAGCGGGCGCCAACCCGATGTAGCTGACCACGTGCTTACTGCTGGGGAATCGTCCCACGGGGCCGAGCACTAGCACGGTGGCGAGGGCGGTCAGCGGACCGACGCCGGGATGCGTCATGAGGCGGCGGGTGGCGGGATCGGCGGCCGCCGCGGTGGCCACGTGCAGATCAAGCTCGTCGATATGGCGGTTCAGCCAGTGCAGCAGTTCGAGACTGTCATCCCGCCGCCGGCGAGTGTGCGGCAGCAGCACGAGCGCCTGTAAGTGGGCCAGGCCCTGGCGCGACCACAGCGAAGGGCCGAGGGCCAGCCGCTGATTCAGGGCAATGGCGTGCAGCCCGTTTTTGACCATCGTCCGGATGCGGACGAGGCGGAGCCGATGTTTGATGAGTGCGCGCAGGTCGCGCGTCGGCGGATCGGGAATCCACACCACGGGGAAGCGGTTGTCCTTCAGGAGGTCCCGGAGGTGCCGTGCATCGCGGCGATCGGTTTTGATTTTGCGCACCACCATCGCGCGGATCTTCGCGGCCTCGCCGACCAGGAGGGTGTGCCCGAGGCGCTGCAGGAGCGCGTGGAACCACAAGGAGTAGCCGGTGCTTTCGATGCCGACGGTCACGGGGGCAGGCAACGCGGCGTAGAAGCGTTCGACAGCATCGCCGTGGTGGAAGAGCTCCTGCTCCGAGAGCTCGCCGGTGTCCGTGTTCAGCAGTGCGACCTGTTGCTTTCGCGTGTGCAAGTCACATCCCACCAGGATCATGAGTCAGCCCTCCATTGGTGTGACGTCGTGGTACTCGGCTCCGCCGAGGCTACCAGCGGCGTCTGGCTGTTCTCATGACATCAGTAAGGGCGTTGCTCCGGACCCACAGAAGTCCTGCATCGCAAACTGCCTTCCGAGACCTTCCTGAGCCCGGAATCCTACGCGGCGCATTCACGGTCAGAATCGCTGTTCGGGTGCCTGGCCCGTCTTCCTACACAGGACCGCAGGCCTCAAGCCGCGAGGAGCCGCAGGAATCGCCCTGACCTGGAAGGCTACGAAGGCTCCCCCGCGCTCCGAGTTTGAAAAAGTGCCGGCTAACTACGCGAGAAGAGTAATGGTGGAGGGTAAGGGATTCGAACCCTCGACCTCGGCGTTGCGAACGCCGCGCTCTCCCAACTGAGCTAACCCCCGAGACCACCGACCGGAGGCGAGCGCTATTCTACATCAGGCCTTGGAGCCGTCCCCACCCTTGTTGAAGGCCTGGAGCAACGGCCCGAAGAGATCCAACGGCAGCGGGAAGAAGGTCGTCGTGGACCGCTCGGAGGCGATCTCCCGCATCGTCTGCAGATAACGGAGCTGGACGGCGATCGGGTGCCGCGTCAGGACCTCGGCGGCCTCGGACGAGCTTGGCCGCCGCCTGGAACTCGCCGTCGGCGTTGATGACCTTGGCCCGGCGCTCGCGCTCGGCCTCGGCCTGCTTGGCCATGGCGCGCTGCATGTCCTGCGGCAGGTCGATCTGCTTGCACCTCGACGGTCGCCACCTTGATGCCCCAGGGCTCGGTGTGCTCGTCGATGATCCGCTGGAGCTGCTGGTTGATCTTGTCGCGCGCCGAGCAGGAGATCGTCGAGCTCCACCTGGCCGAGCACGCTCCGCAAGCGTCGTCTGGGCGATCTGCGAGGTCGCGTAGAGATAGTCCTGCACCGCGATCGACCGCCCGCTCCGGGTCGACCACCCGGAAGTAGATCACGGCGCTCACCTTGATCGGACACGTTGTCGCGCGTGATCACGTCCTGGGGCGCCACGTCGAGGGCCACCGTCTGCAGGCTCACCTTCACCATCTTGTCGATGATCGGGACCAGGATGACGAGCCCGGGCCCGTTCCCTGCCCGCCCGGGTTCAGGATGGCCTTGGCGCTGCGGCCCAGGCGGAAGATCACCGCGCGCTCGTACTCGCGCAGGATGCGCGCGTACGAGCCGATGAAGAAGAGCACCACGAAGACGACAGCGACCGAGCAGCAGCGATTCCAGACGTTGATCATGCGCACTCTCCTCCGCCTTCGCCGCCTCGCCACCACCCTGAGCGTCAGGCCGTCCACGCCGACGATCCGCACCTGCGCGCCGGGCTCGAGCGGCTCGCCCTCGGCCGACCGCCCGCCAGATCTCACCGGACACGATCACCTGGCCCTCGGGCGCCGAGGCGCTCGCGGACCGATCGCGCGCTCGCCGACCGAGGCCCTCGGCGCCGGTCGATCGGCGGCCGGCCGAGCGCGCGCACGCCCGCCGCGACCACGAACAGGAAGAGCCCGGCGGTCGCGCGCCGACCGTCGGCCCGATGACCCACCAGGACACGCGGAAGCCCACCTCGGGCGCGTCGAACAGCATCAGCGAGCCGAGCGCCATCGAGATGATGCCGCCGATCGCCAGGACGCCGTGGCTCACGATCTTGATCTCGGCGATCAGCAGCACGATGCCGAACAGGATCAGGAGCAGGCCCGCGTAGTTGATCGGCAGGCTCTGGAAGGCGAAGAACGCCAGGATCAGCGAGATGCCGCCGATCGACGCCGGGCAGGATCACGCCCGGGTTCGACAGCTCGAAGAAGAGGCCCGAGCATGCCGAGCATCATGAGCACGTAGGCCACGTTCGGGTCGGTGATCACGTTCAGGAACCGGTCGCGGAAGCCGATCTCGATCGGCCGGACCGGCGCGCCCTGCGTGGCGAGCGTCACCGAGCCCCGCGGCAGCTTGATCGTCCGGCCGTCGACCTTCTCGAGCAGGTCGGGGATCGAGAGTCGGCGATCAGGTCGATCACCTTCAGCTGCAGGCGCCTCGCGCTCGGTGATGGCGACCGCCTGGCGCACCGCCTTCTCGGCCCAGTCCGCGTTGCGGCCGCGCTCGAGCGCCGACCGTGCGGATGAACGCGCGCCGGCGTCGTTCTCGACCTTCTTCATCATCGTCTTGTCGGCAGTGCCGCCGCCGGCCATGACGGGCGAGGCCGCGCCGATGTTGGTCGCCGGGCGCCATCGCCGCGACGTGCGCGGCCATCGTGATGAAGACGCCGGCCGACGCCGCGCGCGCGCCGGTGGGCGCGACGTAGCACGACGACCGGCACCTCGGCGTTCATCATGCGCTGGACGATCGCGCGCATCGACGCGCTCGAGACCGCCGGGCGTGTCGAGCTGGATGACGCAGCGCCTGGGCGCGCTCGGCCTGCGCGCGGTCGATGGCGCGATGCTCGACGAGGCGCAGGGTGACCGGACTGATCACTGCCGCTCGATGCGGCGATCGTGGCCACCGGCGCCGCGGCCGCAGCGCGACGGCGAGGCACGGCGCGAGCCAGGACCAGGATGGCGCGGCCGCGGCGAAGCCCGCCGCGCAGGGATCATTTCTGAAGCGCCAGGAGGCTCACGATCTCGAAGAGCAGGTTCGCGGCGAGCAGCGCGGTGATCTGCCCGGGGCCGTCGTACGGGGCGAGACCTCGACGACGTCGGCGCCGACGAGCGTCAGGCCCGACGAGCGCCCGCACCAGCACGAGCGCCTCGTAGGACGTGAGCCCGCCGACCTCGGGCGTGCCGGTCGCCGGGCGCGAACGCCGGATCGACCGCGTCGATGTCGAACGAGCAGATAGACCGGGCCGCCGCGCAGGCGGCGCTGAAGCCGCTCCGTCACCCAGGCGGTGCCCTGCTCCTTCACCGCTCTCGATGCGGACGACCTCGATCCCGTGCTGGTCGTGGAACGCGAAGTCCTCGGCGCCGTAGAGCGGGCCGCGGATCCCGACCTGGATCATGCGGCGTGGGATCGATGAGCCCCTCCTCCACGGCGCGGCGGAACGGCGTTCCGTGGAAGAACTTCGAGCCGAAGTACTCGTCCCAGGTGTCGGGGTGGGCGTCGAAGTGCACGATGCCGAGCGGGCCGTGGCGGCGCGAGACCGCGCGCAGGATCCCGAGCGTCACGGAGTGATCGCCGCCCACGCACACGGGCATCGCGCCCTCGGCCATCGACCTCGCCGATCCGCGCGCTCGATGGCGGCCAGCGTCCGCTCGATCGAGATCGGCACCACGTCCACGTCGCCGCAATCGGCGACGCGCAGCCGCTCGAAGGGGTGCACCTTCGAGGACGGGATTCCACGGGCGGATCAGCGAGGACTGCTCGCGCACGGCCCGCGGACCGAAGCCGGCGCCCGTGCGGTACGACGTTCCGCCGTCGTAGGGAATGCCGAGCAGCGCGACGTCGAGGCCCTCTGGCCGACGCCGCCGTGGGCAGCAGCATGAACGTCGCCACCTGCCCGAATCGCGGGGAGACGAATGCGTCGCGGGGACCCGACGTGCTCACCTCGGCCCTCCTAGAGCGCCGAACGCAGCCCGGCGACTGCCGCCAGGAGCAGCGACGACCTCGTCCGGCGAGTTGAACACCGAGAAGCTCGCGCGCGAGGTGCCGACGACGCCGAGCCGGCGCATCAGCGGCATCGCGCAGTGATGGCCGGCCCGGACGGCGATGCCTTCGGCGTCGAGCAGCTGGCGCGACGTCGTGCGGGTGGAGCCCTTCGACGGCGAACGCGACCACGGCCCCGCGGTCGACGGCCGCCGGCGGGCCGTAGACCGTCACCCCGGAATGCGAGCCGAAGCCCTCAGGGCGTCTGGCGCGGTGAGCGCGCGCTCGTGCTCGCCGACTCGCTCCATGCCGAGCTTCTCCAGGTACTCGATCGCCGCGGCAAGCCCTACCGCCTCGGCGATCGGCGGCGTGCCCGGCTCGAACCGCCAGGGCAGGTCGTTCCACTGCGCGCGATCGATCCAGACCTCCTTGATCATCTCGCTGCCGCCGCGCCCGGGCTCCAGACTATCGAGCACGGCTCGCCGGCCGTACATGACGCCGATCCCGGTGGGCCCGAGCATCTTGTGGGCCGAGAACACGTAGAAGTCACATCCCGAGCGCGGACATGTCGAGCCTGCAGGTGAGGCGCAGCCTGAGCCCCGTCGACGACGCTGATCGCGTCGACCGCCCGGGCCCGGCGGACGATCTCGGCGACCGGCGTGATCGTCCCCAGCACGTTGGAGACGTGGGCGAACGCGACCACGCGCGTCCGTCGCGTGATCAGGCGATCCAGCGCCGCCGATGTCCAGCGTGCCGTCAGCGAGAATCGGGCACGGCCTTGAGATGACGCGCCGCGGTCGCGGGCCACGAGCTGCCAGGGGATGAGGTTCGAGTGGTGCTCCAGCTCCGTGACGATGATCTCGTCGCCCTTCGCGAGGGTCCGCCCGATGGTCTCCGCGATGAGGCCGAGACCGTCGGTGGTGCCCCGGGTGAAGACGACTTCCTCCCGGCTCGCGGCGCCGATGAAACGCTGGACCGAGTCGCGCGCCAGCTCGTAGAGCTCGGTCGCCTCCTCACCCAGGGTGTGGATCGACCGGTGGACGTTGGCGTGGCTCCGCTCGTAGTAGCGGTTCATCGCCTCGATCACGCGTGCGGGGCTTCTGGCTCGATGCGCCGCGAGTCGAGGTAGACGAGCGGATGGCCGTTCACGATCCGCTGCAGGATCGGGAAATCCGGGCGCGTCGTGCTCGTCGAGCCTCATGCGCGCCTGGTCCCGTTGAGCGCCTGGCCCAGCACGGACGACCGGCAGGGTCACGCAGCGCATCCGCGTGGGGCGGATCTCGGCCTGGAGCACGTTGAGCACGTCGGCAGCCTCGAGGGCCGCGGCGTCCACCCGCGACCGGCCGGCGACCAGGTCGGCGACGACGTCCGCCGACGCCGTGCAGATGGCGCACGAGTCGCCGATGAACCCGCGCGGCTTCGATGCGCCCGTCGGGCGCGACCGTCAGCATCATGCGCACGCGATCGCCGCAGAGCGGGTTGCACGTCCTCCGGCAACGGCGTTGGCGCCGGGCAGCTCGCCGCGATGCCGCGGCTTGCGCCACCGCTCGCGGATGACGTCGCTGTAGACGCCGTGCGCCGCAGGCGCTCACTCGAGCTCGCCCCGCGGCCGCGTTCGTCTTGTACGGCGGGAAACGATAGGCCATGTCGCGCGACAGGAGCCCGCCGTGGCCCAGCTCGGCCAGCGCGCGGTTGTCCACGTGCTCGCCGGCGAGAATCTGCGGGCAGCGCCAGGTCGAACGTCGTGGCCTGCGAGAACATGCCGCAGGTCGGCATCCCGAGCACGGCCTTGCCGTCCCAGATCGCGAGCCACAGCAGGCTGCCGGGATGGGCCGGAGCGCCGTGCCGCTCCATGCGGGCCCCAGCAGGGTGAGGCCGCCGAAGACCGGATCGAGCGGATCGAGCGCGCTCGCGCCGGCCACGATCAGCACCTCGGCGCCGTCGCGCCGGAGCGCGGTGAGCGTGTCGGCCACGACGCGCGGCGAGCCGCCCGCGTACTGGATCGGCAACAGGCGCCCGCCGAACCACGCGATCTTCTGCGTCAGCGCCGTCTCGAACCGGGCGCGCTGCTTGGCGTCGAGGCGCTCCTGCGCCACCACGCCGATCGTCGTCGGCTTGAAGCCGTGCACGGCGACGAGCCCGTGCGCGGCGCGGGCGATCTTCTCGACGGCGGCGAGCGTCTCGGCGGGGATGACGAGCGGCGTGACCTTTGCACTTGCCGATCGTCTCGCCCGGCTCGACGGGCTGCGATTCGAACAGCGTGAAGACCGAGATGCCTTCCAGCGCGTTGACGTCGGCGAGCGCCTGGCGCCGCACGCGCAAGAGGCCCCGGCGCGTCGCGGCGAGCGTCCACTGACCTCCGGTGTAGCCCTTCACCTCGACGCCGTCGCCCACGACCACCGCGGCCAGCCGCTTGCCGGCTTCCTCCTCGTGCAGGTCGGAGGGCTCGACGACGAGCAGGTGAATCTCTTCCCACGGCGTCTCCAGCAGGACCTTCGCGCTGGCCGGCGGTGAGCCGGGCGCCCTTTCGACCGCGACCTTCCCGGCTGCGTCGCGCACGTCGTGGCAGAGCACCTTGTCGACCAGCCCGTCGACGGTGGCCGCCTCGCGCCGCTGCGCGATCGCCTTCATTGAGCGGGGTCCGTGAGTCCGGCTCGGACCGAGGGTGGCCTGATCCAGGCGCGGCCTGGCTCCGCAGCCTTGTTGCTCATGGGCTGGCCGGTACCTCCTCCGCGGACCGCCTGGATCTCGGCCATGACCGCCAGCGCGATCTCCGGCGCCGACTTGGCGCCGATGTCGAGACCGATCGGCACACGGATGCGCTTGAGCGAGGCCTCGTTCTCACCTTCCTCGACGAGGAGCTTCAAGATGGCGGCGCCGCGGCGGGCGGAGCCCAGCATGCCGATGTAGCCGACCTCGGTGGCGAGTGCTTTGTGCAGCACCGGCAGATCGTACTTGTAGTCGTGGGCCATCAGCACGACCGCGGTCGACGGGACGAGTGGATACTCGCCGACCAGCTCGGACGGGATCCCGATCCGGAGCTCGTCGACGGCCGGAAATCGCTCGCGGGTCGCGAATCGCGGCCGCCCGTCGATCACGACCGTGCGATAGCCGAGCACCCTGGCGAGCTCCGTCATCGGCATCGAGACGTGGCTGGCTCCGACCACGAGCAGCAGGGACGCCGGCGCGAAGACCTCGACGAAGGCGCGCGTGTCCTCGAGAAAGAGCGTGCGCGAGGTGCCTTCCGTCATGGCCGTCGCGGGCCTCGCGCGGTGAACGTCGCGTCCAGCGTGGCGGCACCCAGCGTGCCGGTGCTCGAGCCGTCATCCAGCACGAGCAGCTTCGCGCCGACCGGCCCGTCGAGTCGCGTGACGATGGCCGCCCGCCCACCCTGCTCGGTATGCGCGCGCACGCGCTCCAGCAGTGTCGGCCGTCAGGGGCTCGACGAACACCTCGATGGTGCCGCCGCACGTGAGGCCGATTTCCCATGCCTCCTCGTCGCCGAGATTCAGCTCGAGGAGCCGCGGCCGTCATGGTGGTCAGCACGTCCTCGGTCTGCTCGATCACCTGCGCGTCGACGCATCCGCCGATCGTGACGGAGCCGAGCACGGCGCCGCCCTCGCCGACGAGCATCTTCGCGCCCTCTTTTCGCGGCGTCGTGCCCCGCGTGTTGACCAGCGTGGCGACGGCGACCTTGCCTCGGGACTGCCGAAGTTCGTCAATCTGATCGAAGAGTTCCGCCATGGCTCCTCATGATACGCCGACCTCGGCCGGGACGCACGCCAGACCCCACCGTGTGCGCTCCACGCCCGACGGCCAACGCGCGACTGGGGACTAAAGGTGAAGTTTGCCGGCGAGGTCGCGCAGGGCCGCCAGGTTGTGGCCGGCTGCGAAGTCGTCGATCAGCGGCAGGGCCGCCGCCATGCCGCGCGTGAGGGGCTCGTAGGAGGGATTGCCCAGGAGCGGGTTGAGCCAGATGACGCGGGCGGCGCGCCGCTTGATCCGCATGAGCTCGGTGGCCAGCACGTCCGGGCTCGCCCGTGTCCCACCCGTCGGAGAGGACGATCACGATCGTGCGCCGGTCCACCATGTGCGGCCATTCGCGGTTGAACTGCGGCGAGCGACTCGCCGATGCGGGTGCCGCCCGACCAGTCGCGCACGTCGGTGAGCCGCCGGAGCACCTGCCGGTAGGAGCGCCCGCGGAGGTATTCGGTGACCCGCGTCAGGCGCGTCGGAGAAGATGAACGTCTCGACCCGGCCGAAGACGTTCTGGAGCGCGAACAGGAACTGGAGCAGGAAGCGGCTGTAGAGGTCCATCGAGCCCGAGACGTCGCAGAGCAGGACGAGCCGCACCTTCTTGCGCTTCCGCTCGCGGAAGCGGAGCTCGATGATCTCGCCGCGCGTGAGGTTCGCGCGCAGCGTGCGGCGCAGGTCCACGCGGCCCCGCCGCTTCACCGGACCGGCGGCGGCGGCTCATCCGGTGGGCGAGGCGCCGCGCGATCTTGACGGTGAGCTTCAGCAGACTCGTCCGAGCTGGTCGGCGCCGAAGGTGGAAAAGTCCTGATGCACGAGCGGCTTCGGCCTCGGACGCCAGCGGGACGCTGAGCGGGTCTCCGCGCCTCCGATGCTTCCTCGTCGCCCCACGAGTCGAGCGCCAGGCCTCGCGCTTCTGGTCCGGCCTTGACGACGCCGGGACTCGCCAGGTCCTCGATCGCCGGCGCCGGGATGAATCCGGCCGAGTCGTCCCCGTCGGGCGCGATGCGCCAGAACGCCTCGAAGCACCGATCGAAGCGGGGAACCTCTTCGGGCCGCGTGACGAAGACGGCGCGGAGACCGAGGTAGAGCTCCCGGCGGTCCGCGATGTCGAGATGGTCGAGCGCTCGGACCGCGTCGGTGACCTCGACCAGCGTCACCGGCAGCCCGGATCGTCTGAGCAGCGTCGCGAAGCGGACGACCGCGGCCGCGAGGTCGCGCGGCACGGCCTAGCCTGCCGCGGGCAGGAACGTACCGAGCCCCGCCTTCGCCACCTCGGCGCGGAAGCGCTTCATGTCGTCGACGTCCTTCAGCACGCAGCCGAGCGTCTCGGCCACGAGCCGCCTTCGTCGATGTGGTCGGCGTGGAGCGAGGCGAGCGCCTGGGCCCAGTCGAGCGTCTCGGCCACGCCCGGCACCTTCGCCAGCCGCACCTGGCGGAGGGTCTCCATGAACTGCGCGATCTCGCCGCGCGAGCCGCTGGTTGATCCCCGGCACCTTGCGCGCGACGATCCGAGCTCCTTGTCGAGGCGTCGGATAGTCGATCCAGAGGTAGAGGCACCGCCGCCGGAGCGCGTCGCGACAGCTCGCGCGTGCGATTCGAGGTCAGGATGACGTGCGGCGGGTGCGTCGCCTTGATCGTGCCGATCTCGGGGATCGTCACCTGCCAGTCCGGAGAAGACCTCGAGCATGAACGCCTCGAACTCCTCGTCGGCGCGGTCGCACCTCGTCGACCAGCAGCACCGGCGACCTGCGAGTCCTGCGTGATCGCCTGAGCAGCGGGCGGCGCGAGCAGGAACGGCCCGAGAAGATCTCGTGCTCCTTGTCGGCCATCGCCCGGTTGTTGTGGCCTGCCTCCTCCAGCTTGATGTGCAGGAGCTGCTTCTGGTAGTTCCACTCGTAGAGCGCGGCTGGAGGCGTCGAGCCCTTCGTAGCACTGCAGGCGGATCAGGTTCGTCCCGAGCATGCGCGCCATCACCTTGGCGACCTCGGTCTTCCCGACGCCGGCCGGGCCCTCGATGCAGCAGCGGCTTGCGCAGGCGCATCGCCGGGTGAACGGACGTCGCGACCGGCGCGTCGGTGACGTATTCCGCCGCTTCCATCATCTCCGGATCTTCCGGATCGTCTTCGCGCATGGCTAGCTATTGTACATGAAGCTTCGCGTAGTCTTCCGGCGTGTCGACGTCGGGCGGCATGGCGGAGATCGATGGCGACGAGCCTCGACGCGCTCGGGACGCGCGGCCACCACCGCGCGCGCGCCGCGGTCGCCGCCGAGCCCGCGCAGCTCGGCGAAGACCTCGCGAGGAAAAGACGACCGGCGTCCCCTGCACGCCGCGATAGACCGGCGCGACGACTGCGCCTTGCCGGGCGCTGGAAGGCCTCGAGCAGCGCGCGCGCATGACGGCGATCGGAGATTCGCGGCTGGTCGCCGAGCGGCGATCATCGCGGCCCGCGTCCACGGCTTCAGGGCGCGCGACGCCGACGGCGATCGAGGTCCCTGGCCGTCCTGCGGGCGCGGATTCACGACGAAGCGGACTTGCAGCTCCGCCAGCGCCTGACCGGATCGCCGCGTCGTCGGTGCCGGTGACGACCACGACATCCTCGACGTGCGGGATGATCCGCTCGACGGCCCAGCGCACGACCGGCTTGCCCTGGAGCTGGAGCAGGAGCTTCTGCCGGCCCATGCGCCGCGCCAGTCCAGCCGCCAGCACGACGCCCGCGATCACCGGCGCCTCATGCTGGCGCCCTCGCCCACATGAGCCTTCGAGCTCCCTTCGCCACCTCGTCCGGCCGCTGCGAGCTGCCACCAGTCGCGAGCAGTCCGGGAACGCGACGAGGCGGGCGCCGGTGCGGCCCGCCAGCCGGCTGCCGAACACGGGCGCCGCGTACGGATCGTCGGCGCCCCACAGGACGAGCCCGCGCGCGCTCACGCGGGCCAGGCCAGCGCTCCCACTCCGCGCCGACGCGGACGCCCGAGCGATAGAGCGCGAGAATGCTCCGCCTTCATCGTCGCGTCGACGTGGCGCGCCGCCGCCGCCGCGTCCTCGGCCAGAACCCCGGCGGCGACTGAGACCGGGCGCCAGCGTCTCGGGCGTGATCTTCTCCATCACCTGCTCGCCGACCTCCGGCGTCTGCCAGAGCTTCGCCACCTTGTGCCATTCGTACTCGGGATCGAGCGGCGCGCCACCGACCGCCCAGGTCCGTATCAGCGTGGGCTCGAGCGACGCGACGCGCAGCGCCGGGATGGCGCCCCAGTCGTGCGCCACGAGATCGACGGGCCCGTCGACGTTGTCCACCTCGCGCATCAGCCAGTCGCGGTACGCCTCCTTGCTGCAGTCGAACCCGTGCGGAATCTCGCACCCAAAGCCCGGCAAGGACAGCGTGACGACATCACCACGATGCCAGTCGGCCGATCAACGCCCGCCACACCCGCCACGTATCCGGCACCCCATGCACGAACACCACCGGCATCAGCCGCCCCCGCCCCCCACGCCGCAGAAGGAAACCGACCGAAGCGCCCGGAAAGCGCTCAACGCAGAGGTCAGCCAGCGGAGCGAACCGGGGAGAAGCAGCTCGGCGAGGCCGGGCGCGGGGAGAGCCAACGACCACGAGCGGACTCGAGCGGTGCCGGGGAGGCGGCGGGGACGAGCGAGAGGGGTCGACGAGACCCGTTCCCTCCAGTGGCAGCGGGCGCATCCGCGGGGATGCGGAGCCCAGCCGCAATGGGTGTGCGAGCGCGTGCCGCGTGGTCGCGCGACCCCTCTCCCCGTCCTCCCCCGCCTACCTGCCAGCGCGCTTCACAGCCTCCGTGATAGCCCGCTTAGCAAATACCCGGCAGGAGGTGAGACTTGTACTCGACGGATCCCTGGAGATCCGCCTGTACGTCCACGCCGTCGGCGGCCTTCTGCCGCCGCTGCCTCGATCGCCCCGGCGTCCAGCCGCTTTGCCGGTGCAGCCCGCCTCGACGCCCTTGGCGCGCACCGCCTTGGTGCCCGGCGCCGGTGACGCCGACGCCAGGCCTTCGTGCACACGCCCTTGCTGTCGAGCGTGATCGACGCGGCCACGCCGACCACCGCGAAGCGCGAGGCCGGGTGCGGGAACTTCATGATAGGCGGCGCCGGTGCTCGGCCGGCAGGACCGGCACGCGCATCTCGACGAGAATCTCGTCCTCGCCGACGCGCGGTCGCCATCGATGCCCTTGAACCAGTCGTCGACCTTCGACCGTGCGCTTGCCCTTGGCGCCTTCGCAGACCATCTCGGCGCCGAGCGCGATCATCGCGGCCGGGTAGTCCGCCGCGGGATCGGCGTGGGCCAGCGAGCCGCCGATGGTGCCGCGTGTTGCGCACCGCCGGATCGCCGATGAGCGCGGCCACCTCGGACGAGCACCGGGCACGTTTCGACTTCACCAGCGCCGAGGACTCGACGTCCCAGTGGGTCGTCATCGCGCCGAATGCACGAGCATGCTGCCGTCCTCCTTGATGCCGGTGAGCCCGCGCACCTTGCGGAGGTCGATCAGGTGCTTGGGCTGCGCCAGGCGCAGCTTCATCATCGGGATCAGGCTGTGGCCGCCGGCCAGGAGCTTCGCGTCGTCCTTGTGCTTGCCGAGGAGGCCGAGCGCGTCCTTCACGCTGCGTGGGCGCGTGGTACTCGAATGCGGCTGGGTACATGTCGGCGTCTCCTGGTTTACCGGGCGCCTTGGCGGCCTGGATGATCTTCCACACCGCTCCGGCGTGAGCGGCATCGCCTCGATGTGGTCGACGCCGAGCGGCGACAGCGCGTCCACCACGGCGTTGACGACGGCCGGCGGCGGCGCGATCGTCCCGGTCTCCCCCGCGCCCTTGACGCCGAGCGGGTTGACCGGCGTCGGGCGTGATCGGTACGGTCGGTCTCGTACATCGGCAGCATGTCGGCCTTCGGCATCGCGTAGTCCATCATGCTGCCGGTCATCGAGCTGGCCCGACTCGTCGTCGTACGCGCGCCTTCCCAGAGCGCCTGGCCGACGCCCTGGGCGATGCCGCCGTGGACCATGCCGTCCACGATCATCGGGTTGATGACGTTGCCGACGTCGTCCACGGCCGATGTAGCGCGAGGATCTTCACGTTGCCCGTCTCGCGCTCGATCTCGACGACGCAGGCGTGGGCGCCGAAGGGGAAGCAGAAGTTCGACGGATCGTAGAAGCGACGTCTCCTCGAGCCCGGGCTCGAGCCCCTCCGGATAGTTGTGCGGCACGTAGGCGGTGAGCGACACGGCGCCGAAGGGCACGGCCTTGCCCGGCGCGCCCTTGACACTGGAACTGGCCGCCGACGTACTCGATGTCCCCGGCGAGGCCTCCGAGCAGGTGCGCCGCGATCTTCTTGCCCTTCTCCTTGATCTTGTTGAGCGACATGAGGATCGCGGTGCCGCCGACCGAGGCCGAGCGGCTGCCGTAGGTGCCCATGCCGAACGGGACTGGCCCGGTGTCGCCGTGGACGATCTCGACCTGCTCCATCGGAATGCCGAGCTCGTCGGCCACGAGCTGGGCGAACGTCGTCTCGTGGCCCTGGCCGTGGGAGTGCGAGCCGGTGTAGACCGGTCACCACGCCGGTCGGATGCACGCGCACCTTGCCCGACTCGTAGAGGCCGGCGCCGGCGCCCAGCGCGCCCGACGAGCTTCGACGGCGCGATGGAGCACGCTTCGATGTAGGTCGAGAACCCGATGCCCGAGCAGCCGGCCCTGCTTGCGCGCGGCCTCCTGCTCGGCGCGGAACTTCTTGTAGTCGAGCATCTGGAGCATGCTTGTCGAGCGCGCCGGCGTAGTCGCCGCTGTCGTACGACGACGGCCACGTGCGTCTGGAACGCGCCCGAGAACTTCGGGATGAAGTTCTTCCTGCGCAGCTCGGCGACGTCCATCTTGAGCGCGGCCGCGCGCCGCTTCGACCATCCGCTCGAGCACGTAGCAGGCCTCCGGCCGCCCGGCGCCGCGGTAGGCGTCGACCGCGGTGGTGTTGGTGAAGACGCCGGTGACCTCGCACGTGGATCGCCCCGATGGTGTAGACGCCGTTGAGCAGCGTGCCGTAGAGGAACGTCGGGACCGCCGGCGCGAACGTCGAGAGATAGGCGCCGAGGTTCGCCGTGGTCTTCACGCGCAGGCCGAGGATCTTGCCGTCCTCTGGACAGCGCGATCTCGGCGTCGGTGACGTGGTCACGGCCGTGCGCGTCCGGTCAGATACGCCTCGCGCCGGCTCGACGTCCAGCGCACCGGCCGCTTGAGCCGGCGGGACGCCCAGGAGCAGACGACCTCCTCGTTGTAGAGGAAGATCTTGGAGCCGAAGCCGCCGCCCACGTCGGGCGCGATCACCCGCACCTTGTGCTCGGGAATGCCGAGCACGAAGGCGCACATCAGCAGCCGGTGCACGTGCGGGTTCTGCGACGTCACCCACAGCGTCAGCTCGCCGGTGGCGTCGTCGTAGCGGGCCACGCAGGCGCGCGGCTCCATCGCGTTGGCCACGAGCCGCTGGTTGATGATGCGCTTCTGCACGGTCACCGCCGCGCCCTTGAACGCGGCATCGGTGGCGCGGCGTCGCCGAGCTCCCACTTGAAGGCCACGTTGCCCGGCGCGTCGGCGTGAAGCTGCGGCGCTCCGCGACTGCGCCGCCCGCTCGGTCGCGGTCACCGCGGGCAGCGGCTCCCAGTCCACCGCGACCTTCTCGGCGGCGTCGACCGCCGCCGTCCTGGCTGTCGGCGATGACCACGGCCACGGGATCGCCCACGTGGCGGGCGGCGTCCGACGTGAGCGGCATGTGCGGCACCATCGCCAGATCCTGCACGACGCCCGGGATGTTCTTCGCCTTGCGGAGGTCCCAGCCGCAGGGCAGCGAGTTGACGCCGGTCATGTCCTTGCCGGTGAAGACGGCGACGACACCCGGATGCCGCGATGGGCCGCTCGACGTGTCGATCTTCCGGATGCGAGCGTGGGCGTGCGGGCTGCCGCACGAAGGCCGCGTACGTCATGCCCGGCAGCTTCAGGTCGTCGACGTACTGGCCTGCCCGGTGATGAATCGGGGATCCTCGCGTCGCTTGATCGACTTGCCGAACAGACGGTCAGCGGCGACGGTTGCCGCATGGAGCAATACGTAACTT
>ERZ1370068.8864-contig-7685_pt1 | contig 48569 bp, 60 predicted proteins | sample MGYA00561227_ERZ1370068 | MGnify/ENA primary metagenome ERZ1370068 (study PRJEB38410, sample SAMEA6850437) | metagenome | study: Metagenomic assessment of the ecological functions of the soil: analysis of the soil microbiota associated with the... | reverse complement strand
TTTGTACTTCGTTCAGTTACGTATTGCTGCCGGGCCAGAACCAGACCATGTGCGCGATCGGCAGGTACGAGAACGTGAACCACAGCACCGAGAACAGGAGGACCGCCGAGAACTTGATGCGCTCCGGCGAACGCGCCCAGGACGAGGCACACCGGTGATCGCGGCGAAGGTCGCCTGGAACGCGACGTACACGAGCTCCGGTATCGGCGTGTTCTTCGAGAACGTCGCCGCCATCGCGAACTCGCCCTTCGACGAGTCGAACGTGCCTTTGAGGAACAATCGATCGAAGCTGCCGAAGTAGGCGTTGCCCTCGGTGAACGCGAGGCTGTAGCCGTAGACGCACCACAGCACCGAGATCAGCGAGAACACGACGAACACCTGCATCAGCACCGACAGCACGTTCTTCGAACGCACCATCCCGCCGTAGAACAGCGCCAGCGCCGGCACGCTCATCATCAGCACGAATGCCGTCGACGTGAGCATCCACGCGACGTCGCCCTTGTTCGGCGTCGGCGCGGGCGCTGCCGTTGCGGCGGGTGCCGCTGCGGCTGCAGGCTGCCGCAGCTGCGGGCCGGCGCGGCAGCGCGGGGCCGGCGCAGCCGCGGCAGGGGCCGGCGCCGCGCTGGGGCCGGTGCCTGAGCCAGCACCGGCAGCGCAAGTCCCAGCGTGCCGAGCAAGGCGAGAACTACGAATATCTTTCTTCATTGAAACGCCCCTGTTAAAGCGCGTCCGCGCCGGTCTCGCCGGTGCGGATGCGCACGACCTGCAGCAGGTCGAAGACAAAAATCTTGCCGTCGCCGATCTTGCCGGTGTTGGCGGCTTTTTCGATCGCTTCGATCACGCGATCGAGCATGTCGTCCTTGACGGCCGCTTCGATCTTGACCTTGGGCAGGAAGTCGACGACGTACTCCGCGCCGCGGTAGAGCTCGGTGTGGCCCTTCTGGCGGCCGAAGCCCTTGACCTCGGTGACGGTGATTCCCTGAACGCCGATCGCCGAGAGCGCCTCGCGGACCTCGTCGAGCTTGAACGGCTTGATGATGGCGGTAACGAGTTTCATGGTTTCCCCGCAAACGCGCGGCGGTCAGGCTTCGCCGCCGCGCCAGTGGAACATCAGAACGTCTTTTGAACGAAGCCCACGAACTGGTTCGTCGGAAATGTTCTTGCCGAACCGGTTTGTGTACAACGCGCTTTGCGGCGTCGGTACCCGTACCGAAGATGCCGACGGTCACGCCCCAGACCTCGGTCGACGCGCCGACCTTCCAGTCCGTATAGCTCGGAGTCGCCCTAGTTCTTGAATAGACTGATAGCCGACGTGACCGATGAGCGTCACCTTGCCGATGACGTCGTTCACCTTCTCGATGACGTCCCAGTTGACGTTGCCCTCGACGTAGTACGGAGCCGCTCGAATCGGAGAAGCCGAACGTGTTGTTCACGCTGTAGCTGTATTTCACCTGCAGCATCTTCCAGTTCAGCGCCGCGTACAGTTCGGTGGTGTCGGGCTTCGTGACTAGCCGCTCGGATAGGTGCCGGGGTACCAGTAGTACAGGCACGCCGAAGTCGGCGACGAAGTCGGCGGGCAACGTCCACTTGTAGCCGCCGTAGAAGTCCCACTCGAGGCGTGCCGAGACGTCCGGATTGTTGTCGGACAGCCATGATGATGTTCGACGCCCAGGTGCCCGACGTAGAAGCCGCTCTTGTGGCCGAGGTCGAAGCCGCCCTGAATCGCGGGCTTCTCATTGGTCTGCGAGATGCCGCGGAACACGTATTGGCTGTACAGGCCGACGTTGCCGGTGAAGGTCGCAGTCGGGCTCGGGGGCCGGCGCGGCAGGTGCCGGCAGCGCCGGGGTTTGGGCCAACGCGCTTCCCGCGAACAGCCCGGCCAGTGCAGCGGCCGCGACCGTGGTGCGAAGGCGAAGCTTCTGGTTCATGACGGAATCCCTTGCAAGGTGGTTGATGGAAATGGAGCCACTTCCGAGGAAGGTCAGCATTTCGTGTGCCACTGCAATAAAATATAAAAATCATCGATGTTGATGAACGTCTGCCGCTCGGCACACCGAGCGCGGTGTATGCGACAGCACCATGTCTGGTGCGCAGCGCTTGGGCGTTCGCACGATGCTGGGGCGCAGTCGCCGGAAGGACCGGCCGACATACGCGATCGCACCGCACGCGAGGTCGGCCAAAGGACTTAGCGCGGCCTTTTCGCTCTTTTTGCTAGACTCGTTTGCATCGCGAAGTGGGGACGTCACAACCTCGTCCGGCCCCATCGCCACGCGGAGGACTTTGATGCTCAACTTCAACAGCAAGACGCTCGATGACCTCGCCGCGCGGATCGGCAAGGCCATCGAGGACTAGCCCGGCGAAGGACATCGAGAAAAACGTGAAGGCGCTGCTGCAAGGCGGACTCGCGCGCTCGACGTCGTTACCGCGGGCCGAATTCGAAACGCAGGCGGCCGTCCTGCTCAAGACGCGCGAAAGCTGGAGCGCCTGGAAGCGCGCGTGGCCGGAGCTCGAAGCGCGCTTCGCGGCACCGCCTTCGACGCACTGATGCGCGCCTGATCATTCGAATCCGATTCCGCGGCCGCCTCCTCCGCGGAGCCGCGATGTCGGTCGCCGTACTGCATAGCCGCGCGCTCGCCGGCGTCGCCGCGCCGTGCGTCACGGTCGAGGTCCATATCGCCGGCGGCCTGCCCGGCATTCATCTGGTCGGGCCTGCCCGATACCGAAGTGCGCGAGGCCCGCGATCGCGTGCGCGCCGCGATGCAGAACGCGCAGTTCGAGTTCCCGGCGCGCAAGGTCACCGTCAATCTGGCGCCGGCCGACCTGCCGAAGGAGTCGGGCCGCTACGATCTGCCGATCGCGCTGGGCATCCTGGCCGCCACCGGCCAGATCCCCGGCGATCGATCTTCCGCGCTACGAATTCGCCGGCGAGCTCGCGCTGACCGGCGAGCTGCGTGCGCGTGCGCGGCGCGCTGGCGATGGCGCTTTCGGCGCGGCGCGACGGCCGCGCGTTCGTGCTCCCGGAAGCCTCGGCCGGCGAAGCCGCGATGGTGCAAGGCGCCACCGTGTTCGGCGCGCCGTCGTTGCTCGCGGTATGCGCGCACCTGACCGCGCGCGTACGCCATTGGTCGCGGCAGTGCGCGATCGCGCCGCGCGTGCAGCGCGAAGGCCTGGACCTCATCGATGTGCGCGGGCAGATGCACGCCAAGCGGGCGCTCGAGATCGCCGCGGCTGGTGGGCACTCACTGTTGTTCATGGGACCGCCAGGCACCGGCAAGTCGATGCTCGCGCAACGACTTCCCGCGCTGCTGCCGCCGCTGTGCCGAGGACGAGGCGCTCGGAGGTCGCCGCCGTCGCACTCGATTGCCGGCAGGTTCGTTCCCGGCGGATGGGGAGAGCGTCCCTTCCGCGCGCCGCATCACACCGCCAGCGCCGTGGCGCTGGTCGGCGGCGGCAGCGATCCGCGTCCTGGCGAAATCTCGCTCGCGCATCACGGCGTGCTGTTCCTGGACGAGCTGCCCGAATGGGACCGGCGCGTGCTCGAGGTGCTGCGCGAGCCGCTCGAAACGGGCGTGATCCACATTTCGCGCGCCGCGCGGCAAAGCTCGTTTCCGGCGCAATTCCAGTTGATCGCCGCGATGAATCCTGTCCATGCGGCTGGCTGGGCGATCCGCGTGGGCGCTGCCATTGCACGCCCGACCGCATCGCCCGCTATCGTTCGCGCGTGTCGGGACCGCTGCTCGATCGCATCGACCTGACGCTCGAAGTGCCGTCGCTCGGCGCCGAAGCGCTGGCCATGCGCACGGCCGCGCGCGGCGACCGGAATGGCACGCCTCGCGCCGTGGCCGACGCCGCAACAGCGCCAGACCCGAGACCGGCGAACCATCGGCGGCGGTGCGTGCGCGCGTCATCAGCGCCCGCGACCGGCAGCGTGAGCGGCAGGGCAAGCCGAATGCGCGGCTCCTGCCCTCGGAAATTGCGCTGCATTGCGTGCCGGATGCTGCGGGCGCCGCGTTGATGGCGCAGGCGATGACGCGGCTCGCCTTCTCGGCGCGCGCGTATCACCGCGTCTTGAAGGTCGCGCGGACGATTGCGGATCTTGCCGGCGCAGACTGCGATCGCGCCGCGCCACGTGGCGGAAGCGGTCAGCTATCGGGGCAGCGACGCCAACAGGCCGCAGTGATCATACGCGCCGGCTTCATGCGCATCCCGAGACCGGCCGTGACACTCCTTGTACCGCTTGCCGCTGCCGCATGGACACGGGCTCATTGCGCCCGACAGGCTTCACCGGCGAGATTGCTGCGGTCCCGCCGCTCAGACGTGCGAGCAATTGCGTGGCCTCTCCCTGCGCCGGATGCGCGGCGACGATCTTGCGCAATACCATCGCCGCCTCTTCATGCCGGCCGAGTTCGGCATAGTTTTTGGCGAGCTGCAGACACTGCACCGAGCCGAGAATGGCCGGTGTCGCCATTTCCAGAAAAACGCGCCAGGTCCGCCTTCTGAAAGAACATCCAGAAATTGAACAGACCGTGAAAGCCGAACGGCACGCTCGAGAAGCTGGAGGCCTCGAAGGAAAAACGGTCGGCAACCGACTCGGGCGCAAAGCGGATGCCGTGCTGCGCTTCAAGATAACTGCGATAGCGTGCGGCAAATGGCCTCGTCTTCGAGCGGCAACGCGACGATGTGCGGATCGCGCAGCGCGTCCAGCAGCCGCTCGAGCGCAGCGAGAATCCGCCGTTGCCCACGGTGTGGCCATCGCGATGCCAGGTCCACTTGGCGCCGATAGTAGTCGTAGCCAAGAAACTCGTCGCTCCATGCCGCGCCATTGAGCACGTAGCCGTCCCACTGGATGAGCAGGACGAAATCCGTGTCGATGTACTGACCGAGCTCCCTGATGACGAAATGCGAATAAGCGTCGCGCGAATCGGAGCGTCGGGATGCGGACGGTGCTCGACACCGTCGAATGCGAGCGCGCGATCGGTGACAAAGAGCGCGCGCGCAAACCGTGCATTTCCGCACGCATTGGCTCAACGCGGCGAGCGCCAGGTCGTGAGTGACGCGGTCGACGCAGCAGAGCGTGACGCGGTCGCAGAGAGGGGCATCGCCGGCGGACTGACGGGCGGTGCCGGCGCGGCGGCGGGCGATCGTGCGCTGGAGATAGCGCGCGTGGTTATAGACCGGCATCACGATCGACACGCGCTCGCCGGGCGTACCGCCACGGTCGCCATAGCCGGTTCGTCTGATGGTGATGTCGTTCGATGCGACGAGCGCCGCGGTCGCGCGCTCACGTCGGCAAATGCGGGCGCGCGGCAGGGGCCTCGAGCCCACGGCACGCGCGTCGCGCACCGCTTCAGGGTAGCGCCGGCCATAGCGGACATCGGGCTCGAGGTGATTGCCCTCGGCCCACTCGTTCCACGCGACGACGAACACAAGCCGCTCTTCGCCCTGCCGGCGAAGCATCGTCCGCCGCAACACGCTCCAGCCAGACCCGGAAGAGTTCGGGCGAGGAGTCGGTGACGATCAATATCCGTGTGCGGACGGCGCGCGGTGTTGTCCCACATCGGCGTGACGCCGTGAACTGGCGAAAAGCGGGTCGTGGCAACGCGAGAAAGTGCGCCGCGAGACTCCGGTAATCAGAACACATGGCCCTGGAATGCAGGTGCTACGTCGCGCATGCGCGCAGTAATGTTCTCTGCCCAGTGTCCGATCGGCGGGAATTGACGGCGGCGTCGAAGCCGAGGGCGGTGGGATCGTCTCGCCCCGCGGTGTTGAACCCCCGCAAGGTACAGCTCGATGCCGCTCGCCCGCGCAGTCGCGCCATCGCGCCACCACGCCGGCAACGTCGGGGATATTCGCGATCTTGTAGACGAGAAGCAACGGCCGTCCATCCACCCGCACGTAACGGCGGTCACGGAAGAGCGGGTACAGGTCTTCGATAAAGGCCAGGCAGTCCCTCGCGGAGTAGCGGGCTGGGCCATCAGCACTTCCTGGTCGAGGCCGTCCCAGCGGCGCGTCCAATTCTCGTTCGCCCAGCACACGCAAAACGGAAATCCGGCTCACCCGAGGCGAGTACTTTCGGCAAGCGGGCGCTCGAGCAGTCGCTTGCCCTGGAACGCCAGAAATGGTAGTAGCAGAACGCGTCGATCCCGTGGGCGCGCGGAGCGCCTGGGCCACGCGCGCGGCAGGATCGGCAGGTCGTAATAACCGGAGCCGGCCGGCTTGCGTGGCTGCCAATGCCCGGCGAAGACCGGCAGCGCCTGGCGCACGTTGGTCCATTCCGTAAAGCCCTCGCCCCACCACGCGTCGTTCCGGTATTCGGTGGTACTGCGGCAGATAGAACGCGACCACGCGGACCGGCGCATCCCCGGGAGTGCGCGGTCGCCATCGACGTTGATCGCACGCGTCGCGCGTCGCGTTCGAGCCGTCTCCGTCGGTCGCCGCTCGAGCGCGGCGACCGCGAGACCGCGATTCAACTTTGCTGCCGGATTAGTCGGACGCACTCCGAGCGCGCGATCGATAACGTGAGCGCACGCTCGAATTCGCGGCGCTGGAAATGGACTACGCCGAAAGCATGTGCACCGCGTCGCACCCGTCGGGCGAATGGCGAGCGCGGCTTCGTACCCCGCTGGGTTTCCGTCCAGCTCCCGTCGGCCTGCCGCGGCGAGTGCTGCGACAAGACGCGGATCGGGCGCGGCGGGAGCGATCGGACCGAGTGGCCGTGACATTCCCGTAGCGCCTGCCGCTGCCGCAAGGGCACGGCGCATTGCGCGAAGCGGGGGCTGCACCGCGAGCGCTCAGTACGAGTCCGGCGACGCGAAGCTTTGAGCCTCGCGGTCCGCAACGACAGCATGCGATCAGGACTTTGCGGCCCGCGTATTTCTCGCCGGCCGGACACGTCGTTCTTGAGCCAGATTCTGCGGCGGCGGCAACGGACAGGTCGTATAGGCGGAGAACGCGCACGGCGGGTTGTACGCCTTGTTGAAGTCGACGACCCACGCGCCGTCCTTCGGCTTCTCGACGACCAGGAAGCGTCCCGGCGGATACGTCGGTTGCGTTGCTGGTCGCGTCGCGGAAGATGATGAAGCAGATCGCCCTCGTCGTCGAGCGCATCGAGCGTCGTCTTCCGGCCGTTCAACACGGAATTCGAGCGAGCCCGCCACCTTCTCGTAGCTGATCTCGCCGCGCACGTTGGCGATCGGAATCGTCGCGCCCTCCGCATGCGGCACGAAGCGCGCGGGCACCTTGAACTCGGCCCTGGGCTCGTACCAGACGCGGCCCGCAAAAGTCTTGCGCCGCGGCGATTCGCGATCGGCGGCGCGCACGACGATCTTGCCGTCTTCGCGCTTGACGAACTGCAGCGAGAGCCGTCCCGCGCGTGACCCATTCGAGACGGGTCGCACCGGTGACCAGATCGCGCGCGGTGAACTCCTCGCCGAGGTCGTCCTTCGCCACGGTGCGCATCTGCTGTCCCTTGGCAAGCGCGAGGCGCGCGCTTGTCGGCGCTGACGGTGATCGTCCCGAGATACGCGGGCGCCAGCGCCTTCGGCAGCACGACGTCTGTTGTCCGGGCGCGGAACCGATCCGATACGTGCCCGGCGCCAGCTCGTCGCGGGAAACGATCGACAGCCAGCCGCGTTCGCGCTTCGCTGGTGTCGGCGCGCGTGCGCCATTTTGCGAGGTCGTCGAGCCAGGCGGTATCGGCCGGTGCTGCGGCCTGCGCGGCGACGGCGATGGCAACCGCCACTGCGCCGGCAAAAAGTGGGGTGCGTAGCGTCGAAAACATGGCAAGCCAGAATCGAAAGGCGACGGACAGAATTTTTACCCGCTTTTGAATCGCGCAGCAGCTGCGCTTCGCGCTAGCGGGGAAGGTCCATGCGTGCCGACGCGTCGCAGCGACCGGGGAGGGACGGGCACGAAATGCAGTTGCCGGGCGCGATAGAAATTGCGGACGTTCAGGTAATACGTAGCGCCCGGCGTCAGGCGCGGCGAGCGTGGGTGTCGAGGTGGCGCCAATGCCGAACGTGATGGTGACCTGATTGCTGCCGGCCCGCGCGAGCGGACCATTGTTGCCGCTAACGTCGTTGGGGCGAAAATCGCACGCCGTCGGGGACAGCGCGGATCTCGCGATACGTCGCCGGCGAGCCGTACTCGGCAACGGTGAGCACACCGGTCTGCGACGCGGATTGTGCGGTCGGAGGCACCGTAAACCGCACGGCCCAGACGCCATTCCACGCGAACGCGGGATCTTCGTTGTAGAGCGTGTGCGCGGTGACCGTGGCCGTCCCGACTTCCGTGTACAGCGCGCTTGGAAACTGCCCGCACAGTCCGACTGGCGTTGGCGGAGAGGCGACCCAGTTGACGCTGGCGACCGCTGGGCGCGCTGGTGCCGGGTCGCATTGCTCGCCGCGACCGCATACGTTTGCAGGCCGGGAAAGCTCCGACCGCACCTTGCAGATGTTCGTCGTAGCTGACGCAGTTGTTCCATATGTAGGCGGTGGGAACGCTGCACGAGGACTCGAGCACGACCAGCGAATTGACGATCGGCGTCTGGTTCTGCGCGGATACGATCAGGCTGCATACCGGGATCGGCTCGGGCGGCGGAGGTGGCGGCGGCGCCGACCACGTCACCTGAACGCTCGCGGGCGCACTCATGCCGCCCGCATTGCCGGCGACGACCGTGTAGTTGACGGTACCGGCCGATGACGAGCCTGTCGTGCAGTTGGCGGTCAGGCTCGCGCATCCGGTCCAGCTGAAGCTGGTCGGCGCCCCCGAGCAATTCGCCGTCAACAAGACGCTGCTGCCGGTCGTCGCGGTCACGAGCTGCTCGCGGCCAGCGTGCACACCGGCGGCTGTGCGCTGATCGGCACCGGGTGCGCACATCGCCACCGGTCGTCCGGACGTGCCATAGCCTTCGGCGATATAGCCTTTGGCGATCATCGCGTCGTGGACCGACGCGCTGGTCGTGTAGCGATGGTTGGAATCGGTTCGATTGTTCCAGCTTCGCGGTACACGGGAATCGTGTTGGCCGGGCACTGGCCCCGTCGTCAGGTTGGGCAGGTAGACCTGGAACACGTTGGCCGATTCCAGGAGCCACGCCGTCGGGAATTTCTGCTTGACCGCATCGCACCGCCGTCGCCGACGCCGAATAGAAGTGCGAATCGAGTCCGGCCGCGGGGACGCCGTAAAAGCGGCAGACGGCCAGCGGCGCCCGGCGTCGTGTCGGTCGCCTCCAGTACCTTGAAGCGTCAGACTGGTCCGCTGCCAGCCGACGAGCGACGCCGGTATCGAGCTTCGCGATTTCGTCCGGGGCACGCCGGTGACGAAATAGTGATCGAGCGTCGCGTTGTAGAACTCGACGGCGTCGATCATGCTCGCAGTGGCCGGCATGCACGCGACGAGCGGCTGCGAGCGCGGCGCTTGCGGTCCGATTCCGTTGCGGCATGATCGGTGAGCCTACCGGAGAGGCGGCTGGTTGTAGATTCCTGCAAACACCGCAATTCGACTTCCTGATGTCCTACACCAGGGCTGGCCGCTGCGCGATGTTCCGAGCAGCACCAGGCGCGACGGGGCCATCGCCCCCGCAGGTCCCGTGACGGTGCCTGATGCTGCGCTGCGGTAGACTAGGCAGTTCAGATGAACACCGTCACCGACGCCTTCGTCGACACGCAGGAATCCGGCACGGACGCGCCGCGCCTGCGCGAGATTCCGTACAACTACACGTCGTTCTCCGATCGCGAGATCGTGATCCGCCTGCTCGGCGCGGACATGTGGCAACTGCTGCACGAACTGCGCGGCGAGCGCCGCACCGGGCGCTCGGCGCGGATGCTGTTCGAGGTGCTGGGCGACATCTGGGTCGTCGACCGCAATCCGTATCTGCAGGACGACCTGCTCGACAATCCGAAGCGGCAGGCGCTGCTGGTCGAGGCGATGCGCCATCGACTGCGCGAAATCGAGAAGCGCCGTCGCCGCGCGAATGGCGCGTCAGGACTACCGAGCGCGACGCGCAAGGTCGCCGCAGACTGATCGCCGCGGCCGCAACGCAGCGCGTCGATCGCTTCGCCGCGTCGTTCGGCGAGACCGCGGAGCTGCGCAAGCGCACGCGGCGCGTGCTCGCGCGGCACACCGACAAGGACAACATCGCGTTCGACGGCCTCGCGCGCGTGTCGCACGTCACCGACGCCACCGACTGGCGCGTCGAGTATCCGTTCGTGCGTGCTGTATCCCGACACCGAAGACGGAAATTCGCGGGCTCGTCGAGGGCTGCATCGAGCTCGGCCTGACGATCATTCCGCGCGGCGGCGGCACCGGCTACACGGGCGGCGCGATTCCGCTCGATCGCCGCTCGGCGGTGATCAACACCGAGAAGCTCGAGCGGCTTGTCGGCGGTCGAGCGCATCGCGCTGCCCGGCCACGACGCAGCCGACGCCGACGATCGATGCCGGCGCGGGCGTGGTCACCAAGCGCGTGATGGACGCGGCCGAGAGCGCGGGTCTCGTGTTCGCCTGCGATCCGACGTCGGCCGACGCATCGTGCATCGGCGGCAACGTCGCGATGAACGCCGGCGGCAAGAAGGCGGTGCTGTGGGGCACGGCGCTCGACAACCTCGCGTCGTGGCGGATGGTGACGCCGGCCGCCGAATGGCTGGAGGTCACGCGCACCGACCACAACCTCGGCAAGATCCACGATGCGCGCGCAGGCGACGTTCGAATGCGCAGTGGCTCGCGCGCGACGGCAAGACGGTAACGCGCACGCGAAACGCTGACGATTCCCGGCGCGACGTTTCGCAAGGCCGGGCCTCGGCAAGGACGTCACCGACAAGTTCCTGTCGGGGCTGCCCGGCATCCAGAAGGAAGGCTGCGACGGCCTCATCACCAGCGCGCGCTTCATCCTGCACCGGATGCCGCCGGCGATCCGCACCGTGTGCCTCGAATTCTTCGGGCAGGTGCGCGATTCGACGCCCGCGATCGTCGAGATCAAGGACTATCTCGACGCGCTGCCCAAGCAGGCGCCGCGCGCGTGATGCTGGCCGGCCTCGAGCATCTCGACGAGCGCTACGTGAAGGCCGTCGGCTACGCGACCAAGGCCAAGCGGCACGGGCGGCCGAAGATGGTGCTGCTCGGCGACATCGTCGGCGACGACGACGATCGCGGTCGCGAAGGCGGCGTCCGAGGTCGTTCGCATCGCCAACGCGCGCGGCGCCGAAGGGTTCGTCGCGGTGTCGGCCGACGCGCGCAAGAAGTTCTGGCTCGACCGCGCGCGCACCGCGGCCATCGCCAAGCACACCAACGCGTTCAAGATCAACGAGGACGTCGTCATCCCGCTGCCGCGGCTGGGCGACTACACCGACGGCATCGAGCGGATCAACATCGAGCTGTCGATCCGCAACAAGCTCCGGCTCGTGCGACGAGCTCGCGGCGTTCTGCGCGAGCCCGCTGCTCGCGCACGCGTGGGCGCCCGACAGCGACGCGCGGCCGGCGCAGGAGATCGTCGACGCCAAGGTCGAGCGAAGCGCGCGAGCTTGATCGCCGCCACGCGCGCGCGCGTGGCAGGACCTGCTCGACCGCATCGACACGACGTTTCCGGCGCTGCAGGACCATTCCGATCGTCGTCTCGTGGAAGCGCGAGCTCAAGGCGCCGCTGGAGGAGATCTTCGCCGGGCTCGCGTTCGCGCCGGTGTTGAGGCAGACTCAACGACATTCACGCCCGCGTGCTGCGCAGCCGCGTGTTCGTCGCGCTGCACATGCACGCCGGCGACGGCAACGTGCACACGAACATTCCGGTCAATTCCGGACGACTACGGGATGCTGCAGGAAGCCAACGCGGCGGTCGCGCGCATCATGGCGCTGGCGCGCAGCCTCGGCGGCGTGATCTCCGGCGAGCACGGCATCGGCATCACCAAGCTCGAATACCTGACCGACGGCGAGCTCGCGCCGTTCGCGCGAATACAAGAGCGGCCATCGATCCGCAGGGCCGCTTCAACCGCGGCAAGCTGCTGCGCGACGCCGCGCTGCCCGCGGACCTTTCGGGCGCGTACACGCCGAGCTTTTCGCTGATCGGCCACGAAAGCCTGATCCTCGAGCAGAGCGATATCGGCGGCGTCGCCGACTCGATCAAGGATTGCCTGCGCTGCGGCAAGTGCAAGGCGCCGTGCGCGACGCACTCGCCGCGCGCCAACCTGCTGTACAGCCCGCGCAACAAGATCCTCGCGACGTCGCTGCTGATCGAGGCGTTCCTGTACGAGGAGCAGACGCGCCGCGGCGTCAGCCTGCGGCACTTCGACGAGTTCGGCGACGTCGCCGACCACTGCACGGTCTGCCACAAGTGCACGAACCCGTGCCCGGTCGACATCGACTTCGGCGACGTGTCGATCGCGATGCGCAACCTGCTGCGCCAGCGGCGGCACAACGAAGTTCAATCCCGGCACCGCGGCGTCGATGTTCTTCCTGAACGCGACCGACCCGGCGACGATCAAGCTCACGCAAGACGCTGATGATCGACTGGGGCTACAAGGCGCAGCGCCTGCGCGTATCGGCCTGGCGAAGACGACCGGCGTCGCGCAGGCGCAGACGCGGCAGCCGCCGGCGACGGTCGGCATGGCGCCGCTCGAAGGCGCAGGTCATCCACTTCATCAACAAGCCGATGCCCGGCGGATCTGCCGAAGCGCACGTCGCGCGCGCTGCTCGACATCGAGGACGACGACGGTCGTGCCGATCATCCGCGATCCGGCGCAAGCGTCGCCGACGAGTCGGACGCCGTGTTCTACTTTCCCGGCTGCGGCTCGGAGCGGCTGTTCTCGCAGGTGGGACTGGCGACGCAGGCGATGCTCTACCACGTCGGCGCGCAGACGGTGCTGCCGCCGGGTTACCTGTGCTGCGGCTATCCGCAGACGTCGGCCGGCAACCACGACGAGGGCCAGCGGATCATCACCGACGAACCGCGTGCTGTTCCATCGCGTCGCGAACACGCTCAACTATCTCGACATCAAGACGGTGATCGTGTCGTGCGGCACGTGCATGGACCAGCTGCAGAAATACGAGTTCGACAAGATCTTTCCCGGCTGCCGGCTGCTCGACATCCACGAATACCTGATGGAAAAGGGCGTGAAGCTCGAAGGCGTGACCGGGACGCGCTACATGTATCACGACCCCTGCCACACGCCGATGAAGACCTATGCGCCGCTCGCGGTCGTCAACGCGCTGATGGGCGCCAAGGTGCGCTGAACGACCGCTGCTGCGGCGAATCGGGCACGCTCGCGGTGACGCGGCCCGACATTTCGACGCAGGTCCGCTTCCGCAAGGAAGAGGAAATGCGCAAGGGCGCGGACGCGCTGCGCGCCGACGGCTTCACGCGGCGAGGTCAAGGTCCTGACGTCGTGCCCGTCGTGCCTGCAGGGCTTGTCGCGGTTCGACGACGACGCGGGCACGCAGGCCGACTACATCGTCGTCGAGATCGCGCGCCATGTTCTGGGCGCCGACTGGATGGCGGAATACGTCGCGAAGGCGAACGCCGGCGGCATCGAGCGCGTAGCTGGTCTGGCGACCTGTAACAGGCCGCTGGCTGCATCGCGATCAACGCGCCGAGCAGCTTTGGCGAGCGCCCTGTGCGTCGACGGCAGGCGACGCCGGCGCCGGATTGCTGAGTTGAATCTCGACGCCGTTCGACGGCGGCGTCAGCCACGACACTTCCCGCAACAGCCACGGCGCGCGAGAGCACGAGCGCGATGTAGAGCGCTGCGACATATTCGGCAGCGCGGCGAACGCTTCGGGCGCCCGATCTTCGTTCCGCGATTCGCGCGGCGGTTCGCACGTCGAGACCGACGGCGGGGGTGAGGTCGTGGTGGATTGCAGCGGGTCCATGACAGTTCCCTTCGGTGGTGCCTTGGCCATCAAAAAATCCCGCGAGGGCGACCCTCTCGAACCATGGAGCACGCCGCCGACCAAAGAGTGGCGGCGCCGTCGCGGGTGGAGGCAATCAGCCGCGGCGCTCCGTTTACTCGGGGAGGCGTGGGGAAACGAGGGCCGCGATCGACATGACGCCAGGATAGCCAGAGGGCGCCCGTATTGCGGTGGACAAATCGACGTCATGCCAGTGGAATATTCGCTCCCCGGGGCACGGTCCCCGCTGGCGCGTTCTTTGCTGTGGTGTGCGGGAAGCCACTTCGCGCGCGGAATTTGCGTGGCGCCGGACGCCACTCTGCTGCCCATTTGCGGCATCGCCCGGGCCGAATGTGCCGTCTGCTGCAACGGGAGCGGTTTTTGACAGGCTGGAACGCATATTTCCGTCGACATGGATCCGAAATGCATCTCTTTGCGACAGCGACGGCGGGCTCAAAGGTCTATGGCGACGATCGCTGCCGCGTGGTCATCGCCGAAGACCCCTTCGTGGGATTTTGTCGTGTCGTGTGGAATGCGCACGTACGTGAAATGACCGATCTCTCGACTTCCGAACGCTCCCATCTGATGAACGTGGTCTTCGACACCGAATCCGCGTTGCGGGTGTTGTTGCACCCCACAAGATGAACCTCGCAAGCCTCGGCAATCAGGTGCCGCACCTGTATTGGCATGTCGTCCCGCGATTCGTTTCCGATTCGCATTTTCCCGGAGCCGTTCTGGGGTGTCCGCCAGCGACCCGGGCCCGCAGGAATTGCCGGCCGGATTTGCATCGGCGCTCGCGGCCAGGCCTCGCGTCGCGCGATGACGAGAGGCGCTCGCAAATGACCGGCGACACGACGATCCGGAACGACGAAGCGCCCGCGCAGGCGGAGGGGCGCGCAAGGTCTCCGCTGTGGCGCCGCGCTTGAGCTTTCCGATGCGGAGAGTGCGGACGAAGTGGGCGAAGACGCTGCCGATGATGCCGATCGGCCAGGCGCACGACGTGCTCGTCGGCCAGCTCCACGCGTCGCGGTCGCGCAGTTTCCGGCGCGCGAGCGGGCGAGAATCGCGGAAATCCTGCGCGAACAGGTCGGTCATCTGCATACGGAGCTCGCGCGCCGCTACGCCGGCAAACCGCAACCGGAAGACGAACGCGAGACGGAGGCGATCGACCAGGCGGTTGCGCTGTGGCAAGCGCTGTGGGAGCAGTATTCGACGTGCTTGAAGCCGCTCATCGAAGGTCATCCCGACCTGCAGGGGCGTGAAATCGAAAATCCTCCAGCGCGGGTTATTCGTCGGCAAGCAGCTCGTGCTGGTGCATGGCCTCGCAAGGCGCGCGGTGCCGGCGTCGGTGTGGCAGGAACTGCACGCCTATTACCGATTGGCGGAGATGCTCGACTGCGCGGTGGCGTCCGTCACCGACGAGCAAATGCCGCACGGCGTGGGCACGTCGTGCTATTCGACTTGCAGCCACGCTGCCGCTGCTGGGTCTGTCCGATCCGTATGCGATGACCGTGCGGCAGATCGAGTTGACCGATCGTTGGCTCGGGCAATGGTCGCGCAAGCTTTTTCCATACGGCAAGCAGCGCGAAACCGAAGGTGCGGTAGTCCTGATCGATCTCGATGGTCCGTCGGGCGCCGCGCTGGCGCCGATGACGCCCAAGGATGCACCCGCGGCGCTGCGCTTCGGCTATCCGGGCAAGCTCTCGACCAGCGTGCGCGGCCGCTCTGGATGCGGCTCGCCACCGGGGCGAATCCGGGGGAGTTGCAGCTCGGGCAGGACGTGTCGGTCGAGCAATGCGTCGCGCTGTTGACGCATCTGGAAGCGAAGTGGTGCCACGTCGCGCGCCCGGTGCAAGGCGCGGCGGACGTCTGGATGGGCATCTCGACTGGCGGAATGCTGGCGGCGTCTTTACCGCGTCGGAGGCCGCACGTTCGAGCGCGAGGACAAGATGGAGCGCTCGTTCCATGGGGCGCAGGCACATCTGAAGACGCTCGGGGCGTTGACGCACTACGATCGCTTTCGCGAGGAGTAGCCGAGCGCGACTGGCCATGGGAGCGATGGCAAGGGCGGTACGAGTGGCGCGACGCATCGCTTCGCCGCGACGACGGCAGCCACTTCCGCTGGTCGATCGAGCAACTGGTCGTGGCGCGGGACGAGGACCGACGCGCTCGCGTTCGTGTCGCGCGCGATGCGTGGCGCGGAGGGTGAGTTGGCGCTCGCACTCAAGCTATGGCCGGGTACACCTCGGGCGTTGACGTTGCGTCCGATCTCGACCAGCCTGACGGAAAATTCGCCGATACCGGGATTGTTGCTCGCCGAGTCGCCGGAAGATCGCCCGACGCTGATCCTACAGCCCCCGGGCGTTCACGCCGGGGCGATTACTCTCGCTCCGTGGATGGTGGGATCGAGCGCAAGTTTCGCCTGACCCGGCTGCTCCAGCGCGGCGCGGATTTCGAGCGCGTCGCGTTCGAGGAGCATCACTGACGGGCGAAGGCGCCTCGCCGCGCCCGCGTTCTGTGAACCATCTTCGGGTAGGCGGGCGCTAGACGAACGCCAGCGACACGCCACGCCGTTATCATGACGCGCATGTCGAATCGTCTTTCCGGCGCGACGTCGCCCTACCCGCCAGCACGCCGACAATCCGGTCGACTGGTATCCGTGGGGCGACGAGGCGCTCGCGCGCGCGCGCGCGCGAGGACAAGCCGATCCTGCTCGTCGATCGGCTACTCGGCGTGCCACTGGTGCCACGTGATGGCGCACGAGTCGTTCGAGGACGCCGGCGATCGCGCGCGCTGATGAACGAGCGCTTCGTCAACATCAAGGTCGATCGCGAGGAGCGGCCCGACCTCGACCAGATCTACCAGACCGCGCACGCGCTGCTGACGCGCCGCACCGGCGGCTGGCCGCTCACGATGTTCCTCACGCCCGACCGGCGAGCCGTTCTTCGGCGGGACCTACTTCCCGAAGGACGGCGCGCTACGGCTTGCCCGGATTTCTCGATCTCCTGCCGCAGCATCGCAGCCGCGTATCACGAGCAGGGCGGCCGCGATCGCCGAGCAGAACGCGCAGCTTGCGCGGAAGCGATGGCGACGCTCGAGCCCGCGGCGCGCGGACGGCGCCGCTGCCGCCTCGGCCGAGGCGCCGGGTGTCGCGCTTCGCCGAACTGAAGCGCAACTTCGATCCGCGCGCACGGCGGCTTCGGCAGCGCGCCCAAATTTCCGCATCCGGCCGAGCTCGAGTTCTGCCTGCGCGCGCACGCGATGCGCAGGCGATGCGAGGCGCTCGCGATCGTCGCGCATCACGCTCGACGCGGATGGCCGACGGCGGCATCCACGATCAGCTCGGCGGCGGCTTCTGCCGCTACAGCGTCGACGCCGAGTGGACGATCCCGCACTTCGAGAAAATGCTCTACGACAACGGTCCGCTGCTCGGCGCTCTACGCCGATCTTGGCGCGCGTGACCGGCGAAGCGCTGTTCGCGCGACGTCGCGCGCGGCATCGTCGGCTGGCTGACGCGCGAGATGCGCGCGCACGACGGCGCGTTCTACTCGAGCCTCGACGCCGACAGCGAAGGCGAGGAAGGCAAGTTCTACGTCTGGACGCGCCGACGAGGCGCGCGCGCGTGCTCACGGCCGACGAATGGGCGGTCGCCGCGCCGCATTACGGGCTCGACCAGCCGCCGAATTTCGAGGGCCACGCGTGGAACCTGCGCGTTACGGACGCCGCTCGACGAGGTCGCGCGCAGCGGCTCTGTCGCTGCCCTCGACGCGCAGACGCGGCTCGTCGGCGCAAGGCGCGCGCTGTTCGCCGGCGCGCGCGAAGCGCGTGCGTCCCGGACTCGACGACGACAAGATCCTGACCGTCGTGGAACGCGCTCGCGATCGCGGGCTCGCACGCGCGGCGCGGGCGCTGGACGAGCCGCGCTGGGCCGATCTCGCGCTCGCCGCGACCGATGCGCTGCGCGCGCACCGCGTGGCGCGACGGCCGGCTGCTACGCGACGCGCGCAGCGGCGAGCGCGCGCAGTCTCAACGCGCTATCTCGACGACTACGCGTTCCTGCTGGCGGCGCTGCTCGAGCTGATGCAGACGCGCTTTCGCCAGCGAGGACTTCGACTGGGCGTGCGCGCTCGCCGATGCGCGCTGCTCGCACGCTTCGAGGACACGCGAGCACGGCGGCTTCTTGTTCACGAGCCACGACCACGAGACGCTTTTCCATCGGACGAAGCCCGGCCACGACAACGCGACGCCGTCGGGCAACGGCGTCGCGGCGCAGGCGCTGATCGCGCTCGGACATCTCGCGTACGAGCCGCGCTATCTCGACGCCGCCGAGCGCACGGTGCGGTCTGTTCGCGCCCGCGCTCGCGCGGTCGCCGGGTGGCCACTCGACATTGCTGACGCGCACTCGACGGCTTCGAGGCGCCGCCGTCGTCGGTCGTGTTCGCTCAGGCGATGCCGACGAGGCTCGGGCATGGCAGCAGCGCGCTTGAGAAGGCAGTTTCGGCCCGGTGGCCGCATTTTCAATCTCGCCGCTGCGTCGAGCTGCGCCGCGCTCCGGCGATGGTCAAGGGCAAAAACCGAAAGCGGCGCCGTCGCGCTGGGTGTGCAGAGGGACTTCATGCCTGCCGCCAATTAGCGCGTTGCCCGTGATCGAGCCGGGCGCGTTCATGGCGGGACGCTGCGAGGCCGCTCGTGCGGTGGCACAATGACGATGCTTGAGTACGATGCGGCCGGTCTTGTCCAATTGCCACGGAGATCTCATGAAAACAGTCCTTGCTTGCCCGACTTGCCATCGCTGCGTTGTCCGCCGGCACCGCGCATGCTGCTCGACCAGGCCGCGGCCGAAGCTCTGATGAAAAAGGACGGCTGCGCCGCGCTGCCATGCGGTCGACAAGAAGGTCATCGGCCCGGCGTATCAGGACGTCGCGGCGAAGTACAAGGGCGACAAGCGACGCTGCCGCCAAGCTCGCCGAAGAAGGTGAAGGAGGGCGGCTCGGGCGTCTGGGGACCGATGCCGATGCCGCCCAACGCGACGACGTCGGAGGCCGACATCAAGTCGCTGGTCGACTGGATCCTCACGCTCAAGAAGTAGTGTAACGCTTCCACACGGCGCGCCGCCGCAAGCGGCGGCGTTTGTGACCGGCGGCTGGAGCGACTGATACCCTCTAGGCCGTTGCTCGCAGGAGAGCGCGCGCCGCGATTTCGAGCGACGCCGCCGAAGGCGTAATCCCGAAACCGCTCAGGCAAAAGGACTGCGAGAGCAGCACGATCGATCTGGAGAGCGGCCGCGCGGCCGATGCAATGGTGCGCGGCCCACCGAAGGGGCACGCCGGAGCGAACAACGTATCGTTCCGCCGCAATCTCTCAGGTAAAAGGACAGACGGGGCGAAGCGGATTGAACCGCGCCGCCCTTTTCCTTTGCGCCAGGAGAAACGCCGTGCCGAAGACCGACGCCGCTCAATGCCGTCCACCGCGCCGCCGGCGCGCGAATGGTCGATTTCGGCGGCTGGGACATGCCGGTCAACTACGGCTCGCAGATCGACGAGCATCACGCGGTGCGCACGCGACGCCGGGATGTTCGACGTGTCGCACATGCGCGTCGTCGATATCACCGGAGCGGCGCCGGGTCCGCGCGACTTTCCTGCGGTACGCGCTCGCCAACAACGTCGACAAGCTGAAGGTGCCGGGCAAGGCGCTCTATTCGTGCCTGCTCGCCCGCGACGGCGGCGTGCTCGACGACCTGATCGTCTACTATCCTGCGCGAGGATTTCTTCCGAGTCGTCGTCAACGCGGCCACCGCCGACAAGGACATCGCGTGGCTCGCCAAGCTTGCGTCGACGCCATGCGCCCGGAGCTGGCAATCACGCCGCGCGACCGATCTCGCGATGATTGCCGTGCAGGGACCGAACGCCCGCGCGAAAGTCTGGCAGCGCACTGCCCGGCACCGAAGCCGCGACGAGCGCGCAAAAGCCGTTCAGCGGCGTCGAAGTGCAATGCGGAGTGGGACCGCTCTTTGTCGCGCGCACCGGATATACGGGTGAGGACGGCTTCGAGATCATCGTGCCGAGCGAGCGCGCAGCTTCGCTGTGGAACGCATTGCAGGCGGCAGGCGTGGCGCCGTGCGGGCTCGGCGCACGCGACACGCTGCGGCTCGAGGCGGGGATGAACCTCTACGGGCAGGACATGGACGAGACCGGTCTCGCCGCTCGAGTCGGGTCTCGCGTGGACCGTCGATCTCGCGAGCCCGCGCGACTTCGTCGGCAAGGCGGCGCTTGTCGCGTCGGTGCCGCGGCAGGAACTCGCAGGCCTGCTCGCTGCTCGAGGGCGGCGGCGTGCTGCGCGCGCATCAGAAAGTTCTCGCGAACGAGCGGCGACGGCGAAATCACGAGCGGCACGTTTTCGCCGACGCTGTCGGAGATCGATCGCGCTCGCGCGACTCCCGGTCGGCGTGCCGATCGGTGGCGACCGTACGCGTGCAGGTGCGCGACAAGCAGCTTCGCGGCGAAAGTGGTGAAGCCGCCGTTCGTCCGCAACGGGAAAGCGTTGGTCGAGTGAGTCGACCTGTTGACGGCCTTTTAGCGCGAGGAATCCCAATGAACGTTCCGAAAGATCCTCAAATACACCGAAAGTCACGAATGGGTCCGCGCGCGAATCCGACGGCACGCGTGACTATCGGCATCTCCGACCACGCGCAAGAGGCATTGGGCGATCTCGTGTTCGTCGAGCTGCCGGCCGTCGGCCGCAAGCTCGCCGCGCGCGAAGCCTGCGCGGTCGTCGAATCGGTAAAAGCGGCGAGCGACGTCTATGCGCCGGTCGCCGGCGAAGTCGTCGCCGTCAACGATGCTGTCGACCGCTGCGCCGGAGCAAGTGAACGAGGATGCCTACGCGGCGTGGCTTTGGAAGATGAAGCCGGCCGATGCGAACGCGGCGTCCGCATTGCTCGACGCTGCCGCGTACGAAAAGATCGCTGGCGAAGCGTGACCGAATCGGTGTTCCCGACACATTCGCATTACTCGATGATCATCCCATGAAAATGAACGATCCGGGCACCGCGCCGCTGGCAGCACTCGAAGACCACGCGGCCTTCATCGATCGCCACATCGGCACGACGCTCGACGAACAGGCCGCGATGCTGGATACGCTCGGCTTTCGCGTCACGGGCCGCGCTCATCGACGCGGTCGTTCCGGCGTCGATTCGCGAGCGCGAGGCGCTGCCGCTGCCGGCGCCGATGAGCGAAGCCGAGGCGCTTGCGCGTCTCAAGTCGATCGCGCCGACAGAACCGCGTCGCTGAAATCGTTCATCGGGCAGGGCTACTACGGCACGCTCACGCCCGGCGGTCATCCAGCGCAACGTCCTCGAGAGCCCGGCGTGGTACACCGCGTATACGCCGTACCAGCCGGAGATTTCGCAGGGACGGCTGGAAGCGCTGGTCAATTTCCAGACGATGGTGTGCGACCTGACCGGCATGGCGATCGCGAACGCGTCGATGCTGGACGAGGCCACCGCGGCCGCGGAAGCGATGACGCTGGCGCAGCGGATCGGCAAAAGCGCCAGCACGCGATTCTTCGTCGCGGACGACGTCTTTCCGCAGACGATCGATGTCATGCGCACGCGCGCGCGGCCGCTTGGGCTCGACGTCGTCGTCGGCGCCGCGCGCGAAGCGGCGGGCGCCGGCGCCTTCGCGCGTGCTGCTGCAATATCCGGGCGCGAACGGCGACGTACGCGACTATCGCGCGCTCGCCGCCGCCATCCACGCGCAGGGCGCGCACGTCGTGGTCGCCGCCGACCTCCTCGCGTTGACGCTGCTCGCGCCGCCCGGCGAGTGGGGCGCCGACGTCGTCGTCGGATCGACGCAGCGCTTCGGCGTGCCGATGGGCTACGGCGGCCCGCACGCCGGCTATCTCGCGACGCGCGACGAGTTCAAGCGCTCGCTGCCGGGCCGCCTCGTCGGCGTCACCGTCGATGCGCACGGCGCGCCCGCCTACCGTCTGGCGCTGCAGACGCGCGAACAGCACATCCGGCGCGAAAAGGCGACGTCGAACATCTGCACGGCGCAGGTGCTGCTCGCGGTCATCGCGAGCATGTACGCGGTCTACCACGGCCCCGAGGGGCTGGCGACGATTGCGCGCCGCGTGCACCGGCTGACCGCGATCCTGCGCGCGGGCCTCGCGCGGCTGGGCGTCGACGGTCGCCGACGACGGCGTTCTTCGACACGCTGACGCTCGTGACCGGCGCCAGCACAGCGGTCGATCGTCGCACGCGCGGCGTCGCGCCGGCGTGAACCTCCGCGCGATCGACGCGCAACGCTCGGCATTTCGCTCGACGAGACGACGACGCGCGACGACGTCGCGCTGATCTGGCGCATCGTCGCCGGCGGCGACGTGCCGTTCACCGTTCGACGATCTCGATGCCGCGACGTCCGACGCGCTGCCGCCGGCGCTCGCGCGGACGTCGCCGTATCCTCACGCATCCGGTGTTCCACCGCTACCGCGTCGGAAACGGAGATGCTGCGCTACCTGCGCCGGCTTGCCGACCGCGACCTCGCGCTCGACCGCGCGATGATCCCGCTCGGCTCGTGCACGATGAAGCTCAACGCGACCGCCGAGATGATCCCGGTCACGTGGCCCGAGTTCGGCGCGCTGCATCCGTTCGCGCCCGCCGACCAGACCGCGGGCTATCGCGAGCTCGTCGCGCGAGCTGGAGCAGATGCTGTGCGCGACCACCGGCTACGACGCGGTGTCGCTGCAGCCGAACGCCGGCTCGCAGGGCGAGTACGCGGGCCTGCTGATGATCCGCGCGTAGCACGCGAGCCGCGGCGAGCGCGCACCGCGACGTGTGCCTGATTCCGGCGTCGGCGCACGGCACCAATCCGGCGTCGGCGCAGATGGCCGGCATGCGCGTCGTCGTCGTCGCCTGCGACGCGACGGCAACGTCGATCTCGCCGACCTCGAGCGCAAGGCCGACGCAGCACGCGCGCGATCTGCGCGGCGATCATGGTCACCTATCCGTCGACGCACGGCGTGTTCGAGGCCGGCATCGCGCGCATCTGCGAGATCGTCCACGCGCACGGCGGGCAGGTGTACGTCGACGGCGCGAACCTGAACGCGCTGGTCGGGCTCGCCGCGCCCGGCGATTTCGGCGCCGACGTCTCGCATCTCAACCTGCACAAGACGTTCTGCATTCCGCACGGCGGCGGCGGTCCTGGCGTCGGCCCGGTCGCGTGCAAGGCGCATCTCGCGCCGTTCCTGCCGGGACATCGATACTTGTCGCCGCACCGCGGCGATCCCGTCGCCCGCAGGGCGAGGTCGGCGGACGGATCCGATCGGCGCCGTCGCGCCGCGCCGTACGGCAGCGCGTCGATCCTGCCGATCTCGTGGATGTACATCGACGATGATGGGCGGCAGCGGACTGACGCGCGGCGACCGAATGCGCGATCCTCGCCGCGAACTACATCGCGCAGGCGGCTCGACGCCGCACTATCCGGTGCTGTATAGCGGGCCGCGGCGGCCTGGTCGCGCACGAATGCATCCTCGACCTGCGGCCGCTGCAAGGCGACGTCGGGCATCGAGGCGGAAGACGTGGCGAAGCGGCTGATCGACTACGGCTTCCACGCGCCGACGATGAGCTTCCCGGTCGCCGGGCACGCTGATGGTCGAGCCGACCGAAAGCGAATCGAAGGCCGAGCTCGATCGCTTCATCGACGCGATGATCGCGATCCGCGGCGAGATCCGCGCGATCGAGGAAGGCCGGTCGGATCGCGCCGACAATCCGCTGAAGCATGCGCCGCACACGGCGTCGGCCGTGTCGCGCCGACGCCTGGACGCACGCGCTATACGCGCGCGCACGGCCGCGTATCCGGCCGGCGCCGCGCCAGTCGCGAAAGTACTGGCCGCCGGTCGCGCGCGTCGACAACGTGTACGGCGACCGCAACCTCGTTCTGCAGCTGCATTCCTGCTCGCCGACGTCACGCGGACGGCGATCGTCCGACCGACGCTGCAGCCTGATGCGCGTCGCTCGTCCTGGGCGGCGGCGTGGTCGGCGTCACCGCCGCGTGGTACCTCGCCGCGCGACGGCCATGACGTCACGGTCGTCGACCGGCAGGCCGGTCGCGGCGCTGGAGACGTCGTTCGCCAACGGCGGCCAGATCTCCGCGTCGTACGCCGAGCCGTGGGCGAACCCGGACGCGCCGCTGAAGATCCTGCAAGTGGCTGGGCAGCGACGACGCGCCGCTGCTGTTCCGTCTGCGCGCCGATCTGGCGGCAATGGCGCTGGGGATCTGCAGTTCCTGCTCGAATGCCTGCCGTCGCGCACGCGCCGCAACACGATCCAGTGCCTCAATCTCGCGCTCTATTCGCGCGACTGCCTGCAGGCGCTGCGCGCGCAGACCGGGCATCGACTACGACCATCTCGAGCGCGGCATCCTGTCAGTTCTACACGGATCCGACGGAATTCGCGCAGCGGCGTCGCGGCGGCGGACACTGATGCGGCAGTACGGCTGCGACCGCGACGTCGAAGAGCGTCGACGAGTGCGTCGCGATCGAGCCGGCGCTCGCGGCAGTGCCGCGAGCAGGCTCGCCGGCGGCATCTTCACCGCCGAGCGACGAATCCGGCGACGCGCACACAGTTCACTGTCGGAGCTGGCGCGGATGGCGCCGCGCGCGCGGCGTCGAAGTTCCGCTGGAGCATGGCCGTCGACTCGCTCATGGCGGCGGGCGACGCGATCGACGGCGTGCGCGTGCGTCGAACGAGCGAACGCCGCGAGGAGACCTGACCGCGGACGGCTACGTCGATGGCGCTCGGCAGCTACAGCCCGCTGTCTGCTGGCGCCGCTCGGCGTCCCGTGCATCGATCTATCCGGCGAAAGGCTATTCGGCGACGATCAGCCGTCGGCAGCCACGCCGGTGCCGCCGACGGTATCGCTGACCGACCTCGCGTGGAAGATCGTGATTCACGCGTCTGGGCGACCGGCTGCGCGTCGCCGGCACCGCGGAGCTCTCCGGCTGGAACACGGATCTCAACCGCGTCCGCTGCGAGGCGCTCGTCACAGCGCACGTTCGAGCTGTTTCCGGACGCCGGCGATCGCGACAACGTCCGCAATTCTGGACCGGTCTGCGCCCCGCGACGCCGTCGAACGTGCCGCTGATCGGCCGTACGCGCTATCGCAATCTGTGGCTCGACACCGGCCACGGCACGCTCGGCTGGACGATGGCCTGCGGGTCCGGCAAGGCGCTCGCCGATGTCGTCGGCGGGCGCAAGCCGAGCGTCGATTTCGCGTTTACGCGGCGCTAGTCAACTCGATCAAGGCGGATCCCATGCTGCAGGGCGGGTAATAACAGGGCATCGGCGGCATCGGCGGCGGTGGTGTTGGCGGCGGAGGATCGACGCGCCGCGGCGGCGAGCAGCGCCGCCGGCCGGCGCGCACATGATCGACGAAATCAGTGGCCATCGCCTTCGATCGTCCAGCCCATCACCGCCATCTGATCGCGCAGCGTCGCGGTCGATCATGTAGCGGTGATTGGCGTCGACTGCGGTTGTTGAACACGCGGTAGACCGGCGACGGTGCCTCGGCCGGGCACACGCCGGCGGCCGGCAGCGTGACGAAGAACGCGTCCGGGCGTCTCCTCGGACATGAACGGAAACTTGGTCAGCGTGTCCGCGCACTCCTGCGCCGACCTGCCGAAAGAAGTGCGAATCGCCGAGCGGCGGCGGAATGATGATCCGGCACACACAGGCGTCACGCCGGCGCCGCCCGCCGCCTGCGACGGATAACACGCCGAACGCGCGATCCGGTTCGCGCCCAGCCCGCGATGCGGCCGCTGTCGAGCGCGTCGATGTCGGGTGCGAGCGAGCTGATGAAGTAGTGGTCGAGGCTCGGATTGTAGAACTCGACGCTGGTGACCGCGCGTCGCGGTCATCGTCGCCGGTCGCGTTGGCGAAATTTCTTCGGGCTGCCGGCGACCGCGGCTTCCGTTGCGATCGACCGCCGTGGCGCCGTCGGTGGGCAGCACCGGAGAGCGTGATGCTGATCGGTGGCGCTCTGCGTAGTCGAAGCGTGCCGCCGTCCGTCGGGATGAAGCGCGCCGGGATCGTGTAATCGGGCGTGACAAGCCCCAGCGCCGCGAATCCCGGCGTCGCGATGAGCACGCTGCGGTTTGCCGTGCGGACGATCGGCAGGTTCGCCGGGAACGTGAGCTGCTTGTGTCGCGCCGGCCGTGTTGGTCGTCGCGAGCTGCGTTGCCGTCATCCAGATCCTCGCCGTTCGCTGCCGGTCGACTCGCGCATCACGACGTACTGCACGCTGCCGTCGGAGTTCGAATAGACCTGGTCGATGCGGAACAGGTGGAATGCGGCCTGCGCGGGCATCGCGACGGCCGCAAGCGGCGCGCGGCCAGCCAAAGGGCGACCTGCACGAGTTCATGGCGCGCTCCCGTTCCAGGTATCGCCAGAGGCTGAACGCGCTAACACACCGGCTCGCGTGCGATTATTCCGGCGTCATTTTGCGTCGCGAGCGCGATGTCGTAGGCGAGTGCGCCAGCGGCCGGCAGCGTCGCGCAGCCACAGGTGCGCGTAGTAGCCTTCACGCGTGCCGGAATCGCGATCGAACTCGCGGAACTTGCCGTAGCTCACCGCCATGTCCGCCGAGTCGTCGCCACGCGAACCTCGGCCGGCGTCCATTGGATCCGCGCCGCGCGTCGCGCAGACGTGTCGCACGATCGCGTCCCGCCCGGCTATCGGCGCCATGCCATCGCGATGGAGTCGCGCGTCGGTGCGCCAGGAGATCGGCGTAGGTGCCGCGATCCGCGATCCCCGGCCGGTGACGATCGGGCGCGATTCGCGCGCGACGATCGCGCTGCGTTCTGCTCGTCGGCGTCGGCCCGACCGGTGTAGTGCGGTCGCGGGCGCTTCGCCGAGACGGCACGAAGTCGAACGGCCCGGGCGTGGCGATGCCCATGTCCAGCGCGACGCGCCACGCGCCCGCCGCATCGCGCTGCCAGGATCGAAAGAAGACGCCATGCCGCAGTGCGCTCGGCGATCGCGCGGCGTGTCGGTCAGCTTGAACGGTCCGGTCGTGTAGCCCATGTCGAGGCTCCGCGCGACGCCCGCCTGCGCCGGCTGCCAGTCGAGCTTCGAAGCGCCTTCGGATCGGCCGGCTGCCGGCCGCGCCGACCACGTCTCGCCGAAGGCGCACGGGCGCCGGCTCGAACACGATGCCGTCGGCGCGCGAAGTTGGCGAGGAACGCGGCGCGAATTCCTGCTCCAACGCCATTCGCGCGAACGCGAGCTCGGCGTCGATCAGCGATCCGAGCGCGGCTTCCTCGGCGTCGGGCATCGTGCGCGGACGCGGGCAGGCGGCGCAACGGACACGCTCGCGACCATCCCGATCGCCGTGACGATTCGCATTGCGCGGGCGCGAGAAAACGGCCAGGTCGCATGCGGGCCAAGTATAATCAGTCTGTTTTCGCGCGGTGTCCATGCGCCTTCTCGGCCTTCGCGCCGCGCTGTTCGCGGCGGCATCCGTCCATTCCGCCCCGGCGCTCGAGATGCCGGCGTCCGTCGCCGGCGTCCGCTGCGCGCGGCAGTGCCGCGCCGACGGTCGTGGCCGCCTCCTACTTCCTGCTCGATACGCTTTCGGGACAGACGCTTGCCGCCTGCGACGCCGAGCGCGAGCGCGACCCGGCGTCGCTCACCAAGCTGATGACGGCGTATCTCGTGTTCGGCGCGCTGCGCGCCAAGACGATCACGCCGTCGCAGATGGTCAACGTGTCGCCGAACGCGCATGGCGCGCCGAAGGCTCGCGGATGTTCATCGAGCCGCGCACGCGCGGTCGTCGGTCGACGAGCTGCTGCGCGGAATGATCGTGCAATCGGGCAACGACGCGTCGATCGCGCTCGCCGAGCTCGTCGCGCGGCAGCGAGGAGGCGTTCGTCGAGCGGATGAACGCCGAGGCGGCGCGGCTCGGGCTCGCGAACACGCACTTCGTCAACGTGACCGGGCTGTCCGGACCCGCAGCACTACTCGACGGCCGCCGACCTCGGCGCAGCTCGCGGCGGCGCTGATCCGCGACTATCCCGAGTACTACCCGCTCTATTCGCAGAAGGAGTTCCGCTACAACAACATCACGCAGCCCAACCGCAACCGGCTGCTGTGGACCGACCCGTACGTCGACGGCATGAAGACCGGCCACACCGACGCCGCCGGCTGGTGCCTGATCGCGTCGGCGAAGCGCGGCGACCGCCGGCTGCTCGCCGTGGTGCTCGGCGCGAACTCCGACGCGGCGCGCGCGGCCGAGGCGCAGAAGCTGCTGAACTGGGGCTTCCAGGCCTTCGACACCGTGCAGCTCTACCAATCGGGCAAGCCGGTGTCGACGCTGCGCGTCTGGAAGGGCGCGCGCACCGGAAGTGCCGGCGGGATTCCTCGCCGATCGCTACCTGACGCTGCCGAAGGGCAAGGCCGCCGGCCTCGACGCTGACGCTCGCAGGCGCAGGAGCCGCTGGTCGCGCCGGTGGCGCGCGCGCCAGCGCGTCGGCACGGTCAAGGTCGCGCTGGATGGACAGCCGATGGCCGAGTTTCCGCTGATCGCGCTCGAGGACGTGCCGACCGGCAGCCTCTTCGGCCGCGCGTGGGACACCGTGCGCCTGTGGTTCAGGAAACGCTGACTGCGCATTGCCGGGAGAATTCGCGATGATCGATCCGGATCAGATCGTCTATCTGAACGGCGACGTTCGTGCCGGTCGCCGACGCGCAGCGTCTCGGTGCTCGACCGCGGCTTCATCTACGGCGACGGCGTCTACGAAGTGATCCCGATCTACGGCGCGCGCAGCCGTTTCGGCTGCCGCAGCACCTCGCGCGGCTGCAGCGCAGCCTCGACGGCATCCGCCTTGCCAATCCGCATACGCGCCGCGCAGTGGGACGCGCTGATCCGCGAGCTGGCCGCGCAGCAGCCGTTCGCCGACCAGGCGCGTCTACTTGCAGGTGACGCGCGGCGTCGCGAAGCGCGACCACGCGTTTCCGCCAGGGCGTGCCGCCGACGCGTGTTCATGATGAGCAATCCGCTGCCGCTGCCGTCGCGCGAGCAGGTCGAGCGCGGCGTCGCCGTCGGTCACCGCGGAAGACAACCGCTGGCAGCGCTGCGATCTCAAGACGACGTCGCTGCTGGGCAACGTGCTGATGCGCCAGCTCGCCGCCGACGCAGGGCGCCGTCGAGACGGTGATGTTCCGCGACGGCTTTCTCACCGAGGCATCGGCGTCGAACGTGCTGATCGTGAACGACGGCACGATCATCGCGCCGCCGAAGGACAACCTGATCCTGCCGGGCATCACCTACGACGCGACGCTGGAGTTCGCGCGCGACGCCGGCGTGCCGCTCGACGTGCGCACGGTGACGCAGGCCGAGGCGCTCGCCGCCGACGAGATGTGGCTGTCGTCGTCGACGAAGGAAGTGCTCGCGATCACGACGCGATCGACGGCGCGCCGTTCGGCGGCGGCGCGCCGGGCCCGGTGTTCCGCAAGGTCTGGCAGGCGTTCCAGGCGGCGAAGCCGCGCGCCAGCGCGCTGCCGCTGCGCCTGGCGCCGAGGCTTGCCGCGAGCGTCGCGGCGTCAGCTTCCGGGCAGCGGCCGCGATCGTCGCCGAAGTGGCCGTGATGGAACACGAGCCCGCGGCCGCTGCGCGCGCTCGCACGGTCACGACTTCGCCGATGAACACGACGTGGTCGCCGGCGCGGTGCGCGCGTGGTGGCGGCACTCGAGCCACGCGACGCAGCCGTCGATCAGCGGCGCGTCGGACCAGCCGAGCCGATGCACGACGCCGGCGAAGCGATCGGCATGCGGCCGCGAAAAGCGGCGCGCGAGCTCGACCTGTTCGGCGCGACGAGCACGTTCACCGCGTAGCGCTCGGCGGCCTCGAACGCGGCGAGGCTGCCGCGAGCGGCGCGCGAGGCTCCACAGGATCAGCGGCGGGTCGAGCGACACCGAGTTGAACGAGTTGGCGGTGAAGCCGACGTAGCGGCCCGCCGGGCCGCGCGTGCAGACGATCGTGACGCCGGTCGCGAATTGCGCGAGCGCGTCGCGGAACTGCCGCTCGTCGAACGCGGCGATCGGTGGTCGCCGGCGGCGCGGAGCGGCATGGAGGCGTGTCGAGTCGGGCGCGACCGCGGTGGCAGCGCGACGGTCGTGGACAGGCGCGATGGTAGGGCGCGCGCGCGGCCTGTCAAAGGACGACGACGCCAAGCGACGCTGGGCCGCGCCGGCGTCTTGCTAAACTGTTCCGGACGCCGCGCTTCCCTCGACAGCGCTGTCGCATCGCGATCGATGGCCGAGCCGCTGCAAACGAATCATCGCGAGCCGCTACGGCGGACGCGACCTGCCCGGTCGCGCTGGTGCTGCCGGACGGCGGCCGCGTGCCGCTGTCATCCGACGCCGCGAGGTCGACGATCATCGCGCGCATCGTGGCGCGGCGTTGAAGGCGCTCGCCTCGCCGGCGCTCGGGCGCGCTCGCGCGCGCCTACGTCCACAACGACATCGACTTCACCGGCAGCGCCCGGCGCGATGCTCGCGATCGCCGAGGCGATGGTCGGTCGACGTCGCGCACGGCCGCGATCGGCGCGCGCGACAGGTGGCGCGGTTCTGGCACCAGCGCCGCGGCAACCGCGCGAACATCCAGCATCACTACGACGTCTCGAACGCGTTCTACCGGCTGTGGCTCGACCACGCGGATGGTGTACTCGTGCGCCTATTTCCGCGACGACGACGACACGCTCGACGACGCGCAGGCGCGGAAGCTCGACCACATCTGCCGCAAGCTGCGGCTTGGCGCCCGGCGAGCGCTTCCTCGACATCGGCTGCGGCTGGGGCGGGCTTGATCTTCTGGGCGGCGCGAGCACTACGGCGTCGACGCCACCGGCATCACGCTGTCGCAGCAACCAGTTCGATCACGTGACGCGCGCGAGATCGCCGCGCGCGGGTCTGCACGAGCCGCGTGCGCGTGCAGCTTGCGCGACTATCTCGACCTGCCCGAGGACGTGCACGTACGACAAGGTCGCGAGCGTCGGCATGTTCGAGCACGTCGGCACGCGCACACTTCCGCAGCTACTTCGGCAAGATCTATCGCGATGCTGAAGCCCGGCGGCTTGCGTGCTGAACCACGGCATCACGCACAACGCGCTCGGCGCCGACAGCCTGGGCAGCGGCATCGGCGACTTCGTCGAGGAGTACGTGTTCCCCGGCGGCGAGCTGGCGCACGTGTCGCGGGTGATCGAAGGGCTGGCCGCGCAGGGACTCGAGCTCGATCGACGCCGAGGCGCTGCGCGAGCATTACGCGAAGACGCTGTGGCACTGGGTCGACGCGGCTGGAGCAGCGGACGGCCGACAGGCGCGCGCGAGGTCGGCGAGGAGCGATACCGCGTCTGGCGCATCTACATGGCCGGCTCGGCGCACGCGTTCGATCGCGGCTGGCTGTCGCTGTGGCAGCTGCTGGCGGGCAAGCCGCATGCCCGACGGCCGACTGCCGCATCCGCTGACGCGCGACTACATGTACAGCGGCGACTGAGGCGCCCAGCCGGGTTGCAACGCGGCGACGCGGCCCGCATATTGACAGTTGCCGTGCCGCGCACTTCACGCCGGCAGGAGAGTCCGCCATGACCGCCATCACGCCGCACACGACAGCAGCAAGCCGTCCGCGCTCGAGTTCCCGTGCGCGTTCCCGATCAAGATCATGGGGCGCACGCAGGACAGGCTTCGCGCAGGCGGTCGTCGAGCGTCGTCTGCAGAAGCACGCGCCGGATTTCGAGGCCGCGCGCGCTCGAGATGCGCGCGTCGAAGGCCGGCAACTGGCTGTCGGTCACGGCGACGGTCGAACGCCACGTCGCGCGAGCAGCTCGACAATCTGTACCGCGAGCTCGTCGCGCATCCGATGGTGAAGATGGTGCTGTGACGGGCGCCGCCGCGGCTGCTTGACGTCTGCGTCTTTCCGGAGGCAAGACTGTCGGGCGACAATTCTCGCTGTAGCAATACGCCGCCTATCGTGGAACGCCGTCGAAGCACACGCTGTCGATCGAGCGCGGACGCGCGCCGTCCTCAGCCGCTCGGTCGTGCGCGCCGCGCGGCTGCTCGGCCTGTCGCAGCGCGACGCTGGCCGGCAGGTCCTCGGCATCTCGGAGGCGACGGCCTCGCGCGCTCTGTGCGCCGGCAAATACGTGCTTGTCGCGCGAGCGTGCCAAGGAGTGGGAGCTCGCGGCGTGCTGCTGATGCGGTTGTTCCGCTCGCTCGACGCGCTGTGGGGGCACGGCGGACGCGCGCCAGCCTGGCTCGGCGAGCGACAACACCGCGCTCGGCGCGGCGCCCGCCGATCTGCTCGCGCTCGGTCGCCGGTCTCGGTCCGTGTCGTCACGTACCTGGACAACGCGCGCGGTCGCCTCTGAGGCGTCGGTCCGCGCAGCTTCGACCTCTGGCGCGCGGTCGAGGCGCAGCACGTCGCCGCGACGATGGCGCTCGTCGACTACGCGTCGAACGAGCAGCACGCGCTGGAGCGGATTCTCGACGAATCGCAAGCCGCCGGTGCCCACGCCGCTGCGCGCAAGCTGCACTGGCTTCTGTTCACGCCGTTTCGCTATCCGCCGCCACCCGGGAGATCGCGCTTTCGCGGCCCGAAGCGATCCCGGTGTGTTCTACGGCGCGCGACGAGATCCGCACAGCGCTGCGCCGAACTCGGCTACTGGCGCTGGCGGCATCTGCTGCGACATGCGCCGGCGATCGCGCGCGATGCCGATCAAGCCGCAGACCGGTGTTCCGAGCGCAGATCGCGACGGCGCGCCGTCGACTTGCGACGTGCCAGCCGTTCGACGCCGACACAGCGCGGCAATGGACCGCATCCCGGACGACTACGCGGCGTGCCAAGCGCTTCGGCGCGAGCGGCGCGCGAGGCCGGACGTCGGCGCCGATCCGCTACGAATCGGTGCGCGATCCGCGAGCACGGTGGCTGCGGCGCGGTGCTGGTGCCGGCAGGCGTTTGCGCGCGTCGAGCGCCGCAGTCGAGCAGCAGACGTGGATGCTGTCGGTGGCGCGCGAGCGCGTTGTGTGGCAGCGCACCGGCGTCTGCGCGCCAACAGGAGTTCGAGTTCGACGCGCGGCGTGGTGGGCGACGCCCCGCGCCCGCAGACGCCGGCGCGACCCCGCCGCCGGCAGGCAGTGCGCCGCCGGGAACCGTGATGCGACGTGGCGACCAGGGCTCGGGCTGGCGTGGTTCGACGCCGGGTTCCGGCGATCGGCGTTCGCGATCTCGGCCGCACCGACTACGCGGCGACATGGCACGCGATGCAGGCGTTCACCGTCGGCGCGCAACGCGAACACGCCGGACGCGATCTGGCTGACCGAGCATCCGCCGATCTACACGCTGGGGCTCGCCGGGCGACGCGAGCATCTGCTGCGCGACAACGGCATTCCGGTGCTCAAGGTCGACCGCGGCGGGCAGGTCACCTATCACGGTCCCGGCCAGCTCGTCGTCTATACGCTCTTCGACTTGCGGCGATCGCGCGGCTCGGCGTCCGCGACATGGTCCGGCGGCATCGAGAGCGCGGTGATAGAATGGCTTGATTCGATGGGGATTTCCGCGTACGGCAAGGCCATCGGCGCCCGGGCGTCTACGTGACGCGCGACGGACTGCGAAGCGAAGATCGCCGCGCTGGGGCTCAAGGTCGCAACGGCTGCACGTATCACGGGCGTCGCGGTGAACGTCGCGATGGATCTCGCGCCGTTCGCGGACATCGATCCCGTGCGGCTATCCCGGGCTCGCGCGTGACGCAGCTCGCCGATCTCGGCGTGCGCGCGCACCGTCGAGGAGGCGGGCGCCGAACTCGCGCCGCTGCTGGCTCGCGCGCCTTGATCGGACTCGCATGACGCATGGACTACGCGCCCGACCCGCTCCGCCTGGCCAACGCCGCCGGCGTCAAGCACAAGGGCGACGCCAAGACCGTCGCGCGTATTCCCAAGTCGCGATCAAGGTCGTCGCGGCCGAGACGGCTGAAGAAGCCCGACTGGATCCGCGTGCGCGCGCCGTCGTCGCCGCGCTTCTACGAGATCAAGCAGATCCTGCGCGAGCACAACCTGCACACGGTGTGCGAGGAAGCGTCCTGCCCGAACATCGGCGAGTGCTTCGGCAAGGGCACGGCGACGTTCATGATCATGGGCGACATCTGCACGCGCCGCTGCCCGTTCTGCGACGTCGGCGCACGGCCGGCCGCTGCCGCTCGACGCCGACGAGCCGCGTCAACCTGGCGCGAGACGATCGCAGCGCTGAAGCTGCGCGTACGTCGTGATCACGAGCGTCGACCGCGACGACCTGCGCGACGGCGGCGCGCAGCATTTCGTCGACTGCATCCGCGCGGTGCGCGAGCATTCGCCGGCCACGCAGATCGAGGTGCTCGTGCCGGACTTCCGCGGCCGGCTCGATCGCGCGCTCGACATCCTCGACGCCGGCGCCGCCCGACGTGATGAACCACAACCTCGAGACGGTGCCGCGGCTCTACAGGCAGGCGCGCCCGGGTCCGACTACGCGCATTCGCTGAAGCTGCTGCAGGACTTCAAGGCGCGCTATCCCGACATTCCGACCAAGTCCGGCCTGATGGTGGGCCTGGGCGAGACCGACGACGAGATCCTCGGCGACGATGCGCGACATGCGCGCGCACGACATCGACATGCTGACGATCGGCCAGTACCTGCAGCCGTCGAAGGCGCATTTGCCGGTCGCGCGCTACGTGCATCCGGACACGTTCGCGATGTTCGGGCGCGAGGCCCACGGCAATGGGTTTCGGCACGCCGCCGTCGGGCGCGCTCGTGCGCTCGTCTATCACGCCGACCGGCAGGCGGAAGGCGTGCTCGCCGGCGCATTCCAGACTAGGCATCGGGCGATGCAGCCGCCGCTACGTTCTGCGATGCTGCGTGCTGCTGCGCCGCGCGCGCTGGCGTCGACGATCGCGGCGAGCGCCGCCCGGCGCCGAAAGCATCCGCGGTCCGCATTTCGTACGGCTACGGCGTCGCTCTATCTGCCGTTGATGGTCGACGGATCGCGAGCAGCTGCTCGAGAAGCGCGCGAAGGCAGCCGGCCTCGCCGACATAAAGGTCGAGTGGAAGACCTTCGACGGCGGCAACGTGATCAACGACGCAATGCTCGCCGGGTGCGCTCGATATCGCGGGCATCGGCGTGCCCGGGTTCCTCACGCTGTGGGCGAAGGCGAAAGACAATCCGGCCGTCGAAGTTCGTGGACTGACCGGCATGTCGAGCTCGTCCATGTACCTGATGACGCGCAACGCGAACGTTGAAGTCGCTGAAGGACTTCTCGGACAAGGACCGGATCGCCGTGCCGGGAATCAAGACTTCGCTGCCCGCGGTGTTGCTGCACATGGCGGTGGCCAAGGATTTCGGCGACGCGAACTACGCCAAGCTCGATCCGATCACTGTCGGCCTCGGCCACCCGGAGGCGCTCGGCGTGATGCTGTCCGGCAAGGGCGAGATCAACAGCCACATGGCGTCGCCGCCATTCTCGTACGTCGAGGACGCGACACCGGGGCTCCACCGCGTATTCAATTCCGTCGACATGCTCGGCAATATCACGCTCGACATCACGTTCGCCTCGCGCCGCTTCGTCGACGCGAATCCGGAAGCTGACTGGCGGCGTTTGTTGCGGCAATGGAGGATGCCTGCGCGCTGATCGCCAAGGACAAGCGGAAGGCAGCCGAGATCTACAACGCGGTTGCGAAGGTCAAGCAGCCCGTCGACGAGACGATGAAGATCTTGAACGACGCGAACACGAAGTTCAGCGTCGTGCCCGACGGCACGATGCGGTACGCGGAATTCATGGCGCGCGTCGGCACGATCAAGGCGAAGCCGGCGCAGCTGGAAGGGCTTTTTCTTCCCGGCGATCTACGCTATGGCAGGAAGCTGACCAGTGTCACGGGTTCCGCTCGAGCCCATCGCTGGGCCGGCCGTAGCCGCGTTGGGCTTTCCAGCTTAAACAATTCGTAGCCTACAGGGGCACCTGAGGCGTAGGTGCCCGGCAGCTCCCTGAATCCGGACCGGATCAGGTCGTTATTCGCGGTCTTGACGCTGAGGACGCGAGGTCTTGCGCAAGTCGAATCCGTATGCGAAAATGAGAACTATTCGCATTACTGTTCTGTGTTCGGCACCCGTCGGTGCCGGCACGCGAGAGGGTCCCATGCTGCAGATCCCTGGTCATCACGATGCGCGAAGGCATCGAGGCGTTCCTGATCGTCGCGATCACCGCGGGCATCCTGCGGCAGACCGGCCGCGCGGCCCTGCTGCCGGCGCTGTACTGGGGAACGGGCATCGCGGTCGTCGTCAGCTTCGTCGCCAGCTATTTCTTCTGCGCAAGCGGAGAACAAGCCGCTGTGGGAAGGCTTCCTCGCCGCTCGCCGCGGCGGTCATGGTCATCTCGATGACGGTCTACATGTGGAAGACCGCGCGCACGATGCGCACGACGATCGGCAAGCGAGGATCGACAGGCGACGCAGAACAAGGCGACCGCGCGCCGCGTGGTGGGCGTGTTCGTGTTCGTGCTGCTGATGATCGTCCGCGAAGGCATGGAGACCGCGCTGCTGCTGTCGACGCTGTTCCTGCAGCAGGGCGAGCGCGACCTTGCTGATCGGCGGCTGCTCGGCGGCGTCGCCGCCGCCGCGCTGCTCGCGTGGGCGTGGACGCGTTACGGCCGGCGCATCAACCTCGCCCGCTTCTTCCAGGTCACCGCGGTCTTCCTGCTGATCTTCTCGCTGCAGCTCGTCGTCTACACGCTGCACGAGTTCTTCGAGGCCGGTGCCGTGCCGTTCGTCGACAACGAGTTCTGGCACATCGCGACCGAGCCGTACGGCCCGGAGGGCGTCTACGGCGAGTGGCTCACCTATTTGATGGTGCTCGTTCCCGCCGCCTGGCTCGCGTTACGTCTGGCTGAAGGATCGCCGGATCGGCGCGCCGGTCACCGCACTGACCGAAGCCTCAGCGCAACTCGCATCATGTACATCTGTCATCTGCAACGCGATCACCGACCGCGACATCGTCGAGGCGGCCGAAGAGGGCGCGCGCTCGCCCGAGGATCTTGCGCAGCAACCTCGGCGTCGGCCTTGGCTGCGGCCGCTGCACGTCATGCGCGAAATCGCTGCTGATCGAAACCGTGGCGCGCCTCGCGTGCGCGCCGGCCGAAGCGCTGCCCTCGTCCTGATCGCCTTGCCGGGAGAACGCCATGAAAGGCGACGCCAAGATGTCGCTCCGGCTGAACGCGGTCCTCGACGAACGAATTGACCGCGATCAATCAGTACTTCGTCGCACGCGAAGATGTTCGAGCACTGGGGCTTCAAGCGCCTCGCCGAATACGTGCGCAAGGAGTCGATCGACGAGATGCGCCACGCCGACACGTCTGATCGCGCGCATCCTGTTCCTCGAAGGCCTGCCCAACCTGCAGGACCTGCACAAGCTGCTCGATCGGCGAAAACGTCCAGGAAGCGCTGAGCCTGCGACCTGAAGCTCGAGCTCGCCGCGCATCCGGTCCTGAAAGCGGCGATCGCCGACTGCGAATCGACCGGCGACTACGTCGAGCCGCGACTTGTTCCGCCGCATCCTCGACGCCGAGGAAGAGCACATCGATTGGCTCGAAACGCAGCTCGAGCTGATCGACAAGATCGGCATCGCGAACTACCAGCAATCGCAGATGGGGCACGACGCATGAGCGCCGCCGGGTCTCGTTTCTTGGATCTGCGAACAGAATCGTTGCGACGAGAGTCGGCCTCGTGTGCCGACTCCGCATTGGCCGATCGATCCCGCGTCGCGGGAGCCCCTCGCCGGCTGCTCGCGTCACTATCCCTCGGCGCGAATCGCTCCCCTGTGGGGCAGCGCAGCGGCGAAAGCCGCAAGCGTGGGGGTCCTATGAAAGCAATCGGTGAGCGACGCCGCCGATCGCGCTGTCGGATCGACGCAGGAGCGTTGCCGCGCATCGGCGCCCCGCTGCCGCCACCGCAGCGCCCCGGATGATCGAGCGACCAATTGGCGCGGCGCGTCGCAGGTCGCGATTCGCCACGAGAATTGCGTCTACATTCTGCGCAAAGACCCGCTTCGGCAAGCTGATTCTCACCAAATGATCCGTCGCTGAACACGCTGTAACAACTCGACGTCAGCCGCAGCCGACGACGCGCGCAAGTGAAGCGCGCTTCGCGCTCCGCCAGCCAATCGCACGATCGCGCACCGCCGTTTCGCGGCGCGCTCGCCATGGCCTGGACCAAGGACGCACGACGATGAAACGAACCGAAACTCTGGCCAGAGCCCGGGTTGATGCTCGCCGTCTCCGCGCCGCTCGCGCACGCCGACGAAGCGGCGCCCGCGCGAATCGCCGAGTTGCGCGCGCAGATGGCCGAGATGAAAGCGCAGGTGAAGGCGTTGCAGGAACAGGGCAAGGCGACACCGATTGCGATGCCCGTGACAGCGCAGGCGCCGGGCGCCCGCCCAACCGGCGAACAAATGAACTCGCCGAGCGCGTCGACAAGCTCGAGCAGGCGGCGGAAGCTCGCCGGCGCTTGCGCTTCGGCGACACGACACTCTTCAGCTACGGCGAGTCGGCGTTCTCGCGTCCACGCAAAACGCGAGCGAGACACAAGCGGATCTGGCCCGCGCCGTAATTGGGTTCTCGCATCGCTTCGACGATCGCACCCGCGTCGCTGGCGAGTTCGAGTGGGAGCACGCGGTCACGTCGGCCGACGACAAGGGCGAGGCCGAGGTCGAACAACTTCCCGATGCCGAGCGCCAGCTTCACCGATCGGTTCGGCGGCCGGGCGGGGCTGATGCTGATTCCGCTCGGGGCTCCTGAACGAAAGCCACGAGCCGACCGCGTATTACGGCGTCTTTCGCAACGCGGTCGAGACGGCGATCATTCCGACGACGTGGCGCGAGGGTGCGTGTCGCGCTGTTCGGCAACACGGATTTCGGACTCAATTGGAATGTGGGTATTACAGACCGGCTTCGATCTTTCGAAGTGGGATCCGACGTGCGGACCAAGGCCGCGAATCGCCGCTTGGCAGCATCCACCAGGAGCTTCGCTCGCCCGCGCGCGCGATCTTTCGTTCTATGCGGCGGCGAATTACCAGGGCGTGCCCGGGCTCACAGCTGGTGGTGGCGTCTTCACCGGCAATGCCGGACAAGGCGCCCAGAACTTCGCGGCGCCGAACGCGCGCGTGACATTGTGGGAAGGCCACGCGCGCTGGCAGACCGGGCCGTTCGATTTCTCGGCGCTCTACGCGCGCGGCACGATCTCCGATACGCGAGGATCTCAACCTCGACGTTCGTCGGCGATCCGACGCCGGTGCCGAAATCGTTCTGGGGCGCGTACGTCCAGGGCGCGTGGCACGCGTGGCAGAAGGGCGACTATTCGCTGTCGCCGTTCCTTCGCTACGAATGGGTGAACACGGCGGCATCGTACGCGCCGATTCGGAAGGACTGGCGTGCCGCCGTCGCCGACGGAGGGCATTTTCACCGTCGGCGCGAATTCATACGTGACGCCCAACGTCGTGTTCAAGGCCGACTATCAGAAGTTCAAGGTGCGGACACGATGCGCGACCGTTTCGATCTTGACGCGGGATACTCGTTCTCGAGCGGATCACTGACGAGCGAAGCGCGACATGCGTTACGAATGGCTGATACCGGCGGCGGCGTCGCATTGGTCGCGCCGCATGCGCAATTGGCGTACTGCGCGGAGTACGGCGCGTCGAGGTCGCCCGCAGGCCGCGTTCCCGGACGCAACGTCGTTCGAGCCCGTCGTCTTGGCGGCCGACGTCAAGGCTGCGGTGGCGAGCACCGCCGGCCGGCTTTTACGTCGAGCCGAAAATCTGGCGCGCGGGCGGCGCTACCGGCCCGCAGGGTTGGTTCATCGTCGACGAGGTGATCGGCAAGCAGGAGCTCATCACTTACGCGCTCCGCGCTCACGCTGGACGGCGCCATCAAGCCGCTCGACATCCTCGTCTATCGCGAATCGCACGGCGATGCGATCCGGCTTCCCGCATGGCGCGCGCAGTTCGTCGGAAAGCGCGCCGGCGATCCGGGTGCGGCTCGACGCCGACATACGCAACGTTTCGGGCGCCACGTTGTCTTGCCGCCACGTGACCGAAGGCGTGCGCCGGCTTTGCTGGTGTACGGAGCGCGCGCTTCGCCCGCGGTTGAGCCGTATCGCGTCCGGCGCGCGGAGCCTGGCTCGGCACGCTGGTCGACGTGGCCGGCGCGAAGCGTCGACCGCTCGCGCGCTCGAGTGCGGCGTGAAAGCGGCGTTTGCCGCAGTCGCACGCGTGCATCGGGCGCTGTCGGCGCACGACTTCGACGACGAGCGAGTGTCGCGCGTCAACCGCGGCGCCGCGCGCGCGTGGCAGCCGGTGTCTCACGCGGATTTGCGCGCAGTGCTCGCCTGTGCGCTCGACATCGCGTCGTGCTCGCGCGGACGTTCGACCCCACCGTCGGCCGCGAGATGGCGGCGCTTGGGTACATTCGTACCGAAGGGCCGCCCCGGGCGCCGGAATTGCGCCCCACTGGGCAGCGCGGCGAAGCCGCACGTGGGTCGTGCCATCTGCCGCCGGCGACCGACGTCTGAATCCGCCGCGAGTTGGCGCGCGATGTCGACCTTCGTGACGATCGCGTCCGCTTCGCGCGCCCGCTCGCGCTCGATCTGGTGGCATCGCCAAAGGCTACGCGGTCGACTGCGCGATCGCCGCGCTGCGCGCCGAAGGCGTCACCCGCGCGCGTGTGAACGCCGGCGGCGATCTTCGCGTGTTCGGCGCCGAGCGCGAAATCGTTCACGTCCGCACCGGCGGTCCGCGCGGGCGCGTTCTGCCGCTTTGAAGCGATCGCCGACGGCGCGGTGGCGACGAGCTCCTACGGTGGACAACGCGTAAGCGCCGGCGGCCGACTCGCGACCCGCTGATCGATCCGCGTGTGCGCCTGCCGGTAATGAGCACGCGCACCAGCTTTCGGTCGTCGCGCCGCACGGCATGATCGCCGACGCGCTGACGTCAGTCGTCCTGCTGCGCGGTGTGCGCGCCTCCCCGATCGTCGCCGCTTATCGGGCCAGCGCGGCCGGTACTGTCGCCCGCGGCCGGTCGCTGGCGGTGCAGCTATATCTGCCGCGGTCTGGCCCGCGTTGCCGCGTAACGCCGATGTCGCGCGCCCACGAACGCGCGTATCGCCTGCTCGCCGAGCGCGTGCGGTTGCGGGCGCCGGCGCGCTATGCGCTCTACGCGACGCTGGCCGCGTTGATGGCGAGCGGCGCTTGGTGGCTCGTTGCGCATTACGGCGCCGGCCCGTTTCCACGCGCTGTCCGACGACCTCGTTGCGCGCCGGCCAGGAAGGCGTCGCGCTCAAGGTGCACGGCGCTGCGGCGATGCTGGGCTTGGTTGCGCTCGGCGCATGCTAGTTTCAACACGCGCCGCGCGGACTGGACGCTTGCCCGCAACCGAGGCAGCGGCGCTGCGTGGTGATCGCGGCGTTAGCGCTGTTGGCGCTGACCGGCTATGCGCTCTCTACTACCTCGTGACCGACGCCGGCATTCGGCGATGTCGGTCGCGCATTGGGTAACCGGTCTTCTGCTGGCGCCGATGGTTGTCGTCCACGTGCTGCGGTGGTCGGCGCTCGCGCGGGCGTCACTTTCGATGACACGCGGAGATCGTTCACGGCAGCGGCGGCACCGCGCCTTTCGGCCACAAGAGCCACATCCGCCCCTCCTGGCGCATGCGTCCGGCTTCGCGTCCGGCGGCATCGCCTGCAGCCCCAGAAGAAATCCGCGCGCACGGCGCCGCGAATCGCGCCGCCGGTGTCCTGCGCCAGCACCAGCCGCGTCAACGGGCGCGGCGAGAACGGATAGGTCGTCGCGAGAAACACCGGCGCGCCGAGTGGAATCACGCGCGCGGTCGACGGCGATCGTGCGCTCCGCGAGCAACGGAACGCCGAGCGTGCCGATCGGACCGTCGATCGCCGCCTCGAGACGTGCCCGGCGCGGGCGGCGAATCTCGCGAAAGAACACGTAGCTCGGATTCTCGTCGAGCAGCGCCGGCAACTTGTCCGGGATTGGCGCGGCCCCACGCCTCGATCGCTTGCTTCGACGCACGTCTCCGGCGTCAACTCGCCGCGCTCGATCAGCACGCGCGCGATCGATCGGAACGGATGGCCGTTCTGGTCGGCGTAGCCGACGCGCATCACGCTGCCGTCATCGAGCGCGGATGCGGCCCGAGCCCTGGATCTGCAGGAAAACGCGTCGACCGGCTCGGCCACGTACGCGATCGCCTTGCCACGCGAGCGGCGCGTTGCCGCGCTCGATGTCGGCGCGTGACCAATACGGCACGACGCGCTTGCCGCTCGATGCGGCCGCGCACGCGCTTGTCCTTCAACTCGGGATAAAGCGTCGCGAGATCGACGGTGAGGAGATCGTCCGGAACGGCGTAAAGCGGCGCAGCGAATTTCTCGGTCGGCGTGCGCGATCCGGCGAGCAGCGGCTCGTAATAACCGGTGACGAGTCCCGAGTCGCTGCCGTCGGCGGCAACGCACGCGGTACGGGCGTAAACTGGCTTTCGATGAACAGCGCGCACCGCGCGCGGATCAGTGCCGTCGACGGATGCCGCGGCCGCGCATGGCGCCGCGCCATCTCGCGGATGCGTTCGGCGCTGCGGCAAGCGCGCGACAACCGACGACGAGCGCCGGCCATGCGGCGTCCTGAGCGATCGTCAGGTCCAGCCGGGAAGCGCGTCGAAGGTCGCCGGCATGAACTTCGCCGCGTGCGCGGTCTCGGGCGCGGCGGTGCGGGCGGTGCGAGCCTGGCACGCCGCCAGCAGCGCCGCGATGACGAGGACGGCGCGAGCGCGACACAGCGGAGAGCACGCACGATGGAATGGATCTATCTCGAATCGATCGTCGCGCTCGCTGCTGCTCGTGGGCATCGTCGTGGTGGACGGCAGGCGCGCGCCGCAAGCCCTCCGCGCGCGAGCAACGGATCGAAGCTGAGCCGGACGGACCGTGACGCCGAGGTTGCATCGAGTCAATGCAGCGTGCGCGGCACCGACAGCGTGAACAGGCGGAATCGGCGCGTCGAACGTCTTGCCGTCCTCGGCGACCATCTGATAGGTGCCGCGCATCGTGCCGACCGGCGTCGCGAATGCTCGCGCCGCTCGTGTATTCGAAGCTTTCGCCGGGCTTGAGCACCGGCTGCTGGCCGACGACGCCGAGCCCCTTCACTTCCTGCACCGTTGCGTCGCCGTCGGTGATGATCCAGTGCCGGCTGCACGAGCTGCGCCGCGAACGTTGCCGGTGTTGGTGACGGTGATCGTGTAGGCGAACACGTACTGGTTCTTCGACGGGTCCGACTGGTCGGCGACGATACGTCGCCTTGGGCACGACGGTGATCTCGTAGCGTTTGCTCTCGGCCATCGGACCGTCCCTGCACTGATTCGCATTGTACGCGATTATAGCGCCATGACCGCACCTGCCTGATCGCTCCGTCGATCCTTTCCGCCGACTTCGCGCGGCTCGGCGACGAGGTGCGCGCGGTCGATCGCCGCCGGCGCCGACCTCGATGCACTTCGACGTGATGGACAACCACTATGTGCCCAACCTCACGATCGGACCGCTGGTGTGCGAGGCGATCACGCCGCACGCGCACGGTGCCGATCGACGTGCACCTGATGGTGAAGCCGGTCGATCGCATCGTGCCCGATTTCGCCAAGGCGGGCGCGTCGATCATCAGCTTCCATCCCGAAGCCTCCGAGCACGTCGACCGCACGATCGGCCTCATCCACGATCACGGCTGCAAGGCCGGGCTCGTGTTCAATCCGGCGACGCCGCTCGACTGGCTCGATCACGTCCTCGACAAGCTCGATCTCGTGCTGATCATGTCGGTGAACCCCGGGTTCGGCGGGCAGTCGTTCATCCCGGACGCGCTTGTCGAAACTCGGCGCGCGCGCAAGCGGATCGACGCGGCGCGCGAGCGCACCGGGCGCGAGATCCGGCTCGAGGTCGATGGCGGCGTCAAGGTCGACAACATCGGCGCGATCGCGCGCGGCGGGCGCCGACACCTTCGTCGCCGGCATCGGCGATCTTCGGCTCGAGGCGACTACAAGGCGAGCGATCGCGGCGATGCGCGCAGCGGTCGGTGCCGGATGCTCAGGATGACCTTGGCGCCTTCCCTGGCGTACAATGAGCCCGCAACGACGCTCTCGACGCTTTCAGCCTGCAACGATCCTGCGCCGGGCGATCTGGCGCGCGCGGGCCGACCTGGCGCTGGTGGCGCCGCTCCTGAGCCTCGCGCGCCCGGCGTCGCGCGCCTGCCCAAGCGACGCCCCGAATCCGATGCACCCGTTGAGAGAAGCGTTGAAGGATGATCACCGAAGCCGAATTTCGCGCGCTCGCCGCGCAGGGATTACAACCGCATACCGCTCGTCCTCGAGTCGTTCGCGGACCTCGACACGCCGCTGTCGCTCTACCTCAAGCTCGCCAACCGGCGCTACACGCTTCCTGCTCGAATCGGTCGTCGGCGGCGAGCGCTTCGGCCGCTACTCGTTCATCGGCCTGCCCGCGACGATCGCGCATCCGCGTCGCGGGCACGCACGTCGAGGTCGAGGATCGACGGCGGCGTCGCTCGAGCGCCACGACGGCGATCCGCTCGCTTTCGTCGCGCGACTTCATGCGGCGCTTTCGCGCCGCGCCGCGTGCCGGGGCTGCCGCGCTTCTGCGGCGGGCTCGCCGGCTATTTCGGCTACGACACGGTGCGCCACATCGAGACCGCGTCTCGCCGCATCGCGCGCCGCCGGCGCCGGCGGCTCGCCGACGTTCCCGACATGCTGCTGCTGCTGACCGAGGAGCTCGCGGTCGTCGACAACCTCGCCGGCAAGATCTCGCTGATCGTCTACGCCGACCCGGCGATGGCCGGACGCCTACCGCAACGCGCAGCGAGCGACTGCAGGCGCTGCGGCGCAAGCTGCGCGCGCCGGTCGACGATTCCGTTCCAGACCGCGACCGGACGTCAGCGACGGCGCGAAAGCGAGATCGGGCGCCGAGGCGTACCAGGCCGCGGTGCGCGCGCGCGCAAGGAATACATCGCCGCCGGCGACATCATGCAGGTCGTGCTGTCGCAGCGGATGGCGCATGCCGTTCGCGGCGTCGCCGCTGTCGCTCGTACCGCGCGCTGCGCTCGCTCAATCCGTCGCCGTACATGTTCTACTACGACTTCGGCGATTTCCACGTCGTCGGCGCCTCGCCCGAGATCCTGGTGCGCAAGGAAGGCGACGGCGGTCACGCTGCGGCCGATCGCCGGCACGCGGCCGCGCGGCGCCACGCGCGAGGCGGACGAGCGCTCGCCGCCGAGCTGCTCGCCGATCCGAAGGAGATCGCCGAGCACGTGATGCTGCTCGACCTCGGCCGCAACGACGTCGGCCGCGTCGCGGCGATCGGCACGCGTGCAGCGTCACCGAGCGCATGGCGATCGAGCGCTACTCGCACGTGATGCACATCGTGTCGAACGTCGAGGGCACGCTGAAGCCCGGGCTTGACCGGCTTCGACGTGCTGCGCGCGACGTTTCCCGGCCGGGCACGGTCAGCGGCGCGCCGAAGGTGCGCGCGATGGAGATCATCGACGAGCTCGAGCCGACGCGCGCGCGGCATCTACGCCGGCGCGGTCGGCTACATCAGCGTTCCAGGACGACATGGACACTCGCGATCGCGATCCGCACGGCGGTGCGTGAAGGACGGCATGCTCTACGCGCAGGTCGGCGCCGGCATCGTCCACGATTCGGTGCCCGAGAACGAATGGCAGCGAGACGCTGAACAAGGCGCGCGCGGTGCTGCGCGCAGCCGAAATGGTGCAACTCTGGCCTCGACGCCGCGGGGTACAGCACACGTTGCCTCGTGTCGGCGTTTTCACTGACAGACGCGCGCGTTGCCCGCGCTATAGTTGCGATCGAAACGTTGCTCCGTCACCCGCCGAAATACGCTCGTCGCACTGGCGAAGGTGGCGCGGCCGACTTCCACTACTGCCGTTTCCTCGTCCGGCGAAGGAACGCGCGAACTCCAAGGATTCTATCAATGGAAAAATCGGTTCTCGACTCGCGCAATCGCCAGGCGTTCATGGCGCAAGCCTGCCTGGTTTTCCCTGCCGCGTCGGGATGAGAACGGCCGCAGCGCGCGCGCGCAGCGCGCCGGTGGATCGGGAGCGGGCGCGCCAGCGTGCGCGCCGATGGGCACGCTCTCGACCGTCGTCGTTACCGAGGACGCGCGCGACAAGCATCGTCGTATCTGGTACGTCGTCGACCCGGATCCCGCGCTGCTGGCACAACTACGCCGCGCACGGCCTCGAGCTCGTGCCTGGATGCAAGGTGCTGATCGACGCCGAAGCGATGCGTCCGGTCGCGTTGATCGATCTGGATCCGGCGGACCCGCTGGCGGACACCGACGCATCGACGCCGTGCGGACTTCAACCCGTATTGGGACCTGCCGCCCACCTGACGTCGCGCCGCGACGTGAAGCCATCGCCATGCGTTCTTCAATAACGCGGATATCGTCGGGGAGCCGCGTGCGCATCGGCTACGTGGTCGAGTCTCAACTACGACGTCGTCACGCCGTCGGAATCTCATCTTCAACGTGCACGCTGCGCGCACGCCGCACCAGCGCGTCGTCGCCGGAGTCGTTTGCGGCCACGCCGCAAGCTGACGTGGCGATCGACGAAGATCCCGCGTTCGGCAATCGACTCGCGCGAATGCATGTCGAGCCCGGCGCGCTGGCGATCCGCTATGCGGGAACGGTCGAGGTCTCGCATTACATGGCCGAGCCCGCGCTGCTCTGCGGCACGCCGCTCGCGGAGTTGCCGACCCGGACGCTCCTGTATTCTGCGGCCGAGCCGTTATTGCCAGGTCGATCAGCGTGCACATCGATGGCGTGGCAGGAGTTCGGCGGTCTTGCGCCGGGTTACGCGCCAAGCGGCTGCCGTTTGCGCGTGGGTGCGCGAGCGCACGCGCTTTCAGCCGGGCACGTCCGGCGTCAACACGTCGGCGCTGGAAACGCTCGAACGAGCGCGTCGGCGTCTGCCGCGATTTCGCCCATTTGGCGATCGCGCTATTGCGCGCGCTCAATTACCCGGCGCCGCATCGTGACCGGCGTCGACTATGGCGCCGATCCCGGCCTGGGCCCGCCCGACTTTCATGCGTACGTCGAGGTGTTCCTCGAGCGGCCGCTGGTATCTGTTCGATCCAACCGGCATTTCGCCGCTCACTGGGCTGATCCGCATCGGCAACCGGCACGCGACGCCGCGGACGTGCTCGTTCGCCATGATGTTCGGCGATGTCCGCACGACGATGCCGAAAATCTCGCCTGCGGCGGCGCCGGACCTGACGCCGGCATTCGCTGCCGCGCCCGACCACGCTCGCAGTGTCGACCGCCGAAGTGTAGCGATTCCACTGCTGTAGGACGGCACGTGACAACGGATTCGGTGCCCACCCGACTGACCGGCACGCGAGTCGGTGGAGAATCACCCCCAGATTGTCTGAGCGCCCGCATTCTAGGAGCGGCAATCGCGCGGCGAGGGGGACGGATGCGAGCGGAAGTCGAACGTGCAGGGCGAGGGCAACTACAGAAGCGTCGCGACGCTACAACGACGACACGAAAATTCGTGCGGGCAGGAAAAGTCGAGCAGGCGGCGCGCGATGCCGCACCGACCAGCGACGCGGATGCTGCAAATGGCCGCCGCCGAGGCCGAAGGCAAGCGCCGCGCGAAGGAAGAGGATCCGGCGTTGACACGCCCGACCCCGATACCGACGACTCCGGCCGGAACGTCCGGCGCGCCGGGTTCGTCACCAAAAACACGATCGCGCCCAAGCCCAGCCGGAAGCCATGAGCGTCGTCCACACCGCGTGGAGTTTTCCATGATCTGGGAAGGCGAGCGTCGCATGCTGCACTATGCGCTGGTGGTTTTTCATCGTCGCGGTTCTCACGGCAATCTTCGGCTTTTCCGGTATCGCGGTCGCCGCCGCGGAAATCGCGAAGGGCCTGTTCTTCGTCTTCGTATCTCTGGCCGCCGTATCGCTCGTCCTGGGCATTCTGAAACGTACGCCCTAGGGAAGTTAGCCGTGGGGCGCCCGTCGATGGCGCCCCCACGCCCCGCTTGCGCCGGGGCGCTTTCTTTAGGACACTCCCGGCATGACCATCGCCGGGCCGTCCCGTCCCTCACGTCAGCACCCGCCAGCTTACAGCCCGCGTCGGCGATGGCGCTCTCCTCGCGCATTGAAGATTCGCTGAAGGCGCGCGACGAAGGCCATCACGCCTGTCGCGCAACTTCGCTTCCCGGCTTGAGGCGCGATCGCCGCGGCGAATCCCCGGCGGCGCGCGCGCGCCCGAAGGCGTTACGCATGCTACTGATGATCGACAACTACGACAGCTTCACCTACAACCTCGTCCAATACTTGGGCGAGCTCGGCGCCGACGTGCGCGTCGCCCGCAACGACGCGATTACGCTCGACGAAATCGAAACGCTGGCGCCGGCGCAGATCGTGATTTCGCCCGGCCCGTGCACGCCGAACGAAGCGGGCGTCTCAGTCCCGCTGATCCGCCGCTTCGCCGGTAAGATTCCGATCCTCGGCGTCTGCCTGGGCCATCAGTCGATCGGGCAGGCGTTCGGCGGCAGGAGCAATACGTAACC
>ERZ1370068.7476-contig-6388_pt1 | contig 48572 bp, 81 predicted proteins | sample MGYA00561227_ERZ1370068 | MGnify/ENA primary metagenome ERZ1370068 (study PRJEB38410, sample SAMEA6850437) | metagenome | study: Metagenomic assessment of the ecological functions of the soil: analysis of the soil microbiota associated with the... | reverse complement strand
ATTACGTATTGCTCTACGCGGCTCCATGCCATTGGATCCACCGAAAACGCGGCATTCTCTCAGCAACCAGGTCACAGATTGTAACTTTAACTTTACTTTACCGTTAAAGCATGTTTATTTTAGCGCGCCAATCCGGTCCACCGCCGCTGCCGGGCAGAAGGGGAAGCCATGCTCGGACGAGTCATGTGTTCGGCGTCGCGCTCAGCGTTTCTTCCCGGAGGCTCCGCATTTGCCCAAACCGGCCAAATCAACGGTGTGATCACCGACAACACCAACGCGCTGTCCCTTCCCGGCGCCACCGTCAAGGCCGTCGAAGTCGGCGACCGGGTTGTCGAGAGAGACCGTCGCCGGCGCCGACGGCCGCTATACGTTCACCGTCGCTGCGATCCGAGCACTAGCATGACATCACCGGTCGGAGCTGAGCGGGTTCCGGACGTCGCAGCGCAAGGGCGTGCTGCTGCAGGCGAACCAGAACCTGACGGTCAACTTCACGATCGAGCTCGGCAACCTCGCGGAGACGGTCACGGTCGCCGGCGAGTCGCCGACGGTCGACGTCACCTCGTCGGCGCTCAGCGAGGTGGTCGACCAGAAGCGGATCGTCGAGCTGCCGCTGAACGGCGCGCGACGCCGCGAAGCTGAGCACGCTCGTCGCCGGGCATGGTGCTGACGTCGGTCGATCAGGAATCGGGCAAGACGATTCCCGGCGCGCTGCGGCTGTCGACCAACGGCACCGAGTCGCGGCAGGTGTCGTTCCGCCTCGACGGCACGAGCCACACCGACCCGTACTTCCAGCAGAACCAGCCGTTCCCGTTCCCCGACGCGCTGCAGGAATTCAGCATTCAGACCAGCAACTACAGCGCGGCGCAGGGCAACAGCGCCGGCGCCGTGGTCAACGCCGTCACGCGCTCCGGGACCAACAGCTTCCACGGCGGCGCGTTCGGCTACCTGCGCGATCGCACGTTCAACTCGACGCAATTTCTTCTCGCCGAAAGGACTTCCTCAAGCGCACAGCATACGGCGGCTTCTGCGGCGGGCCGATTCAGCAGCAACAAGACGTTCTTCTTCGTCGGCTGGCAGGGCACGCGATCTCACGAAACGTCGGCGACGACGAAAACCGCCACGGTGCCGACGGCGCGATCAGCGCGCCGGCAATTTCGGCAGCACGCACCGTCACGGGATCCGCTGACCGGCCAGCCGTTCCCCGAACAACCAGATTCCGGTCGTCGCGGTTCGATCCGGCGTCGGTCGAACGTGCTGAAATACATGCCGGTCCCCGGCGGCCGACGGCCGCGATCCTGATTCCGCGCCGCATCGGACAGCAGGACAATCAGGTCGTCGGCGAAGGTCGATCAGCCGCTCAGCCAGAAGGACCAGCTGAGCGCGCGCTACTTCTTCGACAACTTCCACAACGATCCGACCTACACCGAAGGGCAACCTCGCTCAGCTACAGCAATCCGACGCTGCGCCGCCAGCACGCGCATGCAGAACATCGTCGGCGGCTGGACGCGGACGATGTCGTCCGACGCTGCTGAACGAGGTGCGCGTCGGCTACAACCACGTTCTCGCGGCGGCTTCCCGCCGCCGACGGCGTGCCGTCGATGCAGGATCTCGGCGTCCGGCTGCCGATCTATCCGGCGCTGCCGTCGATCTCGGAGATCAACGCGAACAACTTCTTCAACATCGGCGACAACCTCGAGGCGTCGTTCTACCGGCCGGGGATCGAGTTCAACGATCGCGTCACGTGCGTGACCAAGGGAAGCACAACATGCAGTTCGGCGGCGAGCTGCAGCGCTACAACGTCGAGATCCGCAATCGAGTTCCGGCGCGCGGGCCACTTTCAGTTCGCCGGCAGCACGCACGACCGGCACCGGCAACACGCTCGCCGACTTCCTGCTCGGCCAGATCAGTCAGTTCGACCAGGGCACCGGCGAGTACAAGGACTACGTGGTGAACTACGGCTCGCTGTTCGTCCAGGACGACTTCAAGGTCATCGCCGCGGCTGACGCTGAACCTTGGCGCGCGGCTCGAGTCGACGCCGCCGTGGCACGAGAAGGTCGGCCGCATCAGAAGCTGTTCGCGCTCGCCGACTACCAGCAACAACGTCCACTCGACGGTGTTCCCGGCAGGCGCCGCGCGGCGAAACGTTCCGCGGCGACGCCGGCGTCGTCCCGAGGACGGCACCGACCCGTCGGCTGATCAACTTCGGCCCGCGCGTCGGCTTCGCGTGGGACATCACCGGCGACGGCAAGACCAGCCTGCGCGGCGGCGGCGGCGCGTTCTACGATCAGCACCGCGACGGCGAGTCGGGCAACGGCGCGGTCAACGCGGCGCCGTGGAACCTGCGGCTGCTCGGTCGTCGCGGCCGGCGGGTCCGTTCTCCGATCCCTATCGCGGCAGCAGCGACTTCGACCTGATCAACGACGCAGACGATCGGCACGCAGCAGGCGCCGTTCCCGACGCCGGTGCTGATCTCGAAACGCTCGACGAGCGACTATCAAGACGCCGGTCGACCTACAACTTCAACCTCACGTTCGAGCGCGAAGTGATGCCAGGGCGTCATGGCGCGTGCGGCGTACGTCGGATCGCGCAACCGCAACGGCCGCTTCACGGTGCTCGCTGAATCCGGCCGACGCGTCGATCCCCGGCGCGACGACCGGCAACACCGACGCGCGGCGCCAGTTCGCCGCCGACGGCATCGGCACGGTGAACCTGCAGGAGCAGGATCGCAAGTCGAACTACAACGGCATGCAGCTCGACGCTGATCGAAGCGCTACTCGCGCGGCTTCCAGGTCAGCAGCAACTACACGCTGTCGAAGGTCGAAGGCGACTTCGCCGGCGAACGGCAGCTGAGCCGGCGGCGAGCTCATTCCGTACTCATGTCCCAGGATCCGGCGCTCATGTGGGGGCCGCTCGATCAGGATCATCGTCACCGCTTCACGACGTCGTGGGTGTGGGACCTGCCGGGTCAGGGACATGTCGCGGCGCCGGTGCGCTGGGTGCTCGGCGGCTGGCAGTGGTCCGGCGTGATGCAGTATCCAGACCGGGCGTCCGTTCACGGTCACTCAGCGGCACCGACAACTCGCTCGACGGCATCGGCAACGACCGCGCGAAGCTGACCGGCGCCGACGTCAGCGCCGTTCCGACCACGCCGTGCGCCAGACTGCGTGTGGTACTTCAACCCGGCGCGCGTTCGCCGCCGAACGATCTCGGCACGTTCGGCAACGTCGCCAAAGGCGCGTACTACGGGCCGTCGCTGCAGCTGTGGGACATGGGGCTCTCGAAGAACTTCCACTTCAACGGCACGCCAGTACGTGCAGGTCGCGCGTGGAGTTCTTCAACATCTTCAACCATGGTCAACCTCGATCATCCCGAACTACGCCGTGAACAACCAGGCGACGCTCGGCCGCATCACACGGCACGGATCCCAGCTCAGGTGATCCGCGCATTCTGCAGTTCGGGCTGAAGTTCGTGTTCTGACACGATCGAGCGACGCTGGTCAGGTGGGTCTAGTGGGTCTGGCGGGTCGGGTAGGAAATCTCCCTGACCGGCTCGACCTACGGACCCACCCGACCTGCCACCCCCGACCTCTCAGTATTTCAGCTCGATCCGATCGTGTGGCTCGTGGTCGTGCCCACGTTGCGGACCTGGTGCGGAGCCTGGCGTCGCTCCAGTGCGCGTACCGACCTTCCGCTCGTTGCGGACCCATGGGCCGTCAGGCAGGATGCGCGATTCGAGCGTGTACTCGGTGCATGCACACGCTCACGCCTTGCAGATGCCGGTGCGGCTTCTCCTCCGTGCCCGCCGGGATGCGCGCCTCGAGCACCGCGGACGAACTGGTTGTCGATGATTAATTTGTAGTTCTCGGGAATCAACTTCTCAGCACGTCGAGGATCGTCGGTCTGCGAACGCAGAAGCCCGCGTCGAGCCGACAACGACCAGCATCGCGACGATGGAGAGGGAGCAAGACGAAGTGCGCTCTTCTTCGCGGCCTTTGCGATCTTTGCGTTCTTTGTCTGCATCGTGGTCACGCCATCTTGATCCGGCACACCTGCGCCGGCTCGCTGCCTGGGCCCGGTGCGGTCAGGCCGGCATCACAGTAATACATGTAACCGTCGTTGATACACATGCCGTGCGGGTCGGGATCGGCGGTTCTGCGAGATGGTGACGATCTCGAGCACCTTGCCCGATTCCGGATCGATCTTCTGCACCAGATGATCGCCGGCAATCAGGACCCACAGCGCGCCGTTGTCCCAGTCGAGCCCGTGCGGCCGGTCGCCTTCGCGGGGCGCATGCGCAGCATGCGAAAGTCTTTCGGATCCATCTCCGCCACCGCGCCGATGCTCAATGCCGTGACCCACAGCGTCTGGGTCTGCGGCACAAACGTGATGCCGTGCACGCCGCCGCCCCAGGGCAGCTGATGAATCTTGACGGTCTTTCCTGTCTTCAGATCGGCCTGAATCACTTCGCCGAACGGCTTGTCGGTGGGACGCGGCGGACGCCTGCCGCTCACGCCGCCGTTGGCGCCCAGCCACAAGTAACCGGCGCCGACCGCCACGCCGCTCGTGTTGTGCGACTCGGTCTGCACTTCGTGCAGCACCTTCCCCGTCTGCCAGTCGACGCGGAAGACGCGCTCCGAGACCTGATCGCCGATCCACAGGCCGTCCGGCGCAGCCTCCAACGCGTTGGGATGAATGTCGGGCGCTTTGAACAGCCGCTCGACCTTGGCCGGGCGCGTCGGTGGCACCTTCGGTGCCGGCGAACCTTCCTGCGAAGCAGGCGAGCCTTGCCGTCGCCATTCCGGCGACCATCGCCGACGCCGTGCCGAAGAAACTCTCGACGTCCATCGTCATCTGATCATACTTGGTGCGGATGGCTGGAGAGCCTAGCACAGTTGTAGTATGGCGCGCGCGCGACGATGCCGCGGAGGATTCTGTGAGCCGATCTGACGATCGCTGGAGGCACAGCCTCGACCCGCCGCGAGGCCTTGCTGAGCCTGGCCGGCATGCTCGCCGGATCTCCGCTCCTGCGCGCGCAGCTCGACCCCCGTCCGCTCAAGGATCACCGGCGCGTGCCGGGACTCGACGAGATGATGACCGCGTTCGACTTCGAGCCGATCTGCTTCGCGAACATGCCGCTCGCCAGCTACGACTACATGGCGCACGGCAGCGACTCGGAGTTCACGCTGCGCCGCAATCGCGAGGCGTTCGACTGGGTGGAGCTGGTCGAACGGCCGGGAACGTCGCCGCGACGCCGTCAACGCCGCGACCGAAGTGCTCGGCATCAGGATGGAGTATCCGATTTTCGTCGCGCCCAGCACCCGGCAGCGCGATTGCATCCCGATGGCGACGCCGGGATGTACCAGGGCGCGACCGCCACCGGCACGCCGATGATTCGTCGCCAGCGGCTCGAGCATTCCGATTCAGAAGGTGGCGACGAGCGCCACCGGTCCGCGCTGGTCGCAGTTCTATCCGATCCAGAACCTCACCGCGGCGCGCGATCAAATCGAACTGTTTCAAGCCAACACGGCGCCCGAGCGATCGTCGTCACCGTCGACCAGCAGACATCGCGACTACGAGCGCGACCTGCACGATCGGTATCTCGGCGGCAGCCCGCGGCCGCGCGGCGCGGTCGAGGCGCAGCCGTCTGCCGGCCGCGCACGCGCGGCGCGCGCCGGCAGCTACGCGTCGACCCGCGCCGGATGTGGTACGCTGGAAATACCTCGACGACATCCGGCCGTTCGTCAAGGGCCCGATGCTCGTGAAGGGCATCGTCACCGGAGAGGATGCGAAGATCTGCGTCGAGCAGGGCTACGACGGCATCATCGTCTCGAATCACGGCGGCCGCGCGCTTGGACTACGTGCCGTCGACGCTCGAGGTGCTGCCGGAGATCGTCGACGCCGTCGGCGGCAGGATTCCGGTCCTCGTCGACAGCGGCTTCCGTCGCGGCAGCCGATCTCGTGAAGGCGATCGCGCTCGGCGCCAAGCGCGGTCTGCCTGGGACGCGCGCCGCGATGGGGCCTCGGCGCATTCGGTCCGGCCGGCGTGCAACGGCTGCTCGAGATTATCCAGGCGGAATTCCGCGAGGCGATGGCGCAGCACCGGCCGCACGACGCTGCGCGGCGCTCGATCGCACGGCGGTGACGACGAATTTCCAGTGAGCCCGGTCAGGCTGCCGCCGCTCGGCGAGCGTCAACGCACTGGAGTTCGAGGAGCCGGCGAAGCTCTACGCTGCCGCCGGCCGTGTTCGCCGTCGCGGGCGGCGATCGCGCCGCATTCGATCGCATGACGTTTCGCCCGCGCATGATGGTGCTCGACGCTCGACCTCGATCTGAGCGTCGACTTGCTGGGGGAACCGCATTTCACCCGATCCTGATCGGTCCGGTCGCCGAACAGCGCCGCTTCCACCAGGACGCCGAATTGGCGACCGTGCGCGGCGCATCCGAGGCGCGCGCCGCGGTTGTCGTCAGCAGCCGTCTCGAGCGTGCCGATCGGCGAGATCGTCGGCGCGAGGCGACAACGCCGCTGCTGGTTTGCGTCGTACGCCGACGGCGACGCGCGCCGACAATCGATGGCGCACTCGCCGCCGACTACGCAAGGTGATCTGCCTCGCGGTCGAGCCGTCGGCGAAGCCGGGAACTGGCAGCGGATTGAAACCGATTCGCCGGGGCCTGAACGCGCCGATCGTCGTGAAAGGGGGTCGCGACGGTTCAGGACGCCAACGCGGCGCTCGATCAGGCGTGCAGGGAATCGTGGTCTCGGACACGGCGGCGCGGACGCGGACAAGACCGCGCCGCTCGAGGTGCTGCCGTCGATCGTTGATGCCGTTGCCGGCCGCGCCGCCGTGCTCGTCGACGGCGGTTTTCGCCGCGGAGCGATGTCGCCAAGGCCCCGCGCGTTCGGCGCGAAGGGCGTGCTGCTGGCGCGGCCGATCATGTGGGGCTTGCGGTCCTACGGCGCCGATGGGGTGCGCACGGTGCTCGAGTTGCTGCAAAACGACCTCGCGCGGAACATGGGCCGCGCTTGGCGCGGTGAATCTGGGAAAGCGCTGACGCGCGCGATGGTGAGAGTCCACCGCCGGTAGGCTCCCGAAAGAACGGGAGAAGGGCGCGCGACCCGGTGCCAGATAGCCGACCGTTCAGTTGTTCGGCAGCGCGAACGCGACGATCGCGGATCCTGCGGCGACGGCCACGATACGCGTGTTGTCGAACATGGAGGTCATCGGCGACGCCTTCCACAGCACGTTCATCGGAACGTTCCACAACGGTTTGCCATCGCGCGCATCGGCGGCATGCGATCGGGGCGATCGAATGACCACTGACTCAGATTGCGCCGACGCGCCGCGAACGCACCGCGCATGAATGGCGCCGGTCAGCGCAAGGAGTGTTTTCATGAAGCGTCGGATGCGCATGTTTGCCGCCGCCACTGTGACGTTCTCTCCCACTTTGTCATCATTGGACAAGTCAAGGACTTCAAGCCGGTAACGGACGCCGTGCTCCTCATCCCGATCCCGCCGACTGGCCCGAACTGGCGCCGAACTCCTCGACGGCTGGGGCTACAGCCCGCTCACGCAGATCGACACTCGCAATGTGAAGCAGCTTCAACTCGCGTGGTCGTGGGGACTGAAACCCTGGTTTGAGCCAGCCGAACCCGCTGGTCGCCAACGGGATGATGTACGTTCCCAGTCCCGGCGGCGGCGTGCAGACGCTCGACGCGGCCACGGGCGATCTGCTCTGGGAGTTCAGCCCCAAGGCGTCGGGTGGGGATCCGATGCGCAACGTCGGTGATGCGCACGCTCGCCATTTACGCCGACAAGGGCAGTACGACGGCCACTGCTGATGCGCGTCTCGATTGCGCTCGACGCGCGAACCGGTGCGGTCGCCTGGGACCATCACGTGGCGGACCCGAAGCAGGGCTACTCGTATTCGAGCGGACCGATCGTCGTGAAAGGCATGATCGTCGCCGGCATCACCGGCTGCCAGCGATACAAGAACGACGTCTGCTTTATCTCCGCGCACGACGCGCAGACGGGCAAGGAGGTCTGGCGCACCTCGACGATCGCTCGGCCTGGCGAAGCCGGGCGGCGATACCTGGGGCGATCTGCCGCTCACGTTCCGCGCCGGCTCCGACGCGTGGATTCCAGGCAGCTACGATCCGGCGACGAATCTGATCTACTGGGGCACTGCGCAGGCGAAACCGTGGACGCGTTTCGCACGCGGCACCGACGGCGATGCGCTCTACACCAACTGCACGCTCGCGATCGATCCGGCGACCGGCAAGATCGTCTGGCACTACCAGCACATTCCGGGCGAGACACACGACCTCGACGAGAGCGTTCGAGCGCATTCTCGATCGACATTGGCGGCCGGCAGTCGGTCTTCTCGATGGGCAAACTCGCCATTCTGTGGGAGCTCGATCGCAAGACTGGCGCGTTTGTGAGCGCACACGATCTCCGCTATCAGAATCTGCGTCGACGTCGATGCGAAGAGCGGCAAGGTCACCTATCGCGCGAACAAGATTCCGCAGCCGAACGTCGAGCTCGACTTCTGTCCGAGTTCCACCGGTTTCAAGAGCCTGCGCGCGATGGCCTACCATCCCGACACGCAGGCCTTCTACATTCCACTGCTCCTGAGCTGCGAGAAAGGGACGTTCACCAGCGACGTCAGGCGTGTCGAAGGCGGCGGAGGCTCGGGCGGCGTGAAGCGAACGAACCTGATCCATCCGGAAAGCCGCGACGGAATCGGCGAGCTGCTCGCCATGAACGCGCGGACCGGCGCGATTCTCTGGCGCCACCGCACGCGGACGCCGCCCAACACATCGGCGCTCACCACCGGCGGCGGCCTCGGTCATCGTCGGCGACTTCGATCGCTATCTGCGAATCTACGATGCGGCGAGTGGCGCGGTCTTGTTTCAAACGCGGCTGCCGACGTCGGTGCAGGGATTCCCGATCACCTACGCCGTTGGCGGGCGGCAAGCAGATCCGCGCGTGCCGGTCGGCACCGGCGGCGGTCAGTGGGTGACGACGATTCCCGGCGGATCTGACGCCGGAGAGCAGGGTCGCGCAGAACGCGAACGGCGTCTTCGTCTTTGCCCTGCCGAGATAGCGACGGGCGTCGATCTCACGCGATGTGCGCGCCGGATCGAAAGACGATCGTCGATGGGCTTCCGGCCTTGACCACCTGGCCGGTCGCTGCCAGCTTGCCGGTCGCCGGATCGACACGAAAGATGACGATGGTATCGCTGTTCTGATTCGCCGCGTACAACTCGGTGCCCGACGGATCGAGCCCGAAGTAGCGCGGCGCATGGCCCTGCGCGTCGGTTCCCAGCCGACCGACGCGCAGCGTGCCGGTCTGGGCATCGATGGCGAAGATGGCGCGATGCTGTCGTGGCCGCGGTTCGATCCGCAACGAAACGCCCGACGTCGGCGCCACGCAGACTTCGGCGCCGGTGTTGTTGCCGGTATGCTGCTGGGCGGCACCTGTCGGCAGAATCTGGAGCGGCTTCAGTCCGCCCTTGTCCGGGTCGAACGCGTAGGTGGTCATGGTGGAGTCGAGTTCGTTGATCACGTACGCGAACGGCTTCGTCGGATGGAAGGCGACATGGCGCGGCGCGGCGCCGGCGCGCGACGCAACCGAGGGCAGGATCGCCCGGCAGGAACGTCCCAGTCGCCGCATCGAGCCGGTAGACGAACACGCTGATCGAATCCTTTGTCGGGCACGATGATGAAGCGGCCGCTCGGATCGAAGGGGCAGTGGTGCGGATGCGGGCGATCGTCGCTCGGTCCGGTGCGGGCCCGGTGTTCCGGTCAGCGTCGCCATGTCCGACACCGGCGCGAGTGAGCCGTCGGCGTCGATCGGTAGCGCGAGCGAGGGTGCCGGTGGCGTAGTTCGCGAGCCGCGAGGAAACGGCCGGTGCCGTCGATCGACAGGATGCAGCCGTTCGTGCCGCCTGGTCGGCTGCTGGTTGATCAGGCTCAACCGCCCGGTTGCGGCATCGATCCGATACGCCGTGGCCTGCGTGCCGTCGCCGTGCGCTGAGTACAGGTACCGGCCCTGGCCGATCGATCGCGAGAAACGACGGATCGGCCGCGGTCCTTCACGACCTGGACGAGCGACCAGGGGTCGCGCCTCGCTGGTGCGGTGATAGACGCCGATCCCGTCGCCAGTGCCCGCGACCCTCGGACTATAGCCGCCGAGTGTACATGAAGGTCGGCGGCGCGTGAGGCACTCGCGTCTGCGCGATCGGCCGCAGTGAGCGCTGCGCGATTGCCGCCGCGGTGCCTCCCAGCCCAATCAGAAAATCGCGGCGTTGCATTGCGTCCACTTCCTTAATCAATCTGAAATCTCAAATCTGAATTCTGAAATGTTCACCCACCCAGCGTCCTGCATCATCACGCGGGCGATCGTGATCGTGTTCCCGATGTCGGCGCTCGGATCGGCGTCGAGCAGCACCAGATCGGCTGCCTTGCTACGGCCCGGATCGACCCGTAGTCCGGGTCCTCGCTGCGGGTGATCACGCGGCGCGGCGTCGAGCGTCGCCGCGCGAATCGCCGCGAGCGGCGGCAGACCCGCTTCAACGAACAGCTGGATTTCGCGGTGCGGTTGCGTGACCGAAGGCGTGACCTGCGAGGCCTCGGCGCCACAGTCGGTTGCCGGTGTCACCACGCGGACGCCGCCCTCGAACATCGCCTTGATGAACGGAAGGTCTGCTCGCGCATGCGCGCTTTCCGCTGAGGCAAATCGGGCGCTGACAGCGTCTGCGCCTTGCGCTCCGGCGTCGCCGAGCATCTGCTTGCCAGCGCGGATGCAGCGTCCTGCAGCCGCGGCATCTGCAGAATCTCCGGGATGCTCGTAATAGAACCACCTCGATTCGATGTTCGGCGAGGTCGGCGCGAACGTCAGCTTCTCGCCTTCGCATACGCAACGAGCTGGCGTGACCGGCTGATCGATCGGGTTGTGCAGGAAATCGGTGACGCCGAGGTCTGCCAGTTGGTGCAGGCTGGCGACGTCGGTGACGATGCGAAGTCGGAATGCCCTGCCTGCGTCCCCGTCCACGATCGCGGCGATCACGTCCGGCGGGAACTTCGGATCGGTCATCCAGATCTTGATGAAGTCGACGCGCTGCGCTTTGAGGCTGCGCACGTTCGCGCGCGCTGTCCTCGGGCGTTGTCGGCTTGAACGTCGGCGCTCCGGGATACGGCCCGCTGACGTTGAAACCCTGACCGGCCGTGACGGCGACGCGGCGAGACGAAGGCGCCGTCGCGCGTCTGGCGGAAGAGCGGCACCGTCTCCGGCTTGTCGTTTCCCGCCGACCGCATCGTCGTCACGCCCCAGCGCAGCTGCGCGATCCAGTAGCGCTTCATCGCGTCGGCGGGCTGGTTGATGTGGCAATGGACGTCGACTTGAGACCGGGATCAGCGTCTTACCCGCGGCGTCACCGCCGTCGCGCCGCGCGGGATGGGCTTACGCGTGCACGAGACCCGGCGGTAATCCGCTCGCCCTCGACGATCACCACTGCGTCGGCGATCGGAGCTGCTCCCGTGCCGTCGATCAGCCGAGCGCCGACAATAGCAGTCGCTGTCTGCGCATACCCGACGAGGGCCGACCACGCGATGACGAGGCAAGCGCGGAGAGGAACCGCCGCATGGACAGCGGAGTATACAATCTGCCGTCATGCGCATCACGCAATCGTCGCTCATGGCTGGCGCGTTTTTGTCGCGGCCGCGCGCATGGCGGCGCAGGCGCCGGCTGCCGAAATCCGTGTCCACTCCGGGCGTGGTCTACAACGCCGGGCTACTCGATCTCGCGGCCTCCTTCGACGAAAGAGACCCGAACGAAGGTGACGGTGACGTCGGTCGGGATGGGGCGCATCGTAAACGACAATCACAACCGTCACGCCGCCGCCCGACGTCATCATGCTGCCGTTCGAGCTGATGAGCACGCTGTCGCCGGACGGCGGCGTCAAGCCGGGCACGTTCACGCCGCTGGGCCGCGCGGAGATGGGCCTCGCCGATGCCCGCCGGGCGCGCGCATCCCGACATCTCGACGGTCGAGAAGCTGGCGGCCGCGCTGCGGAGCGCGAAGGCGGTCGATGCGCTCGAATCCCGCCGGCGGCAGCATGGTCGCGCGAGTCATCGAGCAGAACGTGATCAAGCGGCCGGAGTTTGCCGGGCGTGAACAGCCCGGTCAGCACGCGCGGCGAGGCGGACAGGCGCTGGCCCGCGGCGAAGGCGACATGGCGCTGCAGGCGATCTGCGAAATCCTTCCTTACAAGGAGATCGAGCTCGTCGGTCCGCTGCCGCGGGAGCTCGCCGCGTGGATCGATATGTCGACGGCGGTGTCGGCCAGATCCCAGGATCCCCGACCAGCGCTCGCCTTTATCCGCTACATCACCCGTGCCGAGGCGGCGCCTGTATGGACCGCGAAGGGGCTCAAGCGTTTCTGACGCGAAGCACGTGCGCCTTGCGGAGGGTCGGCGCCGATCTCGGGGACACGACGGTGGGCGCGACCCGCGCTGCGCGACGGCGTCGATCGACGCCGCAGCCCAAATCGCACATGCCACGAAGATGTGGAGCAGTCTCTTTCGCGTCATATTCCGTGCTCCTCAGAGTGACTCGGGAATTCGCTCCGCGCCCAGCAGCACGGCGCGATAGTCGACCTCGATGCGTCGTCGTGCGCCAATCCATCGAAGCCCGGCGTGTCGAACAGCCGCCCACGCTCGATCATCTGCCGCCGCGTTTCCGGCATCGGCGACACGCCGAACTCAGGCCTCGTGTCAGCGTGCGGCCGTTCCAGGGCGGCGCCGTGCGACTGTGGTTCTCGTCCCAGATGCCCATCCACGGAAAGTCGGCGCGGCGCCAGACGTAGCCGAACGCAAGCGCGGCGGCGGTGAGAACGCCACGAAGAACGCCTCGTCGCGCGCCGGGTCCATGAGATGCGCGGTGTAGGCGCTCGACCGTGGCGCGGTCGTGTAGATGCGCGAGATCCTCGGAGCCTCCCGACAGACGCGGCGCGAGCGGCCAATCGAAGTCGGCGCCGGCCACGAGGGTGTCGTCGAGACCGAACACGCCTTCGAAAACGCGCGACCGCGTGGCGGATGCGCGAAACTCTGTCGCGCCCTTCTCCAGGAACGGCGGACCAAGCGTCACATGCTGCGTCCAGCCGATCGGCCGGTCGGTCGCCGACAGATTCTCGACGCGCTCGTGAACATGCACCACTCGATCGGCGAGGACGATGCGGCGCTCGACGCGCAACTGGGCCGCCGGCAACAGGGCGTTCATGGCGATCTGGTTGGCGTCCGGCGTCGACCGCGAACCGGGCGGTCGGACACCTCTCCGTGCACCGGCAGGCCAGCGGCGGCTTCGTCGGTCGAGGGCCCGCCGAAGATGTCGAGACACAGGTTGTGGCCCATGATGCCGGCGAGCAGCGACGCGTCCGCGCCGCCGCCGTACTCCGGGTGGCGCGCCGCGTCGTATCGCCGACGGCTCGATCGATGGCCACGGCGGGATCCACAGCGGATTGATGCCGGTTCGCTTGTCCAGAATCTGCGCGATGTGGCCGCCCTCGTGAAGGACCGTGACGCGCAGCGCGTCGTTCTCGATCGAGGTCGCACGCCGGTCGCGAAACATCGGCACACGATACCCGTTTTGGTAAAAACCTGACACCGACCGATCCTTTTTGCACAATACTCTTGCGCTCCAGGCGTGGCAACGTAGGCCGACTCGAAAAAGGCTCCTCCGTGGCCGAAACGACCCTCGAAGCGGCGGCGCGGTCGCTCGGCGCCCGCACCGATCCAGTCTTTGAGTTGTTCGACTATCTCAAGGACGTCTTGTTCTGGATCAAGGACAAGAAGGGATCTTCCGGTGGGTCAACACGACGTTGACTGCTGCACATCGGCCGGTCGAGCCGCGACCAGATCATCGGCCGCACCGATTTCGATCTGTTCGAGCCATACCTCGCCAACCAGTATCAGATGGATGACGCGCAGGTCCTGCGCGGCCGGCCGATCACGTCGCGTGTGGAGATGATCGTGTTCCAACCACACGCCGCGGTGGATCGTCACGTCGAAGCTGCCGGTGCGCAACTCGAGCGGCCGCATCGTCGGAACGGCGGGCGTGGCCACGATGGCGGCTCAGGAAGGATCGAAAATCTGGACGGAGTCGCGCCTGGCCCCGGCGATGGCGTTCATCAAGGAGCACTATCACGAGCCGGTCAGCATCCGGGCGATGGCCGAGACGCTGCAGACTCTCACTGGGTTCGTTTCATCGCCAGTTCAGGGATACGTATCTGTGTACGCCGCACACCTACGTCCGGCAGCTCCGGGTGCGGATGAGTTGTCACGCCCTGGTCTTTTCGCGGCGTCCGATCGCTGCCGTGGCCGCCGAGTGCGGATTCTCGGATCAGAGCCATTTCACCAAGGAGTTCCGCCGCATCATGGGCGAAACGCCCCGCAGCTACCGCCGTCGGCACCGCCACCAGAACGAGCGACTGGATCTCGGATCGTTTCTACCAGTCTCTGACACGTTTCTCCTAGATCGGAACCCGAGCCAGGCCGAGGATACGCCGAGCAAGGGAGGGTCTCCGTTATGCCTCGATGGCTATCCGGTCTGGTGCTTCTGCCGATCGCGTTGCTGCCTGTGCGCCCCGTCGTTGACGCGCAGGAGTCGGCCTCGTCCGGGATCGTGGGTCAGGTGCTGGACTCGAGCAAAGCTGGCATCCCTGGCGCCACGGTCACGGTCGTCACAGCGGGACCAACGCCCAGCGCGTCGTCACGACGGATGCGGAAGGACGATTCGCGGTGCCGGGCCTCCCGCCGGCGACCTATCGCATCCGGGTCGAGATCTCGGGATTTCAGACCGCGGAGTTGACGACGTTCACGGTGCGCAATGGCGAGATCGCGCGGCCGACGATTACGCTCGCGCCGGCGAGCATCGCCGAAACCGTCACGGTGGTTGGCGAGTCTCCACTCATCCAGACAGACAGCGCGGTGGTCAGCCAGACCATCTCCCGCAGCAGATCGAAGACGTGCCGATCAACGGGCGGACGCTCTCTGTCGCTCGCCGCGCTGTCGGCGGGCGTGACACCGCGAGGCCTTCAATCGCGGGACGCAGTTCGGCGCGGCGGGCAGCAGCCGGAACCAGTACGTGACGATCGAGGGTGGCCGTGACAGCTCGACGAATTACACCGTGGACGGCGTCTACGTCCGGTCGCTGCGGTTCAACAATCTGTCGCTGGCGCCGCCGATTGATGCCGTTCAGGAAGTGACCGTGCTCCGCAATTCGTTCTCCACCGAGTACGGCCAGGGACACGCGGTCGTGTCCATCGTCACCAAGTCGGGGACGAATCGATTGACGGGATCAGCGTCCGAGTTCTTCAGGAGCGACAAGTTCGACGCGCATCGAACTATTTCGCCGCGACCAAGCCCGAGCTCAAACGGAATCAGTTCGGCGGCACGTCCGGTGGCCCGCTGCAGCGGGACCGCATCTTCGTCTTCGGCTCGTACGAGGGGCTCGAGAACGACCAAGGGCCTGCCGTTTTCTCGCCGCCGTGCCGGACCCGGTTCTCCTGACCGGCGACTTCGAGGCTCTCGACACCGATCATCGATCCCTGACCCGGCAGCCGTTCCCAGGGAACATCGTTCCGGCGTCGCGCTTCTCGAAGTTCGCGCGCGCCGCTGGCGCCGACCATTCCCACACCGAATGCCGCGGGGGCCAACAATTTGCAACATCAACAAGAGTTTCACCGACGATTCCGACACGGCCACCATCCGCAGCGATCAGGTCGTCAACACCCGGCACACCCTGTTCGAGCGCTTCGTGGTACGACGGCTCACAGCTGAATCCGTCGGTCTTCTCGCACATCGACCTTCCGCAGCGGGGCCGGAACCTCGCGGTCGGCGAGACATGGGTCATGTCATCGAGCCTGGTCAACGAGATCCGGTTCGGCTGCCAACTACGCAGTGACCACGTCACGTCGCCCATCAGCCTGGACGGGAGGAATTGGGTCGGGGACATCGGTCTGCGCAATCTCGCCGGCGGGACCGACCCGATCGACTACGGTCGTCCGGGCTTCACGATCTCGGGGTTCACCGGCAACGGCGAGGGTGGCATCACGCAGGGTGCGACCGAGAAAATCTTCAGCGTCTCGAACGCCACGAGCTGGGTGAAGGGACGTCACAACGTCCGGTTCGGCATTCAGGCGCAGTTCAGACGATTCCAGCATCTGACGGAGGTTCCGCCGCGCGGCGGGTTCACCTTCAACGGCCTGTTCTCGGGCAACGCGACCGCGGATTTTCTGCTCGGATCTGCTCCATCTGCACCGGTGCCTTCGGCAATTCCCGGTCGAACTACACCTCACCGACCATCTCGCCGTTCATCGACGACGTGTGGCAGGTGTCGCCGCGCATCACGCTGCAGGCCGGCCTGCGTTGGGAATATCTGGCCCCCTGGCACGAGCGCGACAATCAGGAGGGGGTGTTCGATCCCGCCACCGGCAAGATTGCCTATCACGTCGTGCCCGCCAATCTTCCGGCGCAGCTGGTGCCGCTCGTCAACGCTCAGGCCGATGCGTTTCCTGCCGGCATCGTGAAGAAAGATCTGAACAACTGGGGGCCGCGCGTCGGAGTCGTCTACAACCTCACGGAACGCACGGTGCTGCGCACCGGCTTTGGCACCTACTACGACAACCTGAACCTCAACGAGCTGCAGTTCACGCGGCTCGTGCCGCCGTTCTACGGGATATGCTCGCTTGCAGCCGAATCTCACGACCGGTCCGCTCGCTCGCCGACAATCTGTTCCCGGATCTCAACAACATCCCGGAGTTCCCGGCACCGTTCTCGATTGATCCGAACAATCGAACTGGCGTACATCGTGCAGTGGAACGTCAACCTTCAGCGCAGCTTCGGCGGCAACTATCTCCTCGAGGTCGCGTACCTGGGGGCGAGAGCCGGAACGAGCACAAACGGATAACATCAACCAGGCCCGGCCCGGAACGACGCCGATCCAGACGCGCGTCCCCTATCCGGCGTTTCAGTCAGCGATTCTCTATTCGTCGGATGCCGGCCACTCCGACTTCCGGGCGATTTCGTTCCGCCTCGAGGAAGCGATACGCGGCCGGACTGTGGCTCAACGCGAACTACCAGCTCGCCCGGAACCGGGATATCGGGTCGGGGAGATCGAGGCGAACGACACGGCGTTCGCGTGGGACCTCGACGCGGACTACGGCTATTCACGGTGCGACCAGCGCCACCGGAGCGCGTTCAGCGTGGGAGTACGAGCTGCCGTTCGGCGCGGGCAAACGATGGTTATCGGGCGGCGGCGCGGCGGCGGCGGTGCTCAGCGGGTGGGGGTGCAAGGATCGTCACCGCATCGAGTGGATTCCCCTTCACGGTGTCGTCGACGAACGTCTGCCAGTGTGGAAACTTCGTGCCCAACCGCGTCAATCTCGTCACGCCTGGCAACTTTGGCGCCCTCGATAACCCGACGCCCACCCGGTGGTTCGACAGAGGCGGCATGCTCCGTCGCGCCAGCGGGCACGCAGGGCACGGCGGGGCGCAATACGCCTCGTGGCCCGGGCACACAGCTCGTGAATTTCTCGGTCATCAAGCGGTTCCCGGTGGGCCACGCGCGGATGGAGCTGCGCGGCGGAGATCTTCAACCTCCTCAACCACGCGAACTTCGCTCCGCCCGACGCAGAACATCTCGAACGTGACGGCCGGCGTCATTTCGACGGCGGGCGACGGCCGAAATACGCAGCTCGGCTTGCGCGTCAGCTGGTAGTCGAGGATTCGCTTCACATGGAGGGTCCTGTGACACGTTGGTTGTTCATGACGGTCGTCGTCGGGGCGCGCCTGAACTTAACGCGTCGATTCGCGCCGTATATGTGAAGATACGCGTTCGAAGGGATGGTCATGCAGCGACGTCGTGCTCTGCGTCGTCGGCGCGATCTGCCTTGCGGCTGCGGCGCTGGAGACACGCCTGCTCGCGCAGACCGGACGCAGCGCGAAGTGGCTCACCGGATGGCGGCGACCCGCAGCGGACGTCGTGGCAGCGCAACGAGACGCTGATCAGTCCGGCGACGGTCAAGGACATGACGCTTGATCTGGAAAGTGACAGCTGGACAACCAGCCGCGCCAGATGCACAACCTGTTTGCGCCGCTGATCATCAGCGACCTGCAGGTTGCCGGCGGCGCCGCGCCAGATCGCCATCGTCGCAGGCATCTCCGACAACATCTACGGCATCGACGTCGAGCAGGGCACGCAGATCTGGAAGCGTCACTTCGACAGCACCTTCGATGACAACGGCCGCGAGCGGCGGGCCGCTCTGCCCGGGCGGGCAGACGGCCACGCCGATCGCGGTTCCGACGGAGACGCCCGGCAAGTACATCGGTGTACGCGATCTCGTGGGACGGACGACTCCGCACGCTGGATCCCGCGACCGGCATGGAGATCGCGCGCGCCGAGCCGTTTCTTCCCCGCCAATGGCAAACCGTACTCGCTGAACATTCATAACAACGTGCTGTACACAACGACCGCGCAAGGCTGCGGCGGCACGCCGAACCAGTTCTACGCGTACGACCTGGCGACGAAGAAGGTCGGCAGCTTCAATCCGGGCAGCGGCGGGCTGTGGCCGCGTCTCGGGCCGTCGATCGGCAAGAGACGGCAGCGTGTGCGCCGGCAGCGGAGACGGCGACTACTTTCCAGAGCGGCAGATCTTCGGGCAGGCGATCATCGCGGTGAAGCAGAACCCGCAGACCAAGGCGCTCGAGATGACCGACTGGTATGCGCCGTCCAACGCGTACTGGCTGCGCAAGCGCGACCTCGACATGAATGCGACGGGTCCCGTGTTCGAGTTCAAGGGGAAGGAATACACCGCTCACACCAGCAAGGAGTGCCGCGTGTGGCTGCTCGACACGAGCGGCCTTGGCGGACGACGATCACCGGACGCCGGTCTATAGGACGCCGCTCATCTGCAACGAGGAAGTGCAGTTCGCCGGCGCAGGGCGTCTGGGGTGCGCTGGCCACGTGGGAAGAATCGAACGGCACGCGCTGGATCCTGCGTGCCCTTCTGGGGGCCGAAGCACTCGGCAGTTCACGGCGCCGATCGAGCACGGGCAGGTCGTGCAGGGAGCGGTCGCCGCCGTTCAAGCTGGAAGAAGGGCGGTGAGCTGCAGCTCTCGCCGGCCTGGCTGTCGCGCAACATGTGGCAGGCCGATCCGGTTCGTGATCGCCAACGGTGTGGTCTTCGCGTATGGAACGGCGAGGACGCGAGCGCAGGCGACGTTCGATGGCGGGTTGTCCGTACAACACGTCGCCGAATCGGATCGCGCGGTCCGGGACATGCGACGCTCTATGCGCTCGACGCGCTGACCGGCGCGGAGCTGTGGTCGAGCGGCGATCAGATCGCGTCGTTCAGCCACTTCCAGCAGCCTCGGCGGTCGCCAACGGCCGCGTCTATCTCGGTACCTACGACGGCACGATGTATTGCTTCGGCGTCAAGCAGGCAGCGAGGCGAAGTAGCCATGCGACGCACGTCAGATCCCAGCTCGGTTCGATGCCGCGTTCTGCGTGTCGCTCTCCGCGTCATGGCTGCTCGCCCTGAGCATGGTGTCGAAGGGCATGCGCAGGGACGAGGCGGCGCCGAGTGGACGACGAGCGGGCTTCGATGCGCAGCGCAGCGGCTGGCTGCGCGCCGACGCGCGGCTCACGAAGGACGCCGTGCAGAAGGGCGAGTTCCGCGTTCCTCTGGAAGATGAAAATCTCGAGAATGCCAGCCGTCAGCTGAACTCGTTGACGCCGCCGGTGCTGCCTCGATCGTCTGATCGGGTATCGCGGCTTCAAGAGCCTGGCGTTCTTCGGCGGCAGCGACGACCGCGTGTTCGCGCGTCGACACCGATCTCGCGCGCCCGTCGCTGGACGACGGTCCTCAACTACCCGGCGGCGACCGGCGGTCAGCCACCGAGCTCGGTGGACTGTCCAGGCGGTCTGATCGCGATGCCGAGCCGGCGGACGTGCGCTCGCTGCCGGCCGTGCCGGGTGGCGCCGGACGCGGCGGCGGCGTTCGAAACGGCAGCGCTGTGGGCGAACCGGGGGCGCGGCGGTCACAGGCCAGCTGCCCCCTCGACGGGCTCAGCGCAGCCGTGGCGCGGCAGGCCTCGTCCGCCTATCGCACAAGGCCGTGGACGAGGTCCCGCGCCGATTGGCTTCGGCGGCGTCGATCCGCTCTTCGTCGTCGGCGGCGACGGCTATCATCCACAGCTCTGTGGTGAGCAACGGCGGCCGACATGGAGCCGCCGGTGCCGTTCCTTCCGCCCGACACGAAGCCGTCGGCGCTGATCTGGGTCGATGGCGTCGTCTACACCACGACTTCCGGCGAAGTGCGGGGCGGCGCCGAACGCGGTGTGGGCGATCGGATCTCACGGTGCCGGCCAGCGAACGGAAGAGCGTGTCGTGGAAAACGGGCGGCGCGAACATCGCCGGGCTCGTCCGGGCTGGCGCGTTCGGCACGGACGGCACGATCTACGTCGCGCTCGGGATCGGCGCAAGCGGCGGCGGCACTGCCGACTCGATCGTCGCACTCGATCGCGACACGCTGAGGTCCGAGGGACTGGTTCACCGCGCCCGGCGCCGACTTCAACGCGACGCCCATCGTCATTCGCCACAAGGACCGGGATCTGATCGCGGCGACGGCGAACGACGGGCGGTTGTACGCTGCTCGATGCGCGCATCGCTCGGCGGCATCGATCACAGAACGCCGCTTCGCCGTGACACCACAAAGTTCACCGACAGCCGGCGCCGGCACGGCGCTCGCGACGTTCGAAGACGAAAGCGGCCGCTGGATCTTCGCGACCGCCTCAGGGCACGACCGGCGACGTCAGGTTCACGGAGAACGGCGCCGCGCCGAACGGGCGCGTCGTCGCCTTCAGGCTGATGCGACGAGAGCGGGACGCTATCGCTCGTGCCTGGGTGGCAGTCGCGGGATCTCACGTCGCCGCTCGCGCCGATTGTCGTCGAACGGGATGGTCTTCGCGGTCTCGAGCGGCGAATACCGCGTGGCGGCGGCGTCGCTGTCGGCCACGCAGCGCGCCCAGCGGTCCGTGGCCGGCGGTCCTGCACGTGCTCGACGCGGCGACGGGCAGGACGATGTGGAGACAGCGGAACGACGATCACGTCGTTCGCGCGCGGCGGGCTCTCCGCCGGCGGTGGTCAGGTGTATCTGGTGACCTACGACAATCACTGTACGCGTTCGGCATTCCGCTGGAACACTGAGCAGCCGCACCGAACTCATGGTCCGACCGATCGCGATCCGGGGCGTCATCGACAGCGGCGGCGGCGTTCTTCGTCTCGAGCCGTCGCTGGGTGCCGCGCTCGTTCATGCATCCGGGCGCCGCCTGCGGCTGCACCCGGACGACTTGCGCCGCGTGCGGCGCGCACCGCGGCGGCATCAACGAGCGGTGGTTTTCCTCCACGACGAACGCCGACAACGGACCGGGGACGCCCGCCGGATGAGGGCCTGAGCTACGTGCGTCTGCCGGACGGTCAGCGCTTGCTGCTGAAGGACGCGGTCGACGCAGCCGGCGATCTGCTGCTCGGCGCGGCAGACGATGGAGCGCGAGAAGGGCTGGAACCTGCTCTGCAAGTTCTTCGACAACATGGGGCCGATCCCGCATCACATGCACCAGCGCGACGAGCACGCGCGGAAGGTCGGCCGCCGCGGCAAGCCGGAGGCGTACTACTTTCCGCCGCAGTACAACCCGACCGACAACAACTACCCGTACACGTTCATGGGGCTCGAGCCGGGCACGACGAGAGCGCAGGTGCGTCGCTGCCTCGAGAACTGGAACAGAGGTGACAACGGCATCACCTACTTGTCGCGCGCGTATCGTCTGGAGCGCGGGAGCGGCTGGCAGATCGATCCGGGCATCCTGCACGCGCCGGGTTCGCTGCTCACCTACGAGCCGCAGGTGAACAGCGACGTGTTCGCGATGTTCCAGTCGGAGGTCGAAGGCCGCATCACGCCGTGGGAACTGCTCGTGAAGGACGTCCCGCCGGACCGGCAGCAGGATCTCGACTACATCATCGAGATGCTGGACTGGGACGCGAACGTGAATCCGCGCTTCGGCGAGAGCAACCGGTACTGGCCCAAGCCCGTGAAGCCGTTCGCCGAGACGGAACCGCGACGGCTATCGCGAGCAGTGGGTGACGTTACGGGACGCGCGTGGTACTCCGCGAAGGAGCTGACGGTGCTGCCGAAGCGCACCGTGACGATCAAGGACGCCGCCGCGTACGGATCTGATCCTGACGCAGGGCCACGGCACGTTCGGCGGACTGCCGGTGTCGACGCCGGCGATGATTCGATTCGGACAGATGACGGAGGACGAGCTCTTCGTCACCGCCGATGCGGCGGCGAACGGCGTGCGCATCGAGAACCGCAGCGAGAGCGACCCGCTCGTCATCCTCAAACACTTCGGGCCCGGGCAATCCCGAGGCGCCGCGGAGATACAGGCATGGCTTCGCATCGAGGTTCCCCGCGCTGCACAACGCGATGTGGCCCGGCCTGGTCGGGCAAGGGTGGACCAGGCGCCGAGCCGCCGATCGATCTCGATACGATGCTGAACCTGACGGCCGCCGCTCGGGTGAACGGCGCGACGGTTCGACGGCGTCGATTTGTTCCTGTTCGATCCCCACGTCAGCATCGATTCCTCCGACGACGACCTGAAACGGCTCGCCGAGAAGATCGGCTCGAAGGGACTGGTCGTCGGATCGCTCGTCGCGCCCGTCTGGCCGCCGACCGGCGGCGGGTCGGCCATGGGCAGCAACGGCGATCGCGGCGCATTTCTGACCCAGGTCCGCAAGGCGTGCGCGATCGGGAAGAAGCTGAAGGATCTCGGCATCCGCCGCTACGGCATCGTCGGATTGACTCCGCCGCCGGCCCGGCCGACTGGGCGGCGGATCCGGCCGGCAACACGAAGAAGATCGCCGAGACGTTCCGGCAGGCGCGCGGACATCGCGCAGGACTACGGCGAGCGGCTGGCGGCCGAAGGAGAGATCTGCTGGGGCGGCATGCACAGCGTGAAGCGCAACGTCGAGCTGCTCGAGGCGGTCGACCGGCCCGGCGTCGTTCGGGTTCCAGGCGGACATGGCGCACACGCTGCTCTTCACGATGGGCTACAACGCGCCGGACGATCGGATCCTGCCGGAGAACTTCGACTGGTCGGATCGCGGCGGCGCTCGACGAGGGTCTGAAGAAGATGACGCGCGCGCTGCGGCCGTGGACGATCGATTTCCACGTCGCGCAGAACGACGGCACGGTGAAGGGATCCGGTTCGCACGACAAGACCGGCCGCCACTGCCTGCCGCACGATCCCAACGGAAGACTCGACATCGTGCGACACGCGGGGTTCTGGCTGCGCGACGACGACGGCCGCGTCGAGCGCAAGCTCGATCACATCTGCTGGGACGGCTGCATGTTTCCGAACGCGGTCATGACGCGAGCAGCAGACCGTGGAACGACGTGTCTGGGCGTGATGACGGCGGTTCGCGACGCCCACGGTTGGGACTGATCGATGAAGAGGAGTCTCAACATCGGTCTCGTCGGCTACGGCTTCATGGGACGGACGCACTCGAACGCGTTCCGGCAGGCGCCGATCTTCTTCGACCTGCCGTGGAAGCCCGTGCTCAAGGCGGTCGCCGCGCGAAACGCGGACCGCGTCAAGTCGTTCGCCGAGAATTGGGGCTACGAGTCGTATGCACACCGACTGGCGCGATCTCGTGGCGCGTCCGGACATCGATCTGATCGACATCGCCAGCCCCAACGACACGCATCACGCGATCGCCATCGCGGCCGCGAAGGCCGGCAAGATGGTGATGTGCGAGAAGCCGCTCGGGCGGAACGCGAAGGAAGCGTCGGAGATGGTGCGCCGCGGTCGAGGCGGCTGGCGTGCCGAACGGCGTCTGGTACAGCTACCGCTTCGTGCCCGCCGTCGCGATGATCCGGCAGCTCGTCGACGAGAAGAGGTTCGGGCGCATCTTTCACTATCGCGCGAAGTTCCTGCAGGACTGGACGATCTCGCGCGACCTGCCGCAGGGCGGCGAAGGGCTGTGGCGCCTCGACGTGTCGGTGGCGGGCAGCGGCGTCACCGGCGATCTGCTGGCGCACAACATCGACACCGGCGCTTGTGGCTGAACGGTCCGATCGCGGAAGTGAGCGCGATGACGGAGACGTTCATCAAGGAGCGCAAGCACAATCTCACGGGCAAGGTGGAGCCCGTCGGGATCGACGACGCGAGCGCGTTTCTCGGCCGCTTCGAGAACGGATCGCTCGCGACGTTCGAAGCGACGCGCTATGCGCGCGGGCACAAGGCGCTCTACACGCTCGAGATCAACGGCGAGCACGCGTCCGCCTTCTGGGATCTTCACGATCTGCATCGAATCCAGTAGTTCGATCACAGCGACGAAGGACGCGCGTGCGCGGGTGGCGCAACATCCACGTGACCGACGGCGACCAGCCGTACATGAAGCACTGGTGGGTGCCCGGCCTGCAGATCGGCTACGAGCACACGTTCACGCATCAGTTCACGGAGTTCGTGCAGGCCGCGGCAAGTCAGGCAAATGCCGTGCCGCCGACCTTCCGCGACGGGCTCGCGACGGATCGCGTCACCGATGCGGTGCTGGCGTCGGCGAAGTCGAGGCAGTGGGAGAAGGTGCAGTCATGATGACGCGAACACGCAGCGATCGTCGCGCGCTATCATCCTGCGCGGCGACTCCGTCCGCGCAGCAGAGGCCGCCTCGACCCTTCGAGCCTCAGGGTCGCCCCGAGCAAGGTCGAGGGGCGACGGCTCAGGCAGGCGGGCCGCGGCGGACCTCCCGGTCCACAGCCGCTGCCGTTCGAGGATCACGCCGGGTTCGTCTCGATCTTCGATGGATCCACCCTGAAGGGCTGGGACGGCGATTCGAAGTTCTGGCGCGTGGAAGGCGGCGCGATCGTCGGTCAGACCACGGCCGAGAACCCGCTGAAGGAAAACAGCTTCATCATCTGGCGCGGCGGCGAGCCGGGCGACTTCGAGTTGAAGGTCGATGCCGGATCAATGCCACCAACAGCGGCATTCAGATCCGGAGCGTGCATCTGCCGGCCGGGCACGCAGCAAGGGCGCGGCGCCATCGCGGGCAACTGGGTCCTGAAAGGGTACCAGTGCGACATCGACGCCGAGAACCGGTTCACCGGACAGATCTACGAGGAGCGCGGGCGCGGCTTTCTCGCCATGCGCGGCCAGTTCGCCTACGTCCCTGACGGCGGCGGTCCGAAGAGTCGTCGGCGCGTTGCAGCGCAGCGACGATGAGCTGCTGAAAATCATCAAGGTGAACGACTGGAACCAGGCGCACGTCATCGCACGCGGCAACATGATCGCCGAGATCCTGAACGGCCACGTCACCAGCACGCTCGTGGACGACGACACCAAAGGCGCGTGCGTTGAAGGGACTGCTCGGGTTCCAGATCCATGTCGGCGAGCCGATGAAGGTCGAGTTCAGGAACATCTGGTTGAAGCAGTATTGACCATGTTCTCCCGTTCGCTCGTCGTTGTGAGCGTCGTTGGACTGTTGTCGCGCGGTTGCAGCTGGCGCAGGTCCAGTTGCCCGACGCGCCTGGCAAGGACGAGACCGTTCGCATCTGCGGCACGTGTCATGAGGTGGAGCCGCGCCGCGTCCGTTCGGTTGAACCGCGAAGGCTGGCAGGACACCATCGCGAAGATGGTGGATCTGGGCGCGAACGGATCGGACGAGGAGCTTGCGAAGGTGTTGGACTACCTGGCCGAGCACTTCAAGGGAGAGGCGCCGAGACCGTTGAACCTGAACACGGCTACCGCGGTCGAGCTCGAGAGCATCGTCGGACTGCTGCGGAAGGAGTCGGCGGCGTGGATCGCACACCGGAAGGCCTCGGGTCCCTGCAAGTCACTGGATGATTTCAAGAAGGTCCCGGGTGTGCCATTCAAGAAGATCGACGAGCGTCGCGATCGACTCGGTGTGTTTCTGAGTGGATGCCACTACGTCGCGTCGATCCGCGCGCGCCGACCGCCGCGCGCACGAATTCGTTCAGCCTGACAGACGTCGGGGAGCTTCCGCATGAAGATGCGAACGTCGCCGATCTGGGCGGCCGTGGAGATGAAGTCGAACTCGCGTCGGGCTGACGGTCGTGGTGCGGACCTTCGAGAACGGCGGTCAGCGCCGCGGGCAGGACGGGACATTCGTCCAGCAGGCCGAGCACGCTGATCCAGGCCGTCGTGTCGAGCATCGCGAGGACCTCGGCCGCGTCGCGCGCGCGCCACGGTGTGCCGGCGTCGCGTTGCTTCTACGAGCGTGCGCCGCAGCGCGGCGAGCCCGACGCCGGATGTCGCGATCGACGCAGTCGAAAGTCGTCGAGCGTCGAGATGAGCTGTTGCGCCACGAACAGGCTGACGTCCTGGTGCAGCACCGACCAGCCCACTTCGAACGCTGTCACGAGGTCGTGATCGATCAGGAACGAGTCGGGCGGGAACCGTGTCGGGCGGTGTGGCTGTGGCCGTGTCGCGAGCGCTGCGGCGATGACGCGCCCTGCGAGGTCGCGCTCGGCCAGCGCGCGGGCCAGTATTCGAGCCCCAGATTGCAGATGCTCCGCGGCGGCATCGGACGCTTCCTGAGGCGTGAACGGTCGCGACTGGACGGAGCATCCCGCGAGCAGCGTGTTCGCGAGGAACGCGAGCTCACGACTGCGCGTGAAGTACGCGGCCTCGTCCGTGTCGCGGACGTACTCCATCAGCCGCCGCAAGCGCGTGAGCCTGGCGGCCTGCGGGTCGGCGTCCGCGGCTTCGAGCAGCGCGCGCGGACGCTTCGGCATCACGCCCGCTTCGGTCGAGCTCCGGACAGCTTCGATGACTCGGCCGACGATCGATTCGGAGGACGGACGTCGGTCGGCGTCGTGACGCCGGTTCGCAGCGGCGTGTCCGACGGATCGCGTCGATCGTCGCTGTCGACGATTCCGGCGCTTCGTCCGCCGCTCGAAAGTATGCCGCGACGATCGGATTGACCTCGATCGACCCCGTCACCGACGCTCCTGATCGCGTGTGTTTCGGCTGTCGCGCCATCTGGAGGAAGGCGCGCGCGTCGGCGGGCGTCGCGTAGCCTTGCTGCGATCGCCGGCGCTCCCGTTCGATCGCGACGTCGTGGAGGTGCTGCTCCGGTGCCAGCAGCAGATCGTCCAGGCCGTCGATCTCCGGCCTGGAGTTGGAGAGGCGCCGGCAGCCCTGCATCACGGCGTGGAAGTAGTTGCCGTGCTCGGCGTCGAGCGCGACCAGCAGCGTGACGATCGCGTCCCACGCGTCGGCTCTCCGCGCACGGACGATGTAGCCGCCCACTTCACACTCGAGCCAGTCGCCGCTCGAATCGTGCATCGGCGCGTCGTCGGCATGCATCGACTCGGCATGCATCGCCTCGTCGACATCCATCATCTCCTTCACGCATCGCCTCGTGACGATCCATCGGCTCGTCATCACTCTGGGCGGTTGGTTCGAAGATGCCCGGGTCGAACACGCGCACGTAGCGGCGAAAGTCCGGCGACCACGACGTTCTCGTCGAGGGCGGCGACCGTTCGTGCGGCCACCGAGTCTCCGGTGTCCACCAGCACTTCGAGCCATTCGCCGAAGCGATCGACGTCGAACTGCTCGTCGCGTCCCGGCCGCGCGGGACGCCACAGATCGAGGTCGAGCAGGAGGGTGAGCTGCGCGGGCGTCGCCGACGTGACGAGCTCGCCGCACGCCTCGAGTCCGCGGTACCGAATGAGCTGATGCAGCGTCTCCGGCGGGAGGTGCGGAACGACGCGCGCGAGGAATGGCGTATCCAGCAATCGCGCGAGTCGATGTTCGACCGAGCCTCCGTCGCGGGGCGCCGTATCGCGGTTCGTGATTTTGGACATGGGCCGGCGATGATAGCCGGTCCTGCGCGTCCAACAAACAGTCTTGAAGAGTGGGGCGGTGTGAGGGGATACTAATAATGGGATCGACGTCCGTCGTCCTCATCCTCGCCTCGCGACTCTCACCGTGCGGTTCGTCGACGTCGTCACCTTCCGCCTTTGTCTCATCACCTTTGGCGCTGGCGGGCTCGTTCACTGCTCGTTCGAATTCCACCACCGCGGTAACCTGGGGCTCAGGAACTAGTTCGCGCGCTCGATGAGCGCGGGGTTGTAAGCTACGACAGCGTTGATGAGGACTCATCGCCCTCACATTCCCATCCCTCTATAATCCCAGAACTTGGCTCGCCGATCGGCACCCGTCTCGATCACTACCAGTTGCTCGCCCTCCTCGGCGCCGGCGGGATGGGCGAGGTGTATCGCTGCACGACACCAAGCTCCGACGCGACGTGGCGCTCAGGTGCTGCCGACCGAGAAGGCCTCGAATCCGGACTGGCGGGAACGGTTCCAGCGTGAGGCCCGTGCCGTTGCCGCCCTCAACCACCCGCACATCGTCACGCTTCATTCTGTTGAAGAGGCCGACGGCGCCCACTTTCTGACGATGGAACTCATCGAAGGCCAGTCGCTCGCCGAAGCTCATTCCCGCGCGAGGCTTCACGTTGGAGCGTAGCCTCGACATTGCCAATGCTGTGGCGGACGCCCTGACCGCGCGCGCACGAAAGGGATCATCCACCGCGATCTCAAACCCGCCAACGTCATGGTGACGGAAAGCGGAGGAGTCAAGGTGCTGGATTTCTGGCCTTGCCAAGATCGGTGAGACCTACGGCGCAGGACGAGATCGGCAATGGCGACCGAGATGCAAACGCGCGAGGGCGTGGTGATGGGCACCGCACCGTATATGTCGCCGGAACAGGTCGCGGGCCGGACGTTCGATCACCGGACCGGACATCTTCTCTCTGGGGATCCTGCTGTACGAGATGGTCACCGGACGCCGGCCTTTCGCGGGTGGTTCCCACGCGGAGCTGCGCGTCCTCGATTCTGCAGAGTGTGCCTCCGGCGATCACCGACCTGCGACCGGACTTGCCCAGCGATCTGGCGAGGATTGTTCGACGCTGCCCTGAAGAAGGATCCGCGCCGCCGCATCCAGACAGCGCGCGATCTCAGCAATGAGCTCAGGAGACGTGCGATCCACGGACATCGCTCCCAGCGACACCCACGCCAGCTTGTCGCGATTGCAGTGTTGCCCTTCGCCGACATGGAGTCCCGAGGGACCACGAGTATCTCTGCGAAGGAATGGCCGAGGAGATCATGAACGCGCTCGTCCGCGTCCGGGGATCCGCGTTGCGTCCCGGATGTCGGCGTTCCGGGCGCGATCGGACGGCGGCGACCTGTCCGCCATCGCGAGGGCGTTGTCAGTAGGTCACGTTCTCGAAGGCAGCGTCAGGACATCGGGCAGCCAGACTTCGCGTCACCGCGCGCCTGACCGACGTCTCGACGGGCTGCCAGCTCTGGTCGGAGCGTTTCGACCGTGATGCTCACACGACATCTTCGCGGTCCAGGATGAGATCGCCGGCGGGTTGCCGAAGCCGTCAAAGTCCAGCTTGCACCGCTCTTCTCAGGTCCTCCCGTCAGGACCACAGGTCAGGAACCTGGACGCTTACGGAGTACTATCTCAAGCTCCGACACCTTCAGCTACACCAAGAGCAATCACGGCGGCGCCCTGCGTTGCTTCGAGCAGGCGATCCAGATTGACCCCTCTCATGCAGCGTCGTGGGTGGGGATGGCGGAGGTGATGAGCATCAATGCGGGGGCGTGTGCAGCCTGGCGCCCGCTCGTGCCGCGTGCAAAGGCGAAAGACGCCCTGGCCATCGCCGCCGGAGAGCAAGGCGAAACGGCGGAGGCCAAGTATGTCGAAGCCACGATCGCGGTTCGGAGAGCGGAACTGGCCGGCTTTCGGAACGTGCGTTGATCCGCGCGCTAGATCTCGATTCGGATCACGTGCTCGCCCTCTGCTGGCACGCACGGCTGCTTGTCGCGTTGGGGCGGCCCGCCGCGGCGTGGTCGGTGCTTCAACGCGCCAGGGAGGTCGATCCGCTCGCGCCATGCCGCATGCGCCACGACCGGTTCTGTCTGGTTGCGGCGGGGCAGCCCGCCGACGTCGTTGCGGTACTTCATCAGGCGCTGGATTTCGACGGCGAAAATACGTTGGCGCTTTGGTCGCTTGGTGTCGCTATGGTCGCGCTCGGGCGTCGCGGAAGAAGGTGTGACGCTCTTGCAGAGAGCCTGCACGCCAGCCCACAAGGGCGGCCACGTCCACGCGGCGCTGGGATGGGCCCTCCGCCGCCGCCGGCCGTACTGGAGGATGCCCGCGGTGTGCTCGACGCACTGCGCACACGCCCCGAGCCGGCCCCGCCGATTGTGGCGCAGGCCTGGCTGCATGCGAAGTTGGGGGATACGGTCGCGGCCTTCGATGTAGCCGATCACGCCGCAGCGGAATCCCAGGCGTTGATGGCATTCCCCGGCTTTGCTGGCTTCGACCCGCTCCGCGCGGATCGGAGATTCGACGCATTCCTCCGCCAGACTTGGATTGCCAGCCGCCCGTCCGCTGAGCGACCAACGTTCGACTGAGTCCGGACGCGGCCGTTTTCCTGAACCGCCTTCCAGGATTGCTCCTTGCTGGTCGCGTAGTGTTGACTGATTCCGTCCCAGACCCACTTGCGTGACGTTGGGACAATCGGTCGTGACCGGCTAGGCACTTGCGCCCGTCATTCAGTGCTGTAAGAGGGACTACCTCGGCTGGCCCCGTCGCAGACTCCACAGTCCGCGCGCCGAGAGGATGAAGGTGAAGCCCCCGAGCCCGCCGAGCGCCCAGAGTGTCAGACGAAGAAGAAGCCGCCGGTGGACTTGGCGATCTCGCCGTAATGTGCCCCTCTCATGTGGATGACGGGCATGCCTGCCGCGAACAACCCGACGAGCAGCATGATGACGTGCCCCGATCGCCGTTCGGCGAGCACGAGCGTCCCGTACAGGAAGACCGCGAGGACGAGCAGCGCAATGTTTGAGGGCTCGGCCTTCGATATCCCACGGACGATGTCGTCCGTAATGTGAAAGCGTCAGCAAGAGGATCGAGAGCAGAGACGTGACGACCAAGATTGCGTTTTGCTTCCATTCGGTAGCTCCGTGTTCGAGTCCGCGCTGGTCGAGATCCGAGCTCGCACAGCGGCGACGGTCGGCCCACCTGCCATGCGGGCGTCTCTCGACATGCGCACCGAGCCCTCGGCAGCCGAACTCGCCCAGCACGCCCAGGAGCGGAACGCGCCGGGTTCGCATCCGGTCACGTCCTCCGACAGATTGGTCGCATCCTACACCGGCGAGATTGCGCGGGTCCTAAAGTTGTTGCGTGACGATTGGTCCTCCTGGTCGCTAGCGTTTAGTAATCCCGCCGGAAGGTATCCTCCCGACGAGCGCCGATTGGTTTCGTTACAGGCTTACGGAATATCCGTGTCCCGAACTTGAACTGAACTACCGAGCAAACCAACTCGCCTTTTTCCGTCAAAAACGTCGAAATGGTCCTATTCCCGTCAGGCCTTGGGGCCGACTAACTGTAACAGGGGGCCCATCTCCCAACTGATGAAAAAAGCGTGCTTCCAGCGCCCGCGCGGACAACGAGGCACTGTGGGAATGGAATCTGGCGTCAGACCGGATTCACTTCTCTCCGCGATGGATCTCGCTCGCCGGCTGCGAGGAGCATGAAGTCGGAAACACGCCCGACGCGTGGCTGAACCGGGTCCACCCCGAGGAACTGCCCGACGTGCTGCGCCAGATCGAAGGCGCGCGCGCGGACGAGGGCGACCAACTCGAATTCCGGCACCGGCGCTGCGACACAAGGACGGTCGGTATCGCTGGACCGCGTGCCGCGTTTCGGTCGTGCGTGACAGCGACGGAGCGGCCGTCCGCCTGATGGGCGCGCACACCGATATCACCGTCGAGACGGTTACCGACAGGCTCACAGGGCTGCCCAACCGCTTTGCTCCTCATCGATCGCCTGGCGCACTCAATCGAGCTGGCGCAGAAGTACGAAGGGTTCCACTATGCGGTGCTGCTCATCGATCTCGGAGGGCAATCATCGGCTCCGCTGCTGACCGCCGTGGCGCGGCGCCTGGAGACCAGCCTTCGGATCGCGAACGACACCCCGACGCTGCGCAGCAGCTGACGTTGTGGCGCGGTTCGACGGCGATCAATCTCGCCGTCCTGCTCGACGGCCTGAAAGCGGTCAGCCATGCAAAGGTCGTTGCCGATCGCCTGCTCAAGGAAATGCTTGCGCCGTTCACGATCAACGGTCGTGAACGGTTTCTGTCGCCGAGCCTCGGCGTGGCCGTGAGTGCGACCGGTTATGCACAAGCCGAGGATGTGGTGCGCGATGCGGAGACGGCGCTGCATCGGGCACGGATACTCGGGGGATCGCACTGCCGAAATGTTCGATACCGCCATACTCCAGTCGCACCAGGCCGAGTTGCAGCTGGAAGGCGACCTGAAGGACGCGCTCGAGCGCCGCGAGTTCCGCGTGTTGTATCAACCGATCGTGTCGATGGCCTCAAACAAGATCATCGGATTCGAGGCGCTCGTGCGCTGGCACCATCCGTGCTCGGCGTCATTTCACCTGTCGATTTCATTCCAATCGCAGAGAGAACTGAATTGATCGTTCCTCTCGGCGAGTGGATTCTGCGCGAGGCTTGCATCCGTCTCAAGGCGTGGCAGGACACCTCCAACGTTTCCGGCCGATCTCTGGATCTCCGTCAATCTTTCGGGCGTGCAGTTGAAGGACCCCACACTTACTAGCGCGTCGGCGCGGCGCTGAGCGACGCTGGTCTTCAGTCAAGCAGCCTCGTGCTGAACTGACCGAAAGCATGGCGATGGAGAATCCGACCGGTGTGAAGAGCCTGCTGATGGAGCTCCGCTCCATTGGCGTTCGCATCAGTGTCGACGACTTCGGAGCTGGATACTCCTCGCTCGCGCATCTCCGGCAGTTTCCGGTCGATGCGCTGAAATTCGACCGGTCTTTCGTCCGTGGCATCGAAACCCGCCAAGACAGCGCCGCTATCGTCGGCACGTTGACGGAAATGGCTCTGCAATTGGGGTTGCAGGTAGTCGCTGAAGGCATCGAGAACGAAACAGCAGCTCGCGCTGCTTCGTTCGCCTCAGGTGCCATGCGGCGCAGGGTTACCTGTTCGCAAAACCGCTCGACGAGGCCAAAGCCACTGAAATCCTGAGCACGGGCTTGCTCCGCGAGTCCCAGTTGCGAAACGCAAGAAGCGTTCAGTCACACTGGCGTCGGTCGGCAAATGGAGAAAGACGTCGGCGCGTAGCTGGGCCTGGGCCGCCACGACCCTCGTCGCTGTGCTCGCCGTGAGCGTACTCGTCATTTCTGTCGGTTGCAGTCGAGCGAACCGCCGTACATCTGATCTTCCGAACCCACCTGCCATTCCGAGCACCTCGAATCCACCATCGCAAGTCATTGGTCCGCCCTCGCAGACGCCGCGACCATGACCTCCGCAGCGGTTTCGCGCCCGCGAGCTATCGCCCCGGATGTGCCGACAACTCAAACGGCGGCATCGCAAAGGGCCCGCTGCGGCGGCGACGACATCCACACCAGTTGCATCCGCACGATTCGCTTCCGCGACTGCACCGGCTACTGAGACGCCCCTCGTCCGGCGCGACGTCGCTGTCGGTCCACGTGATGCACTACCACCGAGTCGGACAGTGTGTCGGTCGGCTGGTCGCCACTCGCGGAGGGATGGCCTTCGTTCCCGACAGCAAGACGGGCAGAGACGCCTTCGAGTTCAGGTATGCAGCGAATTCGTCCACGTCACTGCAGGACGACACGCTGACCATCAAATCGAGCACGAGAACGTGCTGATTCAAGGCGATCGTCGACAAAGACGACCACGATCCGACGCTCGATCAGTTCGAAGCGCGAATGACCCGCTGGCGGTTAACTGACTGGAACGCTGGCCGACCCTCAGGACAATTCGACTGATCGACCAGCACGGGCAGCACAAGACGTCGCGAGGCCGCTGTGGCGGAGCGGCGGCTTGAGATCGCATATCCGCTCGAGGCGGCACCTACGGCTGCGGGCACGAACCGGCCAGCCGTCGGACGCGTTGAACGCGAAGCTCAACGAGGGTTCCCGGTCCGGCATCACCGGCAAGCGCAGCGACCGCCGCCTGCGCCGGATCGATCGCTCCGGCCTGTGCGGCCACATTGGCGGACGGATAGAGCCCGCCCTCCACGCGAACATGGCGGCCAACGTACGTCCGCAGACCCTCTACCAGAGAGCCGGTAGGTCTTCTTGTCCTTGCCATCTATGAGCACGTACTGATCGAGGCCGCCCTCAACGCCCTACGTGCATCCCGTGAGGTCGAGTTGTTTCCGTGCTGCTCGCTGATGGCTTTGGCTGGGTCGTTGAAAACGGCGGCGAGGTGGTCTGCGCCGCCGCGAAACCGACGATGCTGCACGCTGACACGGAACAAGGCGAGGAGATGACGTTGCACGTTGTGCTCCCGTCCGCCTGAGGTTGGCTCGGCTGTTCATCATCGCAGTCATCAGGCACTCCGTGTAGATGCACGCGACGGGCCGAGATCGTTGAGGACTACGGCTGAGGCCGAGCGCGGCAATGGCTGGGCGCCGCCAGCCTGAATCATCGCTCGGCCGACCTCACAACAATTACCACGACTGTCGCGAGACCGCCGTGGCGGAGCGGCGGATTGAGATCGCATATAAATAGGGGCCTATGCCGTTTAGAGACATTCACCGTGCCGCATTGACGTCCATCATCGCCGCGGCGATCACCCTGGGGCCTGCGCTCGATGCGGGCCAGACAGGCGTGCAATCGGTGCAATACCGGTCACCCGAGGGCGTGGAGTATCGCTCGCTTCCCGATACGGACGCCGTCAAGAGCGCGCGAGCCGCTCTCGAGGCCAACCCGAGGAACATCACGCGCATCATCGACCTCGGCGTCGCCCAGTCCGGTGCGCGGCAGTTTCGCGAAGCCATCGCGACGTTCACGCGGGGGCTCGAGATCGAGCCGAACGAACGCGCTGCTCCTCCGATGGCGCGGGCATCGATATCTTTCCGTGCGTGAATTCGATCGCGCGTTCGCCGACCTCACGCGCGGCGGCGCCATCGACAGCACGATCTACGGAATCTGGTACTCACCTCGGTGTCGTCCAGTACCTGCGCGGAGACTTTGCCGAAGCGGCCGCATCGTTCGCCAAGGCTCAGCCGATCGCCCCGGACGCCGGCGAACTGGCGGGTTCCACGGACTGGTTGTGGATGTCGCTCAGCCGAGCCGGGCGCGGCGCGGAAGCGAAGGCGATGCTCGATCGGCGGCCGGATTCGAAGCCGGTGACCAACGCGCTACACGCGGCGCCTGCAGCTCTATCGTGGCGAGATCGGTCCGGAAGCCGTGCTCACGCCGGCGGATACAGACGACGTGCAGGTCGCCACGCTCGCCTACGGCCTGGGGAACTGGTACTCGTGCGCGGCGACAACGGCGCAGGCGCGCAGGTGGTTCGAGCGATCGATCCAGTCGGGCGGTTGGCCCGGGTTCGGATTCATCGTGTCGGAGGTGGAGCTCCGCCGGCTTCGTTGAGGCCGTCAGGCCGTGGCGATGCTGCGCGTAGAATGTCCCGCGCCACGTCATGAGACGAGTGACTGAGCCGGACACGATTTCCCTCGACGAAATCCGCGGGCTCGCCGCATCGCGGTTCGGCGACATGATCAAGGGCGTCGTCGATCTCGAGCGCGGCATTCTGCTGCTCGACGCCGACCTGCATGCCGATCAGGAGGCGAGCTCTGCTGGCCGACGGGTCGACGCTACGCGAGCCTCTGGGGGATCAATCTGCTATCCGGATGTCGCCGGAGACGACTGGCTGGAATTCGATTCCATGATCAATCTCCGGCCGTCATTCGGCAACCGGTCGCGCGGCGTCGATGATCCAGCCACGCGGGCGGCGCATCGCGGCGCTCATTGCCCGTGTGGTGAGTCGATGACCGAGTGGCAACACGCGGACGCCGCCCGCGGCCGGTGGTGGACGCTGTCGCTCGCCGAGCAATCCGGCAACGTGGGCAGTGAGATCAGCCGCGCGATTCGCTGGTCGACGAAGAATCCTGAGACTGCCCAGGCCGCGCTGTACTGGGGCTCGAGTTGTTCGACCTGATGCTGGACGACCCGCGCCATCGCGCGTCGGTCGCCCGGCTGCGCGAAATCGCGCGTGCCCGCGAGGTCGTGGTCGATTTTCTGGCGGGGGCGAACGAGTAGCGGATCAACCGGCCCGTCCCTGCAGAAGTAAGCGATCAGTTCGCACTCGCCGCGCGCCGGACTCATCTCCGCTGATGGACTACGCGTCATACGCGGAAGAATGGCTCACAGGAACGGATGCCGTCCGGCGTATCATGCCGCCATGACCAGACGTCTTGTCCGGTGCAGCGTGCTCCTGTGTTCGCCGGGCTCGTCGGTGCCAGACATCGCGTCTGCGCAGGCGATCCAGGCGCTCGGTCTCTTCGAGGCGCGCTGCGGCGTGTGCCACACGAAGCCGGCCGACGACCGCACACCGACTCGCGAGTCGCTCCGCGCGCGCACGCCCGAGGCGATTCTCGACGCCATCACCACCGGGTCGATGGCCGTCAATGCCGACGGGATCAGCGATGCGCAGAAGCGGATGCTCGCCGAGTACATCACCGACCGTCCGCTCGGCGCCGCGCTGGCGCGGCCAGGCGTCGGCGATGAAGAACCACTGCGCGGCCAAGCCGCTCGGCAACCCGCTGACCGGGCCGTCGTGGAACGGGTGGGGCGCCGATCCGGGCAACTCGCGCTTCCAGCCGGCGGCCGCCGCCCGCCTGACGGCAGAACAGGTGCCCAGCGCTGAAGCTGAAATGGGCGTTCGGATTTCCGAACGGCGCGTCCGCGTTCGGACAGCCGACCGTCGCCGGCGGACGGATCTTCATCGGATCCGACAACGGCTTCGTGTACGCGATCGACGCCGCGAGCGGCTGCGTCTACTGGTCGTTCGCGGCGCAGGGCGGCGTGCGGACGGCGATCACGATCGCCAGGGCCGGCGCCCGCTACGCCGCGTATTTCGGCGATGTGAAGGCGAACGTCTACGCGATCGACGCGGAGACCGGCGCGCAGCTCTGGATGAAGAGCGCGGAATCGCATCCGCTCGCGCGCGTCACGGGCGCGCCGGTGCTGCCACGACGGCCGGCTCTACGTGCCGGTCGCATCCTTCGAAGAGGGGTCCGGACCGAATCCGAAATACGAATGCTGCACGTTCCGCGGCTCGGTCGTCGCCTACGACGCGGCGACCGGGAACCAGGTCTGGAAGTCATGCACGATTCCCGAGCGCCCGCAGCCGACGAAGAAGAATTCGATCGGCACGCAGCTGTGTGGGACCGGCGGGCGCGGCGGTGTGGTCCGCGCCGACCATCGACGCCAAGCGCGGCGTCCTCTACGTGGCCACCGGCGATGCCTACACCTCGCCGGCCGCGGAGACGAGCGATGCGGTGATGGCGTTCGATCTGAAGTCCGGCATCCCGATGTGGACGCATCAGTTCACGCCGAACGACGCGTTTCTCGTCGGCTGTCCGCCCGGGCCCTCGTCGCGCGACAACTGCCCCGAGGTCGGCGGGCCGGACTTCGACTTCGGCAGCTCGCCGATGCTGCGCACGCTGCCGAACGGCAAGTCGGTGCTCGTGATCGGCCAGAAGTCGGGCGCGGCCTGGGCGATCGATCCGGACAAGGACGGCGCGCTGGTGTGGCAGCACAAGGTCGGCGGCGGCAGCGCGCTCGGCGGCGTCGAATGGGGTTCGGCGGCCGACGACCGCCAGGCTGCTTTGCGACCGCCGACCCGACCCTCGGAGCGAAGGCCGGCGGACTCTCCGCGCTGAACCTGGCGACCGGCGAGGAGGTCTGGAAGGTGACGCCGCCGGCGATGGACTGCGGCAACGGCCGGCCGTGCGTGCAGGCGCAGTCGGCGGCGATCACCGCGATCCCCGGCGTCGTCGTTCTCGGGCACGACCACCGGTGTCATGCGCGCCTACGCGGCCGGCCGACGGCAGGATTCTCTGGGATGCGACACCGGCGCACCGCATGAGACCGTCAACGGCGTCGCGGCGAAGGCGGATCACTCAACGGGCCTGGCCCGTCGTCGTCGACGGCATGGTGTTCATGAACTCCGGCTACGCGTATCTCGGATTCGGTGCGCCTGGGAACGTGCTGCTCGCGTTCGGCGTGGAGTAGCGGCGAAGGACGATACTCTCGGACCCGCTCCCTCACCAGTCGCTAACGAGCGGTCCCAGTCGCGACGCTACGACGCCCGCTCTTCGCGCCCCTCGGTTCCAGGCATCTCCGGCGGATCGAAATGGCGCACCGTGCGAATCAGCGTCAACGCGCTGACCGCGGACAACAGCATTGCGAAAAACGCCACAAGGTATGTCGCGAGCATTGGACGTCCTTTCGTCTGATGAAGAGCCACGACCGCTTTCGCAAGGGACGTGCCCGACCTGCATCGGCAACACTCTTTCGGTGTTTTCTTCAGAAACGGCGGCGAACCGCCGCAGATTGGCCTCACCCTTCTAATCGGCAGGCGGCAATATTTCTCGGCAGATCGGGAATTTTTCGCAGAACAGCTGAAGAATCAGGCGCACACCGGCGGCCGGGCGATGGCGCCCGTCGGCGGTGCCGGAATTCCGGCGATCTCAAATGAGTCACGAGCGGCGCCTCGGTACCGCAGCTCGTCCACGAACGCCGGATATGGCGGGTGCCCCAGTGCACGTGACGACCGCTCATCGGGAAGTCCAGCACCGCGCCGTTCTCGGCGACGATCACGTCGAAGCAGGTGAGATCGCCGGCGACACGCCGAAGGTCGGCGAGCCGGCGGCCGGTCACGAGCAGGGCCATGATGCCCTGCCGGCGCGCGTCGGCGATCGCGTCGCGCACGCCGGGATCGAACACGCCGTCCACGGCAATCGTCCCGTCATTGTCGAGGGCGAACGTTGCGAGTTTCATCGGAGATGACTTCGCTGTCTCGTGCATGACGGTTCACCGCGCCGCGAGCGATCGGACCGAAGAGCAGGCCCAGGATAAATGCGACAGCGAGCGCCAGCACGATTCCGAGGCCCGGACACGGCGACGGCGCGCCAGGTGCTGGTGTAGTCCGAGCGCCTGCGCTTGACCGCGACCACGCTCGCGGCGATCGCCCAGAATAGTGGCGACGGTGAACACCGGAACCCGCGCCCCCGGCATCACGGCCAGCACCTGAAGCAGCAACGGCGACGCGGCGAATCCGAGTGTGCGCAGCAGTTCACCCGGATCGACGTTGCGTGTCCGATGTCGGAAGAATGCGAGCGCCGATCTCGAACGTGACCAGGGCCCACGTTGCCCACGCCAGCAGGGGCGATCACGCCTGAGGTGGCGAAGAACGACAGCGTCGCGGGTCCGTCGCTGAGGCCTCTGGCGCCAATCGCCGGCGGCCAGACTCGCGAACACGACGACCGCCAGGGCCTGGGGCGTTGCCGAGGGAATCGGCTTCGACCTCCTCGTGACGTCGCGGGATCCAGCATCGCGGCGCCGAAGAGGCGGCGAAGGAAGGTTGGCATGGTGCGGCCTCCGATCGGTTGATCGCGATCGCCAGCGGCATGATGTCGACGATGAGCCGGGCAGGAACATCGACGAGCATCAGGTCGCCGTCGACGAATCGGTGCTGCAGCTCGTCGGGAAGCGGGGGCAGTGCGGCGATCAGGAAGCCCGGCGTCGCGGCGCTGCAGCTCAATCCGAATCGTGCGTTGACCGCCAGGCGCGGGTAGAACAAAGGACGCTTCGCTCGCCATCTCGGCCAACAGGTCCTCGGCGGCGCGTCCCTGCTGGCGGATGGCGTCGTCGATGCGCTGCCGGAAGGCGACGACGATGTCGGGCGCAAAGACGTCGCCGATCTGTGCCTGTGGACGGGCGGCCCGGAGGGCGCCGGCCAGGGCGTTGGACGCGGTCTCGATCGCCTCACGATCCGACGCCGCTTTGAGCGGCGGCACCATCTCCATGAAATCGTTCCTGAATTCCATGTGCGCCTGCACGCTGCTCCATGAAGCGTTCCGTCGCCTCGTCCTGTGCGTTGGCGACGCCTGTGCCGATCATGCCGACCGGCACGATCGCCGTGACGAAGACGCGAAGTAAGCAGGGCATTGGTGTCTCCTTGCTCGGGTTCCTGCGATGACTGCTGCAAGACACGCGCTAGCGGGGCCTTGCTGTTTCGGCCGAAAACTGCGAACGGGCGCGTGACAATCGCGAACATTCGGCAGATCTGCCGTGGTTCCGGCACCACGACTGCGCGCGGTGAGCGGCTCCGGCGCGGCTCGGCCACGAACGCGGCGCGAACTCTGCTCGTCCGTTTCAGGGGACGGCTGCAACAGAAGCTGAAGCAAGTTATGCTGGCGCCATGATGATGCCGCTGCGCCAGGCGGTCCGCGCCATGTGGACACGGCCTCAGCTGTCGCTCGTCGCCGTCGCGCTCCTCGCGCTCGGCATCGGTGCGAACACGACCCTGTTCGCGCTGGCCGATGCGGTCATGTTCCGGCCGTTTCCCTTCGCCGACCAGGACCGGCTGGTCATCGGCGGTGGCGTGCAGGCCGGCCGGCGCGCCGAGATCCCATGCCCCGGATTTCATCGACTGGCGGACACGGGCGCACAGCTTCGACGATCTCGCGGCGATGGGTTCGTCGAATTGGACGAGGCACGCTGCAGGCCGACGAACCCGTGCCCGTCGAGTATCGCGCGGTGTCCGGCAACTTCTTCGACGTGCTCGGCGCGCGGGCGGCGGCTCGGTCGCACGCTGACACCGGACGACGACCGCCACGGCGTGGCGCTGGCAATCGTGCTGAGCCACGGATTCTGGCAGCGGCAGTTCGGCGGCGATCTGCGCGCGATTGGACGATCCGTTCTCCTCGGGAGCCGCCTGTTACACGATCGTCGGCATCATGCCACCGGCGTTCACGTATCCCGAGCGCCCCGATGCGTGGGTCGCGATCGTGCCGGCGGTCGAACGGTTCCCGATTCCGGGCGAACCCAACTTCGTCGACAACCGCGATGTCAGCGTGCTGCTCGTCGTCGGTCGTCTCAAGGCTGGCGTTCCGATCGAGGCAGCCCAGTCGGACGTCGACCGCATCGTGCGCGAGCCTTGCGGTGGCGTACGGACGCACGGGACGCATGGCCTCGACACTGGCGCCCCTCGTCGACGACGCGATCGGCTCCGCCCGGATTCGGTTGTGGGCCCTGCTCGCGGCGGTAGCACTCCTTCTGACAGCCGCGGCCGCGAACGTCGCTGGCCTCCTGCTGGTGCAGATGTCGGCGCGGCGGCGCGAGTTCGCCGTTCGGATGGCGCTCGGCGCGTCGGTCGGCGCGATTGCGCGCGATCTGCTAGTGTGAGGCGGCGCTGCTGACGGCGCTCGCGAGTGGCGCCGCGTTCGTGGCTGCGCGCGCCGCGCTGCCGATGCTCCTCGCCATCGTTCCCTCGGATCTTCCGCGAGTCGAACAGGCCGTGATCGGCGCACGTGCGCTCATCTACACCGTGGGCGTCGGCACGTTCGTGACCGCCGTGTGCGCGCTCTTGCCGCTGCTCACGTTGCGGACGTCGCCGCTGGAGCAGACACTTCGGGATGGCGGCCGCACCGGCACCGGGAATCGACAGAACCGGCGGACGCGCCGCCTCCTCGTGGTCGGGGAGATGGCGATCGCCGTCATCATTCTGACGTGCGCAGCGCTGCTGTATCGAAGCGTCGCCAGCGCTGACGCGTCTCGACGTCGGGTTCGCGGCCGATCGGCTCGTCGCGATCGAGGTCCACGCGCCATCGGTGCAGACAGCCGACAGGACGAAAGAGCACGGGTTCTACACCCGTGTCATCGATGCGCTTCGCACCCTGCCGTCGGCCGAATCGGTCGCTGGCGTCGCCGGCCGTCCGTTGAAAGGACCCATCGGCCTTGATTCATCGTGGCAGCGCGAGGGCCAGGCCGTCGAGGAAGCAAAACGCAATCCGTGGGCGAACCTCGAGACCGTCACGCCGGGGCATTTCGAGACGATGGGCATTCGGCTCCTCGAAGGGCGCACGTTCACCGACGACGACCGGATGGAAACCGCGCCCGTCGCCGTTGTCGGCGAGACATTCGCCCGGCGGACATGGCCCGGCACGTCCGCCATCGGCAAGCGATTGCGCGGTCATGGCTTCGACGAAAAACGCGCGCGTGCCGCCGTGGTGGACCGTCGTCGGCGTCGTCGCCGACGTGCGGTACCGCGACCTGCGCTCGCCGTCGCTCGATGTCTACGTCCCATACGATCAGGCGGAGTTCTCGATCGGCGACATCGTCATCCGCACGCGCGGACCGGCGCAGGCCGCCATCGCGGCGATTCACGCGCGCCTGCGCTCGGTGGACCCGGACGGGGCGATCCGCATCGCGCTCATGCGTGACGAAATCGCGCGCGAGCAGACGCCCTGGCGCGCGAACCTACTGTTCTTCGCGTTCTTTGCGGCGCTCACCGCGTTCATCGCGATCGTCGGCCTGTACGGTCTGCTCGCGTCGGTGGTGGCGGAGCAGACCCACGAGTTCGGCGTCAGATTGGCGTTGGGCGCCACCGCCGGACAGCGTTGTCAGTGCAGTGCTGGCCGCGGCCGGCCGCACCGCGCTCGTCGGCGCCGGCATCGGTCTCGTCGCCGCGGCTGGCCGCAGGGCCGCATCATGCAGGCGATGCTGTTCGGCGTGAGTCCTCTGGACGCGGTCGCGCTGACGACCGCTCCGGCGGTGATTCTCGTCGTCGCCGTCGCGGCATCCGTGATCCCGGCGCGCCGCGCGGCTCGTGTCGACCCGATCGTCTCGCTCCGGGCGGAGTGACCGTCTCCGTGCGACTCTAACCGCTATACTTCCGGCAGGTTGTCACCTGACTCTCGGCACGCGCCTCGGTGTCTACGAGATCACCGCGCCAGATCGGCGAAGGCGGAATGGGACAGGTGCTACCGGGCGACGCGACACCAAGCTGGACCGCCAGGTCGCGATCAAGATCCTGCCCGACGTCGTTCGCCGCGTGATGCCGAGCGCCTGGCGCGGTTCGAGCGCGAAGCGAAGACGCTCGCGTCGCTGAATCATCCGAACATCGCCGGGATCTACGGACTCGAAGAAGCCGGCGGCATGCACTGCCCTCGTGATGGAACTCGTCGAGGGCGAGGATCTGTCGCAGCGCATCGCGCGCGGCGCGATTCCGCTCGACGACGCCCTTGCCCGATCGCGAAGCAGATCGCCGAGGCGCTCGAAGCCGCGCACGAGCAGGGCATCATCCATCGCGATCTGAAGCCCGCGAACATCAAGGTGCGGCCGGACGGCACGGTGAAGGTGCTCGACTTCGGGCTGGCGAAGGCGCTGGAGCCCGGTCGCATCGGGCCGACTCTCCCAGTCGCCGACGATCACCACGCCGGCGCATGACGCAGGCCGGCATCATTCTCGGTACCACCGCGTACACATGAGTCCCGAGCAAGCGAAGGGGCGGACGGCCGACAAGCGGAGCGATGTCTGGGCGTTCGGCTGCGTGCTTTACGAAATGCTGACTGGGGCGGCCGCGTTTGGACGCGGCGACGACACCGTTTCGAGGTCCTCGCGGCGGTTCTGAAGAGCGAACCTGATTGGAGGCGCGTTGCCCGCGTCGACGCCTGCAGCAGTCGAGACACTGTTACGGCGCTGCCTGACGAAGGATCCTCGCGAGCGCTTGCACGACGCATAGCCGATGCACGTCTCGAGATTCGCGACGTGGGAACGCGTTCCGGCGAAGGTGCTCCAACGAGCGCCCGACGAACCGACTCGCGTGGACGCTTGCTGCCACATTCGGCGTCGTCGCACTCGTCCTCGGATCTCTGCTGGCTCGGTCGGTGGCGCGTCCATCGGTCCCGACCGCTGTTTATCGAAGCCTGATTCTGCCGCCAGTCGGCGACGTGAATGCAGCGGCGTCCGAGTCACGGACCGGCGTGCCGAGGGCGAGACGAGGTCTTGGCTGCTGCCTCTCTCCCGATGGCTCGCATCTGGCGCTCGTCGCGCCGGGGCCCGCTGGCGGTCTCGTCTTGTGGGTTCGTCCCGCTCGACAGTGCGAGCGCGCGCCCGCTCGCCGGCACTGAGCGCGCCAGCAACCCGTTCTGGTCGCGGACGGCCGGCAGATCGCGTTCGTCGCCGAAGGCAAGCTCAAACGCGTCGACGCCTCGGGCGGTCCGGTGTTGACGCTGTCCGACCGGCGCGCGGAATTTTTCAACGGGCACGTGGAGTCGTGACAACGTCATCCTGTTTGTCGCCGCGGACGGATCGATTCTTCGCATGTCGGCAACTGCCGGCGACGCCTCCGCCTCGCCCGCCATCTCGCGCGACGCGAGTAAAGAGGAGCGCGCATACGTCGCCTGTCTTTCTTCCCGACGGCCGGCGATTCCTGTATGCCGTCGGTGCGGAGGACAGAACCAGCGGAGCTGTGTAAATCGGCTCGCTCGATTCGAGCGGCGCGTCAAGCTGATCGACAACGCGTTGCTGCCGGCGTACGCCAGCGGCGCTGTGCTTTCGTGCGAGACGACACGCTGATGGCGCAGCGTTTCGATGCCGGTCGGCTTGCATTGGACGGCGAGCCGGTGGCAGTGGCCGAGCAGCTTCGGGTTGCCGGTGCGCCCGCCACGAGCGGCGTGTATGCCGTCTCGCAAACAGGCGTGCTCGTCTATCAGGAAGGCGTCATCCCGAAATCGGCGCTCGTCTGGCTCGACCGCGGTGGACGGGAGCTCGGCACGCTGAGCGAGCCTCGAGGCTTCAGCTACGTGCAGCTCGCCCGGATCAGCGTCACCTCGCCGTGAGTGTGTACGACGACGCGACGGGACGCCAGGGACGTGTACTGTTCGACACGGCGCGCGGCGGGCGAGACGCTTGACGTCCGAACCGACGGACGATTTCTCGCCCGCCTGGTCGCCACAGCGGCGATCGGCTTGCGTTCGCCGGACGGCGCCAAGGCGATCAAGCCCTCAACCTCTATGCGCAACGAATGTGAGCGGCACGGGTGGCGAAAAGCGTCTCCTGGTTCTGGACGGCGTCGAGATTCCGACGAGCTGGTCGCCCTGACGAACGGTTTCTCTTGTTCCAAACGCCCTCACCAGGCGCCGACATCAAGGTCCTCTCCCCTCGCAGACGGGCAGGTGTCGTCGCTGGTCAGCACGCGATTCACCGAGGGTTCGGCACAGTTCTCTCCGGACGGCCGCTGGGTGGCCTACAGCTCCAACGAAACCGGGCGAACGGAGGTGGCGTGTTGCCGTTTCAAAGGGCGGGCCCGCGCGTGCCGATCTCGACCAACGGCGGCGGGTCGCCGCGATGGCGGCACGACGGCAAGGAACTGTTCTACATCCGCGGCGACAACACCCTGATGGCAGTCGCCGTCAGTCTGAACGCAGCGTCCTTGGACGTCGGGCAGCCAGCCCGCTGTTCCAGACTCGATTTCGTTCGGAGAGAATTTCCCATACGCCGTCACATCGGATGGACGTTTCTGGTCAACCGCTCGGTAGACGACGAGACACCGTCGGGAATCACACGTCGTCGTCAATTGGCCGGCTACGATGCGGAAGGAATGACCTTCAGCCAGGCAAAACCTTCTCTTACGGACGCACCGACCGGTCGAGGAACGCGACCGCATCGTCCCCACCACGTGCATCCCTCTGGCGCCGCCGAAGCAGTGGCGCTGCTCTTCATCGGGACCCGTCGCCGGATAGACCTTCCCGACGTAAGGCTTCTTGCAGGCTTCACGAACTCCGCGCCGAGGACACGGCTCGGCTCGAGGCTGTCGTCTTTCGCCGGCTGCAGCAGCATCACCGAGTGCGGCGATGTTTCGCACGGCGCGCGGCGGGCGATCGCGCAGCATCGGGTTGCCGTCCCAGCTCTGCGCGGCGGGCGAAATCGCGATCGCGGCTGTAAGCGCCGCGCTCGGCGCCGAGGCGGTCTGGATCCCGCCGAACGAGCAGCCGGCGACCGCGACCCGATGCCTTGTCGACGTCGCCAGCTGTACTTCACGTACTCCGAGGCCGGCAAGCTGATCCGTCAAGCTGCTCCGTCTCGTGCGGGCGTGACCGATCGTTTGCGCAGCCTGACCCCGGCCGCGCGGCGTCCCGCTCGTCGAGGATGCTAGCGGCACTTCCGACATCTGATGGCCGCGCCGAATCGGCGCGAGACCACGCATGCCCGTGCGGCACGAAGATGCCCGCGACGGTGTCGAACTGCGGTCCGCCGCCGGGATTCTTCTCGCTGCCGTGGTTCCAGACGATCGCCGGGAACCGGTCACGGGTCCGTCCGGCCTGAACAGAAACCCGGTGAGCGTCAGGCCATGGCTCGTGAACGCGATGCGCTGTTTCGCGGGCGCGGGCGCCTGAGCGGCGGCGGCCGCGACTCCGATTGCGAGCGCCGTGACGGCGCCGGTGAGCAGACGATGCATGGTGTCGGTCAGCCTACTTCGACGCGGCTCGAAAGTCACCGCCGGTCCGGCTGGAACGCCCCGCGGAAGGTCGGAGAGCGAGTTATCCCGCCTATCGCCCCGCTTGTGAACCAGGTGCGATGCCGCCGTTTGGTCCGCTCTACGGCCAGCCGGTGTTCGTCGACGTGACGCTGGCGAGAGGCGGAAACCGTCTTCAACGGCGGCACGCACACGGAGCGATCGCCATGCGCTGGGCGGACTTTGCGGCGAGCGTCAGACCGATTGTCGGCCGCTTCGGCTGAACCACCGCTCGATCAACTGTGAGCGGGAAGCCGCGCAGGGCCACGAGTCGCTCAGGCCGGAATCTTCGCTGAGGACTTCCAGGTCTGACGTCTGCCTTCCGCGGGATTCGGGCGCGGAGTATCGGCGCCGTCAGAGTCCGGGCGTAGGTTCCGTCGGGCTTGACGCACAAGAATCTCGTGTCGACGAGCGTGTCCAGCGCTCGCTGGCAGAGCTGCTCGATCCAGGCCGTACAGCCGCCGCGCCTGAACGCGCGTCAGCCACGCTGAACCTGGCATTTCAGAACTCAGCCTCGAATGCGCGGTTGAGCAGTGCGTCGTGCGGCACGACGTCACGCCGTGCTCGCGAGCGAGGCGCGGTCGCAGTTCCGTCCTGCCTGCAGCCAGTCCGTCCAGCATCGTGGCCGGGTTCGCGGCCACGCGCAAGTGAGATAGAGGTCTACGCGCGACGAGCGATGTCGTGCTCGTTGATGTCCGTTGTGGCATCGATCGCGCGCCTTCGGTGCGCGATCGAGGCCGCGGCGACCGGATCGTCTGTCTTTCGCTGTGCTGATTTCGCCATCACCATTACCTCCTCGGTGAGCGGCTCCTCTTGGCGAGAACGATCGTTTCCGGTGGGGTTGCCGCTGAAGGTGGCGCGTGAACCCGTGACCGAAATCCGCGCGCCTCGCAAACGTAGCGAATCAAGAGCGTTTTGCGCGTGTCGCCGAACACATTTACGACATGTCGGGTCATGGCGTGTTCCAGTTGTCTGTTCGAGTCCTAGAGCGCCTTCCGGAAAGCCGACAGCAATCGCGGGAATGCGGATTGCGAGTGGTCGGCAGCATGCGGCGAATCCGATCGGATTCTCTGCCCAGTGGATCTCTCGGATGTGTCACAGCATGCTGCCGATCATGCGGTGCTGATGGCACGCTGGTACACCGCCGCGAAGATCACCGCGCTGCACGTGTCCAATCCAATCCCAATCGTCCTTCCCGTCGTCTGACTTCTCCGTCGTCGGCTATGGACCTGTCCCCGCGCCGACAGACGAGGAGACCGCAGAGATTCGCAAGAGCGTCGCCGCGTGCACCGGCCGCGACACCGATCGCCGTCGACGTGCTCATCGACAGCGGCCGCCCGGCGAGACCGTATCGTCAGAGCGCTCTGGCCTCACTGCCGGCCGATCTGATCGTCATCGGCTACGCACGGGACGGGCGGCTTTGAACGTCTGGTGCTGGGATCGGTCACGGAAAGGCCTCCGCAAGGCGCCCTGCCGTCCCAGTGATGACGGTGCCACCGCATGCCCAGACGGCGTCGCAGCTGCCGTTCAAACGACTTCTGTGTCCGGTGGACTTTTCCGACTCGTCGCTGGCCGCGCTCGAGTTTGCCTTGTCACTCGCGCAAGAAGGCGATGCGGAGCTGACGATCCTCCATGTCTTCGAGTGGCTTGCCGACGGCGAACCGCTTGACGAATCGCCACTTCGCCGTGCCTGAATACCGCCGGGAGGGTCGAGAACGAGTATGGCGGAAAGTTGCAGGAGCTCGTCCCCGAGTCAGCGCGGACCTGGTGTCGGCCGACGACGCGGATCGCGCACGGGAAGGCGTATCTCGAGGATCCTGGCCGCCGCCACCCCAGGATGGTGCCGATCTGATCGTCATGGGCGCGCACGGAGGGAACGCCCCTCGATGCGATGCTGTTCGGGTCGACGACGAATCAGGTGTGGTCCGTCGGGCGACCTGCCCGGTGCTCACCCTGCGCCGGTGACTGTGCCGAGGAGGTCTTTAAGAGCGAACAACCCATGAGGCGGCATCCGTTGGAGGACTCGGAAGCGCGACTCGAAGAAGCGCCGATT
>ERZ1370068.42-contig-10034_pt1 | contig 48577 bp, 57 predicted proteins | sample MGYA00561227_ERZ1370068 | MGnify/ENA primary metagenome ERZ1370068 (study PRJEB38410, sample SAMEA6850437) | metagenome | study: Metagenomic assessment of the ecological functions of the soil: analysis of the soil microbiota associated with the... | reverse complement strand
GCTTGCTGTATTGCTCGACCGACGAATCCTTCTTCACCGCGATGGCCCCGGTGCTGTCCGCGCGCGTCACCGCCGTGTCGGGCTTGGCGAGCACTACGGCCGCATCGCCGCTTCGCGATCGCCGCGGTCGTGTCGGGTTTGGGGACGGACGTCGAGCACGGCAACCTGGGCGAGTGCGGGGCCGCCGATCGCGCAGGCGAGCAGCGCGCAGAGCAGCGCGAGGGAGAGCTTCATTCCTGCTCCCCGGCGCGCCGCCCACGACCTGCATCGCCTCGCCCACCGCGAACAGGGAGCCGCACAGCAGCACGCGTCCTGTGCCCGCCCGCGCGAGCGCCGCCTCGATCGCCAGCGGCCACGTCCGGCGCGCGCTCGGACTCCCAGCCGGCGCCCGCGGCGAACGACTGCAGCTCATCGGCCGAAAGCGCGCGCTCGTTGCGCGTGCGGGTCACGAACAGCGCGCCGCGGGCGGCGCCAGCGATCGCAGCCGCGGCGAGCATCGCGCGCGCGTCCTTGTCGCGGCCGGCGGCGAACACGATCGCCGCGGGCGGCGGCAGCGCCAGGTCGTCGCGTCCACGCCGCGCACAACCGGCGCATGCCCTCGACGTTGTGCGCACCAGTCCCACCACAGCCGCGGCTCCGCGGGACACGGCTCGAGCCGGCCCGGCCAGCGCGCCGCGCGAAGCCCTCGCGCAGCGCGCGCGAGCGTCGATGCGCCACGACTCTGCCGCGCGAGCCGCGAGAGCACCGCCGAGCGCGCGTGCGCGCGTTCTCGCGCTGGTGGCCGCCGCGCAGCGTCATCTGCAGCTGGAAGCGCCCCACGGCGCGCACTCGACGTCGAGCCGCGTGCCCCACGCGCCCTGCTGGCGGACGCTCACATGCGCCACGTCGCGCGCCTGCGTGCAGCGGCGCGCCCACCTCGGCGCGCGCGCCGCGCGATCACCGAGGCGGCCACGTCGTGCTCCGACGCCCGTGACCGCGGGCACGCCGGGCTTTCAGGATGCCCGCCTTCTCGCCGGCGATCGCGGCGTGCGTGTCGCCCAGCATCTCGGCGTGGTCGAGGCCGATCGAGGTGATGGCGCACACCGCGGGGACGAGCACGTTCGTGGTGTCGAGCCGGCCGCCGAGGCCGACCTCGACGACCGCCCAGTCGCACGCCGTGGCGCGCGAAATGGTCGGAACGCGAGCGCCGGTCGCGACCTCGAAGAACGTGCGTCGCTCAGCACCGCGGCAGCGCCTCGATGACGCTCGAGCCCGGACTCGAGCTCGCGCCTCGTCCGCCCAGCGGCCGTCCACGCGGATGCGCTCGCGGAAGTCCACCAGGTGCGGCGACGTGTAGAGCCCGGTGCGCTGTGCGGCCGGCGCGCAGCACGCGCTCGACCAGCGCGCACACGCTGACCCTTGCCGTTCGTGCCGGCCACGTGCACCGACGCGGAACGCGCGTCTCGGGGTTCGCCGAGCGCGGCGAGCAGCGCGCGCGTGCCGTCGAGGCCCGAGCTTGTCGCGGCGGCGCTCGAGCCCCCAGCAGCGCTCTCGAGGCGTCGCTGGAGTGTCCGTGCGTCACGGACAGGGCCTCGGGACGTGCCGCTCAGCGCCGAACGGGGAGCGTTCGGATCGTACCGATGAGGCGACTTCCGCCCTCGGGAGCGAAGCCGCGCGGTGGAGTGCCAGAAGAACTGCGAGCAGCTGCCCGACCTCCTCGCGCATCTGCTTGCGATGGATGATGCGGTCGATGAAGCCCTTCTCCGAGCACGAACTCGGCGCGCTGGAAGCCCGGCGGGCAGGTCCTCGCCGATCGTCTGGCGGATGACGCGCGCGCCGGCGAAGCCCACGAGCGCCTTCGGCTCGGCCACGATCACGTCGCCGAGCGAGGCGTACGAGGCGAGCACGCCCGCCGTGCTGAGGGATCGGTCAGCACCGAGACGAACGGCAGCCGCGCTTCGCGCAGCTGGGCCAGCAGCACGCGTGGTCTTGGCCATCTGCATGAGCGAGAGGATGCCCTCCTGCATGCGCGCGCCGCCCGTGGCCGAGACCACGACGCAGGCGCGGCGCTCGTCGCATCGCCGTCTCGATCGTGCGCGCCACCTTCTCGCCCACCACCGAGCCCATGCTGCCGCCCATGAAGAAGAAGTTCATGAGCGCCACGCTCACCGGCACGCCGCCGATGGTGGCGATGCCGCAGATGGCCGCGTCGACTTCTGCCGGTCTCCTTCTGGGCCGCGGCCAGCCGGTCGGGGTAGCGGCATCTTGCGCGTCGCGGAACTCGAGCGGGTCGCCGGCCACGAGGTTCGCGTGGCGCTCGTCGAACGAGCTCGTCGTCGGCGAGATACGCCCAGGTACGTGCGCGCCGGCGACGCGGAAGTGGTGGCCGCAGTTGCGGGCACGTCCAGAGGTTCTCCTCGAGCACCGTCTGGAACAGCGCCTCGCCGCAGCCGTCGCACTTGGTCCACAGCCCCTCGGGCACTCCGGCGCGCTCGGGCTTCGTCGCCTGCTTGATGCCGGTGCGTTCGCGCTTGAGCCAGGACATGGGGCTCGTGTGTCCTCCGGGTGCGCTGTGCCCGGCGGCGGCATCGTGGCCCGCCGCAGGGAGTTGCCAGCTCCGCCGGCTGGAGCGGCCGGGCGAGGTCCAATGCTCTGCCCAATCCAATACCCGACGAACGCCGTCGCCACCCGCGCCCGGTGTGACGTCATGCGGTTGTGGCCAGGCGGGTCACGCGTGCGAGCCGGCCGCGTAGGCTGTGGCGACATGGGAGAGCCGACTGATGCCAGAGTCCGGGGACCGAAGAGCGCGATCCGTCCAGGCCGCCCAAGCGGCCTGGCCGCGCGTGCGCGCCGGCAGGCGGAGCGGGCCGCACGCGCCGCACGCGCGGCCGAGCGCGTCCGCGTGGCCGGCAAGCACGACGGGCTCGTGCGCCTGTCGCACTGGGCGCACGTGCCGCTGCTGTTCGGCCTGATCGTGACCGGGCTCGCCATCTACTGGGCGGCGCCGGTGTTCCACCATGCGCCGACGCCCGGGAATCCGCGACGGCGACTCACCTCGTGGACCTCGGCTGGCGCTCGCGGCTCGTGTGTTCGGCGGCGGAGGGACCCGCTCACTGGCTCTACGAACGCGTGAGCCTCGGGCCCGGGCAGCTGGCGAGTGCGCTGCGGCTGCACTGGCTGTTGGCCTACCTCTACATGGCGTGCGGCGCGCTCTACGTCGTGGGCCTGGTCGCGCGGCGGCGGCTGGCGCGCGCCGTTGCCGCGCCGGTCGGACCCGGCCGAGGCGCTGGCCATGATCCGCTTCTACCTCGGCGTGATCCCGCATGCGTCTGGCGCGCGGCCGTGGCCGCATCCGCCGGTCGCCGGCAAGTACAACGCGCTCCAGCGCGCGGCGCCTACTTCACGATGCCGCTGGTCGGGCTGCTCGTCGTGCTCTCGGGCTGGGCGATGCACCAGCCCGGCCACGCTCGGCTGGCTCGAGAGGCTGTTCGTGAACCTACGACGGCGCGCGCATCGTCCACTTCGCGTGCATGGTCATCCTCGGCGGCTTCATCGCTGCCCGCACGTCCTGTTGGTTGTAGCAGACGGCTGGGACACGTTCCGCGCGCATGGTGACGCGGCTGGAGCCTGCGTGCTGAAGGGCGCGCCGCATGCCTGAGCGAAAGCAGCCAGAAGGGTCCCATCGCTCGCCGGCGCGGCTCGCCGCGCTCGCTCCGAGCGCACGGAAGAGCGCGATCGCGGAGCGCCCGGAGCCGCGCGGAGGAGACGCGCGGCGCGCTGCGGCGCCCGTTCTCGCGCGCGACTTCCTGCTGTTCGGCGCGGGCCTCGTGGCCAGCGCCGCCGCGGGCTGGTGGCTGCTGCCCGAGCGCGCAGAAGCGCACGTGGCTCCCGGCAGCGGCCGACGACCGGCTCGACACGCTGGCCGCGCGCGTCGGGCTCACGCGCATGCAGCGCGAAGCGCAGTTGAACCGCGCGCTCACGTTCGACGACGACGTCGCCGAGGCGCTCTACTCGAAAGACCGCCGCGTGCGCACGTACGAGCGGCTCGATCAGCGACGCCGCTGCGCAACAACTATCACGGGCGCACGCCCGGGCCGGAGTATCCTCGCCGGCTGGACGCTGAACGCTGTCGGGCCTCGCCTCGGGCCGTGCGAGCGCCTCGCGCTCGACGAGCTTCTCGCGCGCTTCCGCGCGTCACGAGCAATGATCACGCGGCTCGTCTGCGTCGAGGGCTGGAGCGCGACGTGGCGGGGTGGGCGGTTGCGCTTCGCCGACCTGCTCGACGCGTATCCGCCCGCGCCCGGGCGCGCTGGGCCGCGCTGCGCTCGATGGTGAGCCTCGACGGCGCGCGGGCGGCCCGAGCCCTACTACGTCTCGCATCGATCTCGAGACCGCGCGCCACCCGCAGACGCTGCTCGCCACGCACCACGGCTGGCGCGCCGCTCACGCTCGCGCACGGCGCGCCGCTGCGGCTCGCTGGCGCCGATGAAGCTGGGGCTCAAGAACATCAAGGCGATCACCGACATCGCCTACACGCGCCGACGAGCCGCGCCGACTACTGGAACGAGCGCGGCTACTCGAAGTACGACGGGCTGTGAAGCCGGTCCGGAAGACACGGCGCGCACCGCGTGGCCGCACCCGTCCCGCTCGCGCACCCGGCGGCGTGGCTGGTGCTCGCGGTGTTCGCGGGGGCGTTGGCACTGCTGGTCACGCACCGGCTCGCCGATCCCGACCTGTGGCAGCACCTGCGCGTGGGCCGCACGATCTGGGAGCGCCACGCCGTGCCGATGACGCACGAGTGGACTGGCCGCGTTTCGGCGAGCGCGAGGTCCTGCCGAGCTGGCTGTTCCGTGCGCTCGTGTGGCCCTTCTATGCCGCGGCCGGGGCGTGGGGCTTCAATGGCGCTGGCTCACCACGCTCGGCGCGTTCGCGATGTTGGCGCTCACCGCGCGCCGGCTCGAGCGCGGGGCCTGGCGCCCTGGCTCGCACTCCTCTTGTGCGCGGTCGTCTACCGCCAGCGCTCGCAGGTGCGGCCTGAGACGCTGGTCGCGGTGCTCATGAGCGTGCAGCTCCTGCTGCTCGAGCGCTGGCGCTCCGGCGACCGGCGCTGGCTGTGGGCGCTGCCCGCGCTGGCGCTGGTGTGGGCGAACGCGCACGTCTCGTACTGGATCGGCTTCGCGATGACGCTGCTGTTCGCGCTCGACCATGGCTGGCGCGAGCGGAGCGCTGCCGCGGGACTTGTTGCTGGTGATGTTCGTCTCCGCCGCCGCGTCGCTCTTGAATCCGTTCGGCTGGGCCGCGCTGTGGCAGCCGTTCGACTACCAGTTGCGCCTGAGCCACGACCCGCTGTTTCGCACGATCGCCGAGCTGCAGCCGGTGGACTGGTCGCAGAACGTGTGGAACGGACTTCCCATCCTGGTCGCCGGCTGGCCATTGCTCGCTGCTCTCCGCGCCCGCCGCCTGGGGCCGGACGCCGGTGGAATGGGGGCTGCTGCTGTTCGGCGCTGGGACTTGGGACGCAGCGTTTTCTCGGCTTTCTTCGCGCTGGTCGCCGCGCCGTACGTCACGCGCGACCTGTCGCTGCTGTGCGCGGGGACGCGGGCGCTCGCGCCCGTGGCCGCGGGCGGCCGCCGTGTCGGCGGCGGCGCTAGCGATGGTGGCGCTGGAGCTGTCGCACACCACGTTGGCGCTCGGGCCCGGCATCGACACGCGCTTCCTGCCCGTGGCCGCGTGCGACTACATGGAGAGGGCCGGCGTGCGCGGACGCGGCTTGACCGAGTTCTGGCAGGGCGGCTACCTGCTGTGGCGCTTCTGACGCAGCGCGACCGGCTGCCCTTCATCGACATCCACCAGAGCGCGAGCCCGCTGATCGCGCGCTCGTGGCACGGCTCGGCCGCGATCCGCTCGCGTTCGGGGCGCTCTGACCGCGAGCGGCACTTCGAGTGGGCGCTGACCACGGCGGACACGCGGCTCTCGGGCGGGCTCGCCGACGAGCTGGACGCGGACTCGACGTGGCGGCTCGTGTTCAGCGACGACGCCGCGGTGCTCTACGCGCGCCGCGCGGGCCCGCTGGCCGCGCTGCGTATCACGACGGCTACCGCTGGCTGTGCAGCAGCGCGGCGCTGGAACGGCTCGGCGCGCGGTGCAGGCCGATTCGCTGGCGCGCGCGGCGCTGCGCGCCGAGCTCATGCGAGCGGTCGCGGCGAGCCCGGCGCGGTCGGGGGTCTCCCACCGGCTGCTCGCGAACCTGGACATCCTCGAGCAGCGCTGGCCCGACGCGCTCGCCGAGATGGACGCGGCGCTCGCGAGCGGCGCGAACCCGCCCGGCCTGCGCGAGCGCCGCGCGCGAGGTCGCGGCGATGATGGGTACTCGCTAGTTACTGGTACTGGCCGCTTGAGCGCGCCCCAGCTCGAGCTGGCGGTCGCGGTCGGCTGGCCGAAGCCGACCAGCTGGAACAGGTCGCTGGTCCTGTACTGCACGTCGCCCACGCCCTCGGAGTACCAGTCCGATGTTTCGATGAGGTAGATCGATGGATCGCCAACGGGCAGCCTGCGGACGTCGAGGGAGAGCGCGCCGCCCCTGCCGAGGCTTGTGATCGGCAGCGGGATCGCCCGGCCCACACCGAACGAATGGAACGAGCCGGCGGGCAGCGACAGCGTGACTCTCCGTGACGTCGAACCGAAAATCGTTGGTGAACACGACCGCGTCGGTGAACAGGTCATGCACCACGACGTGCTGGAACGGACCGGCGCTCACGACGGGCGGCACGGGCAGGTACCGGATCGGCGTCGTATGCCCACGCCAGCGCCGCCGACGGGTTCGAGAAGCCCGCGAGCATCACGCTGCCGTCCGGCGCGAGCAGCCAGTAGTTCTGGAGCCCCGCATCCGGCCCATCGGTGTACGACTTCACGGCCACGACGCGGCCGCGGACGAGGGTCTGGCCGGTGATGGTCTCCACCGGTGCGAGCCACCCGTGCCGCGGTATTCCCAGCGGTTCCCGATGGTGAGCGGCAGGAAGTCCCCGCGTGCACGGGAGCGGCGCGAGCACGAGGCTCGCGAATGCCAGATGCACGAGCGATGCGGTTCTCGACATGGGAGGCGCCTCCGGTGGGATTCACAACCGGTGCCCGTTCGACGAGGCAAGGCTACTCCCCGGCCCGCGGCCATGGAACGGGTTCTTTGGGGGTCTGCCCGGCGCGAACCTTACCGGTAGAGCCGCTTGAGCGAGCTTCAGGTCGAGGCGGCTACCGGCGTGGCCAGGCCGTAGCCCACCAGCTGGTACAGGTCCGCCGTGTCGTACTGCCGACGACGCCGACGCCCTCGGTGTACCAGTCGGTCGTGCGTCTCGTAGATCCGCTCGCCGCCCGTGGACAGCTTCCGTCCGTCGAGCGCCCGGGCCACGCCTTTGCCGAACGCCGGGCCCGGCAGCGGACCAGCTGGCCGACGCCGTACGCGTGGAACGTGCCGGCCGGTTGCGCCAGCGTCACCCTCGGTGACGTCGAACTCGAGGCGGGCTGGAGAACAGCACGTCGTCGGTGAAGATGTCGTGCCCTGGATCATCTGGCTCGGTTTGCGCCCGACCACAGGCGGCGCCGAGAGGTAGCGGATCGGGGGCTCGTACACCACACCGAACTCGCTCGCGGTGTCGGAGGAACCCGGCCAGCAGGACGCTGCCATCCGCAGCGAGCAGCCAATAGTTCTGGAGCCCCGCGTCGGCGCCTCGGCGAAACTCTTTGACCGCCACCACGCGGCCGTGCAGGACGGTCGTTCCCGGTGATCGACACCACCGGGTGGAGCCCGCCGACACCGCGGTACTCCCAGCGGCTTCCGACCCCGAGCGGCTCCCAGTCGGCGGCTCCCGGCCACGGCGGGCAGCAGGGCGAGCCTGAGCAGCGCGCACGCCAGTCGTGCCAATGCGGGAAGTCGTGCCAAGGAGAGTCTCGATCCGGTCGGGTGGGGGCGACGCGGGCGGGGGAGAGTGGGCCTACAAGTCTACGTGGCCGGCTTTGCCCCGAGAAGGCTTTTCTAGCGGCCGGCGCCGATCCGGAGCGCCATCAGCAGCGCGTCCTCCAGCGGTCGCTTGTAGTAGCCGCGCCGCAGTCCCACCGAGCCGGAACCCGTGCGTGCGGTAGAGCGCCTGCGCGGCGGCATTGGAGACGCGCACCTCGAGGCCCAGCTCGCGGACGCCACGCGCGCGGCAGGTGGCGATCAGCTCGTCGAGCAGCGCACGCGCCACGCCGGCGCGCTGCTGCTCGGGCGCGGTCGCCAGGTTCTGGAGTTCCGCGGTCGGCGTCAGCACCGTGGCCACGAGGTAACCCGCGACGCTCGCGCCGCCGCTCGGCCACGCAGGCACACGGTCTGTGGGTCGGCCAGCGCATCCAGGAACGAGCTCTGCGGCCACGGGTCGGCGAACAACTGGTGCTCCAGCTCGTCCACGCGCGGCAGGTCGGGAATCGCGAGCGAGCGCACGGTGGCTGGCGTGAGGCCCGAGCACCTGATGTCGCACGCGCTCCTCGGCCTGCGCCGGCCGCACGTACGCGGGCTCGGTCTCGCGCCCCGGCTCGGGCAGCCCCGCCCCCGGGCCGTCCGGCAGCAGCGCCGCGACGGCCAGGTCGCGAGCGGACAGCCCCTCGTGCCGGAATGCCCGCTCAACGCTGCCCGGGAACGCGTCCGCGAGCCGCGCGCGCGCGCGGCCGCGCGCCGGGGCCCACGAACCGCACGTCGTGATCGGGGATCAGCGCGTGCACCTCGGCGACCGCGGCGAGCAACTCCTCCGGTGCGCCCACGCGCGGCGCGGCGCAGCAGGCGCACGCGCCCGCGCCGAGGTGATGCGAAAGAAGCCCGCGTACAGATCGCGCCGGCCTGCGCCCACCAGGGCACGACCAGCGACTTGGGGCTGGACCCTGCATGCGCGAGCGCCGCGAGGCTCGACGCGCCCAGCAGCCGGGCGCCCGAGACCAGCGCCAGCGCGCGCGCCGTCGCGAGCCCGACGCGCACGCCCGTGAACGAGCCGGGCCCGAGGTCGGTGGCCGAGCCACTTCAAGGTCGCGCGGGCTGGACACCGGCCTCGCCGAGCGCCATGGCGACGATCGACGACAGCCGCCGCGTGTGGCCGTGGCCGACGTCCTCCTTCCTCGAGCGCCAGCACCGCGCCCGAACCGTCCACCACCGCAACGCTCACGTGCTCGGTGGCGGTCTCGAGCGCGAGCCCAGGCGCGCGCGCCGTTCGGGGTACCCGCGCCAGCGGGTCCACCCTCGCTCACCACGCCTCCGGCAGCGCGCACCAGGCTTCGAACAGCTGCGCGCCCGCGCTCGCCGTGCGCCAGCGGCCGAGAACTGCGCGCGTCGCCCTCGCCGGCGCTCGAGCGTCGAGAACCAGCGCAGTCGGCGAGCCAGGCGTGCGGCAGCCGCTCGCCCCACTCCACCACGAGCACGCCCTGCTCGGCGTATTCCTCGAGCCCCAGGCTCTCGACGTCGCGCGTGGCGTCCAGCCGGTAGAGATCGATGTGGAAGACGGGCGGCGCTGCCCGGCGATCTCGTTCACGAGCGTGAACGATGGGCTGCGCACGCGCGCGCCGGGCGCACAGCGAGTGCACGAGGCCCGGCGACGAAGCGCGTCTTGCCCGCGCCGAGCGGTCCCGACAGCGCAAGCACGTCGCCGACCCGCAGCGACGGCGCGAACGCCGCGCCCGAGCCGCTCCGTGCCCTCCACCGACGCCGATCGCTTTCGGCAGCCGCCAAGCTCACGCGCGAGGAGCCTTGGGCCGCAGCGTCACGATGCGGCAGCACCATCTCCTCGAGCGAGACGCCGCCGTGCTGGAACGAGCCCCGGAACTGGCGCTCGAACTCGTGGAAGCGCGTCGGGTAGACGAAGTAGTAGTCCTCGCGCGCCAGCACGTAGTTCTTGTTCACGCCGTCGTCCGGGAAGCAGGTAGTCCATCGGCTTGCGCACGATGATCGCCTGCTTGGGATCGGTGTTGAGGTTGACGCCGTACTTGTAGCGCAGGTTGCTGGACGTGTCGCGGTTGCCGTGCACCAGCGCCGAGCGCCGTCCGAGCACCGCGCCGTGGTCGGTGGTGATCACGGTCGACGCAGTCCTGGCTCGAGAGCGCCTGTAGGATCTCGTAGAGCGGCGATGTGCGTGAACCATGCCTTCATCACCGAGCGGAACGCCGCCTCGTCGGGCGCCAGCTCTTGCAGGATCTCGCTCTCGCTGCGGCCGTGCGCCAGGATGTCGATGAAGTTGAACACCATCGCCACCAGCGACAGGCCCGAGAACGAGTTGATCTGCCGGCGCGTGGCGTGCGCCTCGTCCACGTCGTAGATCTTGAGGTACTTGAGCCCCTTGGCCGGCGTCGCGCTTGAGCCGCGCGAGCTGGAGCTCCAGGAACTGGCGCTCGAACCGGTTGCGTGGTGCGCTCGTCGTTGCGTGGTCTCCTGCCACAGGTCCGGGTGCTTCTTCCACATCTGCGCCGGCAGCAGCCTCGAGAAGATGGCGTTGCGCGAGTAGCGGCGTCGCGGTGGGCAGGATCGAGCAGTAGTACTCGCGCTGGATGTCGAACCAGTCCTCGAGCAGCGGCTCGAGCGTGAACCACTGGTCGAGCCGCATGCAGTCGATGACGATGAACACGACGCGCTGGCCCGGCCTTGAGGTGCGGCACCACGGCGTGGCGCGACGACGTCGGTCGACAGCAGCGGCCGGTTCGCGTCTGCCCGCGCGCCGCCTGCACCCAGCGCGGGTAGTGCTCCTCGATGAAGCGTCCGAGAAGTCGGTGTTCAGGCTCTTGCGGAAGTCGCCGTGCGCCTGCTGCAGGCCCGCTTCCGCGCGCGCCGTCCAGCGCCCACGTCCCAGCGCGCCACGTCCACGGCCAGCTCGGTCCAGCCTCGCCAGTCGAGGCGGCGCAGGTCGAGCGTCTGCCAGCTGCTGCATCTCGCCCACGTAGTCGCGCGCGCGCTGCGAGTCCTGGAGCTTCTGCGCGTCGAACACGCGCTTGCAGGCCAGGAACACCTGCGACGGGTTCACGGGCTTGATCAGGTAGTCGGTGATGCGCTTGCCGATCGCCTCTTCCATGAGCGTCTCTTCCTCGCTCTTGGTGATGAGGATCACCGGCAGGCTCACGTCCTTCTGCTTGAGCGCGTCGAGCGTCTCGAGCCGCCCATGCCCGGCATCATCTCGTCGATCAGCAGCGACGTCGTAGCGCTCGCGCTCGAGCGCCGCCAGCGCGTCGCTCGCCGCTGGGCACCGGCGTGACGACGTAGCCCTTCTGCTCGAGGAACCGGATGTGCGGCCGGAGCAGGTCGATCTCGTCATCGGCCCACAGGATGCGACGGGTGGATTCGTTGGCCATGGTGTCCGGAGGGTGGCGGGGTACCCGCGCGGGGGCACCCGTGCGGAGCACGGGTCCGGTCCGGCGGCACGCGGGAGTCGCAGGATTCGCACCGCATGGTAGCCCCCGGCGGGCACCCATGAGAAACGTGGCTCGGCGGCGCGAATGCTGGGTCGGCCGCGCGCGGGGTGCGACGAGAATGTAAGGCTCCGGTGCAGGTGCGACGCGCCACCATGGAGCGCGCGCAGGGGCACACCGGAACCTATTCGTGGACGTGGACCGAACCGCGTTGACGATGCTGCCGCAGCCACCTAGCCTCGGCGACTCTCATCCTTACACGCACTCCTGACGCGAGGTTCCAGCCATGCTGCGGTTCTCGCTTCGCCGGTTCCCCGTGATGCTCCTGTCCGCTGTCTCCACCCTCGTCGTCGTCGCCCTGGCCGTGCTCGGCGCGGCGCCCGGCAAAGTCACGACTACGGCCGCGCTGCCCGCCGACGTCATGGCCGCGGGCAAGGCCATCGCGCCGGCCCGGCTCGAGGGGCACGTCCGCGTACTCGCCGACGACAAGCTGGAAGGCCGTGGCACGGGCACGCGCGGCTACGACATGGCGGCCGCAGTACGTGGCCGAGCAGATGCAGGCGATCGGCCTCGAGCCCGGCGGCAAGGGGGCTACCTCCAGCCCGTGCCGTTCGTGCGCGGGGACTTGAAGTCCAGCGCGTGCTCGTTCGCGCTGGTCAAATCCGGCGAGACCGTGCCGCTCGCGGTGGGCAGCGACGTCATCCTGTCGCCGGATTACCTGCGCACCAAGTGGACCACCGAAGCGCCGCTCGTGTTCGCGCGGCTACGGCGTGTCCGCTCCCGAACTGGACTACGACGACTTCGCCGGTCTCGATGTGCGCGGCAAGGTGCTGGTGACGTTCCGCGGCGCACCGCCGCGAGTTCCCGAACGACCAGCGCGCGTACTACTCGAACGGCATCGTGAAGGACCAGATCGCGGCCGCGCGCGGCGCCATCGGAATCCTCCAGATCCAGAAGCCCGACGACGAGGCGCGCGCGCCGTGGGAGCGCAACATGCGCCAGTCGCAGCTGCCGGGGTTCCGCTGGCTGGACGCGGGCGGCGCGCCGGCGAACGTGCAGGCCTCGATCGAGCTGGCGGCCTCGTTGTCGCCCAAGAGCGAGCCGCGTGTGTTCGAGGGCTCGCCCAAGACGTACGAGCAGGCCGTGGCGGACGCCGAGTCGAGCCGGGTGCAGAGTGTTCCGCTCGCGTGGTCGGTGAAGGCGGTGCGCGTGACCGATCATGCGAACACGAGCAGCCCGAACGTGGTCGGCATCCTGCGCGGCTCGGATCCGAAGCTGCGCCACGCGAGTGCATCGTGGTCTCGGCGCACCTGGACCACCTGGGCATCAGCGAGCCAGTGCAGGGCGACTCGATCAACAACGGCGCCTACGACAACGCATCGGGCACCGCGATGATGCTGGAGGTGGCGCGCGCGTTCGCCTCGCTCAAGGTGAAGCCGAAGCGCTCGATGGTGTTCCTGAACGTGACCGGCGAGGAGAAGGGCCTGCAGGGCTCGGACTACTTCGCGCCGCAACGACGCCGCCCGACAGCCTCGACGTGATGGGCGACGTGAACCTCGACATGGTGCTGATGCTGCGCCCGCTCACGCAAGGTGATCCCCATCGGCGGCGAGCACACGTCGCTCGGACCGCTGGTCGAGCGCGCGGCGAAGCTCGCCGGCATGGAGACCGGGCCCGACCCTCTGCCGGCCGAGGTGGTGTTCGTGCGCAGCGACCAGTTCTCGTTCATCAAGCAGGGCGTGCCGGCGATCTTCCCGGTCTCGGGCAACGACGGATCCGCCGAGGGCTCGAACGAGGTCGCCCGCTGGCGGGTCGAGCACTACCACTCGCCGAGCGACGACATGAACCAGCCGTTCGACTGGCCGAGCGGGGCGAAGTTCACGTCGATGGCGTTCTGGACCGCGTGGATGGCGGCCGACGCGCCGCAGGCGCCGCGCTGGAACCCGGGCGACTTCTTCGGCGGCCGGTTCGGCGCCAGGCCCTGAACCCTGCGCGGCCGACCGGCGCGGCTAACCCGGCGCCGGCCGCCCGCGTAGGGAGCAGGGTCAGCCGGAATCCCCCAAGCCATAAGGAGCTCCCCGTGCGTCATCGCCTTCCTCGCGAGTCTCGGCCTCACCCTGCTCGCGGGCGCCGCCTCGCGCCGCGCCGCGCTTCTGGGACCAGGCCTGGGACGTCTCGGCGCCAGCCCGACGTCCACGTCATCACCGACGACGCGCACGTGCGCGATCCACCCCGGGCCCGGCCGGCAAGGTGAAGATCCACGTCGAGTTCGAGCTCAAGCACTGGGGCGTGGTCATGGGCGGCACCGAGCCGTCCGTGGTGTTCGAGCACCAGGGCGACCAGGATCTGGTCAAGGTGCACGATCCGAGGACGATCGGCGTCATCGGCGGCATCGACGAGCGCTTCGTGGTGGACGTCACCGTGCCGAGCCCGGTGCAGCTGTCGGTGCGCACCGGCGACGGCGCCACCGACTGCGAGCCGATCTCGGGCAAGCTCACGTTCGAGAGCGGTGACGGCCCGATCCGCGCCCACGGGTTGAAGGGCGAGATCGACGTGATCTCGGGCGATGGCCGCGTGACGCTCGACGACATCGACGGCGACCTGGCGCGCGCACGCGCGACGGCCACCTGAGCGCCGCGGGGCGGTTCGACGCGCTCGACCTCGGCGCCGGGGACGGCCGCGTGGACGCGACTCGTCCAAGCCTGGCTCGCAGCCGGTCTCGTCCTGGAACGTGGAGACCGGTGACGGCGCGGTGAGCCTGAAGATCCCGCACAACCTGAACACGCTGCTCGACGCGCGCACGCGCGACGGTCACATCAACGTGCAGCTCCCGATCACGGTGCAAGGCCGGCTCCAGAACCACGAGCTGATCGGCGAACTCAACAACGGCGGCCCGACGCTCGCATCCGCACGCACCGGCGACGGATCGATCACTGGCGCTGAGCGACTAGCGGCGGCAACACCCGCCCTGGTACACGAACTCGCCGGGCCGGCGCTGCCGGCCTGCGCTCCATCCGTCGGGAACGGATCACCATCGACGTGCCCTCGCCGGGCGACGAGCGGCGGATGCCGATGCGCCCGGCGTGGTACTCCTCGACGACGCGGCGGGCGAGGGCCAGCCCAGCCCCAGCCGCGGCGCTTCGTGCTGTAGCCGGGCTCGAACGCGCGCGACTGCTCCTCGCGGGTCATGCCGCGGCCGTTGTCGCTCACCGAGATGACCGACCTCCTCGGTGTCCGCCCGGCGGTCCACCGCTCACCTCGATCACGTCCCTGCGGCTTGTCGAGCGCGGTGAGCGCGTTGCTGAGCAGGTTCTCGAGCACCCACTCGAGCAGCTCGCGGTTCAGGTTGATCGGCGGCACCTCCTCGTAGCGCTCGCGCACCTCGACCGCGCCCACGGACTGCGGCGCGCGCCGGCGCACGTACTGCCACCGCCTCGCGCACCACCGGCACCACGTCCTGCAGCACGAGCTGCGGCGCCGAGCCGATGTGGCTGAAGCGCTGCGCGACCTTGTTGAGCCGGTCGATGTCGCCCTCCATGTCCACCAGCGTCTCGGCGAGCTCGGCGCGCCCGATCGTCACCTGGTCGCCGCCGGCGCCGGCTTCGGCATGCGCGCAGCAGCTCGACCCAGCCCATCAGGCTCGACAGCGGCGTGCCGAGCTGGTGCGCGGTCTCCTTCGCCATGCCCACCCAGATCACGCGCTTCTCGGCCGCGCGGATGCCGGCGAGGCCCGAGAGCCCGAGCAGCAGCAGCAGACCCGTGCCGGCGACCGCGACGAGCGGCATCCAGCGCAGCTGCTCGAGCACGGGCGGATTGCCGTAGTGCAGGTGTCCCATCACGGGAGCGTCCGGCGACTGGCGCAGCGGGATCGGCGCGTGGACGCGATCCAGCGCCTTGCACTGTCGCCTTCACGCGCTCGACGCGCGCCAGGATCGCCTGGCGAGATGGTCAGACCCGCAGCGCGAGGCTGTCGAGCGAGCCCGGCGGCACGTCTTCGCGTGTTCACCGAGATGTGGCTCCAGGCGCGCGGCGTGCCGGTCGTGTCGGTGATGATGATCGGGAAGCTCGATGCCCTGTGCCAGCTGGCCGAGCACGCTCTGGACTGAGGGTTCGTCGTGGACGGCAGCGTGCGCCTGCGCGGCGACCTGGGCCAGCAGCTGCGAGCGTGCTCGGACACTTCCCGCGATGAGCTTGTTCACGGCGGATTGCGTGAACAGGAACACCGCCACGACGAGCACGCTGCCGCCGGTGAACAGCGCCGTCTTGAGCAGCGTGCTTGCCCGGCGGCCGTGGCGCTGCTGATGGGACGGACCATGCGGGCTTCCTCTCGCCGCATCCTGCGGCAGCGCGCCGTCAGGCGCCGGGAGCCTCAGCACCTCGAGGCCGCCGAGATACGGCCGCAGCGCCTCGGCAGCACGACGGAGCCGTCCGCCTGCTGGTGGTTCTCGAGCAGCGTCGCGAACGTGCGCGGCAGCGCCACGCCCGAGGCGTTGAGCGTGTGCGGGTGCTCCGACCTTCGCGCCGGCCTCGCGCCGGAACCGCATGCCCATGCGGCGCGCCTGGAAGTCCTCGAAGTTCGAGCACGAGCGAGCACTCGAGCCAGGCCTGCGGTGCCCGGCGACCACACCTCGAAGTCGTAGCACTTGGCGGCGGCGAAGCTCATGTCGCCGCTGCACAGCAGCACCACGCGATACGGCAGCTCGAGCGCCTCGAAGATGTCGCTGACGTCGCGCGCCAGCTTCTCGTGCTCGTCGTAGCTCGTCTCGGGCGGCACGATCTTCACCAGCTCCACCTTGTCGAACTGGTGCACGCGCACCATGCCGCGCGTGTCGCGTGCCGCAGCGCCCGCCTCGCGCCGGTACGAGGCGCAGTAGGCGGTCAGGTACCGCGGCAGCATGCCGGGCTCGAGGATCTCGTCGCGGTAGATGTTCGTGACCGGCACCTCGGCGGTGGGGTTGAGGAACAGGTCGTCCTCACCGATCGTGGTACATGTCGCCTTCGAGCTTCGGCAGCTGGCCGGTGCCGAACAGCGCGGCGCGGCGGACGACGTGCGGCGGCGACACCTCGGTGTAGCCGTGGTGCGCGACGTGGAAGTCGAGCATGAAGCTGATGAGCGCGCGCTCGAGCCGGGCGCCGCGGCCGGTGAACAGCAGGAAGCCCGAGCCCGAGATCTTCGCCGCGCGCTCGAAGTCGAGCAGCCCGAGGCTCGTCGCCAGGTCCCAGTGCGCCTTGGGCTCGAAGTCGAACTTGCGCAGCTCGCCCCACGTGCGCACGACCTGGTTCTGCGTCGGCGTCCGAGCCCGGGCGGCACCGACGGATGCGGCAGGTTCGGGATCCACGCCGCGAGCGTTCGTCGATCTCCTCCTCGAGCTGGTCGCAGCTCGGCGTCCAGCTGCTTCACGCGGTCGCCCAGCTCGCGCATCGCGGCGATGCGGACGCCGACGCGCTCGCCGCCCGTCTTCTTGAGCTGCGCGATGTCCTCGCTCGCCGCGTTGCGGCGTGGCCTTGAGCTGCTCGGTCTCGTGCAGCAGCGCGAGCCGGCGCTCCTCGATCTGGTAGAAGCGCGCGAGGTCCACGCTCCACGCCCTTGAGGGCGACGCCGGCCTCGACCTTGTCGCGGTGCTGGCGGAGGAACTTGAGGTCGTGCATGGGATTCAGGGCCCTGGGTCACGTGTCGGCGCGGCGACGATGCCGCGGGAGTGAACGCGAATCGGACCAGCCGTGCAAGCGCACGCGCCGCTACGGGTGCGTCGTCCGTTGGTAGCGCACCTCGTGCGGCATGGCGTCGTGATCGATCTCGCCGCGCGATAGCTCGCGCGAGCGTGCGTACGCCACGCGGGCCTCGTCGTCGCGGCCCAGCTTCGCGAGCGACATGCCGAGACCGTAGAAGGCCGCCGGGTCCTCGGGGTTCACGACCGCGGCCGCGGCGTAGCGCTTGGCGGCCGCGGTGAAGTCCCCGTTCCGGAACGCGGCGTTCCCCGAGTCGACGAACGCCTGGGCACGCAGCTTCGAGGATTCGACGGCAGTCTGCGCCGCCGTTCTCGGATTGCCGCAGCTCGCCACGGCCAGCGTGCCCAGCACCAGCGCCAGCGCGACGCCGGCGCGCGCGTTCACGGCTTCCCCACCCGCGGCCGAACTGCGTCGGCATACGCCCGCGTCGCCGCGGCGGGCGAATCCGCGCTCACGCTCAGGTCGCGGATGCGGCCGTCCTTCAGCGAGTAGATCCAGCCGTGAACGGTCACCTCCTGGCCGCGCACCAGGCGTCGCGCAGCACGGTGGTCTGCGTCACGTGCAGCGCCTGCTCGATCACGTTCAGCTCGCACAGCCGGTCCCAGCGCGCCTCGCCCTCGGGCAGCGCGGCCAGCGCCTCGGCGTGCGCGTCGCGCACGTCTTCCACATGGCGCAGCCAGTTGTCCACGAGTCCAAGCCGCTGGCTCTCGAGCGCCGCCTTCACGCCGCCGCAGCCGTAGTGGCCGCACACGATGACGTGGCGCACGCCCAGCACGTCCACGGCGTACTGGATCGACCGACAGGCAGTTGAGGTCGGTGTGCACCACGACGTTCGCGACGTTGCGGTGCACGAACACCTCGCCCGGCCGCTGGCCGGTGATCTGGTTTGCCGGCACGCGGCTGTCGGAGCAGCCGATCCACAGGCTGGCGGGCGCCTGGATCGCGGCCAGGTCCTCGAAGAACGACGGCTCCTGCGCGCGCACGCGCTCGGCCCAGCGGCGATTGGCCTCGAGGATCTCGCGCAGGTCCGGCATGGGTCCTCCGTCAGCGGTACGTCCGGATGTGCGTCGGCTCGCCGCGCGTCACCGCTCCGTCGGATGGGCCGACGAGCGGTGACGCGAGCGGGCCTTGGTGCTGCTCAGGCCTTCGCGGCGGCCGTGACCTTGGCCTTCTTCTTCGCGCGCAGCGCCTTGGCCGCCGTCTTCCGCTCGGTGACCTTGCGCGGACGGTCGCGCTTCACGGTCGCCTTCGTGGCGCCCGCCTTCTTCGTGGACTTGGTCGGCCGCGCGGCGATGATGCCGGCGCGACGAAACAGCGACGCGGCCTGCGTCGACGGCTGCGCGCCCTGCCGATCCAGCTCTTCACCTTCGCCTCGTCCATCTTCACGGCGAACGGGTGCACCATCGGGTCGTAGTAGCCGAGGATCTCGACGAACCGGCCGTCGCGCTGGCGGCGCGAGTCCGCGACCACGATCCGGTAGAAGGGACGCTTCTTGCCTCCAGCCCGCATCATTCGAATCACGACCGACATGCTGGGAACTCTCCTTGTGGGTTCGAGGGCCGCACGGGCGGCCCGGGGGTGCTATTCAGGGATTCGGCGACATATTAGCGCATCCGGCCGCGCAGGCCCGCAAGGCCGCGCGGGCCCTGTTTGAGCGCCTTCATCATCATCCGCGCCTGCTCGAAATCCTTGAGCAGGCGGTTCACCTCGGGCACCGACGTGCCGCTGCCCGCCGCGATGCGCCGCCGCCGGCTGCCGTCGAGCACGCCGCGGCATGCCGCCGCTCCTTGAGCGTCATGGACAGCAGGATCGCCTCGTAGTGCTTGACCTTGTCCTTCTGCGGCGCCAGCTGCGCCAGCGCGCCTTGGGCATGCCTGGCAGCATCTTCATCATGTCCTCGAGCGAGCCCATCTTGCTTGCACGCTGCGCATCTGCTCGAGGAAGTCCTCGAGCGTGAAGTCGGCCTTGCGCATGCGCGCCGCGAGCTTCTCGGCGTCCGACGCCGAGACCGCCGCTGCGCGCGCGCTCGACCAGGCCCGACCACGTCGCCCATGCCGAGGATGCGACCGGCGAGCCGCTCGGCACTGAACACCTCGAGCCCGTCGAGCTTCTCGCCCACGCCGAGGAACAGGATCGGCTTGCCCGTGACCTGGCGCAGCGACAGCGCCGCCCCGCCGCGCGCATCGCCGTCCATCTTGGTGAGCACGAGGCCGTCCACGCCGATGCGTTCGGCGAACGCCTGGCCGACGCGCACCGACTCCTGGCCGATCATGCCGTCCACGACGAGGCAGACCTGATGCGCGCGCACGGTGCGCTTGAGGTCCTCGAGCTCGGCCATCAGCTCGTCGTCGATGTGCAGCCGGCCCGCGGTGTCGAGGATCGAGGAAGTCGAACCCGCGCACGCGCGCCTGCTCGAGCGCGCCCACCGGCGATGTCGTGCGGCTTCGTGCCGTCCGGCGCGCGCCAGAAGCCGGCGCCCGCGCCGCTGCGCCACGCTGTTCCAGCTGGTCGATGGCGGCCGGGACGGTAGACGTCGGCGCGACACGAGCAGCGTGCGCTTGCTCGCGCGCCTTCGAGCCACAGCGCCAGCTTGCCCGCGAACGTGGTCTTGCCCGAGCCCTGCAGCCCCGCGAGCAGCACCACCGTCGGCAGGTGCGGCGAGCCGGCGAGCGTGACGCGCGACTCGCCCGAGCATGCTCACCAGCTCGTCGCGCACGACGCCGACCACCTGCTGGCCGGGCGTGAGGCTCTTCAGCACCTCCTCGCCCACCGCGCGCTCTCGACGCGGGCCACGAAGTCGCTGGGCCACGTCCACGGGCACGTCGGCCTCGAGCAGCGCCCGGCGCACGTCGCGCAGCGATTCGCGGATGTTGTCCGGCGTCAGCCGGCCTCTGTCCGCTCAGCGTGCGGAAGATGCCCTGGCAGCCGGTCGGCGAGTGGATTCGAACACGCGGGTGACCTCAATAGGAAGGGTGTGAACCCGGGAAAATAGCACACGGGGCGACTGCCGGAACAGCAGTTACGAGCGCGCGGGGCGCGGCTCAAACCGCCGGGAGCGTGGCCCTCGCTGCCCGGCTGGCGGCCGATTCAGGGCAGCCGGCTCCGCACGAACTGACATCGAATCCCGATGCCGAACGCCTGAGCCAGACCGACAGGTCGTTCGCCCCGACGGTTGCCGGCGGTGCAGTCGTAGTCCGACCGGCCGAAGTTCTGGCCTCGAGCCGAAGTCGCCGAGCCATGCGTGACAGGTCAGCCCGCGCCCTGACGCCCTGCCGGCGCCGTCCAGGTCGCAAGCGCAGACACGGTGGGGGCCTGGGATCAGACGTGCCGTTCGGCGAAGATCTGGCCCGCGCTCAGCAGTGACGAGGCACTGCCGGCCCCACGCTGCCCCCGCACGAGCACCGTGAACACCAGGCGCTGCCGTTCGCGTCGCTGGGCCGGGTGACCGTCTTGTAGCACGCAGTCGACCACCACGCTCGGATCGGAGCTGGTCAAAGGCGCAGAGGACCAGATCGGGCGCTCCGCCGAGAAGGTCGATGACGACCGCCGCCCCCGCGACCGGGTTGTTCGCGATGATCGCCGACGACCACCTCTGGAACTGGCCGGAACGACCTGTCGCCGGGACCGCCCCCGCTGCTGCCCGACCAGGCGAGTATGCAAGCTCGGCGTCGCGGAGCTACGGCCGGCTGCGCGACGGCGCGAGCCTACCGCAACGGGCAGGCGCGACGAGTCGCGAGCGGCCGCGATCGGGCGAGTGACGAGGTCTCACGCGATCCGCCGACGTGCGCGGCCGCGTGCCTGCGATGGCTGAGCACCACGGGCAGCTCGCCGCCGCACGATGTCGGTCATGGTTCCCGAGCCGAACACGCCGAGCCAAAGCGACAGGTCGTTCGCCCCCGCGCTGCCTGCTGCAGTCGTAGTCCGACCGGCCCGAAGGTTCGGCCCGAGCCGAAGTCGCCGAGCCACGCCGACAGGTCGTTCGCGCCGACGCCACCGGAGCTGTCAAAGTCGGTACGCCGACACGGTGGGCGTCTGGAGCAGACAGCCGTTGGCGAAGATCCGCCGCCCGCCAGCGTCGAGGCATTCCACTCCGCCGTTCGACCGCCGAGCGCAACACCGCGCTGCCGTTCCGTCGCTGCTACGGGTGACCGTCTCGTTCGCGACGCAGTTGACGTCCACGCCCGGGTCGGGCTGGTCGGCGCACAGGACCAGATCGGACGCTTGAGAGGTCGATGACGACCGATGCGCCCGCGATGGGGTTGTTCGCCAGATCCCGGACACCACGCCGGAACTGACCGTAGGATTGGGCCGGGACGCCGCCGCTGCTCCCGACCAGCGAGATACAACTCGGCAGCGAGCTGTTTGCAGAAGGTGCACGGTGGAATCCCTGCGCGTGCGAGGGTAGCGCGAAGCACAGCAGCACGACCATCATGATTGTGCGCATCAGCCCCTCCCGAAAAACACGTGAGACCCCCGCCTGGGATTCACGGGCAGCTCGCGCCGCACACGAAGCTGGTCATCGTTCCCGAGCCGAACATCGCCGAGCCAGAGCGACAGGTCGTTCGCGCCGATGGCTGCCGGTGCAGTCGTAGTCCGAGCGGCCGAAGTTCTGGCCTGAGCCGAAAGTCGCCGAGCCACGCCGACAGGTCGTTCGCGCCGACGCCGCCGGCGTCGTCCAGATCGAAAGCCGAAACCGTGGGCGACTGGATCAGCGTGCCGTTCGCGAAGATCCTGCCGCCGCCCAGCAGCGTCGACGCGCATTGCCCCGCCGGTGGAGCCGCCGAGGATCGTGAACACCGCGTCTGCCGTTCCGCGTCGCGTGATCCCGTGTGCACCCGTCTTGTGGACGCAGTCGACGACCGACGTCCGGATCGGAGTTGGTCGGCGCACGGGACCAGATCGAGTGCTCCGGAGAGGTCGATGACGATCGCCGCCCCCGACGACCGGACGGATCGCGAGTCCCGGTAGTACCACCTGGAACTGGCCGAACGACTGCGCCGGTACGCCTCCGTTGCTCCCGACCAGCGATGATACAGCTACGGGCCATGGGAACGCAGAGCGTAGCAAAGCATGGCACCCGACCGGGCGGAGCACGCCATCGGCAGGAGCACCCAAGCGCGACTGCGCGCGATGAGACGGTGCCTCGAGGACACAACGAGGCACTGACGGCGGCCACGGCGATCCACGGGCAGCTCGCCCCGCGCGCACTCGCCATCATTCCCGAGCCGAACACGCCGAGCCACTGCGAGAAGTCGTTCGCGCCGACGCGTTGCCGCGCAGTCGTAGTCCGAGCGGCCGAACGACTGGGCCGTGAGCGAAGTCGCCGAGCCACGCCGACAGGTCGCTCTGCGCCGACGCCGCCGGAGCCGTCCAGGTCGAACGCCGACACCGGTGGCGAGCCAGATCAGACGTGCCGTTCGTCGAAGATCCTGCCGCCGTTCAGCAGCGTGACCGGCATGACCCGCGCCGTTGGAGCCACCGAGGATCGTGAACGCCGGCGCTGCCGTTCGCGTCGGTCAGGCGAGAGACGGTCTTCGCGGCGCAGTTCACCACCGACGCCCGGATCCAACTGGTCCGCGCAGATCACGAGATCCGGGCGCAGCCGAGAAAGTCGATGACGATGTTCCCGCCGACGACTGGGATTGTTCGCGAGGTCCCGAAAGATCACCTGTGAAGCTGCCGGCAGTCGGCCGCGGCGACCCCACCGTGCTCCCGACCAGCCGAGATGCACGGCGGCGTAGTGGAGTTGACGGGGCGGGTTCTCGGATCTGGCCGGGAGCGCCGAGCACACGAGGGCGATGAACAGGACGGCGCGCATGGGACCCTCTCTCGAGAAGACGACCGACGGCCGGCCCGGCGCGTGCGAATGGCACTCTGGCGCGCGGGGGACGCAGGGGCGGGTTCCGTTGACGCCCTGAATCTGGTCGCCGCGGCACCCTGTACCACCGTCTTCTTCAGGCCGAGGCTTGGATCCCTGCGGAGCCGGCGGCGAGCCGGGCCCGCCTCAGCCCGCGATCGCCGCCCTGCAGTCCCGCCAGCGCCGTGCGGGTCGGTCGCGCGGAACACTGCGTGTCCCGCCACGAATACGTCCGCGCCCGCCGCTCGAGCCGTGCGCGCCGTGGCCTCGCGATGCCGCCGTCCACCTCGATCACGAACCCGAGTTGCTTGCGCACGCGCTCGTCGCGCGCGGCCGAGACTTTCTCCATCATCTCGGGCATGAACGCCTGGCCGCCGAATCCGGGCTCGACCGTCATCACCAGCAACACGTCGAGATCCGGCAGGTACGGCGCGACGGCGGCGTACGGCGTGCCGGGCTTGATCGCGAGCCCCGCTTTCGCCCCGGTGGCGCGGATCTGGCGCAGCACCTCGCGCGTCTCGCGGCATGCCTCGATGTGCACGGTGATCGAGTCGGCGCCGCCTCGCGGAACACGATCCACCAGCAGCCACGGCCGTTCCGATCATCAGGTGCACGTCGAGCATGCGCCGCGCGTGAGCTTGCGCGCGGCCGCGACGATCAGCGGCCCGAACGTGAGGTTCGGCACGAACTGGTTGTCCATCACGTCGCAGTGCAGCCAGTCGCGCGCCGCGTCCACGATCGCGAGCTCGTCAGCGAGGCGTGAGAAGTCAGCGGACAGGATGCTGGGGCGACGATCGGTGGGCGTGGCGGTCATGCGCGCCTCCGGCGCAGGCTCAAGTGGATGCGGCGATGAGTCGTGCGCGACATTAGCGGCACGAGCCGGCCCGGCGGCCTGCAGCGTGATGCTGCAGTCGTGCGTGAGGCCGCGCGCCCGGCGGCGGATCCTGCGCGACGATCGGGCCCACTGGCGGGACCGGCGGGCGGCGAGAGCACCGAACCCCGCGCCTCGAGCTGCATGCGCACGCGACCGATCTCGCGGCCTTTCAGGTCGGGCATCACGAACACCTGGTCGGGCATGCCGGTCGACACCAGCAGCGACACGGCGCCGCCGCGCGGCAACACGCTCTCGGCCGGCGGGTCGGTGGCGGCGACGAGCCTTCGGACACCGCGTCGCTCGGAGCGCGGGTGATGCCGCTGACACGCAGCCCCGAGTGCTCGAGCAGGATCTCGGCGCCGCGCCGCGTCTCGCCAGAACAGCTCGGGCACGGAGCTGTACTCCTCGCCCAGGCTCACGGTCACGCTCACGCGCCGGTGCCCGCGCACGGGCGTGCCGGGGGCGGGATCCTGCGACGCGATGCGGCCGCGCTCGATCGCCGGATCGAAGCGCTCACCGGCGCGCGACAGCACGAGGCCGGACGGCTCGAGCGTGGCCTGCGCCTGCTCGAGGGTGAGGTTCCCGAGATCGGGCACGCGCACCTCGCCCGCGCGATGGACGATGCGCGGCATCAGCACGCCGTTGAACAGGATGACCCGACCGCGAACGCCAGCAGCGCCACGCCGGTCGTCGCGAGCATCGTCGCGCAGGCCGCGCTCGGGCTCCCGCTCGCTCACTTCTTCCGGAACCTCGCCGCGAACGCGCCGTCACAGCCGTGACGGTGCGGCAGCACGCGCATGAAGCCCTCCTCGGTGACGACCGCATCCGGCACCGAGCCGGCCACGCTCTCCAGCTGCCAGTCCGGATGCTCGACGAGGAAGCGTGCCACCACGTGATCGGTCTCCTCAGGCTCGAACGAGCACACGCTGTACACGAGCAAGCCTCCCGGCACCACGCGCCGCGCCGCCGAACGCAGCAGCTCGAGCTGCACCGGCGGCATCTCGGCCAGCACCTCGGGGCCCTTTCGCCAGCGCGCATCCGCGCGGCGCGCCAGCACGCCCATGCCGCTGCACGGCGCGTCCACCAGCACGCGATCGAACGGCATCGGGAACGCGTACGTGCGGCCGTCGCCGTGCACCACGTGCACCGAGTGCGTGCCGAGCCGCTCGAGCGTGGTCTTGAGCGTCTCGACGCGGTGCGCGTCGCGCTCCATCGCCCACACCTCGCCCTCGTCGCCCATCAGCTCGGCGAGGTGCGTGCTCTTGCCGCCGGGCGCCGCGCACAGGTCGAGCACGCGCTCGTGCGGCTGCGGCGCCACGACGCGCGCCCGACCAGCGCCTCGCTCTCGTCCTGCGCGGTGCACAGCCCTCGCGGAACGCAGTGCAGCGCGCCCGGGCGAATGGTGGCCCTCGACCCACACCAGGTCGGGCGAGAGCTCGCGGGCCTGGCCTCGACGCCTTCCCGCGCCAGCATCTCGATCAGCTGCTCGCGCGTGTTCTGAGCGTGTTCGCGCGCAGGCCCGGTGGGCACGGTGCGGTTGTCGGCCACCAGCAGCGCGCGTGTCGCCTCGGGACCGAAGCGCAGCGAGCCAGCGCTCGACGATCCACAGCGGGTGCGAGCCCCAGGCGGCGAGCGACGCCGCGTCGTCGCCCTCCGGCCAGCTGGATCGTCGTCGCCTCTCCTCGGCCAGGCGTCGCAGCACGCTGTTCACGAGCCCGCGCGGCGCCGGGGTGCGCGTACTTGTGCGCGAGCTTCACCGACTCGTCCACCGCCGCGTGCGCGGCACGCGGTCGAGGAACAGGATCTGGTAGGCGCCGATGCCTGCAGGATGTTGCGGATCCACGGCTGGCGTCTGCGAGCAGGCCGACGTGCACGCGCGCGATCCAGCGCGCAGTCGAGCGCGCCCGCGCCAGCGCAGCGAGCCCTTCACCAGCTCGTGCAGCAGCGCGCGGTCGCGCGGGTCGGCGCCGGGCGCGCGTGCGCGCCATCCAGCAGCCGGTCGCTGAACGCGCTGCGCGTGTCGACGGCGTGCAGGATTCGCAGCGCCGCCTCGCGCGGGTCCGCGGGCAGCGACGGCCCGTCCTGCGTGATCGCGCCGACCGGCGGCGTCGTGCTCCTGCTCGCGGAACGGCGCGCCGGGGCTGCCGGTTCGCGGACCGCCGGACGATCGTGAGTGCGGGGACCGGACCCTGCATCTGGACGGCCGCCTGACTTCACGGAGTCCGACCGCTTGCCGTCGCGACGCCAGCGCACGGTGGGGCCTGACTGCGGGTAGCACCGGGCGCGAGCGATTCACCGCGCCGGTCCGGTCGCCGCCGTCATCCTGGTGCGTGGTGCGCTCGGGACGCGGGCGATCGGAACGGCCGCGACTCCGGGCGTGGACGCTCAAAGCGCGGGCGATCGGTCCCGGGTCGTTCGAAGCGAGGACGATCCGCGCGCGGCGGCGCGGTCCGCGGCCGCTCGGCGCGGTCGAACTGCGGCTCCGGGCCGGCGCTCGAATCGCGGCCGCTCGGCGCGATCGAACGCCGGGCGCTCGCGGTGCTCGGAGCCCGGGCGCGGCGGATCGTTCCGCGCGGCGGCGATGAACGCTCCGCGTGAGCGGCCGGCCGATCGGTCCGTGGGCGGTAGCCCTCGCGACGGTCGTTGCTCTCGCGCGGCTTGAAATCGTCGCGCGGCCCGCGGGCGGCCCACGTCGCGAAACCTTCGCGTGGCGTCGTGTTGCGACCGCGGTGCGAAGCCCTCGCGTGAGTCCCGCGGAACGTCCGCGCGGCGCGTAGCCCTCGCGTGGTCCGGTCGAACGCGGGCGTGGCGAAGCCCTCGCGCGATCCCGTGGTACGTCCGCGCGGCGCGTAGCCCTCGCGTGGCCCGGTCGAGCACGCGGGCGCGGCGCGAAGCCCTCGCGCGGTCCGGCTCCGAACGCTGGGCGCGGTGCGAAGCTCCCGCGTGGTCCGGGCGTACGTCCGCGCGGCGCGTAGCCTTCGCGTGGTCCGGTCGAACGCGGGCGTGGTGTGTAGCCCTCGCGTGGTCCGGTCGAGCGTCCGCGCGGCGCGTAGCCCTCGCGCGGCCCGGTCGAACGCGGGCGCGGTGCGAAGCCCTCGCGCGGTCCGGCCGAGCCGTCCACGCGGTGCGTAGCCCCTCGCGGGGTCCAGTCGAGCGCCGGCGCGGTGCGAAGCCTCGGCGCGGTCCGGCCGAGCGTCCACGCGGTGCGTAGCTCTCGCGCGGCCCCGCCGAGCGCTCGCGTGGCGCGTAACCCTCTGGCCTGCTCCGGTCGAACGCCCGCGCGGCGCGAAGCCCTCGCGTGGTCCCGCCGACCGCTCGCGTGGCGCGTATCCTTCGCCCGCTCCGGTCGAACGCCCGCGCGGCGCGAAGCCCTCGCGCGGTCCTGCCGACTCGCCCGCGTGGCGCGGACGTGCGACTCCCGTTCCGCTCCCGCTCCGCCCCGCCCCGTTCGTCCCTCGCTGCGCGCTGGCCCTGAGCGCTGCGGCTTCGCCGCTGGATCGCTTCTCGGTTTTCACGTCGTCTGCTCCTTCAAGCTCTCGAAACGTTCTCCCGGCTGCGGCCGCGCGCCGCGCGCCCACTCGGCGGCGTCGAGTTCCGCGCGCCCTTCCGGCTTCAGCCGTGTCACACGCAGCGCCATCGGCGCACGCCACGCAAGTCCGCCCCATCGCTCCCGAGCAGCGTGCCCGGCGCGGCGCCTCGCCGCCGCCTCATCCGGCCGCGTCTGCGTGAGCGGCAACCTCGTTTCCGCGAAAGCTCGTGGTCGCCCCCGGCCACGGCGTGACCGCGCGCGCGTGCGACCACACCACGCGCACGGGCAACGACCAGTCCACGACGCCGTCTTCCTTCCTGAGCTTCTTCGCGTAGCTGCCCGCCGCGCGATCCTGAAGACTCCGCGAGGCGCGTCCCTCCGCCGCCTGCAGCACGCTCTCGGCGAGCAGTGGGCCGCCGAGCGTACGCGAGCCGCGTGGCCAGCGTGCCCGCGTCGTCGTCGTCGCGGATCGGCTCGCGCCGGCAGCCGATCACGTCGCCGGTGTCGATGCCCTCGTCCATGAACAGCGTGCATCACGCCGGTCTCGGTGCGGCCGTCCCACAGGCGCGCTGCACCGGCGAGGCGCCGCGGTAGTCCGGCAGCAGCGAGCCGTGCAGGTTCACGCAGCCGCGCGCGCGGCAGCGCCAGCACCGCGGGCGTGAGGATGGCGCCGAACGCGACCACGGCGAAGACGTCGGCGCGCGCCGCGAAGCTCGTTGACTCACCGAGCGATCCTTCATGTCTTCGGACGCATGACGTGCAGGCCGAGCTCGCCCGCCGTCCGGGCCGACCGGCGGACTCGCGCGGCTGCGAGCCGCGGCCGCTCGGCCGGTCGGGCTGCGTCACCACGCGCGCCACGTCGCAGACGTCGCCACCGCGCGCAGCGCGGGGACCGCGAACTCGGGCGTGCCCATGAACACGATGCGCGGCTTCACCGCAGGCCTCCCTCAGATGCTCCCCGCGTGCGCCCGGGTGGTAACCCTCGGGCAGCTCGCCGCGCGCCAGCGCATCGAGGTCGCGCTGCAGGAACTGGCGCTTGAGCGCCGACAGCCGGTCGGTGAACAGCACGCCGTCCAGGTGATCGCTCTCGTGCTGCACGGCGCGCGCAGATAACCCTCGACCACGCGCTCCAGCTGTGGCCGTGCTCGTCGAAGCCGCGCACGCGCGCACGTGCGTGGCGCGCACCACGTCCTCGAGGACGCCGGGCATCGACAGGCAGCCCTCCTCGCCTTCTCCTTGCCGGTCGTCTGGTCGATCACCGGATTCGACCACGGCGAAGCGGTCGTGCGGCTGCCATCCTCGTTCGGCACGTCGATCACGAACACGCGCTGCGGCACGCCGACCTGGTTCGCGGCCAAGCCCGACGCCATTGTAGGCGGTCATGGTCTCGAACAGGTCGGCGACCAGCTGAGCGCAGCGGAGTCATCGAAGTCGCGCACGTCGCGCGCCTTCTCGCGCAGCACTGGATCGCCGTAGATGCGGACCGGACGAACGCTCATCCCTTAGGCTCCGGCGTGAGCACCTGCGCGATGGCGCTCTTCGAGAACTCCACCTTGGTCTCGTCCGAGATGCGCAGCATCGCGCGGTCGGCGTCGATGCCTCACGACGGTGCGCGAACATGCCGCTCGTGGTGAGCACGCTTGTCGCCCTTCTTGAGCTCGTCGATCCGCTTCTGGAGCTTCTTCCGTTCCGTCGCTCTGCGGCCGGATCACCACGAAGTACAGGATGCCGAACATCAGGCGCCATCATGACCGGGAACTCATGCCGCCGCCGAAGAACTTCGCCATCGGCGAGTTGTCCACGGCGGGCGCCGCCCGGTCTGTGCCAACGCAGCTCATCACGAACATGCCGCATCCTTTCGGTGAAGGGATCGATCGCCGCGTCACGGACGCGCGCCTGCGCGAGCGTCTCGCCGGCTCGCGAAGCTTGCTCGAGGAACTCCGCGCCGGAACGCCGCGAAGCGTCCGGCCAGCACCGCCGCGCGCGCGCGGCGCACGAGCTGAAACCATGTGGTGCACCGCGTGCACCGACGCGAGCCGCATGCCGAGCAGCTCGCCCGACACGAACAGGTGGCGCAGGTAGGCGCGCGTGTACTGCGGCACGTGGCGCAGTCGCACTCGGGGTCGAGCGGCCGCTCGTCGTGCGCGTAGGCGGCGTTCCGCACCACGAGCCGGCCGGTGCGCGATGAACACCGTGCCGCGCGCGCGCGTTCCGCGTCGGCAGCACGCAGTCCATCATGTCGACGCCGCGCGCCACCGCCTCGATCACGTCCACCGGATGACCCACGCCCATCAGGTAGCGCGGCTTGTCGCGCGGGAACTCGCGCAGTCGCGCTCCACCATCTCGAGCCCGAGCGTGCGGCCCTCGCCCACCCACAGCCCGCCGAGCGCGAAGCCGTCGAACGGCATCGCGCCCAGCTCGCGAAGCAGCGCGTCCGCTCGCGCGCGTCGGTGCCGCCCTGGTTGATGCCGAACAGCGCCATCCGCGCCGCGGCCCTGCGTCGCGCAGCCGCGCGCGCTCGTCGAGCCCGCGCCGCGCCCAGCGCACGCGTCCGCGACACCGCCTCGCTGCACCTCGTCGGGCTCGGCGCGGGCAGCCGCACCAGGTGGTCGAACGACATCGCGATGTCGGTGCCGAGGCCGTCCTGCACGCGGATCGCCTCCTCGGGCGAGGTGCATGCTGCGCAGCCGTCCAGGTGCGAGCGGAACTCCACGCCCTCCTCGCTGCACGCGTGTTCAGCTCCGTACAGGCTCATCACCTGGAAGCCGCCGCTGTCGGTGAGGATCGCGCCGCTGCCAGCCCATGAAGCGGTGCAGCGCCGCCCATGCTGGCGCACCGTGTCGACGCCGGGCCGGAGCATCAGGTGGTACGTGTTCGCCGAGCAGGATGTCGGCAGCCCGCGGCCGTGAGGTCGTCGGGCGTCAGCGTACTTGACCGAGCCCGCGGTGCCCGACGGGCATGAACGCCGGGCGTGAGCACGTCCCGTGGGGCGTGCCGAAACGCCCGGCGCGCGCGCCGGTGGACAGCGTCCTCGAAGCTTCCAGCTCGTAGGAGAAGGGCATCGTGGGGGGCGCTCTGGCGGCGCTGGGGACCCCGTCGTCCCCGGGACCGGCGCGCTCTGGTGGCCGCCGGTGCTGCGAACGTTCGCGCAGCAGGTTACGGGCGCGAGACGACGCGGGTCAAATGCGGCGCGGCCACCCTCACGCTCAAGGCGGAGTGGCCGCAGCCTGGCACATCCCCGGAGCTCTCCTGTTCCCCGGGTGGCCGGCGCGCGTGGCGCGCAGCCGGCCGATTTGCCGGAAGCGACCCTGCATCACTCCGACGGGTCCCTCTCCCCACGATAGGGACAGCCCTGAGATATGGAAGAACCGGGCCAACCAAGGCAGGGCGGCCCGCGGCGCTGGATTCTGCCGGAAACCGCCGGTTCCGCGGTCGACCTCGCCGCGAACCGGCGCTCTCGCGGGCCGTTCAGGGCGGTTCTGCAACGCGTTTCCGGTCGCCGACGCGCGGCCCCGAACGCTCCCGCACCGCAGGGCATGCGCGTGCGATTGCGAGGCGCCATGTTTGGAGAAATTTCGCGGCCGCTCCGCGTGGAACAACGGAGCGGCCGCGTGCTACAGCTGGTGCGGCTTTGTGGATCAGTGCAGGATCACCAGCCGCTGGCTCGTCCGCTCGCCTGCGATCGTGCCGGCCATGAAGTAGGCGCCGGGCTTCACCGAGCGGCCGCCGTCATCGCGACCGTCCCAGGCGAAGTCGTGCGTGCCGGCCGAGAACGTCCCGCTCACGAGGTGGCGCACGCGACGGCCCGTCACGTCCAGAATCGACAGCTCGACCTGGCCCGCGCGCTCGAGCGTCCAGCTGGTGCGCGAGTGGCCCGACAGCGGGCCGCCGTCGGACGGACCGGCCACCGAGACCGGGGCGCCATCGTCGCCGCTGATCATCGAGTCGTCGTCGGTGTCCACGTCGACGTCCCCGGCCATGAGCTGCGCCGAAGTTCCGGCACGTGGCCCAGCGCGCCTCGGCGATGATCTCGCGCGCCTGGTGCCGGATGCGGTCACAGTGCTCGCGGTTCGGAGCGCTCGTGCTGCGAGTCCGCCGCGATCGCCAGCATCGCCTGCTCGGTCGATACGGCCCACGCCGACACCGTCGTGCCGGCAGGCACGCCGCCCACGTGCTGGATCACGCGGTCGCCGTCGATGCCGATGGCGTGGCCATTCACGTCGGTCACGCCCGGCTCACCCGAGGTGAGGTTGGCGAGGACCGCCGCGTACTGCCGCCTCGCGAGCGACATCATGCTGGGCGATGCGCCAGCGACAGCGCCGAACACAGCCGCGGGCGCTGCCCGCGAAGTCGGACACGGCCGAGCGGGCATCCACGCCCGCCGCGACGCGCGCCATCGCGTCAGGCGCGACCGGCGCCCGCCGCTCGTCGCAGCCCGACCCCACCAGCGCGCGGACCGCGCGCAACCTCAGGCGGTGCGGCGGCGCAGGGCAACCGACCGCGCGCAGCATGAGCGTGCACGGATCGCCGCGGACGCCGCTGCGTGATCGGTCAGCGTGAGCGCGTAGAGTCCGCCGCCATGCTCACGTCCACGCACGCCGAGGCGGCCGCGAAGCCGTTGGGCCCGGCCCAGGTGCACGTGTAGTCGCCGGTCGGACGCGCACAGGTGCGCGGCGCTCCGGGCAGACACTGTCCGCGCCGGCGATCGAGCACGAGGCCCGCCGGTGGCGTGCCGACCATCTGCGCTGCAGGGCTCGCCCCACAGGCCGTTCAGCGCGTCGAACTCGCGCAGCGTGTACATGCCGGACATGGTCGCGACCACGCACATGTCGGTCGAGCTGAAGCCGCCCGGCCGCTCCACCTGCCAATCGTCGCCCGCCGCCCGGCACACAGCGCGTCGTCGTGCCGCCGACGTCGACCACCATGATGTTGCACTGGCCGTGCGCTTCCTGCGCAGCGGTGGCGATCAGCGCGGAGAGCGCGACCGCGACGAGAACCCGTCGCATGCTGATGCCTCCAGACCAATCCCGAATCGAGAGCCGACCACTCGGCCTGGCGCGCAGTCCGTTTTCCGCGGGGCTTCCGTCACCGGCAGCACGCGCGGGCCACGATGGCCAGTGGAAGTTCCGCTGCCAAGCGCCGTTTCTGGGCGCTCGCGCCCAGCGCGGCGATGCGACGTGAACGACCAGGGCGCGAGGACGCTGCGGCCGGGCACCCAGACTTCGGGCCCGTGACGCGATCTCGCACCATCCCGCATCGCGCGGAACGGCTCGCCGGCGGAATACCCACGCCCGCGTGGGTCCGCCCGCGTTCCGCATCGGGCGAGCGTCGCGTCACGGCGCACCGGCATGCGAAGCGCCGGGTGGGAAGACCGCGGCGGCCACCTTGCGATGGCCGCCGCGTGGGCGGGGATCGACGGCTTCCCCGGAACGCCTGAGCTCAGCGCTTGGGCGGCGCTTCTCCGTCCATCATGTTCATCTCTCGGGCCCAGCCTCGCCGCGCAGCTGCTTCAGCTGCTCGGGCGTGAGTACGGCGCGCGCCTGCATGAACGCGTCGTAGTGAGCCTTCATCCCGTCCGCCTGGAGCCGTGTGACCTTTGTCGATCTGCGTGTTGATCGCGGACGCGCTGGGCGTGTCGGCGCGCATGAGCTTTTGCAGATCCATGCGGGCGAGCTGCATGTCGGCACGGCGCTGGACGCTCTTGCGGGCGGCCTGCTCATGGATGTCGCGCAGCTTGTCCCGCTGCTGGTCGGACAGGTCCAGCGCCGCGAAGCGCATGGCGAGGCCGCGACGCATCATCATCGAACGGCCCGCGCGCCCACCGGCCATCATGCGATGCATGTGCGCTGGCCGTCGGTCCAGCCCGATTTCGTGCGGCGGCCCCGGGGCGCATCGCCTCGCCCCGTCTCCTCCGCCTCGGCGAACGACTCCGCCGCCGTCGCCGCCGAACAGCGCGTCGACCCATTCGAACGAGTCGTCCGTCCGCTGCCGGCGCCGCCGGCGCGAGTGCCGGCGGCTCCCTCTCGGCGCTTGGGACCGCGGCGCCGGCGGCTGGGAGCGGCGCGATCAGCAGCACCGCGGCCCACAGAAACTTCAGTGCGGTCTCATCGGGATAGTTCTCCTTCCTGTACCGGGCTCGGCCCGTAACGGTACTCCGGCGGAGCGAGGCGCGCGTCGCGCCCGCGGGGATCGCCGGGTGTCGTTCCCTCACGATCGTGCGCCCAGCGGTCGCGCTGCGCGGCCGGTGTGAGGTGTCGTCCTGATGCGCGCATGCAGGCTGTCGCGCGCACTTCGCGAACTGCGTGCGCGAGGCTTCGACCTCGCCGCGGATCGCCTCGGCCTGCTCGGCGTGAGGTCCAGCAGGTGCGTCAGGTGCGGATGGATGCGCGCGCCGAGGGCTCGCCGGGCGGACCCGCGACCACCGCGCGGAAGCCGCGCATCGCGCAGGCGGGATCCGAACTCCAGTGATGGTGCGCGAACAGCAGGCCGACCGCGAAGCCGATCGAGATGCCGATGCAGAGTGCGGAGCCGGCCGCGAGGATCACGGCGGCGCGCGTCATCTCATCACCCTTCGCTGTCGGGGCTCGAAGGGCCCGCGGGCTCGGCCTCGGTCTAACCCCGGGGCCGAAGCTGCCATCCTCGCCGAGCAGCGAGCTGACGAGGTTCGCGTCTTCCGGGCGCACGGTCGCGGACGCGGTGAGCCATGCATCGCCGGCCCACGCGCAGGTGACCAAAGTGCCACGGACGTGGCGAGCGCCGCCGGCCGGCCGAGCCAGCGCACCCACGCGGGCTCGACGCGGATGCGCCGCGAGTCGCGCGCGCACCCGGGCCATCGTGGCCGGCGACGGTTCCGCGCGCAGGTCGGCCGCGAGACGGAGCCAGCGCGGCTCGTCAGGCTCGGCCTCCGGTCCTCGTGCTCGTTCCATCGCGCGCCGCGTTTCATCAAAAGAACCCTGATCCCTATTCCCAGTCCCTCAGCTCGTGCCTCAGGTTCGTGAGCGCCCGGGCGAGCCGTGACTTCACCGTTCCCAGCGGCACTCCCAGCGCCTCGCACATCTCTTCTGTACGACATCCCCAGCCGGTGCCGCATCACGGTGGCCCCTGCGCTGGTCCTCCGGCAACTGCCGAAATCGCCTCGTCCAACGCGCGCTGCCAGCGCCCGCCGGTCGATACCCTCGTCCCACTGCCCCACCGGATCGAACTTGAGTCCCGGGTCCTCGATCGGCGCCGGCCCATCGAGGGATCCCGCCAGTGAACCGCCGCCGCCGCAGCCGGTCGCGGCAGAGGTTCGCGGTGATGCGCAACACCCAGGTGCGTACGCCCCGCTCGCTCCCGGAACCGAGGCCCCGCCTCGTGCACCCGCACGAGCGTTTCCTCGACATCACGTCCTGGGCCCCTCGGTCGCGTCGCGCAACATGCTCCGCGCCAGGGTCGCCATGGCACCGCCGAAGCGCGCCAAGACCAGCTCCAGCGCCGCCATGTCCTTCCTGCGCAGCGCGTCGATCAACTCGCGCTCGCCGGCGTCGGCCAGGGGATGCTCCTTTCCTATGGGAGAGACGCACGAGCGCGCGGCAAGGTTCCCCGGCAGCGCAGTATCGCGCGCCGTGGGCGCGGGTGGAAACGCACGGGGACGCGAATCGCCTGACCCGGCACGCCTGCTCGGCTCATATGGCTGCCCAGTACCGGGCGTCGAACGAACTTGGGATCCGCCGAGTGCACCGATCCTTGCCGCGTTCCTCGCCGTTGCCGCACTCGACTCCACAGCCCTCCGACACCTGCACGTTTCCGTGCGGGACACCTCGCGCGTGCGTGCCGTTCCCAGCCGTCGAGGTTCTCCGCCGGGCGCGTGCAAGACCTGAAGTCGAGCGCGACCGTGCACACGGTGTCGGCCGACGCTGCGCGACACTGCCGGTGACGAGCCCGCGCAGGCGGCTGCGCGCTCCAGCCCGGCGTTGTGGCCGTGGGCGAGGACCTGCACGTGCGCGGCGGACGCGCGGGCGAGACGCAGATGACGCTCTCGGGTCTCACGCTCAACGAGCCGCTGCGCGATCGCGCGCCGGAGTTCCCGCTGCTCGCGATCCAACGGGCGGATCTCCTGAGCGGCGGGCTCGACGCCGAGTACACGGGCGCGCTCGCCGGCGTGATCGACGTGCACACGATGAACCCGACCGCGAAGCTTCCACCGCCGCGCTGCGCTGGCTCTCCACCGGGCGCCGAGGCACCGCGTACGACTGGCTCGGCGGCCGCGGCTCGATGCCGTTGCACGTCGCGGGCCTGGGACTCGTCGCTGCCGGCGAAACACGGCTCGACGATGCGTTCCTCCCGCAACGGCCGTCTCGCGGAAGGCAGGAGGTCCTGGGCAGGTCGTTTGGCTGGCGCAACGACAACCACGTGCTGGGCTGGGCTAAGCTCGCGCCGATCGAGTCGCCGCAGGCGTTCTCGGTCGAGGTCATGGGCTCGCGCGTGGTGTCGATGCCGTACGACCCGATGATCACGCTGGAACGACAGCGTGGTCGTGTACTTCATCAACGTGCCGTGCGAGCTGTGCCCGCGGTTCCTCGACAGCCTCACCACCTTCTATCGCGCCGCCGACCACCAGCCCATGACCGACGCCCGGCGGGTGACCGCGGTGGCGCAGGCGACGCGGTTGCTGCCCGGGAGCCAATGGCACGTCGCGCTGTCCTGGCAGCACGCGACCGAGCTCACGTCGCCCGGCCTCGAGACGCGAAGCCGAGTTCCTGAACGATGCCGACAAGGTGCGCTTCGGCGACAAGATGGACCCCGTGCGCGACGCGTTCCGCGCCTACGCGGGCGACTGGCCGTACTTCAAGCGCACGCGCACCGATCGCTACCAGGCCACGGCCTCGGGCTCGATCGTCCAGTCGCCGCGCTCGCGCTGGGGATTCGGCGCGGGTGGGCGCGTGGGACGACGTGGACTCTACGAGCTGGACAGCGCGCTGCCGTCGAGCCACCTGATCGACGACGTGCGCGCGTTCCACACCGGGGCGCCGGGCGGCTGGGCCTACGTCCAGAACCGCTGGGAGCGTGAAGGCCTCGTGTTCAATGGCGGGCTGCGCGCCGAGTACTTCAGCGCCGGCGATGCGAGCGTTCCGTTGGGCAACACGCCCGGCACGACCACGCCCGCTACCCGACACGCGCCGGGCGGAATCACGACGTGGTCGCCACGGCTCGGCCTGGCGTTCCTGATCTCGGTGCGCGACGCGATGTCGTTCACCTACGCGCGCATCCACCAGCCGCCGGGACGTGAATACACTGGGCGAAAGCCGGCTCTTGATCTACACCCGCCACCCGCCGGAAATCCCGGCCTCGAGCCGGGCGAGCTGGTCACGTACCAGGCGGCGGTGAAGCACCTGTTCAACGAGCGCTGGTCGGGACAGGTTTCGGCGTTCCACCGCGACCTGTTCGGCCAGGTCGGGATCGTCAACCAACCGTACTACGCCGATACGTTCCGTGCCGCCTACTGAACGCGGAATACGGCCACGCGACCGGCTTCGAGATCGCGCTGCTCGGCGGCGCGCGGCACCGGCGGACTTTGCGCCGCGACGCGGCCAGTCACCCGAGCCACGGTCGCAAGGTTCATGAATGGCGAGTTCTCACTGCGCTACACGTTCATGGCCGCCTACGGCACGATCTCGGGCCCCGACGGCTGGTACTACGGCGAGCCGTTCGGCCCCCGTCCGCTGCCAATCGGCGAGCACCCGCTCGACTGGGACCGCGGCCACATGCTCGGCTTTCGACGCCGTGTGGAGCGAACCGCACGCGTTCACGTTCGCGTGGGTGACGCAGATCGCCTCGGGTCCGCGCTGGACCCCGACCGTCCCGTTCGTGGGCGATCCGAACGGGCCGGTCGTCGCCCCGACCTCCGGCCGTGAACTCGCGCCAGCTGCCGTGGAGCGAGCGCACCGACATCGCGGTTCGCGTGGAGCATCCTGCCATGCACGGCTGCGAATGCTGCTCGACGTGCGCAACCTGTTCAACTCGAGAGGCGACGCGATGGTGAGCGTCGCGGGCTTCCCGAACCCGACCATCAACACCCTGCGCGACGACTACGCCGGCTATCGCACCTGACACGGGCCACGGCGGCGGTGCGTTCTGGGACCAGCGACTGAACGGTGGCGCGGGCGGCTGGGTGCCGGTCAACGACCCACGGCTTCGCGCGCAACCCGCGCACGGTGCGGCTCGGGATCGAACTGGGGATGTAAGCATCGCCGCCTTGCCACGCTGGGGCGTGCTGCCTAGATTCGGCGTCTTCGACATCCCACTTCCGCCCTCCGGAGACGCTCGTGGCCATTCGCGGCATCGGTATCGACGTGTGCAAGGTCGAGCGCATCTCCGAGTCACTGCGGCGGTTCGGCGAGCGCATGGAGAAGCGCCTGTTCACGCCGGACGAGCTGGCCTACTGCCGCGGGTTCACAGGACCCGCTCCCGCACCTGGCCGCGCGCTTCGCGGCCAAGGAAGCGCGCGTCGAAGGCGCTCGGCACGGGAATCGCCGGCGGCATCGGCTGGACGCAGATCGAGGTGGTGCAGCCCGGCGGGCGCGTGCCGCCGCTCAGGCTCACGGGCGCCGCGCTCGAGCGGTTCAGCGCCATGGGCGCGACGCGCTCGTTCCTGACGCTCTCGCACGATGGCGGGCTCGGCGTCGCGTGCGTGGTGCTGGAGGGCTGATGGCCCAGGCTCCAGCGCGTGCTGATCGCGAACCGCGGCGAGATCGCCGTGCGCGTCGATCCGCACCGCTGCGCGAGACTCGGGCATCACGTCGATCGCCATCTTCAGCGAGCCTGACCGCACGGCGCTGCACGTGCTGCATGGCCGACGAGGCCTACCCGGTGGGCGCCGGGCCCGTCGCGCGAGAGCTACCTCGAATCTGGAGCGCGTGCATCGACGTCGCGAAGCGCGCGCGCGCCGACGCGATCCATCCCGGCTACGGCTTCTTCGCCGAGAACGAGGCGTTCGCGCGCGCGTGCGCCGACGGCCGGCATCGCGTTCATCGGGCCCACTCCGCGAGACGATCGCCGCGCCTCGGCGACAAGCTCGCGGCGCGCAAGGCCGCGCTGCGCGGCCGGCGTGCCGGTGGTGCCGGGCTCGCACGGCCCGATAGCGCTCGCGCGACGAGCGCGAGCGTCGCGCAAGGCGATCGGCTACCCGCTCATGCTCAAGGCCGCGGCGGGCGGCGGCGGCAAGGGCATGCGCGTTGTGCGCGAGCGATGCCGAGCTGGACGCCGCATGGGACGCTGACGCGCGGCGAGGCGAAGGCGCGCGTTCGGCGACGAGCGCGTGTACCTGGAGCGCTACATCGAGCGGCCGCGTCACGTCGAGGCGCAGATCCTGGCGGACGCGACCGGCGCGCGTGGTGTTCCTGGGCGAGCGCGAGTGCTCCGTGCAGCGCCGGCACCAGAAGCTGCTGGAGGAGACGCCGTCGCCCGGCGTTCGACGCAGCGCATGCGCGCCGCGTTCGGCGAGGCGGCGTGCCGCGATCGCGAAGCAGGTCGGCTATCGTCAGCGCCGGCACCGTCGAGTTCATCCTCGACGAGCAGGCGCAGCTTCTACTTCCTCGAGGTGAACACGCGGCTCCAGGTCGAGCACCCGGTGACCGAGATGGTCACCGGCCTCGACCTGGTCGCCGAGCAGATCCGCGATCGCCGAGGGCGAGCCGCCTCGTTCGGCGACACGCCGCCCGCGCCGCGCGGCTGGTCGATGGAGGCGCGCGTCATGCGCCGAGGACCCGCCGCGCAACTTCATGCCGTCGATCGGGCGCGCATCGAGCGCGTGCGCTTCCCGCAGGGCCCGGCGTGCGCAACGACGCCGGCGTCTATCGCGGCTACGAGGTGCCGGTGTACTACGACTCGCTGCTCGCCAAGCTCGTCGTGTGGGGCGCCGATCGCGACCAGGCGCGGCGGCGCAGCTGCGCGCGCGCTCGACGAGTTCGTGCTCGAGGGCGCGCACCACAACCTCGCGTTCCACCGCTGGCTGGCGCGCACCCGGAGTTCGCGGCCGCGAACCTGTCGACGCGCTTCATCGAGGAGCACTTCAGCGCCGGCGGCGCTGGCGCCGGGCCGCGAGGCGGCCGAGCGTCGCGCGCTGCTGGCCGCGGCGCTGCACGCGCGCGAGGAGCGCGGCGCGTGCACGGTCGGCCGCGCGACGACGAGCGCAGCGCCGCGCGCGTGGAAGTCGGCGCCGGCGCGCGAGCGGAGCCGGCGATGAAGCTCTGGGTCACGCTCGAGGGCCGCGAGTGCCGAGGTCGACGTTTCACACGGTGGGCGACCGGCTCGTGCTCGAGGTCGAGCGGCCGCGCGATCGAGGCCGACTTCCGTGCGGCTGCCGGACGGCGAGGTCTACTCGCTGCTGATCGACGGGCGCTCGCACGAGGTGCGCGTCACGCCCGCGGGCGACGGCGCTCGAGGTCGAGCTGCGCGGCACGATGATGCCGGTCGAGGTCCGGCACCCGCTCGAGAAGCTGCTGCAGCCGCATCGCGGCGAGCGCGCACGGCAGCGCGCGGCGAGACCATCGTGGCCCCGATGCCCGGGCTGGTGGTCGCGATTCAGGGTTGCTGCCGGGCGACGTCGTGAAGCGCCGGCCAGGCTGTCGTCGTTGTCGAGGCGATGAAGATGCAGAACGAGCTGACTGCAGCGGCACGGCGGCGTCGTGAGCGAGGTGATCGTGGCCGAGCGGGCCGCCGGTGCCGCGGCCGGCCAGCCCGCTGCTGAAAGTGACGGAGCCGCACATGAACCGCGCGCCGCGAAGCAGGCCGCGGTGCCACCGCTGCCGGCGCGCACCACGCCGTCAGGACTACCGGTCAGTCCCGCCTACTTCGCCGCACGACCTGCCGTCCGATCTCGCGCGCCGCACGCCGCCGCCCGGCGAGCCGCCGTACACGCGCGGCATCCACCCGGCGATGTATCGCGTCGCGCCTGTGACGATGCGCCAGTACGCCGGCTTCGGCCAGCGCGCGCAGACCGAACGAGCGCTTCCGGTTCCTGCTCGGCCAGGGCCAGACCGGGCTGTCGGTCGCGTTCGACCTGCCGACGCAGATGGGCTACGACTGCGATCACGCGCTGGCGCGCGGCGAGGTCGGGCAGGGTCGGCGTGGCGATCTCGTGCCTCGCCGACATGGAGGACCTGCTCGACGAGCTGCCGCTCGAGCGCGTCACGACGTCGATGACCATCAACGCCACCGCGCCGCTGCTGCTGGCGTTCTACGTCGCGGTGGCCGATGCGCGCGGCATCCGCCGCGACGCAGCTCGGCGGCACGGTGCAGAACGACGTGCTCGAAGGAGTACATCGCGCGCGGCACGTACATCTATCCGCCCGAGGCCCTCGCTGCGGCTCATCACCGACGTGTTCGAGTTCACCGCGCGCGAGGTGCCGCAGGTGGAACACGCATCTCGGTCAGCGGCTACCACATGCGCGAGGCCGGGCTCGACCGCGGTGCAGGAGCTGGCGTTCACGCTGGCCGAACGGGCTCACCTACCTCGAGGCCGCGCGCGATCGCGGGCTCGACCTCGGTGACGATCGCGCGGCGCATGTCGTTCTTCTTCAACGCGCACAACCACCTGTTCGAGGAGGTGGCGAAGTTCCGCGCCGCGCGCAAGCTGTGGGCCGAGCTGCTGCGCGAGCGCTTCGGCATCCGCGATGCCGAGGCGCGCAAGCTGCGCTTCCACACCCAGACCGCGGGCTCGATGCTCACCGCGCAGCAGCCGCTCAACAACGTCGTGCGCGTCACGGTGCAGGGCCTGGCCGCGGTGCTCGGCGGCACGCAGTCGCTGCACACGAACTCGCTACGACGAGGCGCTCGGCCTGCCGTCGCGAGAGTCGGCGCTGCTGGCGCTCCGCACGCAGCAGGTGCTGGCGCACGAGAGCGGCGCCACCGATACGGTTGACCCGCTCGCGGGCTCGTACTTCGGGTCGAGGCGATGACGGCCGAGCTGGAGGCGCGCGCTCGGGCGTTGCTCGACTGACATCGACGCAAGAGGCGGCATGCTGCAGGCGATCGCCGACGGCTGGGTGCAGGAGCAGATCCACGCGTGCCGCGTACCGCTGGCAGCGCGACGTCGAGGTCGGCGCGCGCGCGTGGTCGTGGGCGTCAACCAGTTCGGCGACGACCGTCCCGTGCCGCCGCCGCCGTTCCAGCACGACCCGCAGGTCGAGCGCCGGCGCGCCGGTTCCTGGCGGACGTGGCGCGCGCCCGCGACGCGGCCGCGTGCGAGAAGTGCCTGCGGCGCGCTGGACGCCGCCGCGCGCGGCAGCGCGAACCTGATGCCGCCGATCCTCGCGGCGCTCACCGCGCAGCGCCACGCTCGGCGAAGTGTGCGACACGATGCGTGCGGTATTCGGCGTCTACCGACCCGGGGAGAAGGTATGAGCGAGCGATCCGAGATCACGGGCCTCTCCCACGTGGCGATCGCGGTCCGCGACGCCGACGCCGCCTGGTGCAGACGCTGGTCGACCGCGCTCGGGCGCGCGGCGTGGCGATGAAGAGCTGCTGGACGACGGCGCACTGCGTGTGGTGTTCGTGCACCTCGGCCCGGTGACGTTCGAGCTGCTGGAGCCGAGCGAGCGCCGACCACACGGTCGCCAGGTTCCTCGACACACGCGGCCCTGGCTTGCACCACGTGAGCCTCGAGGTGAGCGACCCGGCCGCGCACTTGGCGCGCGCGAGGCCTGCGGGCGCGCGGCTCATCGACGAATCCTCGCGCCCCGGCGCGCACGGCACGCAGGTGGCGTTCCTGCACCGAAGAGCTTCGGCGGCGTGCTCGTGGAGCTGTGCGAGGCGAAGAAGCGCTAGCGCGGCACCGGCCTGCGGCTCATACCCCACAGCTTCTGCAGCGCTGAAGTCGGTGAGGTCGATCACCTGGCTGCGCTGGAAGTACCAGATCAGCAGCTTCGAGAACACGAACATCGGGCCCTCGCTGCCGTGGTACACGGTCATCACCGGCCGAGCCGGAACCCCGCTCGCCTCCCCTGCGTCCGTAGAGCGTGTCGAGCGTCGAGACGGGAGCGAACCGGTCGGGGCTCGGATCGCTGTCCTCGGTGATCCAGGTTCGGCGGTCGCAGATGCCCGCACCGTAGGAACCGTTGCGAAGTTGCCGGTGCGCCCGGGCGGCAACGCGTCGGTGTCGGGCAGGGCGACTTGACCGCGAGCAGTGGTGGCAGCAGCGAGTAGTCCGGTGCGCCCGGCCAGCCACCACCGCGCGAGCCGAGCGCACGGCCTGCATTCGAGGCGCGCCACGCACGCAGCTCGCTCCGCCAGGTGCCGCGTGGTCCTGATACATCGCGCGTCCCCGGCACAGCACAAAGCCCAGTGGCCGCTGGAGAGGACGTTATCCAGCGTGATGCGCTGCCTGCTCACGGGGCCAGGGACGCCATCGCGGCTGTCCACCTCCGAAAGCCACGGGCGTCCGCCCCGGATCCATCCACGTCTGCGAGCGGATTGTTGGTGCTCGGGGCGCTCAGCTGCCCTCCAGGCCACGGCATGGGGTGGAACGAGGTGGGGATCATCGTGGTACCGTGAACGCCGGACGCCGGTCCGTCGTCCAGATCCCGATCGTTGCGGTGGTGGTCCGAGGCCGGGAGAGCGTGAACGCCGTCGGCGGCGTGAGGAAGTGCGCGTGTTACGAGCGTGTCGAGAAGTCATAGCCGGCGAACCGCGCCGGACCGGGCTGCGCGTGCCGGCCGGGTAGCGGCGGCACGGCTTGCCGCCCGCCGAGTGAGAGGAGCGGTGTCAGGAAGCTCTCGGCCGCGGACGGCTGCACGCCGGGTGGCGAGGTCGCCACGCAGCGCCGCCGGCTGCCGCACGGTCCGGCGACTTCAGCTGCCAATATCGATCACCAGCAAGCGGCGCGTCGAACTGCGCGCGGACGGAAACCGTGAACTGGAGGATGCCCGGGCTGCGCAGGTTGCAGGTCGTCATCGGCCTCGGGGATACAGCAGGGTGCGTCTCGGAGCCGCCTTGTGGACTGAACGGCGGGAGCACGATGCCCGTCGCGGGAGAGAACCGGCTCTCCCAATGTGCACGTCATCCGTCGACGCTCGTCGCTGCGCTCCGATCTCGTCGTCAGATTCGCAGCGCATGTCGATGGCCCAGCGGTAACCCGGATGAACCCGCGCCGGGCGGGTCCGGCCGGACCGAGTCGATCTCTGCGGCGGGACGCTCGGCGCCCCAATCTCGAACGCCTGGGGATGAACGACAGGTCGGTGAAGGGAACCCACCGCTCTGGGAACCGTGTGTAGGAGAGCCGAAGGGCGCGTCATTGATCGTGATCTGCCTGGACCGAGCGAGGCCGCCGGGTCCGCGTAACTCGGGGCATGTTCTGGTCCGCGCTGAACAGGGGCGAGTAGGCTGCCCGCTCCGCGTCGCCGGCGATGACCGCGAACAGGCCAGTTCTTTGCAGCACCGGTGGCCTCAGGTCAGCAGGTTCACGAAGTTACACCCGCCGTCATCGACAGGGTCCCACACCTGAGCGGACTGGCGGGCATAGAAGAACCGGCGCAGGGAATCGGGATCGTTTCCGAGCCGCCTGGATCGGCGTGAACTCGGAACTGGTGCCGAGCAGCTCCCATCGATACGCCACAGGCTGCGTCGAACCGATGCCGTCGGGGTCGCCGCCACACTGCCAGCCTGATGCAGACCAGTGGGTTGCGACGACCAGGGGCCAGCAGCTTGCTGGGCTGGGGCGTGAGGATCTGCGCGACCGGCATTGCCTGACCGTGGTGCTGGAATGAACGACGCGCATCGTCACCGGCGAGGAACGCGCCGTGGTCGCCGCCTCACGCTTCACCGCGTGACCGATGTGGAAGCCGCTGCGCACGTGTGTGGCGCGGCCCGAGCTCACGCTGTCCGTGGAGCGGAAGATGAACAGCGGCTGAGCGGAGTTCGCGACGCGGTCTTCCACACCCACACGGTCGCAAACCAGGCGAGCGCGGCGCTGGGCGGATCGACCGTGTACCAGAAGCGCATCGACGCGCCCGTCGGCGTCGAGGTCCGGCCCAGCTCACCTCGTAGGCGTACGATGCCGGCTGTGTCCGAGGTCGCGGGGCACCTGCAGGAGAGCTCGACCGTGGGGGCAGAATGTGGCGGGAGCAGCGAGCCCGCCAGGCTTGGCGCTGGCTGCGGCCACGCGAGCCCCGCGAACAGCAGCAAGGCAGGAGCCCGGCCGCACTCGAATGCGCAGCCTCAGAACTTGAAGATGCCCACCCCCGAACTCGAGATTCGCAACACCGCTAACGATACTGGCAGATTGAGTTCCGAGCGTCAGCGCTGGCTACAAATCTGGTTCGGCAATGTCCCTGCGCCTCTCCACCGCTGACCGGAACCGGGTTCAGCCCATGCCGGGGCAGGAGTACATCCATCGCGTTCCACGTATTCTCCGTCCGGTCCGTCCCGGTCGCGCGCGGGCTCCTCGCTCCTCGTCGCTGCTGCTGTTGGCACCAGCCCGTCGCCGCCATCATGGACATCAACGACCGCGGGCCGCTGCTGAATGCCGGCCGATTCTGCGATGCGCATCACGAATGTCGGTGTGATCAGGGACATGCGTTCTGCTGATAAAAGGGGGCTCTCGTTCTGATCCGATCGTTCGAAGTTCCCGCGTGGTACCGTGCCACGCAGCTGTTGGGCCCACGCTTTCCCGAGCCAGGGGTTCGGACGCGCGTGCGGCGGACGGCGTGCTGCGCGTCTCGGGTGGGCCGATGCTGGAATGGCGACCCACGCTCGACCGCGGCCGATACGGTCCGCGTCGCGGACGCCGGGCGACCTGGGGACGCATTCGTGCTTCGATGACGATGGCGATGGTCGCGTCGACGAGGAGATCTACCAGAACGGCCGTGACGAGATGGGGCGGGCGCGTGGACGACGTCTTGTTGCCCGCGCAGCGGTGCAAGCCGCCGGGGCCACACGAAACGACCAGCCAAGCTGTGAGCCTTCTTTATCCCAGCGGCGAGCAGCGTTGCCGATGAGTCTTGCCGTGCGCAGGCTACGCCTGGACAGTGCCCGGGCACGACGGGATCGCCGGACTCTCAGTTCACGGTCACGGAACAGGGTTTCGCGCACGATCCGCTGAGCGTCCGGCTGGAGAAACTGTACGTGGATGTCGACACTGAGAGCGACCGTAACCAGGCGGCCGGACCTGGATGGTGGGTTACGCTTCGTGCCCCTACGACTTCGGAATCAACGCCCACATCGACACCTGCTCAATACTGCGGAAGTTTTGCGTCAGGCATCGCCGGACAGATTGCTTAGTAGTTCGCGATGGGTCCGTGGCTCGAAGCTGCGGCGTCGCCGTCGTCATGACCGCACGATGTGCGGACCCGCTGGGACTACTCTCGGCGCCAGGCGTTTCCGGGCGTGCGGGAAGCGCGGGCTTCGCCCGCGCACCGCATTGGGACTCCACGTTCAAGATGTACGCGTTCATCCCGGGCGCACCGCCGGGGCAGGGCGGTCCGCCAATCGTGGATGTCGATCGCTACGCGGCGCTGGCCGGGAGTTTCCCGACGGCCAGCACCTTGCCTGCGAGACTACCGCGGTCTCCTGGTGTCATTTACCGGACCGTTCACGCGCCTCGAGCCGGGAGCAGTCCAGCCGAGTTCTCGGTGGCGCTCGCGGCGCTCCCGACGCCGGACAGCGCGAGCGGCAGCCGGCGTTCGACACACTGGATGCTCTATCGCGGCCAGCACCTGGATCTCAAGCCGAACGTGGGCTCACGCGGCTTGCTTTATCTTCGGCGAGACCAGCAAAGACCAGCCACGAGGATCTGCACGACCCGCCGCCGGGCGTGGAGTTCAACTACGACCCGCACTGTTCTGGGGGATTTCACGACGACCTCACGCTCAGAGATCTTCGACCAGATCCGGCGGCTTCTGACGCTCACCGCCACTGAACAGCACTACCCGGCTGGGCACTGCGTCTGGACCAAACTTGACTGTGATACCTGCGCCGGCGATGACGAAAGCGTGGACACGATCGGGATGGGACTTGGACGTGCGGCTTTTCCCTCTGCCTGTGCGCGCCTCGTCCCCGGCGACCACACCGTTCATTATTGAGTGGGACAACGCTGAGCAAGCCATCGCATCCGGGCAGCGCGTGGGCGCGTCGAACTTCGATTCGCCATTCCACAGCCAGCGCCGGCTCGACAACTGGGGCCGCGAGCGTGCTGCCCCGAGCCCGAACAGTGGCGAAAGCGGCCCCAGCGGTGTATCGCCTTCGACGAGGCAGGGTGGATTTGCCGCTCGCGGACATCATCGATCCCACCATTTGCCGCCCGGCAGCCCTGGACCCGGCGGTCCGCACTTCCCGTGGGGCGCTATCACGCCGACGATCACGTACGCTCGACGGGTTCGACTGCCACTATGTCGTCACCACGATCCTGCGCGGGGACAACGGGCCCTCGGCGACGCTACCGCGTGAGTTCGAGGCCCGTTCAGCGCGTCCGACGACCGCGTCGTGCCACCGCCGCAGCGCACGCGTGGCTAACCGGTTCGGTGTGGGGTCGTGCCCAACCCATACCGCGCCAACTCGTCGTGGGAACGACAGCGGTGCTGGGCGACCCGTTCACGCGACATATCGGGCTGCCGGGCCTGCACCGGCAAATTCGCGCATCCGCATCTACACGCTCGCCAGCATTTGGTGAGTGATCGGCCACGAGGCGACAGCGACGGCGACGAGCGTGGGGGGCTGATCTCGCGTAATGGACAAGAGACGTAGGTCGGGCGTGTACCTGTGCGATCGATACCGCTGGGACACCAGATCCGGGAAGTTCGGTGCTCGCCTGGGGTGGGCGGGGCGCTCATCGGGTTCGTGTTCCGCTCGGGCTTGGCGACCAGCGCCTTCATGGCGCGGTCGGCACGCGCCGCAGATGTGCCTGCCCTCGCGGGCACTTGGTCACCCGAGCAGGTCCAGGAGGGTAGCGGGAAGCGTGCTTCCTGCTCGCGGCTACGAGAGTGAACTGCGCTTCAACAGCGTCGTCGGACTGGTGCGTGGCGGTAGCGCTTCACGTATGGCAGCCTTCGGCGGGGCGAGTGAATTGGGGGCCACTTGCGAATACATTGACACAGCAGCATTCGGCGCCAGCAGCTCCGATCGATGTCCCGAAACCGACGAAGCGCTGGCTGCACGATCACAACCGTCTCCACGGAGGTCGTTTTGCGGGTAATTCCATCGGGATCGAGTCAGCCGCTGCATCAAAAGCGCACCAGCCGGTGCGCCCAGACGCGCGGGCGGCGCGCGTCCACGACGCGATCGCCCCCCACCATGGTGGTACGTGCCGCCGCGTCCGGCTTTGAGCTTCGTCGGCTCTCGGCCATTAAACCACGGCTGCTGGCGTCTAGAGCACAGCAAAAGTCAGCGCCGGCGTAGCCGTCGGGCCGTGCGAGCCAGTCAATCCGCACGTTACCGCTTGAACGCGCCGCCGGGTACGACGGGAAACTCCGCGCCGCTTCTTGGCACGTACGCAGCACTCGACGACGCCAATCGCGCGCAGTCCCCGTCAGACTGCGAACAGCTACGGATGAACCTTGCCGCCCATACTTGGGCGCGGTTCGGGGACATGAAGTCGGAGGAACACCAGACCAAAGCATGCAGCGATCACGATACGTCCCCATCCACTTCACATGCTCCGGCAGCGCGTCATGCTGTTCACGAACTTCCGTGCCGTGTCGTTGGCGGGCAAGCTGCTGAACATCCACAGCGCGACCGGGCATGCCCATGATGCTGGGCCGGCGGGATACCTGCGCCGAGAGCGCCAGCGTCATTGAGTACCGTTAGCAGATTAACTGGCAGAAGCGAGCGCCGGATGATTTTGCCGGTCGGATCGGGCCTCGGCCGAGCGGGACCCCGCTCGCGAAACGATCACCCAGCCCGAGGTGGTCCGGGGTCCGGCATACGCTCCACGAACGTGTGAACATGTGCGCCGTGCAAATCTTCCGCCTCAGCGGTGCGCATCTGACCAAGTCACGCGATAGCCGAACTGACTTCTTGCCGCGCACGATCACCCGCGCTCGAGCTGGCCCGAGCCGCGATCACAGTTCGAACAGCTCATCCCGCTCCTGCGGGAGGCGTGAACGCTCGCCTGCGGCCATGCGGCGAGGTCCAGCTCCAGACGTGGTCTCAAGGCGCAGACCACGGCTCAGAAACAGTTCTTGCCGTGGATATTCAATACCCACAGCCCAGCGACGTGAAACATATAATATGG
>ERZ1370068.6352-contig-534_pt1 | contig 48587 bp, 71 predicted proteins | sample MGYA00561227_ERZ1370068 | MGnify/ENA primary metagenome ERZ1370068 (study PRJEB38410, sample SAMEA6850437) | metagenome | study: Metagenomic assessment of the ecological functions of the soil: analysis of the soil microbiota associated with the... | reverse complement strand
CTACGTATTGCCCTGCCGCGCGATGGAGTGGGACACCGCGGCCGGCCAGGCCGTCCTCGAAGCGCCGCCGGCGGCCGCGTCGAGACCCTGGCCGGCACCCCCCTCACCTACGGCAAACCCGGCTTCAAGAACGACGGCTTCATCGCCTGGGGCCGCCCCGCGACCTCGTCCCCCTGATGGACGCCGGCGTGCGATTGAGGAGTACGCTAATCGGACCCGAGGAGATCGATTTCGAAGCGAACCTTGCGGGCGGCGAGAACCGGTCGTCGCGCCCGGCCCTCGCCTTTGTCGAGGCGCACGACCCCGGCCGTCTCCAGCTTCTTTAGCGTCCGCAACACGTTCTGCTCGGCGCCGGCCGGTCATCGCCGCCAGTTCCGAGACCGATTTCGGATGACGTTCGGCGATGATGCGCAAGAGGGCGCGGTTTTTGCGGACAGCAGCTTGGCGCCAGCTTCGAGCGAAGCGAATTGCACCTCCTGTTCGGCTGCCTCCCGCCTCGAGCGCGTTCGCACCATACCTTCGGTTCCCTCGGGTCGACTGCGCGCTCGCCGCGGGCGACTCGCGAAGGTGTAGTCCTTGAATTCCTCGAACGTTCCCACCTTGCGTTTCACATCACACCCCGTACTCGCAGAATCCGCTCGACCTCGGCGTAGAAATCCTCGAGCAACTGCACCGGCCCCTATAGGCATAGGGTATCACCCGCCTCCCGCCATAGATGTGCCGATGATCGAACTGCCGGCCGTCGGCGGCGCGCGCCGTGAGCATTGTCGAGCCCATAAATGCGCCGGCCGCGCGGGTCGTGCAGGGTGAGAGCGTATTTGATCCCATGCGGCCGGCCTTCCGTCGCCTCGACCGGCTGAGCCGTGATCTTGACCCGATAGCCGCCGGCAAACTGAAACTCGAGCCCGTCAAGGCCTCAGCAGCACTCGAGTTCGTAATCCGCCGGCAAGTTTGCCGGCGAGCGGCTATCCCTCTGAGGTCATGGTCACGGCCGGACCATACGCCGCATGAGAACAGCCGCCGGCTCGCCGAGTTCCTGCAGGATTATCCGGTGCAGGCGCGCAAGAGCTGCGGCAGCGCCCTCAAATTCGGCGCTCATCGCCGCCGGCGAGGGCGACATGTACCCGCGCTTCGGCACGACGATGGAGTGGGACACCGCGGCCGGCCAGGCCATTCTCGAAGCCGCCGGCGGCCGCGTCGAGACCCTGGCCGGCACCCCCTCACCTACGGCAAACCCGGCTTCAAGAACGACGGCTTCATCGCCTGGGGCCGCCGGTCGGCGGATTAACTTGGCATTCGGGGACGCAATCGGCTAGTGCGCAAGAGCGGTGATGATGTGACCCTGTCGTTGGCGCTTCCGCTGTTTTTGCTGTTTTTGTGGGAAATTTACAGCGAACGAGGCCTCGTTCCCCGCAGAAATCCTGGGCTGACCCTCGGCGAGAAAACAGCGGGAGTGGCGGTCTTCCCGTCTCGAAGCAAAACAATCCCGGGGAGATGGATCCCGGGCGCGGCGCAGCGCCAACGTGATGAATCTGCATGGAGTGAGAATAATACGACAGTAATCTATTGTCAATAATATAATGCTAATAGCACGGATAGATGCCGGGTGGCCACGGGCCGCTAAGCGGCGAAGTTTACCGATATCTGTGCCGCGGCGAGTGCCGCATCGAACCACCAGCGCCGAGAGCGGCAATTGAGGAGCTCGAGTACCGGTATCTGTACAGTAATCCGGACATCAAGGTCGAACTGCCGCTTTACACCGACTTTCCGCAGAATGGAGCGGAGCTGGGTTCGCACGGTGGTGATTTCCGAACGCCGGAAGCGGTCGGCGATATCGGCCAGGCTTTCCTGGTGGTCATCAATGCCGCCGCAACCTCGCGCCTCGGCCGGCGACAGTCCAAACAAATCGAGCGAGATCCCTCTCCGACGGGACGTCATCGCGCTGCAGGCTCGACGCAATGATGATCATGGCGAACCGCCGGTCGTCGACTGGTGCTGCATGCAGCGGCATTACCGCGCTCAGCGACGATGCAAGGCGGCAACCCATCGCACCGACCGATCACCATACGGGCCGCCAGCCGCATCGAGATTGCTCTTCCGTAGCACCGGCTATCAGCTTTCGCCAACTCCGGCGGTCTCACAACCCGCCGCGCACAGAGCCGGCCTTCCTGAACGAGCAATCCGTCGCTCGAGCTGCACAATCGCCTCCGCGGCCCGGAAAGTTCGTCTCAGATCGATCGCAGCCCGGAACTGGTCGGTAACGTGATGACGCCGGCACAGAGCTGATCGAGCGCCCGCAATGCAACCGAGGGCATCGATCGTCGGCTGTGGGTGTCGGCATGCGACCAACCGACAGACGGTCGCGAACGGAACCGTCTCCGCCTGAAGATGCTGGCCAAGATTTAGCGACAACTTTGGAGTCGTGAGTACGAAAGATAACACCGATGCGTTTGTAGGTTTTATTTGATATCGGACAAAGTAGTGTTACGTTATCTATCGTAATTACGGAGCCACAGTTAATACAGTTTGAGATAGTGGACCCAAATAATCTTGACAGATTTACATTGATTAATAGAAATCCTCCGTCCTTCGAGTCAAATTATAAAATTCATCCCAGATTTTTACGTAACTCCTTTTGCCATAACATCAGTGTTTGTTCGAGGTAACACCTGATACATTTGGAATCGACTGTATTACTTTTACAGATCTGCCTGGTTGTCCCAATCCTCCAATTTCCTGCACCTCCTCGCTTTCCCATTCGTGAGCCCTTCGACATTTGCCCTCCGATCGATCCGAATTTAAGTTTAGGTTTTGTTCCGGCAGTCGTTCCGGAGCCCGCCACCTTGCTGTTGCTCGCCGGCCTGTTGGTAATGCTGGTGTATAGATTCAGGCGTCGCCCTGGCTTTGACGTCACGAAACCGAGCCTAGTGTTTAGACGCATTCAGTATTTATCCAGCATCTCGACCCTGTAATAGGGCTGGAGGACGGTTCGCTAGGACTCAAATCATACCACAAGTCCATTCTGGTGAATCTTATGATTGGGCCTGAACACTAGATTGTACAATGAATGCGCTTAGATCTCGGTTATACAGTATTTTGACCGCCACGGCAATAATAGTGTATGCCACCCATGACCCAGTTTGTGCCGCGCCGTCACCCATAATGAACCTTCAGGGCCAATACTTCAGCTTTCACATTATATCTCCAGATCCTAATGATCCAACTATAGCCGATGTTCTTACGGGACCACCCACTGGGTTAACGACCGAATTCGAGGGCGTGGATGCAAAACCCGTCCCAACTTCAGTGCGCCCGGCTGTCCTACGACCTTCACAGACTTGGTATATTGAGAAACAGCGGTGCAATACGGTTAGCTTAGCAAGTGGTAACTTTGTTAAATTTGATGTGTCGGGAGTTGAGCAATTCCTACTCTTAAAGATATATTCTTGGTCCTCTCACCACCGATCCGCATGCAAGGTTTGACCTTGGCGCCACGGCCTTTTGGGCCGCCCGGCTCGAGCGGCTTCATCAATGCGCTCGTCCCCTTCGTGGATCGCATACAATTTATTGACTATTCAAGGTACGGAGGAGATTGAGGGCTTCCCCGTTTTTGATCCTCGCTGCCAGTAGATTTTCGCATGTTGGCATTTTTCCGCATTGATTTCTTTCGGACCGGTGGGCACTGATTTTGTTGATATCATCGAAAACGGCGGAGATACTGGCGCTATCGTCGCAGCAGAGATTTTTTGTCATTTCTGAGTCATCAGATACGTTCTTAATAAACTTCTTAACGAATCAGAGTTTGCGCGCCCCTCTTGCGGGCGTGCAGGCTCGGTTGAACGGACGCGTCTGGGCTCTCGCTCTCGCCGGTGAGGCGAGGAGCTGGCCGATGGAGTTTTCTACCTTTGGGATGTATCGGCTACAGGCGGGCTTACCGCTTTGGCGAAGGCGATGAGCAGAGGAAACGGCGGCAGGGCGTGCTGTGGGCAGTGGTTGGGCCGCGGATCGCGGCTCCTGGCGGCAGTTGATAGGCGCTGCTGTCGCGAGGCGGCGTGAGGGAAGGCAATGAGGCCAAAGTAGTGCGGCGCCCGCTTTGGCGGGTTTCGATCGGGACCTGGTGGGTGAGGTAAGGTGCGTGCCGGTCGGTCATGGTCCCAGGGGCTGGCGGGGAAGGCACGCGGCAGTTTGACGAGATAGGCTTGACCGCACTGGGTACACAGCCGTGGCGGCTTAGGCATGCGGGGCTTGTCGGCAGTGTCGGTGTCGCCGACGGCGGCATCGTCGGGCTGGGTGTCTGAGGGCGGCGGGGCCGGCTGTTCGAGGAGCAGAGCGTTACGCAGGTTGTCAAACTGGCGGCGTCGGGCAGGATGCCACAGGCCATAGTAGCGCAGCTTGTGAAATCCCTGCGGCAGAACATGCTGGAGAAAGCGGCGCATGAACTCGTCGCCGGGGAGCGTGGCGGTCCGGTGGCAGTTGGCGGCCCGGTCCTTGTAGCGGAAGGTGACGCCGGTGTCGTCGACGCGGATGATGCGTCGGTCGGTGATGGCGATGCGGAAGGCATAGCGGGCGAAGTAATCGAGCACCGCCTTTCCCTCGCTCCAGGGCGTGACATGGACGACCCATGGTGTGCGCCAGGTGTGGGGCGGCAGGCTGATGTCCAAACGAAGCTTGCTGAACGCGTCTCGGAAGCGGGTGCGGACCAGTTTGCCGAGGGCCTTGGTCGGAAACAGGAAATTCTTCTCGGCCGGATGCCAGCGGCGACCGGCATCGGAAAGGCCGCCGCCGGTGACCAGACAGTGCACATGCGGGTGCAGGTGGAGCTGTTGCGTCCAGGTGTGCAGGACGGCCAAGACGCCGACGGTGCCGCCGACCCAACGCGGATCGCGAGCCAGTTCGATGATGGATTGGGCAGCGGCCTTGATCAGGGTGCCGTAGCCGACCGTCTGGTGGCTGCGCAAGGCTGTCCGCAGGCCCGCGGGGACGGTAACGGTGACGTGGAAGTAGGGAATGGGCAGGATCTCGGCTTGGCGCTGTTCGAGCCAAGCCTGTGTCCGCGCGCCATTGCACTGTCCGCAATGACGGTTTTTGCAGGAATGGAAGACGGAGACCAGGGTGCCGCACTCGGGGCAGCACCACAGGTCTGCGCCAAGCGCTTCGGTGCGGCAGGCGATGATGTCGCCGATGGCGCGACGATGGGATGGCAACATCGCCGCGCCATATCGCGCCTCATAGCCGCCGGCGAAGCGCCGGAAAACGTCTGCCACGCCCGCCGCAGCGGGAGTGGGACAGACGGGCACGCGTCAGAGGCCGCTCATCAATTTATCGAGCAGCTGGTGCAAGGACGCCCGCGCCGGTTCCGTCAGGTGGGTATAAATCGCCGTCGTGGCGATGCTCTGGTGGCCGAGAAGCAGCTGGATGACGCGGGTGTCGACCTTCTTCTCAAAGAGCCTGGTGGCATAGGAATGCCGCAGGGTATGGGGTGTCGCCCGGCGCTGAGCGGGCAGGTTGGCCGCCTGAGCGGCATCGGCAAAGGTCCTGACCAGGACGTTGGTGCTGAGCGGGCCGGTTCCCCAGCTGTTGGGAAAGAGCCAGCGCGGATTGCGGTGCGCCTTCCACATCTGGCGCAGACCGTCATGGACCGGCCTCGGCAGCGGCACGAGGCGTTCCTTGTTACCCTTGCCGAGGATCCGCAAGAGCCCGTTGATTTTGTCGATGGCAGTGACTTCGAGTGTGGCGGCCTCGCTGATCCGCAGGCCGCAGGCATAGATCAGGGCAAAGCAGGCCTTGTGGATCGGATTGCGGACATTGCCGAGAATACGCTGGACCTCGGCATGCGAGAGAGCCTGCGGCAGCCGCTTCTGCTTGGGCAGTCGGATCTTTTTAAACAGCGGCCAGTCGCGGCCCAGCGTCTGCCGGTAAAAGAACTGGATCCCATAATGGCAGGTCTTGAAGGTTCCCCGAGCGGCTCCCTGCTCCCTGACATCCAGCAGATACCGGCGGACCTCCGCCTCGCTCAATTGATCCGGCGGCCGTCGGTAATGCTTGGCCAAGCCGCGGACCGCTTGCTGATAAACTTCCTGTGTCTTGTCGGCCAATCCAGCCAGCTTCATGTCCTCAATCATACGGGCGCGCAACGGCGTCATCGTCTGCTCCTTCGTCTGCTGCACACGGATGGGACAACCCCACCGCGGCATCGAAGGATAGCTTCACCCGCGAGGCTCAGGCCATGCCGCCACTCCTTACGGCGTAGCCGTTCCGTTCAACACTTGTTCCAGAACCTAATCCAGTTTTCTGTCTTTTGCTTGGGGTCTCCGGTGTGTGGTTCGCCCGACGCGCATAGCCGAACGGGACAAGCTGATCAAGACCGGTGCCAAGGTCGTCAGCCCCGGCCGCTACGTTGACAGTTCCAGATGGCCGAGGTCGCGGTATCGCGACTGTGTTCAGGGACATCCTGATGCTCGTTTCCCGGCATCGGGCGCCGCCTGCCCCGGCATGATGAGCGCTGGTGTCAGATACGACAGACGACGACGGCAGAGGTCCACCTTGAATCGCGCCCAACGGCCGTGAATCGCAGGAAACTCGGTTTCCATCATCTACTTGGTGGATATGAGCGGCCTCAAATCATTCATTTGAGGGACAGAGGTGGATTGCTGGACGCTTGTGACTGTTGGCTGAATCGAGGCTAACCTTCGTGCGGTAGCCATCGGACAGTTTGACCAACCTCATCTGAGGTATCCCGGTTAAAATCAGCCTGCCGCCAGGGAGAATAAATAATGAGCATCGGGAGAACGCAAAGCTTAAGTGCAGCGCTACGCGCAAATGCACTCACTGCTTTTGTTTGCGGCAGTGGTTTTTTTTTGGTGAGCCGCAACAGGGAGCTGCTACCGTAGTCAACTTCGGGGACATTTCGTCAATACGAAGTATAGGCAATGGTACACTATTGACGTCCTAGATTTAGCCAATATGGTTTAAATTTCAACGACACAACCCATTTAGTCATTGATCCCAGATCTCTTCTCAAGATGCTGTCGGGGTCACTAGCACCTTTCTGACCCCAGCGACACTTCTGCTCTCCATCAGTTTTACAAGTCCCGTGTCATTCGCCGAGCTGGATGTGCTTACCATCAGAGGCGGTGACCTAGTTGATGTGCCCGTTGGAGGAGGACTCGTGACAGGAGAGGGGTTTGTGCCTCCACCGTCAGGACCCATTCATCGGGAGAATATTTGTCCTAGGTTCTGACTTGACACTTTCCCCCATTTGTAGCGCAATCAAGATGACCATAATCGGTGTTTGTTTTTCACCCCTCGCGACGGTTTCCGAGCTACTAATCAGTAATGCTGGGACCGGCGTAGGGAGGACAGTTTGGTTTAGATTGTATCACTTTTTCTCCCGGGCCAACTTCGCCATTAGGATCCGACGAGAATTGTTTTCACTCGCCCACCACCAGGGCCAAGGCCACCGCCGGTGCCTTGTGTTTTCGATTGTCGAAGTGAGATCCCGATAGGCCCAGCCGGAGCCTGCGTACCGTATTTCGCTGGGCCCGCTTGGTGGCGCTTTCATTTATTTCACGTTAAGTAAGAACTTGGCTATTTATGAGAAAGAACTGCTCCATTTTTTCATGTCATACACGCCTCGTAAACGCCTTTTTGGGCCGACTTTCTAATGGGGAATATAATCTCTGCTTTGGCAGATGACGGTTACTATGTATTACTTGAAAAAAAGCCCTTAAAGCGAGGACACCACGAAATTAAGTTCCATGCTGAAGCCGGCGCACTGGAAGGGATCTGTGAGAACGGCTGGGAGCTGCACCGAGCCTGCCAGAAAATCTCCTAATTGTCAATCGACGGCTGGAAAGTCCCAGGCGGTATTTCAGTTTAGAGCGGCCCCTCGGAAAGCCAGTCGCCTGTTTTCAACGTACAGCTGCCCCGGACAATTTGTTCGGGGCTGATACTGACTTGGTACTGGAGCTGGTGCTGAGCTCGATGCAGAGCGGGGTACTATCTTTTCCTGTGTACTCTTTGTCATCCGGTCGACACCCAATCCATTGGGAAGCCTTCCGGGTGTATGCCGGACGGCCTTCTCAACGTGAGCGCGCGCCGGGGCTAGGTTCCGACAATAAGAGGCAGACCAGCGTCTACTCCGCCGCCTGCTGCAGTGGCCGCACTGCGGCGCGCATCTGCATTTCGTAGGCGTCGCGCCAGGCGATCTTGGCGTCGGCGAGGAAATCGCCGCTGCGCACTGCGGTGTAGATCCCCGGCTCGTCGACGCAGGGCGGAACGGTCCCGTCCTTGGCGAAGGCGCGGGCGGCGCGCAACAGGCGCCGCCGGGTGCGGGCGATCATCAGGTCGCTCGGCGCCAGATTCTCGAAGCCGTGGTCGGTGATCCCGCCCATGCTCTCGGTCACCGCCTGGTCCTGGCCGTGGATGCTGGCGATGCCGGTAAAGCTCTCGGTCTTCTGCGCCGCGCGGTCGATCATCCAGTCGTTCGACGGGTTCTGCGTCAGCCGCCAGCGGCCGTACCAGTCGGTCGTGTTCGGCAGGTAGTCGAAGCCGAGCCGCGATCCCGGCACCATCTGCCCGTTCTTCAACGGGCGCATCGAGGGCGGCGAGCCGCGCCAGCTGAGGCTGACGAACATCGTGTGGGTGTCGTCCATCGGGACCCAGGCGCGGGTATTGACGCGGTCGAACGGGCCCTGCGGCGTCTGCGTCCAGAACGGAAAGAGGAAATTGGCGAAGCGCCAATAGGTCTGGCCCTGCTTCCGCCGGGCGGTAGGCGCAATACATCGTGCCGTAGTTGGTGTCGGTCACGTGATATTCCGGCGCCCGGTTGGTCACCGTCCAGCGCAACAGGCTGTCCGGCGCCACGTCCTCGGGCTGGACGCTGCCGGTGTGCAGAAAGCCGAAATGCGAGGTGTCGATATCGCCCTCGAGCGCCTGCAGCCAGTTGCATTCGCGCTGCACGAACGAGATCTGCAATTCGGCCTCGGGCAATAGCGAGGCTTCGATCGCCGGCAATGGCGGCGCCTCTTTGCGCGCGCCCATATAGACCCAGACGAGGCCATTGCGCTCGGCGACCTTGTAGGCCTTGGCTTTGACCTTGTCCTTGAAGTCCTGATGCGGCGGCGCATTCGGCATGTCGACGCAATTGCCCGCAGCGTCGTATTTCCAGCCGTGATAGATGCAGCGGATGCCGTTCTCCTCGTTGCGGCCGAGGAACAGGGACGCGCAGCGATGCGGGCAGCGGTGATCCATGACCCCGACCCGGCCCGAGCTGTCGCGGAACGCGATCAGCCTTTCGCCGAGCAGCATCAGCCGCAGCGGCGCGCCGTCGCGCTCGAGCTCCGACGACATCACCGCCGGGATCCAGTACTGCCGCATCATCTCGCCCATCGCCGTGCCGGGGCCGACGCGGACCAGATCGTCGCTGTCCTTCTGCTTGCTCATCGCTAACCTCGCTTAGTTCGTCATTCCGGGATGCCCCAAGGCGGCCCGACAGATCCGGCGTCGCCTCGCTCTCGCAAGACTGCGTTCAGGGTGCCGGCTGCGAGGCAGCGCCAGCGCCCCGGAATGACGATTTGGGTTCAGATTCTCACTGGAAGAGGGCGAAGCCGAGCCCGGTGCCGGAGCCGGCCGGGGTGCGGTAGCCCGGGACGTAATGCGACCACGCCATATCGAGGTGCTCGACGGCACCGCCGACCGCGATCCACATCCGGATCTCCGAGCTGCCGGAATTGAGCTTTTTGCGCGGCAACGACTGCAAGGCCTCGCCGTCCTTTTGCCTGAGTGCCTCGATGACCCCGCGGTCGAGCTCCTCGTCGACGACAAAATGGCTGAGCCCGCCCGAGCCGACGATGCCGATGCGCGCATCACCCGGATAGCTCTCGACGGCCTCGCGGATCGCCTGGCCGAGCTTCCAGCAGCGCCGCGGCGTCGGCTGGTTCGGCGGGTAATAGGTGTTGAGGAACACCGGCACGACCGGCAGGTCGGGGTCTTCCATCAGCCGTTTGCGCACGAAGGCGTGGGCGTGGCCTTCGCCGTGCCCGGGCCGCAAGCCCGTTCGACGAGGCGATGTCGAACTCGCGGTCGATCAACTCGCCGATCAGGTGCAGCGCCAGGGGCGCCTCGACCGGATAATCGCGCGGCTCCTTCTCCTCGTAATAGCGCGCGGTGGCGAGCCGCGACCATTCCGGGCCCTTGAAATTGGGCGAGAGCGGCACGTTGCGGATGGTGTCGCCGTAATAGACGAGGATGGACGGCAGGTGATCCTCGTGGAACAACTCCTTCTGGTCGTCGCCGACGATGATCAGCGCGTCGAGCTCGGCGCGGCGCACACTCTGCTTCAGCCGCTCGATCGCCGCCTGGGCCTCGTCGTGACGTGCGAGAAAGCGTTCCGGCGTCAATTCCGGCAGCGCTCTCGGGTCGGGGCGGGTCAGCAATTCCTCGTAGGTGGCGGGATCGCCCTCCTTGTCGAGAAATTCGCGCACCCCGTCGCGATCGATAAAGCTCGGCCAGTCCTTGGCCGGGGTGTTGAGCATCGGCGTGTGCGACGTGGCGATCCCGAGGACGATCCTGGCCATGACGGTTATCCTTCCCGTGCTGCGCCGCCGTTGCGGCCTCTGCGAGATGGTAAGGATCGCCCACCGAGCGCGTCAACTTTGGTAGGCGCGGAACTCACCGACATTGCGGATCATCGACGACCAAAAAATTGCCATATCGATAGGGCATCTTCGCATCCAGAGACGGAGGCTGATGGACTCTGGGATGCGGATGGCCGGAGGCGGACGAGGTGATTGCAATCTGAACGAGCGATTTTGCTGCAGATTTGCTGCAGGTGCAGAGACAGCGTAATAATCGACACAACCAATTGTTGCAGGTAATCGAGGTGCCAGCCCGGGCGATCCTTGTTTCCAGGCAAAGTCCGGTCCTATAACCGGCAGGGACGGCCCTTACCGCTCCGGGATTGTGGAAGATGATCGATATCGCGAGAACGACGAAGTTGGTCGATCAATGCTGGGGCGACGAGATCGTCCCGACCCTGGTCGAATACATCAAGATCCCGAACAAATCGCCGTCCTTCGACCCGGACTGGGCGGCGCACGGCTATATGGAGGAGGCCGTGGCGCTGTTCGAGGGCTGGGCGCGCGGCCAGGCTCCCGTCGCTTCCGGGCGCCTCGCTCGAGGTCGTCAGGCTGCCCGGGCGCACCCCGGTCATCCTCATCGACGTCCCGGGCGAGGGCGCACGACACCGTGCTGCTCTACGGCCATCTCGACAAGCAGCCGGAGATGGTCGGGTGGGCCGAGGGCTACGGTCCCTGGATCCCGCGCCTCGAAGGCGACAAGCTCTATGGCCGCGGCGGTGCCGATGACGGCTACGCGATGTTCGGCGCGCTGAGCGCGCTCGCTGGCATTGCGCGAGCAACGGGTGGCGCATGCGCGCTGCGTCGTCCTGATCGAGGCGTGCGAGGAATCCGGCAGCTACGACCTGCCCTATTACGTCGATCACCTCGCCGGACGGATCGGCAGCCCGTCGCTGGTGGTGTGTCTCGATTCCGGCTGCGGCAATTACGATCAGCTGTGGCTGACCACGTCATTGCGCGGCGTGGCGTCGGGCACGCTGACGGTTCAGGTGCTCGACGAGGGTGTGCATTCGGGCGACGCCTCCGGTGTCGTCCCGTCGAGCTTTCGGATTCTGCGCCAGCTGTTGTCGCGCCTCGAGGACGAGGAAACCGGGGCCGTCCGTCCGGCGGAGCTCTACGTCCAGGTTCCGCCCGAGCGGGTGGCGCAGGCCCGGCGCGCCGCCGCGGCGCTGGGCGACACGGTCTATACCAAGTTTCCGCTGATGCCGCGGCATGTCGCCGATGTCAGACGATCTGACCGAGCTGGTGCTCAATCGCACCTGGCGGCCGCAATTGGCGGTCACCGGCATCGACGGCCTGCCGACCCCGATCAACGCCGGCAATGTGCTGCTGCCCTCGACCGTCGCAAAGCTCAGCCTGCGCCTGCCGCCGACCTTGGATCCGGATGCAGCAGGCGATCGCGTTCGCACGCTGCTGGAGAAAGACCCGCCCTATGGGGCGCGGGTCGAGTACGAGCCGGGGTCGAGTGCGGCCGGCTGGAATGCGCCGGCGCTGTCGCCCTGGCTCGAGCAATCGCTGGCGCACGCCTCGGAGGCAGCGTTCGGAGCGCCGCCGGCCTATATGGGCGAAGGCGGCAGCATCCCGTTCATGGCGATGCTCGGCGAGAAGTTCCCGCAGGCGCAGTTCGTCGTCACCGGCGTGCTCGGCCCGCACTCGAACGCGCACGGCCCCAACGAATTCCTGCACATCCCTACGGCCAAGCGCATCTCGGTCGTGATCGCGCAGGTCCTGGCGGATCATCACGCACAGCAGAGCCGGCGTTAGCTGCTGCCGATCGGTGCGGTCGCTGCGCCGAGCCAGTGCGCGGTGTCGGGGTCGACGAGCGGGGTCAGGGTCTCGCGGACCCTGGCGTGGTAGCCGTCGAGCCAGGCGATCTCCTCGTCATCCAGCAACGAGGCTTCGATCAGGTTGCGGTCGATCGGCGCCAGGGTGAGGGTCTCGAACTCGAGCATTTCGCGCTCGGTTTCACCCTCGGCGGGCTGCACCGACGACGAGGTTCTCGATGCGGATGCCGTAGGCGCCGGTCTTGTAGTAGCCGGGCTCGTTCGAGACGATCATCCCGGGCAAGAGCGCCTGGGCATTGGGCGCCTTCGAGATGCGCTGCGGCCCTCATGAACGCCGAGATAGCTGCCGACCCCGTGCCCGGTGCCGTGGTCGTAGTCGAGCCCCTTCTGCCACAGCGCGCGGCGCGCGAAGGCGTCGAGCTGGGTCCCGGTGGTGCCCTTCGGGAAAGCGCGCCAAGGCCAGCGCGATGTGGCCTTTGAGCACGCGGGTGAAGCGGTCGCGCATCTCTCGGCGTCGGCTCGCCGATCGCCACCGTGCGCGTCACATCGGTGGTGCCGTCGAGATATTGCGCGCCAGAATCGAGCAGATAGAGGGTGCCCGGTTCGAGGCGTTTCTCGGTCTCCGGCATCGCCCGGTAGTGGACGATCGCACCGTTCGAGCCCGCACCGGATATCGTCGGAAAGCTCAGATCGCGGAAATGCTCGCCGTCGCGCCGGATCGCCTCGAGCCGGTCGCTGGCGGCGATCTCGCAGAGCCCGCCCTCTGGCGCCTCGCGCGCGAGCCAGGCGAGAAAGCGCGTCAGCGCCGCGCCGTCGCGGCGATGCGCCGCCCGCGTGCCGTCGAGCTCGACCGGGTTCTTGCACGCCTTGGGCAAGAGGCAGGGATCGGCGGCGCGGTGGATCTTCGCGCCCGCCGCGTCGAGCCGATCGAAGATCCAGGAGGCGGCGGTCGCCGGGATCGACCTGAACCCGGCCGCCTTCGGCGGCGAGCGCGTCGAGCGCCGGGCCGAGCTCGCTCGGGCGGCATGACCGTCACCGCGTTGCCGAGATGGCGCTCGAGGCCGGGGACGAGCTTGCGCCGGTCGATGAACAAGGTGACGCTGCCGTCCTGTCGCAGGATCGCGAAGGACAGCGGCAGCGGGGTGTGCGGCACGTCACCGCCGCGGATGTTGAGGAGCCAGGCGATCGACTCCGGGCATCGTCAGCACCGCGGCGGCTGCGCCCTTCCTCGGCCAGAGCGCGCCCGAGCCGGGCCCGCTTCGACCGGGCGCTTTCGCCGGCAAAGCGGTTCGGCATGCGGCACCACCGGTGCGATCGGCGCTGCCGGACGCCCGGACCAGACCCGATCGAGCGGGTTTTCGGCGACCGCGCGCAACGCGGCGCCGGCCTTTTCGGCCGCAGCCCGAAACCGCTCGACCTCGTGCGGCGTGTGCAGCCAGGGTCGTAGCCGAGCACCGCGCCGGGGACGAGTGCCGTCCCGACCCAACGCGCCGGCGGCTCCTCGATCAGGTGGTGGATTTCGAACGCGTGGATGTCGACCTGCGCCGCTGCCTGCAGGGTGTAGCGGCCATCGACGAAGAGCGCCGCGCGATCGCCGAGCACGATCGCCAGACCGGCCGACCCGGTAAAGCCGGTGAGCCAAGCCAGCCGCTGCCCGCGCGGCGGCACGTATTCGCCTTGGTGCTCGTCGGCTCGGGGCACGATGAACCCGTCGAGGCCCTGTGCCGCGAGTTCCCGGCGCAGACGGTCGAGCCGAGCAGCGCTCGGTAGAAGTTTGAAATCCTCGGCCGACGAGACCATTGCGGTACACCTTCGCCTTGGCCGCCCGCAGCGCTTCGAGCGCGTCGGCCAGGGCCGGCGTCATCGGGTCGGCAACCAAGCATGTGCCAGCTCGTTCCGATCTCGGCCGGCGCCGCCAGCACGCCCTCGATCAGCGCCTCGACACTGCGCGCGTCGTAGGCCGAGCCTGCCTCTTGCAGCAACCGTCCGAGCTCGCCCCGATCCGGTTCGGACCCGCTCATCGTCATCAACCGCTCCTCTTTGGCATTCCACCTTAACTAACAACTCGGCATGGCAGAATTGCAACCGGGCTCCTGGCATCCGCGCCCTGCATCGCCAAATCTTGTGCAATGCAGCATCAAAATGCCTCGGAGTATATGGTATGTCCGTCTTGAACTTGTTGATCTCAGCCCGGAAGGCGTTTGCCGATTGGCAGCGCCGGGATCGGGCCTATGCCGAGCTGATGGCGCTCGACGACCACTCGCTTGCCGATATCGGTATTCGCCGGTCTCAGGTCCGCGACCTCTGCGAGGGTTTCTATGCACCCGCTCCGTCGGCGGCAACCGCACCAGTCCGCCAGACCAGGAGAATTCGCCTCGCCGAGAGCCGTCTAACGGACCGTCGATCCGGTCATCGCAGCCGGAGCGCGCGCGTAGAATCAGCGTCGACCATCCGTCGATGACCAACCGCCGCTCGAGCACGATGCCGCAACCGCGATGCGGGGCGAGCACGATCGGCTCCTGCCGGCACAGCAATCCCGACAGCACCACCCGCCCGCCGGGTGTCAGCACCTCGGCGAGGTCGCGGGCCAGCAGCGCCAACGGGCGCGCCAGGATGTTCGACAACACCAAGTCGTAGCGCGATCTGCGCAGCGCGCGGTCGCGGTATCCCGGCGCCCGGCGGACCCGCACCAGCCCCATGACGCCGTTGCGGACGACGTTATGCCGGGCGACCCGCACGGCACCACGATCGATATCGCTCGCCAAAACCTTGCAGCGCAGCAATTTCGCCGCGGCGATCGCGAGGATCCCGGTGCCCGTGCCGATGTCGAGCGGGCAGCTGAAACCGATGGCGCCGCGCCAGGCTCTCGAGCGCCATCAGGCAAGCTCGGGTCGACGGATGTTCGCCGGTTCCGAACGCGGTCGCCGCGTCGACCTGGATGCCGATCGCGCCAGCCGGCACACGATCGCGATAATGCGAGCCATAGACAAAGAACCGGCCGACCCGCAGAGGCGGGAAGGCGAGCTGGTTCTCCGCCAGCCAGTCGCGGGCCGGCAGCTTCTCCTCGCCGATCTCGACAAGCGTGCCGCCGGCCGCAGCGGCGGCGAGTGCGAGCCGCGCCGAGAGTGCCGGGGTCAGCACCGCCGATGGCGGATAGGCTTCGACGCGCCACTCCTGCGGCGCGGTCTCGAAGGCCGAAACCGCGTCCGCCGCCTCGTCGAGCAGCGCAAATACCGCGGCGGCCGCCTCCGCGCCGCGAACCCTTGCGACGAGGTGCCAGGACCGGCTCGGCTGCTAGCGAGCGTGCGCGACATCAAGCGCGCTCGACGTAGGCGTCCATCACCTTCTTGTCGCCGGCGAGGTCGAAATGCACCGCGAGCCGGTTGTCGGCGACCTCGGTCACCGTGCCGTAGCCAAACTTCTGATGAAACACGCGATTGCCCACCGCGAAGCCGCCGACCCGGCGGATCTCCTCGCCGCGCCGCGGAACCGGGCCGTTCTCGATGAGCACGCGGCCGTCGCAGGTCAGCAGCAGGCCGCCGGAACGGCGCCGGTTGCGGCATGTCCGACGTGCCCCGCCACTCGAAACCCCAGGCAGCCGCGCCCGGTTGAAGCCCGAGCTCGGCGGTGATCTCGATATGCTCGGCGGGCAGCTCGTCGACAAAGCGCGAGCGGATCGAGTTCAGCCATTGGCCGTGGACCCGGCGATTGGCGGCGAACGAGATCAGGCGCGCGGTGCCGGGCGCGGGTGAGCCCGACATAGGCGAGCCGGCGCTCCTCCTCGAGTGCCGCGGGCCCGTTCTCTTCGAGCGCGCGCTGATTGGGAAACAGCCCTTCCTCGAAGCCCGGCAGGAACACCGTGTCGAATTCGAGCCCCTTGGCGCTGTGCAAGGTCATCAGATTGACCATGTCGCCGCCGGCCTCGGCGGCATTGTCCATCACCAGGCTGACGTGTTCGAGAAACCCGCCGAGGTTCTCGAACTCGGCCATCCCGACGACCAGCTCCTTGAGGTTTTCGAGCCGGCCCGGCGGCGTCCGGCGACCGGTCGGCCTGCCACATCGCGGTATAGCCGGACTCGTCGAGGACGATCTGCACGAGGTCGGTATGCGAGAGGCTCTCCGCCTGCGCTCGCCAGCGGTCGAGCGCCGCAATAAAGCCGGCAAGCGCATTGCGCGCGGCCGGCCTGAGCTGGTCGCCGGCGCTCAGCACCCGCGCCGCCTCGACGAGCGGCAGACGCTCGGCGCGTGCGCAGCGCGTGCAGCTGCTGCACGGTCGCGGTGCCGATGCCGCGCCGCGGCGTATTGAGGATGCGCTCGAAGGCGAGGTCGTCGGCCGGCTGGTTGACGAGGCGCAGATAGGCGAGCGCGTCGCGGATCTCCTGGCGCTCGTAAAAGCGCGGCCCGCCGATCACGCGATAAGGCAGTGCCAGGAGATGAACCGCTCTTCGAACTCGCGCGTCTGGAAACCGGCGCGCACCAGGATCGCGACCTCGCTCAGCGCATGGCCCTCTGCGCTGCAGCGCCTCGATCTCCTCGCCGACCCAGCGGGCTTCATCCACTCGCGTCCCAGACCGCGCGCACCACGACCTTGTCGCCTGCGCTCGCCTCGGTCCATAGCGTCTTGCCGAGCCGCCCGCGGTTCTGCGCGATCATTCCGGCCGCGGCACCGAGGATGTGCGAGGTCGAGCGGTAGTTCTGCTCGAGCCGGGTGATCGTCGCGCCGGGAAAGTCGGTCTCGAAGCGCAGGATGTTGCCGATCTCGGCGCCGCGCCAGCTGTAGATCGACTGATCGTCGTCGCCGACGCAGCACAGATTGCGGCGCTGCTGGGCCAAGCAGGCGCAGCCACAAATATTGCGCGACGTTGGTGTCCTGATACTCGTCGACGAGCAGATAGCGGAAGCGCCGCTGGTAGTCGGCGAGGATGTCGGGATTGCCGGTGAGAAGCGTCAGATTGTGCAGCAGCAGGTCGCCGAAATCGACGGCGTTCACCGTCGTCAGCCGCTCTTGGTATTGCGCGGTAGAGATCGATCGCCCGGCCGCGGGCGAAGTCGCCGGCATCGGCACGCTGGACCTTTTCGGGGCCGAGACCGCGGTCCTTCCAGCGCTGGATCATCGCCAGCAGCAGCCGCGCCGGCCAGCGCCGCTCGTCGATGTTCTCGGCCGCGAGGATCTGCTTCAAGCAGGCGGATCTGGTCGTCGGTGTCGAGAATCGTGAAGCTCGACTTCAGCCCGACCGCTTCGGCGTGCCGGCGCAGGATGCGCGAGGCGATCGCGTGAAAGGTGCCGAGCCACACCCCTCGGCGGCGCGGCCGATCATCGCCTCGAGCCGCTCGCGCATCTCGCGCGCCGCCTTGTTGGTGAAGGTGACGGCGAGCAGCTCGGCCGGCAGGCGCGACCGCTCGCAAGGATGTAGGCGAGCCGGGTGGTCAGCACCCGGGTCTTGCCGGTGCCGGCGCCGGCGAGCACCAGCACCGGGCCGTCGACCGCCTCGACGGCGCGGCGCTGCGCGTCGTTGAGCCCAACGAGGTACGGGATGTCCGGCGGCTGGCGACCGGGTGAGCACGGCGGGATCGGGCATGCGGGCGATGATATAGCAATCACCTCCGCGATGCTGCCCCTCTCGCCTCCCGGGCATCACTCGTCTGGCCATGGTGCTTACGCGTGCCGAGCGCTGGTTGGTGTAGGATCATCCGCCACCGAGGAGGCGCCATGGAGCCCGCAGGGCCAGCTCGCGTCGAACGTCGGCTCGCGGCGATCCTCGCGGCCGATGTCGCGGGCTACTCGCGCCTGATCGAAGCCGACGAGGAAGGCACCCTCGGCCGGCTCAAAGCGCTCCGCGCCGAAATCATCGATCCAAAGATCGCCGAGCCATCGCGGCCGCATCGTCAAGACGACCGGCGACGGCCTCCTGGTCGAGTTCGCCAGCGTCGTCGACGCGCTGCGTTGCGCTGCCGAGGTGCAGGCGGCAATGGCCGAAAGCAATGCCCCGGTGCCGCCGGACCGCCGCATCGAATTCCGCATCGGCATCAATCGTCGGCGACATCGTCGTCGAGGACGGCGACATCTTCGGCGACGGCGTCAACGTCGCGGCGCGGCTCGAAGGCTTGGCCGAGCCGGGCGGCATCTGCGTCTCGGCCCGCGTTCAGGAGGATGCGGCGGGCCGCCTCGACCTCGCCTTCGAGGACATGGGCGAGCAGGCGCTCAAGAACATCGCGCGCCCGGTTCGGGCATACCGAGTGCTAATGGCCGCAGGCTCGGCACTCGCGCATGCGCAACTCCGGCCCTGCCGCTCCCCGACAAGCCGTCGATCGCGGTGCTGCCCTTCGCCAATATGAGCGGCGATCCGGAGCAGGAATATTTCGCCGACGGCATGGTCGAGGAGATCATCACGGCGCTCTCGCAGCATCCGCTGGCTGTTCGTCATCGCCCGCAATTCGACCTTCACCTACAAGGGCCGCGCCGTCGACGTGAAGCAGGTCGGGCGCGAGCTCGGCGTGCGCTATGTCCTCGAAGGCTCGGTGCGCAAGGCGGGCAACGCGGGTGCGCATCACCGGGCAGCTGATCGATGCGCTGACCGGCACGCATCTGTGGGCCGACCGCTTCGACGGCTCGCTCGAAGATGTCTTCGAGCTTCAGGACAAGGTCGCGGTCAGCGTCGCCGGGGTCATCGAGCCGGCATTGCAAGCGGCCGAGATGCGCCGCTCCGCCGCGCGGCCGACGACCGACCTCAGCGCCTACGATCTCTACCTGCGCGCGCTTGCGGCCTTCTATCCAATAACGAAAGAGCGGGTTTTCGAGGCTCTGGGATTGCTCGAGCAGGCGATCGCGATCGATCGGCATTACGGGCCGGCGCTCGTCCTGGGCGGCGATCTGCCACCTGCGGCTCGTCAGTGACGGCTGGGCCGAAGAGCCGGAGACATCCCGCCGCAAGGCCAGCGATCTTGCTCGGCAGGCGCTCCAGGTGGCGGAGAACGACCCGGGCATCCTCGCCAACGCCGCCCTCGTGCTGGCTCGATTTCGGCGAGGATATCGGCGCCATGATCGGGCTGGTCGACCGTGCGCTCGCGCTCAACCCGAGCTTCGCCCGCGGCTGGTATTGTGAGCGGCATTCTCAGGCTCTGGGCCGGTCAACCCGATCTCGCGATCGAGCATGTCGAGACCTCGCTGCGCCTGAGCCCGCGCGAGCGTATGGGTGCAGCCCCTATCCGTGATGGGCATGGCCTATTTCTTCAAACGTCAGTTTGACGAAGCGGCGGCGAAGCTGCTCCTGTCCATTCAAGACCATCCAGGCTTTCCCGCCTCATACCGCTTTCTCGCCGCGTGCTATGCCCATATGGGGCGGCTCGACGAAGCGCGCGCGATCGTCGCCCGGCTGCGCGCCATTACCCCTGCTGGTCGTGCCGAGCGATCTGCCTTACCGCAACCCCGAGGACCGCGAGCTGCTTTCTGTCGGGCCTGCGCCTGGCGGCGGGCGAGGCGACATGAGCCAGACCCGCCGTCTCGCCGCGATCCTCGCCGCCGATGTGGCGGGGTATTCGCGGCTGATGGGGGCGGACGAGGAAGGCACGCTCGAGCGCCTCAAAGCGCTACGCCGCGGGTGCACCACGAGCGTGCCCAAAGGGGTCGACGAGGGATGGTCGGCTTTGTCAACGTCAAGACCGACTACCGAGCCCGCGCCGGCACTCGTCCGCTTCTCTGAGCACGAGACCCGAACGACACGGTCGGAGGCGCGAAAGGGCACCCGCACAGGCGCCCCTTTTCCTTTCCCGTCTCGGATCTGCTACGATGCGTCCGATGGCGAGAACGCTCGAACAAGCGATTGCCGAGATAGCGAACCTCTCGGACTCTGACCGAGAGCAGATCGGTCGACGGCCGCTGTCCCGTGATGGAGAAGCTCCGGCAGCTCCGCGCCGAAATCGACATGGGCATCCGCTCACTTGACGCGGGTGAGGGTAAGCCCCTCGAGATCGAAAGAATTCCTCGGAGCAACAACACACGCGGAATGCGGGGTCATAGGCGACCGATCCCCTCCTGGTCGCCGCAGTGCCCAACTCCGCGCGTCGCCATACTGTCTTTTATCGTGTACGGAATAGTACGGCGGAGATCGTGCGGATATTGCATGGTCGGCGTGATCTGGATGAGATCTTCTTCGCCGATGATCCCGGACCCCGGAGTAATATCGTCGACAGGAGCTGTGACCGCAGGATAGCGGGAAATTGGCTGCGCTGAGGCGCGAAGCGGGCTAGAACGTGCGGCATGTCTTCCCGACCGCTCCGCATCGGCACCCGCGGCAGCCCGATGGCGCTGCACCAGACCGCACTCGTGCGCGACCGCCTCGTTGCCGCGCATCCCGATCTCGCCGCACCGGGATGCCGTCGAGATCGTCACGATCCGCACGACCGGCGACCGGGTGCAGGATCGCCGCGCTTGCCGAGATCGGCGGCAAGGGCTTGTTCACCAAGGAGATCGATCAGGCGCTGATCGACGGCCATGTCGACCTCGCCGTGCATTCGCTGAAGGATGTCGAGACTTGGCTGCCCGAGGGGTTGGAGATCGCCTGCGTGCTGGCGCGCGACGACCCGCGCGACGTGTTTCTTTCGCAAAAGGCACCAAGCCTCGCGGCCCTGCCGCAGGGTGCGTGCATCGGCACGGCTTCGCTGCGCCGGCAGGCGCAATTGCTGCGCCACCGCGCCGATCTGACGGATCGTGCCGATCCGCGGCAATGTGAACACGCGCATGCGCAAACTGGCCGACGGCGAGGTCGACGCCGTGGTGCTCGCCTTGTGCGGGCTGCAACGGCTCGGCGCAGGCCGAAGCGGCGACCGAGATCCTGTCGCGCGACATCATGCTGCCGGCGGTGGGTCAGGGGCGCTCGCCGTCGAGTGCCGCGGCGGAGACGACGGATTGCGGCGTCTCCTCGCGCCGCTCCACGATCCGCGGAAGTGCCGCCTGTGTGGGCGCCGAGCGCGCCATGCTCGCCGCCCTCGACGGCTCGTGCCGGACGCCGATCGCCGGGCTCGCCGAACTCGACGGCGACCGGCTGACCCTCGAGGGTTGCTGCTCAAGCCCGACGGCAGCGCCGAGATCCGCGCCCGGGCGACCGGCGGCATCGGCGACGCGACAGGCGCTGGGGACCGAGCTCGGCGGCGAGGAAGCTGCGCCGCCGCGCCGGTCCAGAGTACGGGACCTAGACGGTGATAATCGCTTAAGAAGCACTGCCGGAGGGGGGGTTGAGCGTCTTACCCCTTGCCATCGGCATTGCGCGCCTGTACTCTCAGCCGCCAGTCGCAACTAACGCCACCGTGCGCACGAAGGCAGCCTTCCCACCTAACGGCTGCTGCGTATTTTGGTTGCGGCCATGCTCCGGTCACCCAGGATGCCTGTTAAAGCGCCGAAACTCCTAGGATCCCGGTTCTCAGACTGGGCCTGGCCTGCGCCGTTGGATCTCTAGATCTCTGCAGCTAGGAGAAACGACACGGCATTTCACCCAAGGATCTTACGCTTGGACCTCGAGTGTCAGATCGACGTGGTACTCCCGTTTCAGATCCGCCGGCAGTTGAACGCCATGAACTTCTCGATCGGCCATTTCGGGCGACCAGATGGCGTAGTCGCTGCCGAAGCACAGCTTGTCGGGGCCGAGCCAGAACAACAAATTGGCCATGATCTCGCCGAAATATCGCGGGCGGAGATGGACAAAGGCCATCGCCACCGACAGCCCGGCATAGACGTTCGATTCCTGCGCGGCGATCCAGCAGAAATCGTCCAGCCTCGGCAGACCGACGTGCTCGACGATAAAATTGAGCTCGGGAAAATCGGTGGCGGCGTAATCGACGTCGTGGACATCGAACGCGTCGGCGCTCAACGGGTAGACGGTCGGCCCCTTGTGCACATGGATGTTCTTGATGCCCAATTCCTGGGCCAGGGTCAGATATTTGTAGGCCCACGGGTCGTTGAGGCGCCAGCCGCGCGAGCCGTTGCGCCACTCGGCCGTGTAGAGCTTGAGCCCACTGACCGGGTACTCCGCCACCATCCGGCGAAACGCGTCGAGACCCGCCTCTTCGTCCGCGCGGGTCGAACGAGCCGCACAGCAGAAAGCGGTCCGGATGCTTGGCCTTGACGACGTTGTTCTGGGCGTGAGAGTTGAAGCCGTTCTTGTAGAACTCATAGAGGTAGGTCGAGTTGAGGATGCGCCATGTCGACGTAGCCGGTACGGAACAGGTCGTCGACGAGCGCCTCTTCGCCGTATCGGCAAAATTTGTCGAACGGCCACACCGCCTCGGCCGGGCTGAGGCCGCTGTGATAGGCGTGAAAGCATTTGATCCAGCTCTCCCCGTATTTGTTTCTCCAATTCTCGGGGTTGGCGTCCCAAAAATGCATGTGGCCGTCGATCACAAAGAGATCGTGCCCGTCATGATTGTACATCTCTCCCTCCTGTGTTTGCGTGCCCGGATGGTCCAGCGGCATCGAGGCGATGCAGGCTCAGTAGGGCACGGCAGAATGAACCATTGGCCTCCATTGCAACGCGCACTAGTGCGGGCAGTCTCGTAATGGGCTTGCAGCCGCTCCGCAGACAGCGGCTCGCCTTCGAGGTCGACGATCAGCGGTGCGGCGAGGCTGCAGTCGAGGGCGAGTTCGGCTCGGCGCTCCAAATAGCGCTGCAGGATCTCGGCCGATCCGCCCTCGACCGGCGCACAGCCGGGCTGCCGGATCACGATCGTGTCGTCCTGCACCGACACCTCGCCGAGGCGCAGCGCGCAGATCGACCGCCGGCGAGCAGCCCGCGTCGCGCAGCTCGCGCAACAGGCGCTCTTGGCGGCTGAGAAATCCCTTGCGCAGGAAGGTGAGACGGAGCGCGGCCAGGCTCCCGGCGCCCTCGCCGGGGAAGGCTTCCGGCAAAGGGCCGCCCGTCATTGACGGCCGCCTCGATCTCTTCGGCGGCACAGTGGTCGCCGAGACGGACAGTCACCCGGCGGATGCCCTCCACCGCTCAGCAGCGCACGCGCGAACATCCTCCGCCATCAGATAGGCGAAATTGACCGCGCACCAGCTCGTCGGCAGTCGCAGCGCGACGCTGGCGTGGCCGGAACGCAGCTGCAGCGAGCGCACAAAGCCCAAATCGAGGATCGACTCGTCCAGCTCCGGGTCGAGCACCTGCGCCAGCCGCTCCAGAATGGCCGTGCCATCGTAGCCCGCCGGGAACTCAAACGGCACATTGTCGCGCATGGTCTACCTACCTCAACGGGGGTTGACTGTATGCCCAGACTGTGCTATTTTAGCAAAACATCGCAATGCGGTTTTTTATAATCGGATCGAAGTTTAGCCCACCAGCAACCGGTGCGTCATGCCTTCTAGAAGCCTCCCCTGCTGCCTCCCCTCAGAACCGCAAATTGCCTCCCTGCTGGCCGACTCCATGCCGTTGGTCTCTAACTATATGATCTACATCACATTATGGTCGCTTCGACGGGCGATTTTCGGGGCGCTAAATCGAAGTTTCTCCCTGCTCTCAGGGAGGCGACGGATCGGCGGTCACTCGAGCCGCGCGCCGTAGCGGTGGACGTGGTAGGGCGCGCGGGCGAGGCCCGGGCAGTGGCTGCCGACGACCGGCACCAGCGCCTCGTAGAGGCGGCGGTTGTCGGCGTTGGCGGCGGCGAGGCGATCGCGCGCCGCCGCGACGCGGTCGCGCAGCCGGTCGAGATCGACCGTCAGCGACCCGCCGGTTGTCGACGACGAGCCGGCCGCCGATCATCGACGCTCGCCACCGCGGTGCCGTCCTCGGTATGGACGAGCTGGTTGACCGGGTCGTTGAACGGCAGCCAGTTCGGGTGGTCGAGGTCGAGCATGACGATGTCGGCCTTGTAGCCGGGCGCGATCCGCCCGATGCGGTCGCCAAAGCCGAGGGCGCGGGCGCCGCCCTCGGTCGCCGCCAACGCCGCCTCGCGGGTCGTGAGCCAGCGCCGCCAATCCGGGCCCTGCACCTTCGAGACGAACGAGGCCAGCCGCATCGCCTCGTACATGTTCTGATTGTCGGCGCAATTCGCCCCGTCGGTGCCGATCCCGAGATTGACCCGCCGCTCGAGCATCGCTCGCGCATCGGCGAGCCCGCTGCCGAGCCGCATGTTGCTGCCCGGGTTGTGCGCGACCGAGGCGCCGTGGTCGCCGAGCCGCGCCATGTCGTCCTCGTCGAGCCACACGCCGTGGGCGACCGTGAAATGCGGGCCGAGCACGCCGAGCGCGTCGAGATGCGCGGTCTGGGTGCGGCCGTAGAGCCGGATGCCGGTCACCGCCTGCACCTTCGACTCGGCGACATGGCTGTGCAGCCCGATATCGAACTCGCGCGCCAGGTCGGCGCAGCCGGAGATGAACGCATCCGAGCAATGGTGCGGGATCGTCGGCGCGACCGCCGGGCGCACCCGGTCGCGGTCGAACGACCAGTCGCGCAGCGCGTCGCGGATCGCCGCCAGCGTCGCCTCGGCGGGCGGCAGGCGCAGCGTCGGCGACGCGCTCCTGCAGCGGCGGCGGCAGTGCGTCGAGCAGGCCGGGGATCGCCTCGTAGAAGCTGCGGTCGGCGACCATCGGCGCGACCACCGCGCGCATGCCGACATCGGCATAGGCCGAGCGGCCTGCGCCAGCCCCTCGGCGCTCGGCAGCGGCCATTCGAAGGAGAGGTCGTAGCAGGCGGTGCAGCCCTTCAGCACCATCTCGACCGCACCGAGCTGGGTCGAGAGGTACTTGTCCTCGGCGCTGCGGTTGCCGGTGATCCACGGCGCCGCCGCCAGCAGCAATTCGAGCGTCCAGCGGTCGCCCATCCCCTTGGCGAGGTTGCCGTGGCCGTGGGTGTGGGCATTGACGAGGCCGGGATGGAGCAGCCGCCGGGCGGCGGAGATCTCGGCGGCACCGTCAGGGGCGGGGCAGCCGGGCGGGCCGATCTCGCGGATCGTGTCGTCCTCGATCAGGATATCGGCGGGCTCGGCGGTTCCGGCTGGCGATGTCGAGCACGAGCCCGCCGCGCACAATCGTGTGGCTCATGGTATCGTCTCCGCTGAAGCGCGCGGCATGATAGACCGAAGCGCAATCATGGACCGAGGGCACGGGAGCCACACGATGCCGAGCGTTGTCGTCGAGCGACACGAGGGTGTCTGCGAGATCACCCTGAACCGGCCGGAGATCCTCAACGCGGTAAACCGCGAGACGATCGCCGCGCTCGCCGCCGCCGTCGCCGAGGCGGCCGAGGACCGCAACGCCCGCGTCGTGCTGCTGCGCGGCGCCGGCACGCATTTCTGCGCCGGCGGCGACATCACGATGTTCGCCGAGCTGATCCGGCTGGCGCCGGCCGAGCGGCAGACAGGCGCTCTATCGGATCGTCGACACCCTTCACCCGCTGCTGGTCCGCCTGCGGCATATGCCGAAGCCCGTCGTCGCCGCGGTGCAAGGCGCCGCCGCCGGGTTCGGGCTCAGCCTCGTGCTGGCCGCCGATCTGGCGCTCGCCGCCGAGGACGCGGTCTTCACCTCGGGCTATATCCATCTCGGCACCAGCCCCGACGGCGGGATGACGGCGACGCTGGCGCGCGTCGTCGGGCTCAAGCAGGCGGCCGAGCTGATGCTGCTCGGCGACCGGTTCGACGCGCGGCGCGCGCTCGAGCTGGGCCTCGTCAACCGCGTCGTTCCGGCCGACGCACTCGCGGCCGAAGCCGCGGCGCTGGCGGAGCGGCTCGCCGCGGGACCGACGCACGCTTATGGCCGGACCAAGGCGCTGCTCCAGGCGACCCTCGGCGATGCTTTCGACGCCCAGCTGCGGCGCGAGACCGAGAGCTTTGCCGCCTGTGCAGCGACCGAGGATTTCGCCGAGGGGTGCGGGCCTTTCTCGAAAAGCGCCGGCCCGTATTCACCGGGGAATGAGGATACCATGAGGAGTGATCGTCGCCTCTGGCGGGCGGTGCTGATCGCGCTGGTAGGCGCCGGCGCGCTGTCGGGCTGCTATTACGATGCCTATACCGGCTACTGGCGGCCCTACCCGTGGTATTACCCTATGCCTGGGGTTATCCGTATTACGCCTACGCCGCCACCGCCGCCACCGGCGAGATCCGCCGGCGGGATACCCCCACCTCCGGCAGGATATCCTCTCAGCCGGGACGGCAGCGCCCCGAACGCGCCGGTCCAGCGGGCACCCTTGCCGCCGCCGTCCTGATGGGCCGGGCGAACGCGGCAGCCGACGCCGGCCGTATCGATTGGACGCCGCTGCACAGGCGTCGCCGACGACCGCCTCTGGTTGCGGCCGCTGGGATTGGTTCACGGCCGCGCCGCGGCCGAGGCGGTCGCTGCCGGTCTCGCCCGGCCGCTCGCCCGTCCCGGCCTCGCTTTCACCCTGGTGGCGTGCATGGGATTGAGCTCGGACCGTCGTCCGGTCTCGGTAACCGCCCCGATTGCCGAGTTTGAGGGCTGGCTGGCGAGTGCCGGCGCGCGCTTCTCGCCGGCGCGCAGGTGAGCGGCTGCGCTGCTGTCGGCGCCGCGGCCGCCCTGGGCGGGCTTGCCCTCGACCGCCCGCTCGTGATGGGCGTGCTCAACGTGACGCCCGACAGCTTCTCCGATGGCGGGCGCTGGTTCGATGCCGAGCGTGCGGTCGCACACGGCCGTGCGCTCGTCGCAGCCGGCGCCGACATTGTCGATGTCGGCGGCGAGTCGACGCGTCCCGGTGCGGTCGAGCTGCCGGCCGGCGAAGAAATCCGGCGCACCGTGCCGGTCGTGCGGGCACTCAGCCGAGGTCGGCGCGGTCGTGTCGATCGACACCCGGCACCAGGCGGTCATGGAGAAGGCAATCGAGGCCGGCGCGCGCATCGTCAACGACGTCTCGGCATTGACCCATGACCCCGCCAGCCTCCGCCTTTGTCGCCGCAGCGCCAGGCGCCGGTCGTGCTGATGCATATGCTGCGGCGAACCGCGGACGATGCAGCGCCAGCCGGTCTATGATCCGCCGCTCGTCGAGGTCCTGGAATATCTCGAGGCGCGGATTGCGGCCTGCGGCGCTGCCGGGATCCCGCGCGAGCGGATCGTCGTCGATCCGGGGATCGGCTTTGGCAAGCTGGTCCCGCACAATCTCGAGCTCATCGCCGGCATCGGCGCCTTTCACGCGCTCGGCTGCGCGGTGATGCTCGGCGTCTCGCGCAAATCGATGATCGCCCGGCTGAGCCGTGGCGAGCCGCCCGACGGGCGTCTGCCGGGCTCGCTGGCTGCCGCGTTGTGCGCGGTGCAGCAGGGTGTGCAGATCCTGCGGGTTCACGATGTCGCCGAAACCCGGCAGGCGCTCGCCCTATGGCGACGCGATCGCGGCCGGCTGAAGCGGGTCGGGTCCGCTCCAGCATCGCGCCGACACCTTCGGCATCGGCGAACACGTCGAGCTTTTCGACCCAGACGCGCACCCGCTCGACCCGCGGATCGGCCAAGCACGCCGCGCAGATCCGTTCGGCGAAGCCCTCGCACAAATCGATATGGCCGGAGCGGGCGATCTCGCGGATCGCGGCGACCACCTTCTCGTAATTGATGACGCGCCGGCGGTCGTCGCCGGGAAGGCGGCAGCGGGCGTCGCGACCAGGTCGACCGAGACGCGAACGCGCTGCTTTTGCTCGCGCTCGCGCCGGCGGATGCCGATGCTGCACATCAGGACGAGGCCGCGCACGGTGACGGTGTAGCCGGCCTGAGCGCGTGGTTCGGGGCGGCGCTCGATCATGCCGCCACCATGCCCGAGCCGCACCGTTCGCCGCAATGCGTTCGCGACGCAGGCATGCTATGCTGCCGAGGCCGCCGCCGGGTCGAGGGATGCGATGGGCTTCTTCTACTTTGTCATCGGGGTGATCGTCGGCGTCTTCCTGCTCGTGTTGCTGCCGGTCTTCATCGCCGTTCTCGGGGTGGCGCTCGCGGTCGGCATCGTCATCGCCCTGCCGCTGATCGCGGCACTCCTGGTGCTGGTCGGGATCATCGCCGTGGCGCCGGCCGTCGGATACGGGCTTCTGATCGCCGCTCTGCTGATCGCATTGTGGACCAGCGATCGCAAACGGCGTCAGCCGCGCTGGCCGGTCGCCGCGACCGCTGGCGCTGAGGCGACGGACAAAGCCACCGGTGGGCAGCTCGAGTGACCGCCGACCGTCGCCTCCCTGAGAGCAGGAGAAACCTCGAATCGCGGCCCGAAAACCGCCGGATGATCGACGATAATATCCTGTATTTCAGATAGTTAGAGATCGACCACCCGGGTCGGCCAGCAGGGAATGAAAATAGGGTGCTGAGGGAGGCAGCAGGGAGATTTGACGAGGGCATGGGTCACCGGCCTGGAGCAAGATAGCCGAAATTGTTAACAATGCATCGTTGCTCTGATATCGAAATCATGAGCGCCGCCGGTAGCGGCTATAACCTGGCGGCGCCCGCCGACTACCGACTCGACCCGGCGCGTGAGATGCCGATGGCGAGTTCGTTTCGCGCACTGCGCGAGAGCCACCTCTCCCGGCCTGAAAATACAGGCGGGATTCAGGTGCTAGCCCAACCCATAGTTTAGAATGCCCTGAAATCGGCGAGTTCCCGCCATCGGCCCAGCGTGCCATCGTTCCACCGTCAAAATTGATCAAACGTCCACGCACCGTACCAGATGATTGTGATTTTGTCAATCCTCAGACCGCAACCGGTCGAAATCCGCGGCGCCGCCTGTCCTCCGCCCTACCGCTAGTAGGTTGAAGGCCAAGGGTATATCGTCGTTGACGGAGGTTCGTAGCTCCTCGAGCGTTGCGCCCGCCTAGGCCAGGAGAACCATGCCGCTCATTCTTTTTCCGGACGATGTCCGACTGCTCGCCGGCGCCGACGAATGACCGCAGCGATCGAGGCGGCACTGGCCGATCCCCAACAGACGATCGCGGAGCTCCGACGGCAGCTCGACGAGTGCCGCGCCGAATTGGCGGCGCGCAACAGCGAATACGGCGAACGGATCGAACATCAGTCCGCCACCGTAGACGTGCTGAAGGTGATGTCGGCCTCGCCCGGCGATCCGCAACCGGTGTTCGATCTGATCGTCGAACGGGCGCGCGACCTTTGCGACGGCTACGGCGTGACGGTGTACGAATTCGACGGCACGCTGATCCATTGGCGCGCGGCGACAGGCGTCAGCGACGACCCGTCGGCGCGGCAGGCGCTCGAAGCAATGTACCCGATGGCGCCAACGCGCGAGTGGCCTGCAGGCCGTGCGATCCTCGACCGTCAGGTTATCCACATACGTGATTATGAGACGGAACCATGGCTAAGCCCTGCCGCTGCGGGGCCTGACGGTCAAGTCGAGCGTTTCGGTCCCGTTGATGCGCGGCGGCGCGGCGATCGGCGCGCTCGCCCTTGGGAGCCGAGAGCGCGGCGGCTTCTCCGACAGCCAGGTCGAGTTGCTGAAGACCTTCGCCGAGCAGGCGGTGATCGCCATCACCAGCGCCGAGACGCTATCGCGAATTGCAGCAGCGCACCGGCGACCTCAGGAGTCGCTCGAATACCAGACCGCGACAGCGACGTGCTCAAGGTCATCAGCCGCTCGATTCGAGCATCCAGACTGGACTGCGCGAACCGGCATGGCTGTCGGCCTGCGGCGTCGCCTCGGACCGCGCAGCGCGAGTCTGTCGGCGAGCTGCTCGAGCCGGATTCGAGACGCTCGTGCAGCCGTGAACGGTTCGACACCGTGCGACGTGCGGGCGCCTGCTGGCGCATTGGCCCGCCTGCATTCGATGTGCCTGGCAGTCAACCGCAGGAGCTGGCGAACGCTATGTCAGCGCAAACCGGCGGCGGCCTACGTCGAAGCGTTAGCCGGCGCAGGGCAGTCACGCAGCGTTACAGCGACGCGCGCCGTGATCGTACTCGACGGTGACGGGCGTGACGGCTGTTCAGTGCTATCCGGAGGACAGCCATCACCCTAGGCAGCAGCGAACGTCGCAGCTCGGCGTGCCGCTGCTGCGCAAGGCGAGCCGATTGGCGTCATCTCGCTCGCCCGCCAGCGGGTCAGAGCCGTTCACCGAGGCGCCAGATCGAGCTGGTGCGCGACCTTCGCCGATCAGGCGGTCATCGCGATGGAGAACGCGCGGCTGATCACCGAGACGCGCGAGGCGTTGGAGCAGCAGACCGCGACCGCCGAGGTGTTGCAGGTCATCAATTCCTCGCCCGGCGACCTCGCGCCGGTGTTCGACGCGATGCTGGAGAAGACGCTGCGGCTAGTGCGAGGCCGCGCACGGCAATTTCCTGACTTATGACGGCGAAGCTCTTCCACCGAGCGCGCTTTCCGCGGCGAGCCCGCAGCTTTGCCGAGTACCGGCGACAGCAGGGTCCGCCACGGCCAGCCGAGATCGGTCAACTCGCGCGCGTGGTGCAAGGCGGGAGAACGCTCCACCGCATCGACGCGCCGGAGGGCGAGGCTTATCGCGATGATCCGGCCGTTTCGGCGCAACGGTCGACGGCCTCGGTATCCGCACGTCGCTGACGGTGCCGCTACGCAAAGGGGACGCTCTGCTCGGTGCCGTCAGGGCATACCGCCGGGAGGTGAGGCCGTTCACCGACAAGCAGATCGCGCTGTTGCGAGAATTTCGCGGCGCAGGCGGTCATCGCGATGGAGAACGCGCGGCTGATGACCGAGACGCGCGAGGCCTTGGAGCAGCAGACCGCGACCGCCGAGGTATTGCAGGTCATCAACTCCTCGCCCGGCGACCTCGCGCCGGTGTTCGACGCGATACTGGAGAAGGCCACGCAGCCTCTGCGGTGGCGCACACTGGCGCATCTGGTCGACTATGCGGATGGCGCAGCTTCATCCGCGCGGCGGCGAGCTTCGCGCGTCTCGCGAAGAGTCCGACGCGTTGTCTCAGCGCTCGCGATGCCGGCATGCCGCGGTCCGGACTCGGTCCCACCGCGGCGATAGCGCTGATCGTCCACGTGCCGGATCTGCGCGCAGACCGAGTCATACCGCAGCCGGCGCACCCGTCGGAGGTCGCGGCGGTCAGCGGCATCGGACGCGCTATTACGTGCCGCTGCTCAAGGACGAACGTCGTCGGCGCGTCATCACCGTCATCGTCGTGGAAGTCCGGCCGTTCTCCGACAAGCAGATCGCGCTGTTGCAGAATTTCGCGGCGCAGGCGGTCATCGCGATGGAGAACGCGCGGCTCATCACCGAGACGCGCGAGGCCTTGGAGCAGCAGACCGCGACCGCCGAGGTGTTGCAGGTCATCAACTGCTCGCCCGGCGACCTCGCGCCGGTGTTCGACGTCGATGCTCGACAAGGCGATGCAGCTGTGCGATGCGCATGCGGCCTTTGGACCTACTACGATGATGCACTTCGATGCCGAAGCTTCGCGAGCCTTCGCGCGTTGCGCGCGAGTTCCGCCGAGTGGCTAGTTGTCCGCGCGATCGCGACCGGACTCGCCAGGCGCCTGTTCCAACTCGGCGAGCGCATCGCACGGTGATGCCGTCCGCCGATGATCGCGGATCTACCGCAGAGGACGCTCTTGCTCGTGCGCTCGTCGATCGGTCGGTGGTCGGACGGGTGAACTAAACCGCGCTGGCGTGCTGCGCTGCGCAAAGACGACGCCTATCTCGGGCTTCATGTCGTTTACCGCCGAGTAGGTTCGGCCGTTTCTCCGACAAAGCAGATCGCGCTGCTGCAGAACTTCGCGGCGCAGGCGGTCATCGCGATGGAGAACGCGCGGCTGATCACCGAGACGCGCGAGGCGTTGGAGCAGCAGACCGCGACCGCCGAGGTGTTGCAGGTCATCAACTCCTCGCCCGGCGACCTCGCGCCGGTGTTCGACGCGATCTTGGAGAAGGCGCACACGCCTGTGCGGGGCCGCCCTCGGCACATTGATGACCTATGACGGCGAGCAGTTCACGCGCGGTGGCGATGCGAGGCGTCGCCGAGCCGTTGGCAGGAGTTGCTGCGCGCGGCGTTCCGACCGCTGCCGAACAGCCCTCAGCGCACGGCTGGTCGCGGCGAGCAGTCGTGTCATCCACATTCCCGATCTGCGGAGCCGACGCGCTCGGACACGGACGACCCGATGCGCGTCGCCGCCGTCGAACTCGGCGGCGTTCGCACCGCTGCTGTTCGTGCCGCTGCGCAAGGACGACGTCGTGCTCGGCTGGTATCGCCGCCTACCGGCAGGAGGTGCGGCCGTTCTCCGACAAGCAGATCGCGCTGCTGCAGAACTTCGCGGCGCAGGCGGTGATCGCGATGGAGAACGCGCGGCTGCTGAGCGAATTGCGCGAGCGCACGGAGGAGTTAGCCGCGCGCAACAGCGCCTATGGTGAGCGCATCGAACATCAGGCTGCGACCATCGACGTGCTGAAGGCTATGTCGGGGTCACCGGGAGATCCCCAGCCCGTATTCGATCTGATCACCGCCCATGCACAAATAATCGGCAACGCCGACGTCGCGGCATTGCTGGAATTCGACGGCCGGCTCGCGCATCTCCGCTCGGTTCGCGTCGATGCGGCGACCACCCCGCGGAGCGTGGTCGCTTCCTACGAGGACCTGTACCCCGCCGCACCATCACGCGCATCCCTCGCGCTCCGGGCGATTCTGGAAGGGCGGGTGGTCCATATCCCGAACATGGCCGAGGATCTCCGAATTGTCGCAGGCCTCGCGGGACATCTCACGGAAGGGCGCCGTGGGCATCCCGCTGCTGCGGGATGGGATGGTGATCGGCTCCATCGGCCTCGGCGCCAAGGAAGTCGGCAGCTTTTCCGATAGCGAGATCGAATTGCTGCAGACCTTCGCCGAGCAAGCCGTCATCGCCATCACCAGCGCGCACACCTATCGGGAATTGCAGCAGCGCACCAGCGATCTCGAGGAGTCGCTGGAATACCAGACCGCCACCAGCGACGTGCTGAAGGTCATCAGCCGCTCGACCTTCGATCTGCAACCGGTGCTCGACACGCTGGTCGAGACCGCCGCGCGGCTTTGCGATGCCGATATGGCGCGATTCACTCGCCGCGAGGGCGATGACTTATCGGCGTGGCGGCTAACTTCGCGGCTTCCGCCGGAATACGAGGCGTGGTTGCACGAGCGTGCAGCGTTGCCGGTGGACCGCGGAGCCGTCACCGGACGGACTGCGCTGGAGGCGCGTCGTCCACGTCGACGACATCGCCGTCCGACTCCGAATCATCCGTCGCCGAAGCGCGTTAAGCTGGGCAAGTCCGGACCGTGCTCGGCGTGCCGCTGCTTGCGCGAAGGCGAGGTCGATCGGCGTCATCGCATCTCGCCCGCCATCGGGTCGAGCCGTTCACCGAGCGGCAGATCGAGCTGGTCCGCACCTTTGCCGACCAGGCGGTCATCGCGATCGGAGAACGCGCGGCTGATCACCGAGACGCGCGAGGCGCTGGAGCAGCAGACCGCGACCGCCGAGGTGCTTGCAGGTCATCAACTCGCTCGCCCGGCGACCTCGCGCCGGTGTTCGACGCGATCCTGGAGAAGGCGCACAGCCTCTGCGGCGGTCACCCGTGGCAGCCTACAGCTCTACGACGGCGAGAAGTTCCGGGCCGTCGCGGTGCGCGGCTTGCCGGAGCCATTCGCCGAGCGGCTGAGGCAGGGTTACACCCGGCTTCATCCTGCCGAACCGGCGATTGCTCGACGGAGAGCGGGTCGTTCATATCCACGATTGGCGGAGATAGACGACCCGATGGCGCGCAGCGCCGTCGAGCTCGGCGGCGACGCGGACTGTGCTTTCGTTGCGTTGCGCAAGGACGACGTACTCCTCGGTCAAATCGCCGCCGCCCGCCCCGAAGTCCGGCCGTTCTCCGGAAAAGGAGATCGCGCTGCTCGAAGCTTCGCGGCGCAGGCGGTGATCGCGATGGACAATGCCCGGCTCTCTGAACGAGATCCGCCAGCGCCAGGCCGAGTTGCGCGTCACCTTCGACAATATGGGCGACGGTGTGGCGATGTTCGACGGCGAGCTGCGCCTCGCCGCGTGGAACCTGAATTTCCAGCGGATCCTCGACCTGCCCGACGCGCTGCTGGCGGAGCGTCCGAGCTATCGCCGACTACATCCGCATCCTCGCCGAACGCGGCGAATTCGGCTCGGGCGGCATCGAGGCGGAACTCAGCCGCCGCCTCGAGGCGATCGACCAGGAGTTGCGCCTCGAGCACACGCGGCCCGACGGCCGGGTCATCGAGGTGCGCCGCAATGCGGTGCCGGGCGGCGGGTTTGTGGTGATCTACAGCGACGTCACCGAGCGCAAGCGCGCCGAGGAGGAGATCCGTGCGGCGCGCGACACCGCCGAGCGCGCATTGCAGGAACTGAAGACGACGCAGGCCAGCCTGCTGCACGCTCAGAAGATGGCGGCACTCGGGCAATTGACCGCCGGCATCGCCCACGAGATCAAGAACCCGCTCAACTTCGTCAACAACTTCGCCGGCCTCTCGGTCGAATTGCTCGACGAGCTGAAGGAGACGGCGGCGCCGGCGATCGCCGCGTCTCGGCCGACGACGAGCGCGCCGAGATCGACGAGATCGTCGGGATGCTGACCGGCAATCTCGAAAAGATCGCCGAGCACGGCAAGCGCGCCGACGGCATCGTCAAGAGCATGCTGGAGCATTCGCGCGGCGGCAGCGGCGAGCGCCGCGAGGTCGATCTCAACGCGCCTGGTCGAGGAGGCGCTCAACCTCGCCTATCACGGCGCCCGCGCCCAGGACCAGAATTTCAACATCACCCTGGAGCGCGACTTCGACCAGCGGCATCGCCCCGATCGAGCTGGTGCCGCAGGATGTGACGCGGGTGTCTGCTCAACCTGTTCGGCAACGGCTTCTACGCCGCCACCAAGCGCCGGCGCGACGGCGCCGAGCCGGACTTCCGGCCGACGCTGAAGGTGACGACGCGCGATCTCGGCGAGGCGGTCGAAATCCGCGTCCGCGACAACGGCACCGGCATCGCGCCCGAGATCACGGGACAAGCTTGTTCCAGCCGTTCTTCACGACCAAGCCGACCGGCGAAGGCACCGGCCTCGGCCTCTCGATCAGCTACGACATCGTCACCCAGCAGCATGGCGGCACGATCGAGGTCGACAGCGTGGCTCGGCGAGTTCACCGAGTTCACGATCCGCCTGCCGCGCACTCGCGCAGGTCGACGACAGCAAGGATGACGGCATGAACGCTTCGACGAGATTGCTTCACGCCTCGCAATGACAAAAAAACGGCAGCTGTCATTGCGAGGAGCGGAGCGACGAAGCAATCTCGGAGATGACGCTTCCACCAGGTGCTGACTGCCCCCGCGGCGGCGAGGCGCAGGCGCAAGCGCGTTGAGGCGGATGAAGCCTTCGGCGTCGCGCTGGTCGTAGACCTGCGTCTTCCTCGAAGGTGACGTGGGCGAGGCTGTAGAGGCTGTTCGGCGACTGCCGGCCGACGACGCGCGCCGAGCCCCTTGTAGAGCTTCAGCCGCACCACGGCCCTCGACCTTCTCCTGGCTCTTGTCGATCAGCGCCTGCAGCATCTCGCGCTCGGGCGAGAACCAGAAGCCGTTGTAGATCAGCTCGGCGTAGCGCGGCATCAGCTCGTCCTTCAGATGCGCCGCGCCGCGGTCGAGGTCAGGCTCTCGATCGCCGCGATGCGCCGCCTGCAGGATCGTGCCGCCCGGCGTCTCGTAGACGCCGCGCGATTTCATGCCGACAAAGCGGTTCTCGACGAGATCGAGCCGGCCGATCCCGTGCTTGCCGCCGAGTCTCGTTCAGCCGCGTCAGCAGCGCCGCCGGCGACAGCGTCTCGCCGTCGACCGCGACCGGGTCGCCGCGCTCGAAGGCGATCTCGACATATTGCGGCTGGTCGGGCGCCGTCTCGGGCGCGACGGTGCGGCTGAAGACGATATTCCTCGGGCTCGACCCACGGGTCTTCCAGCACCTTGCCCTCGGCCGAGATGTGCAGCAGGTTGGCGTCGACCGAGAACGGCGCCTCGCCGCGCTTGTCCGTGGCGATCGGGATCTGGTGCTGCTCGGCGTAGTCGAGGAGCCGGGTGCGCGAGGTCAGATCCCACTCGCGCCACGGTGCGATGACCTTGATGTCGGGAGCCAGCGCGTAATAGCTCGAGCTCGAAGCGGACCTGGTCGTTGCCCTTGCCGGTGGCGCCATGGGCGACCGCATCGGCGCCGACCTGGCGGGCGATCTCGATCTGGCGCTTGGCGATCAGCGGCCGCGCGATCGAGGTGCCGAGCAGGTAGGCGCCTTCGTAGAGCGCGTTGGCGCGAAACATCGGGAAGACGAAATCGCGGACGAACTCCTCGCGCAGATCGTCGACGAAGATCTCGCTGGACGCCGAGCAGCTCGGCCTTCTTGCGCGCCGGCTCCAGCTCCTCGCCCTGGCCGAGATCGGCGGTGAAGGTGACGACCTCGCAGCGATAGGTCTCCTGCAGCCAGCGCAGGATCACCGAGGTGTCGAGCCCGCCCGAATAGGCGAGCACCACTTTCTTTACTGCACTCGGGCATCGCGCCGTTCCCTTTCCGCCCTCCGATCCTGCGAAGTATTATGATCATCAGCACATTACGGCGGAGGGAAACATGTTTGGTCGGGCGAAAGTCGCTTTTGACGATTGCGGCGATGCTGCTTTGGCGCTGCCGGTCGTCGCTCAGAGCCCCAGCGCCGACGACGGTATTCGACGGCAAGTATGCGGGAGTATCGAGAGAGGTATCGAAGCATCCGAGCTGCTCACTCGCGCCAACAATTGCCCACCAAGCGGGCGTTCCGGCGCCGCTGACAATCACGAACGGCGTCGCCCGGTGGGAGCGGGGGCGCGAGCTGGGGAAGGGACAGTGAGTCCGCAGTGGCGTCATCGTGATGCGAGCGCCAAACGGCGGTCGGTTTGACGGTCAGATCGACGCCTAGGGAGCATCGCTGGCCAGATGGCGGTTGAGGGTGCATCGGGCACATTCGTGTGGCGCAAGCAAGCCGGCTGAGCGGGCTCTCCTACCCGCCGAGCCGGCGCTCGATGAAGGCGACAGCCGCGTCGAGCGCGCCGTAGCGGGCGAGATCCTCATGCCCGGCCTCGGGCACGAACCAGCCTTCCTTCGGCTCGGCGCGCGTCGAACAGGGCGCGGCCGAAGCGCACCGGGACGACGCGGTCGCGCTCGCCGTGCAGGACCAGGATCGGCGCCCTGACCCGGCCGATGCGCGACAGCGAGATCGAAACGGTCGATCACCAGTCGGGCGGCCGGGCACGAAGGGATAATGGTATTGGGCGACCTCGGCGACGCTGGTGAACGGCGCTTCGAGGATCAGGCCCGCGACCTCGTGCTGCGCCGCGAGTTCGACGGCAACCCCCGAGCCGAGCGACTCGCCGTAGAGGACGAGCCGGTTCGGCGCGATCCCTTCGCGCTCGAGAAAATCGAGCGCCGCCCGGGCGTCGGCGTAGAATCCGCTTTCGGTCGGCGTGCCCGGGTTGCCGCCATAGCCGCGGTACTCCAGCCATCAGCACGCCGTAGCCTTCCGCGAGCAAAGCGCAGCATGCGCTCGACGCGATGACCGATATGGCCGCCATTGCCGTGAAAATAGAGGATGACCGGCCGCCCGGGCGCGGCGGCAGGTACCAGGACAGCAGCGACAGCCCGTCCTCGGTCGCCAGCTACCACTTCGCGAACGCCGAGCTGCTCGAGCCCGGCGAGCTCGCGGGCGGGTCTTGTCCGGGAAATAAAGCAGCTGCCGCTGAAACAGATAAAAGCCGCCGACCAGCACCGCATAGGCGACGAGCGCAAATCCGAGGAGCGCGTACAGCACGCGGAGCGAGCCGGCGGCGACAAGGTCAGGCGGCGGGAGCGGCGCGGCTGCGCTCCGGCGCAGCCTGACGCTCGCCGATTTGAGCTGGCCGCAGGCGGCGAGGATGTCGCGGCCGCGCGGGGTGCGCACCGGCGCCGAATAGCCGGCGGCGAAGACGATGTCGGAGAACGCCGCGATCGCCGCGTCCGGAGAGCATTCGTAGGGCGCGCCGGGCCACGGGTTGAACGGGATCAGATTGACCTTGGCGGGAATGCCGCGCCAACAGCCGCACCAGCTCGCGCGCCTCGGCCGGGCTGTCGTTGACGCCCTTCAGCATGACGTATTCGAAGGTGATCCGCCGCGCGTTGCTCGAGCCCGGATAGGTCCGGCAGGCGTCGAGCAGCTCGGCAATCGGGTATTTGCGGTTGAGCGGCACCAGACGGTCGCGGATGTCGTCGCGTACCGCATGCAGCGAAACCGCGAGGTTGACGCCGAGCTCGGCGCCGCAGCGGCGCGATCATCGGAACCACGCCCGCGGTCGAGAGCGTGATCTTGCGCCGCGAGATCGACAGACCCTCCGGGTCCATGACGATCTTCAGCGCCGCGGCGACATTGTCGTAATTGTAGAGCGGCTCGCCCATCCCCATCAGCACGATGTTGGTCAGCTGCCGATCCGTCCTGCGGCGACGGCCATTCGCCGAGCGCATCGCGCGCGACCATGACCTGCGCCGACGATCTCCGCCGCGCCCAGATTGCGCACCAGGCGCTGGGTGCCGGTATGGCAGAACGAGCAGGTGAGCGTGCAGCCGACCTGCGAGGAGACGCACAAGCGTGCCGCGGTCCTCCTCGGGGATGTGAACGGTCTCGACCTCCTGCCCATCGGGAAAGCGCAGCAGCCATTTGCGCGTCCCGTCGACTCGAGGTGAGCGCTCGCGAGACGATCGGCCGGCGCAGCTCGTAATGCGCCGCAAGCCGCTCACGGAATACTCTTCGACAACGAAGTCATCGCCGCGAAATCGGTGACGCCGCGATGATAGATCCAGTGCCACAGCTGGCGCGCCCGGAACGGTTCGGCGCCGAACGTCCGCCATCTCGGCGGCAAGTGCCGCACGGCCGAGCCCGACGAGGTTGCGGCGCGGCGGTGCGGGTGGACGATCGTCGGTCGGCATGGCTCGACTTTGCATATGGATCAGCCCGGCAGCCTAGCGCTTGATGCCGCAGGCCTTGTCGATCATCGCCAACGCTTGGGCGAAGCCGGCGAGCGAGTAGGTGTCGGTCGTCGGCTGGCCCTTCTGCGGCGTGCCCTTGACGACGGCCTGCTTGCCCTTGGCCATCGCCTCGACGATCGTCTTGTCGAGCTCGGCGGTCCGCGCCCAGGCGCTGTCCCCTTCGTGAACAGAGTCGAATTTCGCGCCGCCGATGTCGAGCGAGACGTCGCTGCCTTCCTTCAGCGGATAGCCTTCGACAAAGCTGACGACATTGGCGACCTTTTCTTCCGGCCGGTGGGTGACCATGGCCGTCGGCGGCTTGCGCTTGGCGTTCGCCGGCTCGCTCTTCTGCGGCCCGCCGGCGAGATAGCACACCTTGGCCCGATCTTCTCCTTGTAGACATAGGCCGTCCAGCCTTCGGCGGTCCCGAGGCGTTGCGCCGGGGCGCGCCGATGAGGCTGGCGCCGCATCGCTGGATCTTCTTCTCGGCAGCGCCGGCGTAACCGACATCGCTAACGGAAACAACCATAGAACCAACAGCATCAGGCGGAGCGGCCGGCATCTCCGTCATGGCTGTACCATATAGATGGACGGGCGGGCGAATGCCACGCCGCAGCGCCGCAACACCCGACCCGCAGCGGTGATCCGCGAAGCCCTCCCCACCGGCGCCGAAAGCGGGCAGAATAGCCGCCATGGATCACATCACGGTCCGGCCGGCCCGGCCCGAAGATGCGCGCAGCATCGCCAGGCTCGATGTCGAGACTTGGCGAGCCACCTACGCCGGTGTGCTGTCTGACCTCGTATTTGGTCGGGCTCTCGGCGCGGCGCCGGGAGCTCGGGTGGCGCAACGTCATCCTGCGCGAGCCGCGCGACGTGCGGGTCGCGGTAGGCGACGGGGACGCTCTGCTCGGCTTCGGCAGCTGCGGGCCAAACCGCGGTGACCGCCGCTTCGCCGGCGAGGTGTTCACCCTCTACGTTGCCCCGGATTGGCAGAACCAAGGGATCGGGCGGCGTCTCTTGATCGCGCTGTTTCGGCGTCTCGTCGCGGCAGGGCGTTCCTCCGCGATCGTCTGGGTATTGCGCGACAACCCGTCTCGCTTCTTCTACGAACGGCTCGGCGGCCGCCAGGTAAGGCACAAGACGCTTGCGGTCGCCGGCTCGGCGGTCGAAGCCGTTGCCTACGGTTGGACGCGATCTGCCCGGTCTTCTCGCCGCGGCCTCCAGCGAGGACCGCGAGTCCGACCCCTATGGCGGAGGATCAGCCTGGCGGCGGCGCCAGTCGCGCGCCGTAATCCGGCTGATCACCGGCAGGATCTTCTGCGCAATGTCTGCTGCGGTCACCGGGCCGACTTGGCGGTAGCGGACGTGGCCGCTGCCGTCGACGATATAGGTCTCGGGCACCCGTAAACTCCGAAATCGATCGCGGTGGCGCCGTCGCGATCGAGGCCGATGCGGCGAAAAGGATTGCCGAGGCGCATCGAGAAAGCGGCGCGCATCTTCGGGTTTGTCCTTATAGGCGATGCCGTCGAGGGTGACGCCGGGGCGGCGCGCCAACGCCATCAGCTGCGCGTGCTCCTCGCGACAGGGGGCGCACCACGAGGCGAAGAAGTTGACGAGCGTCACCCGCTGTCGAGGTCCTTCCGCGACAATCCTTCCGCCCCCTCGTAGAGACCCGGCAAGGCAAAGTCGGGAGCAGGGGCGATCGATCAACGCCGACGGCACGCAGGTGCGGATCGTGGCGTCAGGCCAATCGGCGAACACAGCGACCAAGCCCGCGAACACCGCCACCGGCAGCAGAAAGGCGAGCCGGCGCGTCATCGCTGCTCAGCCCGTCATTCCCGCGAAAGCGGGAACCCAGGGAGCCTGTCGCGAGCCTGGACCCCGCTTGCGCGGGGCGACGGAAGAGGGCACGGAGGTGGAGAGCCGCCGACGGCCTGCCTGCTGGTCGCCCCGCCCTCCTGCCAATGCCCGCTTTGCTTCAGCGCGTCGACGACCTCGCGCGGCATGTAGTTCTCGTCGTGCTTGGCGAGCACCGTCGTCGCGGCGAAGACCCCGTCGGGGCGGAGCTTGCCCTCGCGCGACGACGCCCTGCCCTTCGCGGAAGAGGTCCGGCAGCAAACCCTCATAGACGACCGCGAGATTGCTCGCGCCGTCGGTGACGCGGAACGAGACTGGCGCCCGTCGGGCCCGCGCGAAAGGCTGTGCGTCTCGACGAGCCCGCCGATCCGCACCCGCGGTCCGGGGCGACCGCTTTGGCCTTGAGGTCGCTCGGGCTGTAGAAGAATACGAGGTTGTCGCTGAACGCGACCAGCACCAACGCGGTTGCCCCGCCCAGCGCCGCCATGGCGAGCGCCAGCAATCCCAGCCGCTGCTGCTTGCGCGTCATCGCCTGGCTCCGCAATTCGCGCTGCAACCGCTCGAGCATGTTGCTGCTCGCCCGGTAGCGCCGCCAAGACTGCCAAGCCAATCCGCCGAGAACGGCGAGCGCCACGCCGTAGGCGGGCCACACGAACGCGGCGTAACCGCCCATCGCCAGATAGCGGCCGATCTCGCCGGTCATCAGGCGCCGCGGCGCACGGCGGGACCGGCAGGTGCCAGATGCCGCGCTCGGCCGGACGCGCCGGGCCCGGCATCCGGTTGAGACGCATCGCGAGCGCCTTGCGGTCGTTCAAGTGCGGTCCGCATGCGCAGCATCGTCAGCGCCACGAACAACAGCGAAAAGCCCGGCGGCCATCACCAGCAGCGGGATGAGCATCGCGACATCGATCTTCGGTCCGCCGAGCCGCACCACGCTCGCCGGCTGATGCAACGTGTTCCACCAATCGACCGAGAATTTGATGATCGGCAGGTTGACCACGCCGGCCAGCGCCAGCACCGAGCCGGCGCCTCGCCGCACGGCTCGGCATCGTCGAACGCGTTCACCAGCGCGATGTAGCCGAGATAAAGAAAGAACAGCACCAGCACCGAGGTCAGCCGCGCATCCCAGACCCACCAGGCGCCCCACATCGGGCGGCCCCACGAGCGACCCGGTGGCGAGACAGACAAAGGTGAAGGCGGCGCCGATCGGTGCGGCCGCCGCCGCCGCGATCTCGGCGAGCGGATGCCGCCACACCAGCGCCACAGCGCTGGCGACCGCGACGAACAGGTAGACGCTGAGCGCCATCCACGCCGCCGGAACATGGATGATACATGATCCGCACGGTCTCGCCCTGCTGATAATCCGGCGGCGCCGCCACCAGCGCGAAGTAGAGACCGACGGCGATCACGGCAGCGGCCGACCAGCCGCACCACGGCAGGGCCGTTGCGCTGAACCGCATAAACCGCGCCGGATTGGCAAAACGGTTGATCATCGTTGTCCCTGCAAGTTCCCGTCGAGCAGGGACAAAATGCGTCTTATCGCAAGAAACGTCGTGATATATCATATGCTTATCCGCTCCGATCGGTCGCCGGCAGGGAGCCGGCAGCGGAATTCGGCGCAGCCGCGCCGCCTCGCGCCGGATATTACCAAGATACGCCTCGATCTTGATGCAAAGATGGCAAAGAACGGCTCATTCGAGCGCTTGGCGCAATGCCGCGGCACTCGCCCACGGGCAGAGCGGCAGGGCCGCCAGGCTCAAGGCGGCGAGGATCAAGCAGATGAGCGCGCCCGCCGGCTCCGGCGGCGTCGGCCTCGACGGCACCGGCACCGAACACCAGCGGCGGGATGTAGAGCGGCAGGACGATCAGCGACAGCAGCGCCCCTGGCGCCGGGCGCCGAGGGTCAGCGCCGCCGGCGACGCTGCCGATCAGGCTCAAGGCCGGCGTGCCGAGCAGAAGACTCAGCGCTCAGAATAGCGATCGCGCCGATGTCGAGATCGAAGAGCAGCGCCAAGAACGGGCTGGTCAGGCGCCAGCGGCAACCCGGTTGCCACCGCAGTGCGCGGCGCATTTTGCCAGCACCGCGAGCTCGAGCGGCAGGCTCGATAGGCGAGCAGGATCTCCAGACCGCCATCCTGATGATCGGTCTGGAACAGGCGGTCGAGCGACAGCAAGGCCGCGAGCAGTGCGGCGACCCATACGACCCCGGCGCCGATCCGCTGGAGGATCGCCGGCTCCGGACCCACACCCAGCGGAAACAGCACGATCGCCAGAACAAAAAGCCGAGGACGAGGCCGGTATCGCTGCCGTGGCGCAAGGCGAGGCGCAAGTCGCGCCGGAAGAGGCCGATAAAGGCCACCATCTTCAAACGGTGCGGCGGCACTCGTGCCGGGGCGCGAACGCGTCGAGCTCGATCCCGACAGCGGTGCCGATTTCGATCGGCAAATGGGTCGCCAGAACGACGCGTCCGCCCGCCTGCGCGATGCGCCGCGATGGCTCGCTCCAGGCGGTTTTGATTGTCGTGATCGAGTGCCGTAAAGGGCTCGTCGAGGAGCCACAGCGCCGCCGGCGTCACCGACAATCGGGCGAGTGCCAGCCGCCGCCGCTGGCCGGCCGACAGCCATCGGCAGGGCCAATCCGCCACCGGCTCGAGCGCGAAGGCGGCCAGCGCCGCATCGAGCATCGACGCCCGGCAGCGGATGCCGCAGCCACGCAACGCAGCCCAGAAGACGAGCGTTTCGCGCGGCGTCAGCCCCGGCTTGACGCCGTCCTGATGGCCGACATAGTGCAGGCGGGCACGATGACCGGCGAGATCGTCGTCAATCGGTGTCATCCCCCAGGTGAGACGCCCTGCCGCCGGCGCGCGATCAAGCCGGCCAGCAGGCGCAGCAGGCTCGTCTTGCCGCCGCCGTTGGCTCCCCTCAGCACCAGCGCGCCGCCGGCGGGCAGGCGGAACGATGAGACCGGCAAAGACGAGGCGCTCACCGCGCCGGCATGCGAGATCCGCGGCGACCAGATCGGCCCCAGGCTCCGCCGCCGCTATCGTCCCCCCGGAGGTCATTTCTATGTATTATCCGGTTTGCGCCGAAATTGATGGTGAATTTCTGCTGATCGCGATCTTTCCGGGGGGCTGTTAGAAGGCGATCGTAGACAGGCTTGACAGCGCCTTACCGCAGCAATGATTTATCACCTCTCGCGTCACTTAGGGCTAAGCTCCCGGTACGGCACGCTGGCCCGGGAGAAACACGATGCTGGAGAAATTCGCGCGCTACCCACTCACCTTCGGCCCGACACCCATTGAGAAACTCCAGCGCCTCTCAGCATCTCGGTGGTCAGGTGGAGATCTATGCCAAGCGCGAGGACTGCAATTCCGGGCTGGCCTTCGGCGGCAACAAGATCCGCAAGCTCGAGTACATCGTGCCCGACGTCATTGCCTCGAACGCCGACACTCTGGTGACAATCGGCGGGGTTCAGTCGAACCACACGCGTCAGGTCGCCGCGGTTGCCGCCAAACTCGGCATGAAGTGTCGGCTCGTCCAAGAGAACTGGGTACCCTTCGCCGACGCCGTCTACGATCGCGTCGGCAATATCCTGATGAGCCGTGTTATGGGCGCCGAGATCGACATCGTAGACGAGGGCTTCGATATCGGGATCCGCGAGAGCTGGGAGCGGGCGATTGAGGATGTCAAAGCCAAGGGAGGGAAGCCTTATGCAATCCCCGCCGGCGCCTCGGTGCACAAATATGGCGGCCTCGGCTTTGTCGGATCTCGCCGATGAGGTGCGCGCCCAGGAAGGAGAACTTGGCTTCAATTCGACTTCATCATCGTCTGCACCGTGACCGGCTCGACGCACGCCGGGATGCTCGTCGGCTTCGCCGAGGACAACCGATCGCGCAGGGTGATCGGTATCGACGCTTCTGGCACCCTGAAGCAAACCCGCGCCCAGGTTCTCGCTATCGCACGCAACACCGCCGATCTGGTGGAACTTGGTCGGGATATCACGGACGATGATCTCGTCCTCATCGAGGACTATGCCTACCCGGCCTACGGCGTGTCCTCCGCGGAGACGAATGACGCCATCCGCCTCGCCGCGCGCACCGAGAGGCATGATGACCGATCCCGGCATGAGGGGAAATCCATGCAGGGCATGATCGACCTGGTGCGCAAGGGGTATTTCCCGGTCGGCTCGAAGATCCTTTACGTTCATCTCGGTGGTGTGCCGGCGATTAACGCGTACAGCGGCATATACCGCAACGGCTGACCTCCCTCTCTTGGCTCATCTCGGCGGTGTCGGGCGATCGATCGCCGGTCCGGCAAGTGGATGATCCCAGCGGTGGTAAGGCCCAGGCCGGAGGACCAAATCGCCACGGTGCCTGAAGAAGCGCAGCGAGGTAAAGGCTGGTGTGGGTGGGGTCACCTCGGTCTGACCGAGCGCTGCCAACGCCCCGAGAGCCAGAATAAAACCAGGGATGCACACAGAAGATAGCGATGGGACTGGGCTCGGGGACTGCGACGACGAGCCCTAGATCTGCCGCGATTGCTGCGTCGAGCGGGAAATATTATACTTCGTACCTCTATAAAGACAACGCCGTTCATGTCAAATCAGCGGGATAGGTCACCAATCTCAGCACTGGGCCTGACGCATTACCCACATGATAAATGTTGCCCGCGGTGAGAGGGACGGGACCCCGTATAGATTTTCGGCATTAGCGCCTATGAAATGATGGATTGTGGTGAGAAAGCTCACCAAGGCGTCAGTATGCGCACTCTGCATCCGATAGCAACTCTCCTGTCGATTGATTCCGATTTCCGTTGAAGCCGAAGATATGGCCGAATTCGTGTGTCAACACGCTTTCTGCATCTGTCTTATCTATAGGTATGCCGTCCACGTTCGCTGGATTCGGATCAAACCACAGCTCATTTGTTAGATATGAGGTGCCAATGTTGATCACCGCATCGTATGGACCCGAGGGATTATGTGCCCCGTTCAGAACGGCGTCGACTGCACCTTGCCGAAACACCGACAAGGGTCCGACGTTGTGCAGGGCTGTCGTAAACAGACTGGCAGAATTTGCAGTGGGAGAATTGTCGAATACTACCTCGACGTTCAGCAAATGCCGGTCCGTTAACGAAAAAGATTTTCCCACTTGGCCGCGGCAAGACTTAGATCGTTTGTAATTGAACTGTAGTAAGTCGCGAACTGGCCGTTGTCACCAGAATAGCTGGCGTTGATTAATGGTGATGAATATGCGGCACCTAGTCGCCAGGAAACAGAACACGCCGCAAATGGCCGCGTTCAATACTCGTCTTTCTCTGACTTTATCATCCAATCTGAATCGGCACCCCACTGGAACAACTCAATTCTTGGTGCCTGCCAGCATTATGGTAGAGGGCCGCTACGGCCCTCAAGTGCTTGCTGCATCGTTCACGCTCTCACCCAAACGAGTGAGCGGATGGTACATACCTATTTTAACGATAGTCAATATGGAAAACTCTCCCTATCTAGAGATATCCCCCTGTCTTGGTAGATCCACTATCTAGCAACGATGCCTTATCATGGTTAAGAGAGGCAGGGTGCGCGGTGAGAAGATCCCGCTCGCTGCCCTGGGACACAAGCGCCGAAGCCTACGAGTCAAGGTAGAATTAGGATGATCCTATCCACCAGCGGACTTTGCGGCGTTCGATTGGTCATCTCGATCTCGTGACCGCTGTGTGAGAGAGCGCCAGCCCCGCTCCGCTGATGCCCGCATGCAAAGCGTCCGGAGGACATCCGGAGCCGCGTGACCATCGGCCGAATTGCTCGACCGAGTACGAGGTTTGGGGGACAAGCCTGTAAGGCTGAACCTTACCCATACAATATGGGGGAGCCGATTGGGACTTCTATTTGAAAAAGTGTGACGTTTTGGTGAATTTCAATTCAAATTGCGTCGATCCTCGATGCAGCTTCCCGTCGCCGGGCAGGCTGCCCGCCGGGACGCGGCTCACGATCCCGCGCAATTTCGTCACCGCCTGACCGTTTCGGCGATCCGCGCCGGGTCTTCCGCGGGTTCGCCGGTTTCGATCAGCAACGCTCATCCTCGTCGCTGCCGGCAGGGCCGCTCGACGATGAGCCGGGCGCGGAGGATCGAGGTGTGCCGGCGCACAATGTCGGCGACCTGCTCGGGATGCACGAACATGCCGCGCACTTTGGTCGTCTGGTCGGCAGCGGCCGAGCCATCCTCGATCCGATGGTTGGTCCGGCCACACGGGCTCGGGACCGGACAGCAGTGCCGAGAGGTCGCCGGTGGCGAAACGGATCAACGGGTATTCCGGGGGTCAGCGTCGTCACCACGACTTCGCCGGTGTCGCCCCGGCGCTACCGGGCTCCCGGTGCCGGGAACCACGAGCTCGAGAATGATCCCCTCGTCGAGCACCATGCCCGGGCATCACCTCGCCGTCGGGCCCGATGCGTCTCATAGGCGATCACCCCGACATCGGCGGTGCCGTAGGCTTGCAGGACAGCGACCCCGCGCCCCTGCAATCTCGGCCCGCAGCGACGCCGGCAGAGCCTCGGCCCCCACCAGCGCCTTCTTCAGCGAGGAAACGTCGATCCCCTCGCTGGCTCCCCGATCGAGCAGGATCTTCAGAAAGGACGGCGTCCCGACATAACCGACCGGCTTCAGATCGGCGATGATGCGCAGCTGCTGCTCGGTCTGGCCGATGCCGGCCGGAATGACCGGGCAGCCGAGGGCTTCGGCCGCACTCTCCACCATGGCACCCGCCGGGACCATGTGATAGGAGAAGGTGTTGTGCAAAAGGTCGCCGGCGCGGAACCCGGCGGCGAACAACGCCCGGGCGAACCGCCCGAAATCCGGCTCGCCTGCCTTCCGGCTCGTAGATCGGCCCGGTGACACAAACACCCGGCGGAGCGCCGAGATGGGGACCGCGGCAAACCTCCGAACGGCGGATCTTGCCGCTGCAGCTCGATCAGATCGGATTTGCGCGGTCAGCGGCAATTGCGCCAAGGCCTGCCGATCGGTCACCTCCTCCGGCCGCACCGCGCGCAAAGAGACGGCGATAAGCCGGCGCCCGCTCTTTCGCCGCGGCGACGATCCCCGGCAGCGCCGCCATCAAGGCTGGCTTCACGCGCGGCTGGATCGCGCGCCTCGAGCGCGTCGTAGAACAATGGTTCCACGCGACAGCCTCCTGGCCCGTGCGAGAACGCCTCCAGTCTCGCCCCCGATGGCGCTGCAGACTAAGGCCGCTCCCGTCGGCTGAGAGCTCGCGTGGCTGCCGAATTCGCTGCGGCCGGCCGGTGCCTCCTATTGCCAATGCCAATATCTGCAATGGTGGGCTGTTGGGGCGGCGCGATCAGCAATACGTAACTGAACGAAGTACAAC
>ERZ1370068.3507-contig-2617_pt1 | contig 48601 bp, 76 predicted proteins | sample MGYA00561227_ERZ1370068 | MGnify/ENA primary metagenome ERZ1370068 (study PRJEB38410, sample SAMEA6850437) | metagenome | study: Metagenomic assessment of the ecological functions of the soil: analysis of the soil microbiota associated with the... | reverse complement strand
TTGTGCTTCGTTCCAGTTACGTATTGCTCCATGTTAGCGGCGATTCGACGAGGAAGCCGTCGGTCTCGACGAGGTAGGTTCGTGAATGTCGCCCCGAACCTACAACGTATTTGACCGGGAACTCCGAGACGACGACTTCGCCGCCGGTCTGCGGACCGACTGAAGTGGCCGTCAGCAACATTTCCCGATGCCAGAGAGCTGTGCCGTCCTTGCGCAGGACCCGGTAACGCCGACTCGATAGGGCGTGATCGTGGCTTCCATCGGGCGCCTCGCTCGATGTCGATAAAGGGCCATTGAGCGGGCCACGCCGGTGCGATGGTACGCCATCGTATCCCCTTGATGGCACGCGCGGCAGGCCTCGCTCCCCACATATTTCACGTGTCGGGCTTCCGTGTTCCAGAAACGGGCTGGACGAGATCGTCGTCAATGGGAACGAGGCTGGCACGCGGTCCGGATCATCCTTGCCGCGCCTTACCACCAAGTCCCCCAACCGACGAGCCGCAACCGTCAGCCACCCGCAAGCACGAAAATGTTCTCCTGCGGCGATCTGGGATTTGCGGCGGCGGCGGTCATGAGCCGCATCCTCTCCCGGTGCGGGGAGAGGGGAGCCAGTTGAACGACTCTGTTGCCGGGCCGGCTGCAAGGAACGTGATGTCGAGGAAAACCGCTAATGCCGGCCCGGTCAAGTGAACCGGTTGCTCGGGGCACATTGTTGCAAACCGCCCTGAACCCCGATGATGGACGTCCCATCAAATGTCACGTCATAAAGGTAATAAGGGTCCGGGTATTCCGTGACAACAAATACAGCGCTAAGTTCGCTGCGCCAGATCGCGAAATTCGATGTTCACGATCATGATATGCGATGGACGTTCTGGTGAACAACTACCGACACGCGACCATCGCCACTATGCACCTGGATCGGAGTTCTTGTCAGATACTCCGCAATCGCCTCTTTCACGTTCCCAGCATTTTCGACGAGCGAGAGGCGGCGGGTACAAGGCAGCGCGTCGGGAAACCGCGCGTACCTGCGACAACCAGCGAGGCGTCCTCAACCGCGGCGTAGCGATAGCCATGCAGACTCGCGTTCATTCCACGTCCAACCAGGCATAACGGCGCCAATGCCTCCTTCTGCCGCCGAATGCGAAGGCTCACCAGCCGCGGCCTACGTGCGTGGCGCGCATTCTGTAGAGAACGGTTAGCGTCAGACCGACCAGAACACTTACGATCAGGATTCGACGGAGCCATTTTTTCATGAAGGTCCCGTTCTTGGCCAGCCAGGCGTGCCGAGGGCGTCTTTGAACGCACGCCATCGGCGTCGAAGAATCGTTCCTACCTCGCCGCCAACTTCAGCAGCTTTCGCCACGCCGCTGCGGTCGGCTCCGTGTCGCGGCCGGTCAGCTCACGCAGAGGCAAACAGCGCCGAGCGATGATACGGCGACAATCGCCCCGGCTCGTCGGCCTCGCAGCAGGGCTCATACGCCTGTGCCTCCGCGGCGTCGTCAGCGTCCGCGTCCGCACCAGGAAATCGAATCGCTGCATTTCCGGCCACGGATGGGGATCACTCACCGGCATCATCAGCGAGAAGTCTTGCCGAAGGTACGTCATGTCGAGCCGAACCACGATGTCCGGCGTCGCGGGCGGCGTGCTCTGATATCCGCCGCCGTCCGATGGTTTCGGCAACGGCTCGCTCGGCAATGGCACCGCTACCTTCAAGACGCCATCCGGCGTGTTGTCGGTGTTGCCCGGTGCGTGGCACAACAGGCAATTGCGATGGTGATTGACCTTCACCAGTTCGCGCACGAACGTCACGTCCTTGCCGTCCCGTTTCTCGGTGACCGGCAGCCGTGGGTCGGGCGACTCCAGCACTTCGACGAGATTCGCCAGCAGTGTCCTGCGGCCCAGCTTGACGAGCGACTTCCGCCGCTCGCTTCGACACGGCCGGCAACGGATAGCGGAATCCTTGCAGCAGCAACGTCGGTGTAGTCCTTCTCGCCCGCAGCTTCAGGCCTGCGATGGCGGCGGCACGCACTTCGTCTTCCGGCGAAAAAGATTGCCAATCTCGCGAGGGCTTTAGTGGCTTCGACGTGCGGGATCGTGGACAGGTACTTCCGCCAGGCCAACACGGAAGAGTTCCGATTCAGGCATCATGATTCGCATGAGTGCGGCCACGGTGGCACGCTGGATTTGCTCGATGCTGGTGCGGTTGAATCGGCCTTCTCCCTGACGATGCCGACGCTATTGACCTCTCCCATGGTGACCCAAAACTGGTCAACCGCTTCATCGCCGAGTTGCTTGCCGGCTTTGCTTTGCCGCATTTGTTGATGAATGTGCTCGACGATGAAGTTGAAGACCTTTGCCTGCTCCTCGCTGGTGCGACATTCCTCGCCCATTAGGAATGGCAGGTCGCGCGGATCGCGGCGCGATTGTCGAGCATCGCGAGCATGAAATCCGTCGGTTTTCTTCAGGTTGAGGTGGTTGACCTTGGCCATGGCGTGAGCCGTCGTTTCCATGGCTTTGTGCTTTGACAGCTCCTTGGAGATTGGCTCGCCGAACGTCAATTCCGGAACCTTCGCCAGATTCTCGTTCGTCCAATGCGGCAACTTCGCCGCCGACTTCAGCATGAGCCGGCAGCAGGTCGGTGAGCGGCGTCTTCGGGTCGATCTTGAACTTGAAGCGCATCAGCAATACGTAACGAATCGGTGTATGGTTCAGTTACGTATTGCTGCTGGGAAGACCGCCCGGGCGCCCGCCGCGCGTGCTGCTCCGCTGCGATGTGCTCGCCGCCTTCCGTGTTCAGGTCGGCGAGCGCACGACGCAGCGCCCTCGCGGGCGAACTGCACCGCGCGGTCGCGGCGCGATGCCGCTCGCCGCGCCGGTGATCACCGCGACCTTGCCGTCGGTGCTCCCCATCTCGCTCTCCGCAGCGATGCGTCTACTGCAGCGAGGATCGGCCTGCTGCAGGACGCGGATCACGTCCGGACCGATCGGGAGATCGACGCAGCCGTGGTTTTCTCCTCGCAGATGAAGTCGAAATCATCGCGCGGCGTTGTGGCAACGCAAGCACTGCCCGCCGAACATGTTGATGACGTCGTCGCGCCCACGGACGTGGATCTCGGTGCCCGCTTCGCTGGCGCGGAGCTCGAGTGCTCCCAGTTGTGGTTCGCCGGATCGAAGTCCGGGCCGCGCTCGACCATCGCCTCACCCGGAAAGAGCTGGATGATCGTCCCGACCGGATACTCCCGTCCGGGCTGCGGGTCGTTCGCGACGGCAGGAGTGCCTCGTCGAGGCCCGACATTGGTGACCCGGAAGTGGCGGACCTCGTTCCAGTCCAGGATGCAATCGAAATCGCTCGCCTCTGCGGCGAAGTCCGCGGGCGGCGAAAGTGCTCAGGCGACGACATTGCTGTCGCTCCCGCCGCACCCACCAGCGAGCACACCGCGACAAGTGCCAAGAGGACCCTTCTGGGAGTGAAATCGTGCATGGCCATCGTCCTTTCGCCCGTCATGCTTCGCCGACCGCTTCGCCGCGGTCAACCTAGTGGTGGCCGAACGTCCCAGGAGTGGGCTTAGCCTGCACCGTCGCACCCGCCGGACCGACATCGGGTTCGACGGTGCGTCACGAAAAAGCGAGGAGCATGTCATGGGGACCGCCTACATCGTCGATGCCGTCCGGACGCCCCGCGCGGGCATGGGTAAACAGGGCGGCGCCCTCCACCCCACCCGCAGCAGCTGCTCGCCGAGGCGCTCCGCGGCCTCGAGGAGCGCGTCTCCTTCGACACCGCCGACGTCGAGGACGTGGTCGCGGGGTGCGTGCAGCAGATCGGCGAGCAAGGCGCCTGCATCGCCCGGAACTCGGTCCTGCTCGCCGGATGGCCGGACGGTCGTGACCGGCGTCACGCTGAACCGTTTCTGCGGCTCCGGGCTGCAGGCGGTGAATTTTGCGCTGATGGGGGTCGCGAGCGGCCATGCAGGATCCTGGTCGTCGGCGGCGGCGTCGAGATCCATGTCGCGAGTGCCGATGGGCCTCGGACGGCGGTGGCCTCACGGCAAGAACGTCGACCTGCTCGAGGCGCGTGCCGATCGTCCCGCAGGGCATCTCCGCCGGACTTGATCGCCACACGGGAGGGCTTCACCGCGCGAAGCAGTGCGACCGCTTCGCCTGGGAGAGCCAGCAGAACACGCAGCGCGCCGATCGCCGAGGGCGCTACCGGAGCATCGTCCCGGTCCGCGACGACGACCGTGAAGCACGGTGCTCGAGCGCGGACGAGGTATCCTCCGGCCCGGACTCCTCGACGAATCGCTGCAGCTCGAAGCCCTCGTTCGGCACCTGCGGCCCGGCTACGTGCCGCCCGGTGAGACGCGTCGCTCCTCCGGCGGTGCGAAGCGCTACCCCGACGTCGAGCGCCTCGACCACGTCCACACCGCGGGCAACTCCTCGGGCATCGTGGATGGGGCCTCGGCAGTGCTGATCGCCTCGGAGCGCTACGTTCAGGATCACGGGCTGAAGGCCGCGCGCGAAGGTCCGCGCGACCGCGACCTGCGGAGCCGAGCCGGTCATCATGTTGACGGCACCCGGCCCGGCGGGCGAGGCGCGGCGCTGCGAAGGCGCGGGATGCAGAAGAGGCGACGTCGACCTCTGGGAGATCAACGAGGCCTTCGCCGCCATGCCGCTCAAGATCGATGCGCGACCTCGAGGTCGATCCGGGACCGGTGAACGTGAACGGCGGGGCGATCGCGCTCGGTCACTCCGCTCGGGGCGACCGGTGGGATGCTGATCGGAACGCTGCTCGACGGGCTCGAGCGGCAGCGACAAGACGATCGGTCTCGCGACCCTCTGCATCGGCGGCGGGATGGGGATCGCGCACGATCATCGGCGGGTCGTGAACGTGTTTCGTCCGCGAGCCGAACGCCATGGAACTGGGGCGGTACCCGTGCCCCACGAGGACGGACCTTCTCCGAAAGGACAAGAAGATGAACGGCTCGATCCCTCGCGCGCAGCGCCAGAGCGCGCTCGCCGGTGCCCTCGCTCTGTGCCTCGGCGCGGCGATCCTCGCGCGCGCGCATCCGCCTGGGACTACGAGCGGTTTCGCTGGCTCGACAGCTACGAGTCCCCGGAACTCCGGCCGAGCTCAACCGCGTCGGTGTGCTCGAGATCGGGCCCCAGGACGCCCGGAACATCCTCGATCCTCAACCCGGGCACCTCGGCGAGCGCGGCGTACTTCGCGCCGCTCGCGCAGGACCGTCGTCGCGCAAGGCGAGAGGCTGGCAGGTCTGGGCGGTCGAGCGGCGGGAGAACCTGCTCGAGGATCACTCGGTGCTCGATCGCGCGAAGGTCGGGCACGAGCCACCGGTCTCAGGAGCTGTTCGACTACTACCTCGGCTGGCTCGCCGACTCGAGCATCACCGACCACTTCCAGCTGATCCCCGACGACGACGTCGGCTACGCGCGCGCAGTGGGGCATGCACGTCGCGAGTCGAGGACCTGCGGCGCGTCGTCAGCTGGCGCGGAAGCGGCGGCGCGCAAGGTCGTCGTCGGCGGCCACTCGCTCGGCGGCTCGATCACCACGCGCCTACGCGACCTGGGACTTCGACGGCGAGGCCGGGCGCCGACGGACTCTCGCGGCCTCGTGTTCATCGACGGCGGCAGCGGGCCGACCCCGGTGACCCCGAGCAGGCGAACCGCAGTCGCTGCAGACGCTGCAGAAGCGGCCTCGCCGTGGCTGAGCTTCGGCGGCATCCCGGCCCCGTTCGCCGGCCTGTTCAACGCGACCGGCTCGACTCGGCGCGCTCGATCGATCCGGACTCCCCGTCGCTCGGGCAGGCGCTGGCCGCTGCTGCCGGCCGAACCTGAAGCCGCCGGTGCCGCGTCGACCAATCTCGGCGCAGTACGGCTACGCGCTCGACACCGAGACCTCGCCGCCGAGCCTGATCGCGCGCGCAGGCGCATCTCGGCCGCCTCGCGGCGAGCGGCGATCCGCGCGGCTGGGACCAGGCGGGCGAGATCACCCCGATCCAGCGCTTCGCGGACGATGTTCTCGGGCATGGGGCCTCGAGGGCCTCGACGGCACCGCGTGGTACCACCCGCAGCGCCTGACGATCGACTCGGGCGCCGTCGCCGCGGGCAACGCGAACCCGGCGCAGGACGATCCTCGGACGTGCATGCGACGCACGGCCACGATCTGCCGAAGGGCCTCCGGATCTACGCCTTCGGCGCCGCGCTCGGCGGACAGCGGGTCCTCGATGCGGCGCCAGAACCTCGCGAGCTCAGTCCGAGCATCCCGGCGGGCAACTTGACGCTCGATCGACCGACGCACGAGACCTACGCCCACAACGATCCCAACTCGGCCTTCCCGAGGAACGACTTCCTGGACGGCCTGGTGCGCTTCACCTCGGCAAGGTCAGGACCGGCACAGGCGTGCGTCGCCTCGCGCAGCGTCCTGTGAACGCCGGCTGAGCGCACCGCACGGAGCGGGCCTGAACAGCATCGCTTACGACCTCATGCCCGCTCATCGCTAGCGGCCTCATGACCGGTCATCGCGACGGCGTCGCCGGTCTCCTCCTCGACCCCGGCGCTCCGGATCGCCCGGGTCGCCAGGCGGGCTGACGACGATGGTGACGCCGATCGCGACGACCGCGCCGACGATCCGGATCGCGAGCTCGGTCGAGCCGGCTCCCCGCTCGCCGCTTCGGCCGCCGCCGCGCCGAGGTAGACGTATGCGAACGTCCCCGGTCATGCCGATCACCGTGGCGACGACGTAGGGGAGCGTCTTCACCCCCGTCAAGCCAAATGCGTAGTTGATGTAGGTGAACGGGAACACCGGGGCGAAGGCGGACCAGGAAGACGATCTTGGCGCCCTCCCTCGCGATGGCGCGGTCGAGGGCGCGGAACTTCGCGTTTCCCTCGGTCATCCGCTCGATGCGCGCGCGGAGGAGACCCCTTGCCAGCAGGAACGCGAGGGTCGCACCGACGGACGCGCCGACCAGGACGACCGCGACACCGGTCGCGAGCCCGGTAGATCGCGCCCGCTCCCAGGGTCAGGATCGAGGCCGGAACGAAGAGGACGACGCAGGCCGCGTAGACCGCGGCGTAGAGCGCGTACCCGCCGGGGCCGAGATCGCGGACGTATCGCCTGAACGCGACCAACCAGTCCGTCACCGGAAGGGCCCGGAACAGGAAGGCCAGCGCGACGACGGCGGCGACCCCGAGGAGGAGCGGGCGGTACGAGCGCCGCACCGGGACGGGGGTCGGGTTCGGAGCCGGTCTGCTCGTGCTGTCCGCCATGGGTCCATCTCGCGAGGAAAGGGGCCGGGAGCCGCCACGGCCCTTCGATGCCGCCGAAGGCTGCCGAGTTACAGGGCTTTCCCCCGACGGGGAAATCCAGCGGGTGGGGACCTTGACCCGGCGGCCAGACCCGCCGAAGCTGCGGGTCGGAACGCCGGGGCCCTTTCGGTCCTGACAGGCACAGGCACGACCCTCTCATGGAGCGGCTTCTCATCACCGGGATCTCGGTGGGCTCGGACGGCTTCTCGCTCGCCGACTCGCCGGCGAGTACGAGATCCACGGAGTCGATCGGGTGCCGTGGGAAGGCGCTCCGCGCGAGATCACGTTCCACAACGCCGATCTCCGGAGCCGCCGCATCGAGGACGTCTTCCGCCGCGAGCGGCCCGACGCGGTCGCCCACCTGGGGTTCGCTCCGCCACGACTTCGACCCAGAGCTCCGCCACGACGTCGAACGTCGTCGGCATCGAAGCGGCTGCTCGAGTACTGCGCTCGCTACGAGGTGAAACGACTCGCCATCCTCTCGAGCTCCTACGTCTATGGCGCGCTCGCGGAGAACCCGTTCTACATGGACGAGGACACCGCCCTGAACGTGAGCCGCCACTACCCGGAGATCCGCGATCTGGCGGGAGGTCGACACCCTGGCGACCGCCTTCCTGTGGCGCTATCCGGAGATCGCGACCGCGATCCTCCGGCCGGTCAACACCCTCGGGTATTACGCCCACTCCTCGATCGGCTCCTACCTCCGGCTGCCGTACGTCCCCACGGTCTTCGGCTTCGATCCGATGATGCAGTTCATTCACGAGGAGGACGTCGCGGAAGCATTCGTCCGCGCGCTCGAGCGCGGCGCCCCGCGGCGTCTTCAACGTCGTCGGCCCTGGCGCCGTGCCGCTCAGCATCGCGATCCGCGAGACCGGCGGGACGTCGGTCCCGCTCCCCGAGACGGTGGCGCGAAGCGCGCTCGACCGGCTGTTCCGTTTCGGTCTCTTCCCGGTCCCGGCCGATGCCGTGGACTTCGTCAAGTATCCCTGCACGATCGACGGGCGGCGCTTCCACGAAGCCACCGAGTTCCGACCGCTGTTCACGCTGGAGGAGACGCTGCAAAGCGTGCGGAGGTGACGATGGCGAGGGCTCCCACGCAGTCGAAGCAGGTGACGTCGTCGCGCGCCGCGAGCTGGCCGGGGCGAACGCCGCCGGCGCGCACGGCGTTCCGCAACGTCCGGACGCCACCCGCCGCGGAAGAATCGTCGGATCTCCTCGCGACCGTGGAGCAGATCCTCTCGTGGCTCGGGTCCGAGACCCTGCGGCGGGCGCCCCGGTTCCTCCGCGAGCTCGAGGCGGAGTGCCGCGAGAAGATCGCCCGCGCTCCGATGGAGCTGAACTCGTACGGCTACGACCCATGGGGGTTCAACACCGACACGGCCTGCCGCTCCATGGTGGTGACCTCGCTCATCTACCGCTACTACTTCCGCGCCCAGACGACCGGAATCGCGAACCTCCCCGCGGGCCGCATCCTCCTGATCGGCAACCACGCCGGACAGATCGCGCTCGACGCCGCGATGATCGCGACCGCCTGCGCGCTCGAAGCCGAGCCGCCGCGCATCGTGCGCGGCATGGGCGAGTACTGGCTCCCGAAGCTTCCGCTCCTGAACGTCGCGATGGTCCGGACCGGGAGCGTGGTCGGCACCCGAAGAACTGCGTCGACCTCCTCGAGCACGGCGAAGCGGTGATCGCCTTCCCCGAGGGCATCCGCGGCATGAACAAGAGCTTCACGGAGCGCTACCGCCTGCAAGAGTTCGGCAACGGCTTCATGCGCCTCGCGCTCCAGACCGACACGCCGATCGTGCCGGTCGCGGTCGTCGGCTCGGAGGAGCAGGCGATCTCGCTCGGGAACTTCAAGCCGCTCGCTCGCCTGCTTTCGATGCCGGCCTTCCCGCTCGTGCTCAACTTCTTCCCGCTCCCGACCCGCTACCACATCATCTTCGGCGAGCCGCTCCGCTTCAGCGGCGACTGGAACGACGAGGACCGGCTGATCGGCGAGAAGGTGGAGGTGGTCAAGCAGTCCATCCGGAGCGATGCTCGACGAGGGCGGCTGGCGAAGCGCCGGAGCATCTTCTTCTGATGGCGAAGCAGCGCCGGCGACGGGTCTTCATCCTCGGCGGCGGTGCGGCGCTCGGCGCGCACCACGTCGGCGCGCCTGAAGTACCTCGAGGAGCAGGGCATCCGGCCCGACGTGATCGTCGCGAGCCTCGATCGGAGTGGTCAACGCGTGCGTGTACGCGACCGGGGAGTCGCCGAGCTCGAGCGCGCCTGGAGCGAGCTGCGCTCGCTCCTCCTGCTGGCGCCGAGCCTCCGCGACAACCCGGTCTTCGGGACGTCGCTGCTCTCGAGGCGCCGCCTGAACCGCGCGCTCGAGCGCTACATGGATTTCACCAAGCTGCTCGAGAGCGGACTCGAGCTGCGCTTCATCCTGCTGAACCTGTCGCGCGGCCGCGGTGAGCTCTGGGGCCCGAGCGACTGCGAGGATCGCCACGAGGTGCGATCCATCGTCCGCGCCGGCTACGCGATCCCCTTCCTGCTCCCGCCCGTGCGCTTCCGCGGCGAGGAGTACGCCGACGGCGGCTTCGCCTGAACGTGCCGCTCGACTACGCGCTGTCGCTCGCGCCGACCGAGATCTACATCCTCGCGCCGATCGCGAGCGAGCTCCCGTTCCAGCGGAGCTTCCGCACGTTCATCGACTTCTCCTCCGCGTCGCCGACGTGCTCTGGCGCACGATCGGCAACATGGGCTACATCTACGCGCCGATCGAGAACGGCATGCTGCACGGCGTTCCGATCACGGTGATCGAGCCGGGTGAGGAGTGGAGCGGCTTCGGTCCGCTCACCCTCTTCCACGCTCACCCGCGGAAGAGCGAGCGGCTCATGGCGGCCGGCTACCGCGACGCCAAGCGCGCCCTGGTGACGCGGCAGCGGAAGGTGCCTCGAGGCCGACCCCGAGGTCTCCGCTCACCGGGGCGACGTGGGGCCGGAGCGGCGCTCCCGCTCGGGAGCAACACGAAGGTCGTTTCGATCGGCCGACGTCGCCGCTGAGCGGCATCCCCCGACGAGGGAGATGACCCGGGCGCGGGCGGGGACGGCTGTCCGATCCCTTCGGGCAGGGCGGTCCGCACGGAAGCGCTTGAACGCCCGCGTCGGCGTGCCTATCGAGCGGGCATGCACATCGATCCCTCCTGGCCGCGGCTCGCATCGGCCATCCTCGGCCTGGCGCTCGCCGCGTCGCTCGCGGGCTGCTCCGACGACAACGACGTCGGCAACCTCGGCTCGAATCTCCGGGTCGGTGTCGCGACCGTGCCGATCACCCCTGTGTGGTCAGAATCCGGCGTGGGACGGTCCGATCACCTCGACGGGTGTCTGGGGTGAGCCCTACGAGGACGCGAACGGAAACGGGCGCTACGACGTCGGCGAGCTCCTACGAGGACGACCCGCGGAACGACGCCCTCGATCCGCAGTCGAAAGGCAAGTACGACGGCATCTACATGGCCGGGTTCGGCGGCGACCGCGTCGCCCGCGGGTGCCACGACGATCTCTGGGCGCGCGCGATCGTCCTCGACGACGGGAAGACGAAGATCTCCTTCGCCGTGATCGACGTCGTCGGCGCGCTGAAGCACGGCACCTACTACGGCTTCGCTCGCGCCGAGGCGATGCTCGACCCCGCGCTCGGCTTGACGCACCGGATCTTCGCCAGCACGCACAACCACGAAGGCCCCGATACCCTCGGGCTGTGGGGCGTCGACACCGTCGTCGACGGAAAGTTCCCGCTCTACATGACGTTCGTCGATCGCCAGGTCGCCCGCGCGATCACCGAAGCCGCCATGAACCTCGTCCCGGTCGGCGACGTCACGGCGATGCGCGTCTCGCCGGCGGAGGACGCAGAGCCGCTCGGGCTCCAGGTCCGCACCGGCTGCCGTCCGCCCTTCATCTTCGACGAGGACCTCCGCGCGCTCGCCTTCCACGACTCCTCGGGCGCAGTGATCGCCACGGTGATCAACTGGGCCACCCATCCCGAGTCGCTCGAGAGCGAAAACGAGATGATCAGCTCCGACTTCCCGGGGTTCCTCCGCGACGAGGTCGAGAAGGAGCTCGGGGGAACCGCGGTCTACTTCAGCGGCGATCTCGGCGCCGTCGAGATCGTCGGAGACACCTGCGTCGGCGGCGCTCCGCCCCGGAACCCGGACGGCAGCAACGAGCTCGACAGCCGCGACGACCTGGGCTTCGCGCGCACCGAAACGATCGGCCGCACGGTCGGCGGAGCGGTCGTGCGCGAGCTCAGCGCCGGCGAGTCGATCCGGGTGGCGAGCGTCGACGTGCGCTCGGCCGAGTACCGCGTCCCGGCTTCGAACCAGACCTTCGAGCTCGGGCGCATGCTCGGCGTCCTCGACCTCGATCCCGCCGTCTACGACCCGTCGCTCTGCCCGGGTGCGCAGGGGCTCTGCGGACCGGCCGAGCAATACGCCGTGACCTTCCTCGACCGCGCCGGCGCGCCGAGGATCGAGATCGCGACCGTCCCGGGGAGGTGTTCCCCGAGCTCTTCCTCGGCGTCGCCACCCACCGCCGGACCGACTGTCCCGCCGCCGACACCGGGCGGCCGCCCGAGCCGTCGATCCGCGATGCGATGCGATCCCCGTACAAGCTCGTGATCGGGCTCTCTCCGGACGAGATCGGCTACATCGTCCCCGGCTACGACTTCTATCCCGCGAACATCTTCGACGAGGCGAGCGATCCCGTGCGTCGGTCAGCCCTACGACCCGGCGTTTCCGCGCCGCCGCGTCCCGACCCACTACCACGAGGTGCTGTCGGTCGGCGTCGAGGCGGCTTCCTTCGTGACCTGTCATGCGGTCGAGCTCTTCGGCGGGAGTCGGCGACCGCGGACGTGGCCGCCTGTCAAGCGCTGCCCTAGCGCCGGCGACGAGCCGCGCCCGGCGGGCGGATCGCGGTCGCACCGGCCGACGCCTGCGCCGCGCCGGGCTCGTCACGTCGTCGTCGCGCTCGCGGTGATCGCGTCCGCCGAGAACGCCTCCGCGCATCTCCGGCGGATCGGCGAGAGCCTTCGTCGGCCTCCTCGCTGCGAGCGACGCGGTCGTCGTCGCCGAGGCGACCGCGGGCACGCGCGACGAGCGCGATTCGAGCAGCCGCCTGCTCCGCTCGGAGACCTCGTTTCGACTCCGCCGGACGATCGCCGGGCGTGGTCCGGAGAGCGAGACGTTCACTCTCGCCGCTCGCCCCCACCGCTCCGGTATGCGAGCGGCCAGGTGGCGATCGTCCTGGTCGTGCGAGACGGCGCCGGCGGAGACGGGTGGCGCGCCGTCCAGGGGACCGGCGCGGGCCTCGTGCTCTCCGACGGGGCGCTGTCGGAAGAGGTCGAGCGCAGCCTCGCGGAGCTGTGGAGCGCGGCGCGGAGCATTCCGTCCGAGGCGCCTGCGGGCGCGCTCGCACGCCTGCTCGAAGGCGCGCCCGCGGAAGCTCGCCCTGATGGCCGCGCTCGACCTCGCGGACCTGGCGCACGAGGGACGCCTCCCCGAGAGCGTCGCGAGCGAGCTCCGCACCCGCCTCGCGGATCCCGAGCTCGCGCCCGAGCTGCGACCGGTGCTCGAGCACGCGCTCGCGAGCCCGGGCTTCGAGAGCCCCCGCCGCGCGCGACGGCTCCCCGCCGTCGACCCCGGCCCGGCTCCGTCGGCGGGGAACTAGCGCTGCGTCAGAGACTAGCGCCCGTCGAATCGAGGCGGGCGCTTCTCGAGGAACGCCGCAATCCCCTCGCGCCCGTCCGGGCGCCGCGCGGCATCGGCGATCTCGCGCGTCTCCGCTTCCATCTGCGCCTCGGAGGCGGTCGCCGCCCGACAGGAGCAGCAATCGCTTGACGGCGGCGAGCGCACCGGTCGGGCCGGCGGCGACCTCGCGCGCGAGAGCATCGACCGCCGATCTCCAGCTCGGCGTCGGGAACCACACGCGTCAAGACCTCCCATTCGAAGCGCCTCGGCGGCGCCGAGCATGCGGTTCGTGATCATGAGCTCCTGGGTGCGGCGCAGACCGATCAGGCGCGGCCAGGAAGAAGGTCGAGCTGCCGTCCGGAGCGAGGCCGGCGCGGTGTAGGCCATCGTGAAGCGCGCCGACGCCGCGGCCACGGCGAGATCGCACGCCGTCACCAGGCTGAAGCCGGCGCCGGCGGCGACGCCGTTCACCGCCGCGATCACCGGCGCCCGCATGCGGGCGAAGCGGGCGATCGCGACGTGAAGGCTGCGGCGGTGACCTCCTTGAGCAGCGTCGCGGACGCGCTCGCCCGCCGCCCCGAAGCTCGCGAGATCCCCGCCGGCGCAGAACGCCTTGCCGCGACCCGTCAAGACCACGACGCGGACCTCGGGATCCTCGTCGCAGACGAGGGCGACCTCCGCGAGCTCGCGCGCCATCGTCAGGTCGAGAGCGTTCGCCGGCGGACGGTCGAGGGTGATGCGCGCCATCGCCCTGTCGCGGCGGAGCTCGAGTGTCTGATGACTCATGTCGCAATGACACCCCCATCGACCGCCCTGTCAAGGTCTCGGCGGGGCTAGCTCCCCGGTCGAGCCCTGCAGCCCGCTCGGGCGAGCCATCGCGGCTGGCCGCGACCGTCCCGAAGACGGAGATGCGCGCTTTCACCTTTCCTGGTTAGAGGTCGCTGCTGCGCCGCGTCGGGCGCTCGCGGCGGCCCGTGCACCTCTTCACCTACGGAACCTTGATCTTCCCCGAGGTCATGCACGCGGTCACCGGGCGGCGGTTCGAGAGCCGCGCGGGGGTCCTGCGGGGATATCGGCGACGCACGCTCCGCGGCCGAGTCTGGACCCGGCATTCGACCCGCCGCGGCCGACTCGACAGTGGGCCGCGTCTACCTCTGGATCGATGCGATGCTGCCGCCCTCGCCTGCCTCGACGCCTTCGAGGGCGACGCAGTACGAGCGGCGTGCGGTCGCCGTCGGAGTCGAAGCCGGCACCCTCCTCGCCGAGGCGTACGTGGTCCGTGCGGCCGAGTCCGCCCTCATGACGGATGCGCGATGGGACTCAGCCCGGTTCGCGGCGACGCACCCGCGACCCTACGTCGATCGCTGTCGTCGCTTGCGAGTGGCGCGCGCGGTCTCCGCCGACCTGTCGAACGCGTGGGCGCCTTAGCCGAACTTCCGCCGTTAACTGCGGAACTCGCCTAGCGATGCGGATCGTCGCGCCGCTGGAGTCGGCGCGTCACTTCGAAACGAGCTCTCCCGCGCGAAGGGCGCGATCTCGTCGCGTCCGCGCGCGTCGGGCTCTCGCACCGGCGGGAGCGCAAGATCCCCGCCGTCGTCGGTGAGCGGCGACCACCGCTCACGGATCACATCGCGAAGATGGCTTCGGATCGATGCTGAAGCTGGGTGCGCGGCGCTGGTTCATGAAGGACCTCCCGGGGTGGATCTCAAGGGGACTCAGTCTCCTCAAGCGTCGAGTCTGCGCATCACGAAAAACCGGCGAAGCCCATCCCCGATCGCGCCCTGGGAGGGGGCCTCGCCGCCGGACCGGTCACTGGCTCCTCGAGGGCGGAATCGCTAGGGTTTGCGGCCGAGCGATCCGTACCGGACCGCTTCGCGCCACATTCGGGCGCGCTTCTGCCAGAGCACCCACCACGCTTTTTCCGAGGAGACCCCATGCTGGTAGATGCCGTCGTCGTCTCAGCCGCCCGGACCGCCATCGGCACCGCCCGAAAGGGCACGCTCGTCGACGTGAGCGCCTTCGATCTGGTCGAGTTCGCCATCGGCGAGGCGCTCCGCCGCGCCGCGATCCCGGCGCGAGGACGTCGACGATCTGATCCTCGGCGAATCGCTCCAGGGCGGCGGCGACATCGCCCGCTACGCCGCCGTGACCATGGGATCTCGAGAACATTCCCGGGCGGCGATGAACCGCCACTGCGCCTCGGGTCTCACCGCGGTGCAGACCGCGGCCGCCAGCATCCGCGCCGGCATGGATCAAGCGTCGTGATCGCCGGCGGCACCGAGAGCCTGCTCGACGATGCCGATGACGATGAAGCGTCTCCGGGAAAGACGGAGCCGAGTTCTGGCATGTCGCCGAGCCACCCGGAGACCCCGCAGGCGCCACGCTCGCGACATGTCGCTCACCGTCGGCTGGAACACGGCGCAGATGGCCGACGTGAGCCGCGAGGCGATGGACGAATGGGCGTACCACTCGCACCACGCGGGCGGCCGCGGGCGACCGACGACGGACGCTTCGCCGAGGAGATCTTGCCCGATCGAGATCCCGGACGGAAAGGGCGGCGACCAAGACCTTCGACGCTCGACGAGCACCCGCGCCGCGAGACGCACGCCGCGAGCGGCTCGCGAGCCTGCAGCCGATCCACTCCCGAGATCGAAGGCTTCAGCATCACCGCCGGCAACTCGTCCGGCATCAACGACGGCGCCGCGGCGCTCGTCGTCGTCGACTCCGAGTACGCGCGCGCGCACGGCCTGAAGCCGCTGGCCATCATCAAGTCCTGGGCGCTCGGTCGGCGTGCGCGCCGAGCTGGCACCGGCCTCGCGCCCACGCTCGCAATTCCGAAGGCGCTCGCGCGCGCCGGTCTCACGACCGGCGACATCGATCTCTGCGAGATCAACGAGGCCTTCTGCTCGATGGCCGTCGCGTGCAGCGCATCCTCGGCCTCGATCACGAGATCGTGAACGTGAACGGCAGCGGCTGCGGCCTCGGTCACCCGGTCGCCTGCACCGGGGCACGCATGATCGTCACGACCGTCTACGAGCTCGGCGCGGCGCGGCGGCGGCCACGGCGTGCGTCAGCATGTGCGCCGGCGGCGGCATGGGCTCGGCCGCCGTGCTCGAAGTCATGCCTGCTTGACGGAGCGATGAGCTGGGAGCGGGAGGTCCGCGGCATCGAGGACCGGCGCCGGCGGGCGCTGGAGCTCGGGGCGCGGACGCCGTCGCCCGGCAGCACGCAACAGGGGCGGCGGACCATCCGCGAGCGCATCGCCGCCGTCGCCGACCCCGGCTCGTTCCGCGAGGTCGGCCCGCTCGCGGGCCACGCCGAGACCGACGAAACCGGCGAGGTCGTCTCTCTTCCAGCCGGCGAACTACGTGCTCGGGATCGCGCGCCTCGACGGGCGGCCCTGCGTCGTCGGCGGCGAGGATTTCACCCAGAAGGGCGGCTCGCCCTCTCCCGCGGGTCTCAGGAAGAGCATCTACGCCGAGGATCTCGCGCTCCGCTATCGCCTCCCCTCGTCCGCTTCCTCGAAGGCGCCGGCGGCTGCGTCCGCGGCGCCGCCGCGAAGAGGCGCCGCGGATCGCCGTCCGTCCGGCGACCCAGTCTACGGCGAGCACCGCTTCGTCTCGATCGCGCGGGTGCTCGAGACCGTCCCCGGTGGTCTCGGCCGCGGTCGGCTCGGTGGCGGGCTTCCCGGCGGCGCGACTCGCAGCGTCGCACTTCGCGATCATGACGCGGGAGACCTCGCAGGTGCTCGTGGCAGGGCCGGCGGTCGTGGAGCGCGCGCTCGGCGAGAAGCTCACCAAGGAGGAGCTCGGGGGTGCCGCGGTCCACTCGAAGAGCGGCGTCGTCGATCACGTCGCCACCGACGAGGACGAGGTCGTCGAGCTGATGCGCCGCTTCCTCGGCTATCTCCCGAGCCACGTCGGCGAGCTGCCCCCGAGGCGCGCGAGCGCCGATCCCGCCACGCGCGCAGAGGAAGAGCTGCTCGCGATCGTCCCGCGGAACCGCCGGCGGGTGTACGACATGCGCCGGCTCGTCCGCCTGGTCGTCGACGCGGACTCCTGGTTCGAGCTGACCGCGCTGTTCGGGCGCTCGCAGATCACGGGTCTCGCGCGGCTGGACGGAACTCCCGTCGGCGTCCTCGCGAACGACCCGTACCACTTCGGCGGCGCGATGACCGCCGACGGCGCCCAGAAGGTCCGCCGCTTCGTGACGCTCTGCGAGACCTTTCACCTCCCGATCCTGAGCTTCGTCGACGAGCCCGGGTTCATGATCGGCCGAGACGCGGAGGCCGCCGCGACGATCCGCCACGGCGTGGAGGCGATGTGCGCGACGGTGCGCTCGACCGTCCCCTGGGCCGCGGTGCTCGTCCGCAAGGCCTACGGTGTCGCGGCCGCGGTCCACTTCGGCCCCGCCGCGACGGTCTTCGCGTGGCCGTCGGGCGAGCGCGGTGCGCTGCCGATCGAGGGCGGCGTCGCGGTCGCATTCCGCCGCGAGATCGAGTCCGCTCCCCATCCCGAGGCGCGACGCGCCGAGCTCGAGGAGCTCCTCGCTCGCGGCCGCACGCCCTTTCCCGCCGCCGAGTCCTTCGCGGTCCACGACTTGATCGACCCACGCCGCACCCGACCCGAGGCTCTGTGCGTGGCTCGAGCTCGTCCGCCCTCCTCGAGCTCCGCGTCGCACGACGGCCGCGGGAGAGATAGCCCGACGGCGCGACCGCCGCCGTATCGCCGGGCTCAGCCCTTGCGGAAGGAAGAGCATCGAGTCGAGACCCGACGGGTTGCTGACCAGCTCTCCTTCGCTCACCTCTTTGATCTCGGAGTCGTAGTCGATGAGCGCAGCGGGAACCCCGCCCCCGAGATCTCGCGGAAGAAAGCGGGCCGGATCGCCGTACTTGGACGCATTCACCTCCATGACGATGGTCACGTCCGGGTTCCGCTGCAGGGTGCGCTGCATGCCCCGCCAGATCGCTTCCTCCGCTCCCTCGGCATCGACCTTGATGAAGTCGACCCGCGGCCAGTCGGCGATCGCATCGTCGAGTGTGACGGTCTCGACGTCGTAGACGCGATCGCCCGCGCCCGCCGCCATGCACAACGTCCGTTCATGGAACGGTTGCCCTCCGGGACGACGAAACTCACGCTGCCGGCGTTTCTCTCCGAGATCGCCTTCGCGAGGAACGTCGTGGAGCGGAGAAATCCATTCACGGACACGTTGCGCCGAAGCAGCTCGGCGAGGTGAGGGTTCGGCTCGGCGGCCAGCACCATCCCTTCGGCGCCGACGGCGTCCGCCATGAGAGCGTGTAGTAGCCATAGTTGGCGCCGACGTCGACGCAGCGCCATCCAGGTCGGATGGTCCGCGCCAGCGCGAGGGTGATCCAAGGCTCCCAGTAGCCGTCCAGGCAGAGAATGCGGAGCGATCCCGTACTCCTGAGAATCGACGTAGCATGATGAAGGTGCCGAGGACTCTGCAGACGGCGGTCTGATCGCCGAGGTAGAGCATCTGGCACTCGCGCCGGGAGATGCTCTCAGGGTGGAGCGATCGTCGAACCGATGCGCTCGGATGCCGGCGCCGTCGGCGGCCAGCAACCGGCTCCTGAGCTTGCGCAAAAACGACCGCACTTTTCCCTCGCCCCTCACCTGGCGGACGGACCTTCCGCCGCACGCGCGTCGCCAGCGCGCGGACCCGTCCGCCTCTTGGCACCCGCGCGATCTGCAGGCAACGTAGCCGAGATCGAGCAGGACGCGCGTGCCTGACGCCGCTCCACATTCGTGGCGTTCGCCCCTTTTCCGGTAGGCTCCGCCGATGGACGAAATTCGACGCGAGCTGGAGCAGGGCACGATCGAGGGCATGTGCCGATCCGCGCTTTCGCCAGGTGGCCGACGAGTTCGAGCGCGGCTTCCGCGAGCGCGGCGAGGTCGGTGCGTCGGTGTGCGTGCATCACGAGGGGCGGGTCGTGGTCGACCTCTGGGGCGGGATGGCGCGACTCGACACCGGACCCCTGGACCGCGACACCGTCTCGATCGTGTTCTCGTGCACGAAGGGCGCGACCGCGATCTGCGCGCACGTGCTCGCCGCCGCGGCGAGCTCGACATCGACGCGCCGGTCGCCGAGTACTGGCCCGAGTTCGCGCGCGAACGGCAAGGCAGCACGCGACGGTGCAGGATGATGCTCGATCACTCGGTCGGTCTGCCGGCGTGCAAGACGCCCGCGTCGAACCGAGCGGCTGCTACGACTGGGACTACATGGTCGAGCCGCTCGCCGAACGAGGAGCCGTTCTGGGAGCCGGGCATCCGCAACGGCTACCACATGATCAACTTCGGCTGGACCGTTGGCGAGCTCGTCCGCGCGCGTCTCGGGACGCTCGCTCGGCACCGTTCTTCCGCGACGAGGTCGCCGAGCCGCTCGGCCTCGACTTCTGGATCGGTCTGCCCGGAGGAGCACGGAGCCGCGCGTCGCGCCGATGCTCCATGCACTTGCCGGAGCCGGGCGACGCCGCTCGACCGAGTTCATGCAGACCGTGCTGATGGACCCGCAGTCGCATCTCGTCGCTCTCGCTGCTGAACAGCGGCGGCTTCGACCCGAACTCGCGCGCCAGGCCACGCGGCGGAGATCGGCGGCGGCGGCGGCATCTCGAACGCGCGCGGTCTCGCCGGCATCTACGCGCCGCTCGCCGACGGCGGCTCGCTGGGTCGGTGACCCTCGTCGATCGCGACGCCAGCTCGCGCGCATGGGCGAGGTCTCGATGGCGACCAACGAGGACGCGACCCTGCTCATCCCGACGCGCTTCGCGCTCGGCTTCATGAAGTCGATGGACAACCGGCGGCGCGCGCAAGGGCGACCGCGACTCCGCCGTGCTCTCCTCCGCGGCGTTCGGCCACGTCGGCGCGGGCGGCAGCATCGGCTTCGCCGATCCGCGCGAAGGCCTCTCGTTCGGCTACTCGATGAACAGAGATGGGCCCGAGCATCCTGCTGAATCCGCTGCGGTCAGGCGCTGGTGGACGCGGCCTATCGCCTGGGCCATGCGTCCGAACGAGAGCGGCAGTCTGTGGCCCGAGCTTGACGAGCGCGCGGTGAGCGGGCCGGGGAAGCGCTCCGCCGACGAGGCGCTCGCCGGTTCTCCGGGGCGCTCGCCGAAAGAGCGCGCCGCCTGTCGATCTGAGTATCGCCAAACGACTCTTCCCGAGTGACCGTCATGGTGACGAGCTCGGACAGGAGATGCAGCAGCGATGCAGAAGGTTCAGAAGATCACGCCGTGCCTGTGGTTCGATGGGCAGGCCGAAGAGGCGGCGAAGTTCTACGTCGGCATCTTCCCGAACTCGGGGATCACAAACCTGTCGCGGTACGGCGAAGCGGGAAGCGAGGTCCACGGACAGCGTGCCGGAACGGTCCTCACCGCGGAGTTCGAGCTCGACGGCCAGAAGTTCACCGGGCTGAACGGTGGCCCCGTGTTCAAGTTCAACGAGGCGATCTCGTTCAGGTGAGCTGCAGACGCAGGACGAAGTGGACTACTACTGGGACGAGCTGTCCCGCGCGGTGGCGACGATGCGACGCGAAGCAGTGCGGCTGGCTCGAGGACCGCTTCGGGTGTCGTGGCGAGATCGTGCCCACCGTCATGCCGCAGCTCCTGAGGCGGTCGGATCGGACGAAGTCCGGGAGAGGCGATGATGGCGATGATGAAGATGAAGAAGCTCGACATCGCCGAGCGTGAAGCGCGCCTACGACGGTCGGTGACGCCGAGCCCGACGACGGCTCAGCTCGTCGCGCCGCCGCACGGGGCCGTCCGCAGGCGGGCCCTCGGGAGTCCTGAGGCGATCGACGCCGTCTTCGCGGAGGACCGCGCCGTTCACCACGACGGCGCGGATCCCGCTGCCGCGTCCAGCGATCAAGCGATCGGCGCCGGCAGGCAGGTCGCGCACGCGGCGGAGCGGGCTCAGCCGACGGCGTCCGGGATCGAAGACGGTGACGTCGGCGGCGAGCACCGGCCGCGAGGCGGCCGCGGTCGGCGATGCCGAACACCTCGGCGGGCCGCGAGGTGAGCATGCGGCACCGCCTGCTCGAGCTCGAGCACGCCCTTCTCGCGCGTCCAGTGACCGAGGAGATGCGTCGCGAAGCTGCGCGTCGCAGAGCTGGCTCGCGTGCGCGCCGGCGTCGGAGAGGCCGAGCACGGTCGCCGGAGTGACGGCAGCAGCTCCGCCGACCGCGTCCTCGTCGGTGTTCGCGACCGCGATCCGGAAGCGCGCTTCGAGGTCGGTCGCGAGGCCGAGGTCGAGCGCGAGGTCGACGGGTGCGCGCCCGCGCTCGGCGGCGACGCGTCGGCGAGGTTCTGCTCCTTCGAGGCCCGGGTCCGACGGGCACTCGGAGATCGACCGTGTCTTCCCAGCGCGCCGCCGAGCACGCGGTGCGCCGCGCTCGCGGAAGGCGGCGCGGAACGCCGGGTCGGCGTAGATGCGCGCTCTTCCTGCGCGGTCGGCAGCGCTCGAGACCGGCTTGAAGATCTCGACATGCTCTCGAAGGGGAACGGCGCCTTCCACTGGAACTCGAAGTCATGAGCGGCCGGCAGGCGACCTGCGGCACGACCGCGACGCCCTGCCGCTGCAGCTCCGCGGTCTGCTCGAGCACGCGTGCGGTGGCCGTCGGGCCCGAGCATGCCGGCGAGGAGCGCCGTCCAGCGTCACCGTGCGGCCGGTCTTGCGCGGCTGAGCTCGCGGCGAACTCCTCGCGTGAAGAGGCCGCGGCCGATCGGTCGCCTGCATGATCCGCGCCCGGTCTGTCGCGAGGCACGCCGCGAGCGCGCTCGATCTCGGCAGCGGCGGCGGCGCGGCTCGGGACCGGCCGGCCTGCGTAGCCGACGTGCGTCGGCGCGCTTCGAGGTCGCGAAGCCGAGCGCGCCGGCGCGCGAGCGCCTCGCCGACGATGCGCGCGCATCCGGCGCGACCTCGTCGTCGCTCGCCTCGCGCTCGGTCGCCTCCTCGCCCATCACGTAGAGCCGGACCGGGCGTGTGGCCGATCAGCGCGCCGACGTTGATCGCAGTGCCGCGGCGCTCGATCGCGTCGAGGAACTGCGGGAAGGTCTCGAACGGCCACGTCGTCGCCGCAGCCCGGCGCGGAGCGCTTCGAGCGACATGCCCTCGACGTTCTCGAGGGTGCGGAGGATCAGGTCGCGGTGCGTCCGGCGCGGGTCGGCGCGACGCCGAAGCCGCAGTTGCCCATCACGACCGAGGTGACCCCGTGCCAGGGCGAGATCGTCAGCATGCGGTCCCAGAAGACCTGGGCGTCGTAGTGGGTGTGGATGTCGACGAAGCCGGGCGCGACGACGTCGGCCGTCGGCCTCGAGCACCTGCGCCCGCGCTTCCCCGCACGTCGCCGAGGGCGGCGACTCGCCGTCGCGGATTCCGACGTCGCCGCGGCGGCGGCGGCGCCGGTGCCGTCCACGATCGTCCCGCCACGGATCACCAGATCGAAGTCCATGGCGTAGCCTCCTCCAGCGAGCCGGCGGCGGTCAAGTGCACCTCGATCGGGCCACGCGGCCCGACGAGGCGAGCGAGGCGAGCGCCTCAGGGCTCTGGGCAATGCGTGGGCGGAGAAGAACTTCCAGATCTCCCCTCGCTGGCGGGAAGGTCTTCGGACTTCTTGCCCAGGTAGGGCGGAAAGTCGCCTCCCCGGCCAGGTGTGGCCGCCCCTCGGATGGTGCGAAGCCGACCGCGGTCCCCGCGCCGCACTCGCTCCACTGCTCGCAGCTGGAATCGCCCTGATCGAAGGTGATCTCGGACGCATCGCTGCAGGCGTCGATCTGCCGCCAGAGCGCGACCGACCCCGGCGCGACCGCGTGGGGACGACGGGATCGCCCGTGCCGTTCAGGAAGAAGACCGGGACGGGCCGCGACGGCTGGCAGCGTGACGCGTCGAGCGAGGCGGCTTCGACCGAGGCGGCCGCTGCGATCAGGTCGTCGGCGCGGCACGCGAGGAAGATCGAGAAGATCCCGCCGTTCGAGTAGCCGGCGGCGTAGATCCGCGAGCGGTCCACGCAGTAGTCGTCCTCGACCGCCGACACGATGTCGCGCACGAAGCCGAGGTCGTCGTGACCGTCCGCCATGCTCTTTCCGCAGCAGACCTCGGCGTTCCAGGTCTGCTCGTATCCGTCCGGGGTCGCCACGAGGAAGCGTTCGCCTCCCCGACGTCGCGGAACTTCGAGCGCCCCTCTTGCTCGGCTCCGTCGAAAGAGCGCCGTGGAAGTCGAAGACAGCGGGGTGCCCCGCGACGGATCGTAGGAGACTCGGCGAAGAGCCGGAAGCGCCGCGGCCTCCCACCGGAGGTGATGTCGACGACGGCCTCGCCGAGGACGCCGGTCTGCGGCTGACCAGCCGGGCCGCCGAGGTCGAAGGAATGGTCGCCGCCAGCAGCTTCCGGAGCGCCGACGCCGCGAGGCTGGCGACCAGGAGGAGCGCGCCGTGGCGGACAGGTGCGAGCTGCCATCCGACCGCGGCTACCAGGGTGGCGAAGCGCCGTCGGATGCAGGGAGACTCAAAGTCGCGCGCGGGGCGATGGACGGATTGCGTACGGCGCGAGCTGCGAAGCCCGCAGGTCGCCGGAGCGAGGCTCCGCCGACCGAGGACCGAGCGCGCGGGCAATCCGGCACCGCCCCGCGCCCTCCTCGGACCCTCTCCCTCGACGGCGCTCTGCTCGATCCGGCGATGAAGGGATTTCGCAGGCCGGGATGCGGTTCAATATGTCGATCGGAGGTCTCCGGATGACGACGGATCTACCACGAGAGGATGCCGGATCTCGCGGCGCTGCGGCCAGCGACGTGGCCGTGGTCGGCTCACGGCAGCCAGGGTCGCTCGTGGGCCTTGAACCTGCGCGACTCGGGGATCGCCGTCCAGGTCTGCGCGCGCGCAGACGGAGTCGCGGGCACAGGCGGTCGCCGACGGCTTCGACGCGGCCGACGTCGACCGGAGCCAACGAAGCGGACGTCGTCTGCATCCTCGTCCCGGACGACGTCATCCCGATGCTGCCGCTCGCTCCCCGGGACGACGCCCTCACCATCGTCGCCAGCGGCGGCTACGGCTACGCCTTCGAGCGGTCTCGACCCGGCCGGCGACGGGCGATCACTCGCGCCGCGGATGCTCGGGCCCGGGTGCGGCTCTGCTACCAGGGAAGATAGGCTTCATCACCGCGCTGGGGCGTTCACCGCGACGTCACCGCGCCGCTCGCACGCGCACCCACTGGCGATCGCCCTCGCGATCAGCGGGCTCCGCCGGAGGGCGCCATCGGAGATGACGGCGAGCGGGCGCCATCCTGGATCTCGCCGTCGAGCAGGCGCTCGCCCGCCCCTCACCCACGTCAACACCGCCTTCGTGACCGACGATGCTCGAGCGGGAGCAGCGCCGATGGAGGCGATCGTGACCGAGCTGGTCCTCTCCGGGGACGTCGGCGCACACCACCTGCTGCGCGAGCAAGCTTCGCCCGTCAGATGGAGTACCCGCACTCGCCGACGAGCCAGTACGGCCAGCTCGCGCCGCGCAGTCGCTTCGACCATCTCGACGTGCTGACTCGCACGCATGCGCGAGCTGGTCGGCGCACATCGCTCCAGGCGCTTCGCCGACGAGTGGGACGGCGAGCGCGACCCGCCGGCCATCGCCAGCTCGCCAGGCTCAAGGCGCAGCACTGCGGCGCGCCGGTGCGACAGTTCGAGGAGGACCTGAGGCTCCGGCTCAGCCCCCGCGCGGCCGCCCGAAGCTCGCAATCGCGCGAAGGCCGATCCTATCATCCTCGAATCCATCACCGGGACCGGGCCTCGGGCAATCCGCGGGCCCATCACGCGGAGAAAAGGATGGCATCGCACGAGCATTCATCAGCTCGTCGAGCACCAGGGCGCCGCTGGGCACAAGCGACCAGACCCTCGGGGCCCCGCGCTACCGGCCGTGTGTCGCGCTCGCGGCTGCCCTACTCCGGCGCTCACGACGTCGGGACTCGGGTCGCAACCCGGCTCGACTACCAGGCTTCTTCGCGCGCGAAATCGTCGACGAGATCGCGAGGGAGGAAGGCGTCCAGCACGCTGATCTCGTCGCGGGGCTCGACGAGCACGTCGAGAACGCGATCCAGCGCCATCATCGGCAGCTTCATCAGCGCGGGTTCGGCGGGAGGCGACTACGTGAAGGCGGTCACCCGCGTCATGTGTCCGCGCTGGCTCATCGCGGCGCCGCCGTGATCCTCGGCCGCGGTGCCGCCTGCATCGTCTCACCGGGCAGGCGCTCCGGGTGCTCGTGGTCGCGCCGGTCAGTGGCGCCGCGCGCGCCTCGCCGAGATCCGCGAAGGTGTCCGCCGAGGGAGGCGGCCTCCCGGCTCGCGGTCGAGGACCAGGACAGAGTGGAGTTCCACCGCCGGAGCTTCCATTTCCAGCGGGACGACCCGACCAACTACGACCTGGTCATTGAACACGGCCACCCTGGGGCTGGAGGACCGGCGGCTTCGATCATCGTCGATACCCTGCACCGTCGCTTCACGAGGCTTGAGCACGAGGATGATTCACCCGAGGCTCGAGGCTCCGTCACGTGAGCGACGCCATCGGCGTCGGAGTCTTCGCGACCCGCGACATCCGCGCGGCACGATCGTCTGGGTGATGGACCGAAGCTCGACCAGCGGATCTCGCCGTCCAGGTCGAGTGCCTGGGGCGCGCTACGAGGCCCTGCTCGACCGCTACGCGTACGTGGGCCCGGGCGGGGGCCGATCCTCTGCTGGGACCTCGCGCGCTTCGTCAATCATTCGTGCGAGGCCAGTGCGGTGAGCACCGGCTGAGGACTTCGACATCGCCGTCCGCGACATCGCCGCCGGCGAGGAGATCGCGAACGACTACGGTGCTCTGGAACCTGGAGCGGGCTTCTCCTGCCACTGCGGAGCGACGCGCTGCCGCCGTACCGGTGGTGCGGCCGACGGCTTCGAGGTCCTCGCCGACGACTGGGACGCCCAGGTTGCGCGACGCCTATCCCGAGCTGCTGCGCGTCGTGCAGCCGCTGTGGAAGTGGATCCCGCAAACGCCGGGTCTCGGCCGCGGCGCGACCCCACGCCGGCTCCCTCGGTTCGCCAGCACCGTTTCGGCCGCAGACCGGCGCCGCGAGCCGTTCGGCTGCCGCGCATCGCGAGCGCCGGCGGCTGGGAACGTCGCGTCGACGGATCCGGCCCGTGGAGCGCTTCTACCGACTCGTCGCGCCTCGCCCGCGCGCGGTTGCTGGCAGTCTCGCCGTCCGTGACGGCCATCCTCGGCGCGTGCTCGCTCCGCCCTCCGAGATCGACAGCTCGATCTCGGCGCTCTTCGCCGAAGGCGATCCGAGACCGCCTATCAAGCGCAGATCCGAGAGCTCTTCGGAAGCGAGGAGGTCGGCGTCGTCGCGATCGTGGCCGACGACGTCTACTCGCCGGCGGTCCTCGAGAAGATTCGCGACCTCTCAGGAACCGACTCGCGAAGGTCGACGGCGTCGCCGGGTGGTGAGCCTCACGACCGCCGTGGATCCCGTCGCCGACGTCTTCGCTCCTCCGCTCCTCATGCCGGAAGTCCCGCGGGACGAGGCGGGGCGGCGCGCGCTCCTGGACAAGCTCCGCGAGCGGCCCCGCATCTACTGCAGAAGAATACTCGTCGCGGAAGGACGGGCGGGCGACGCGATCAACCTCTTCTTCGCGAAGATGGACGAGGGGGAATTCGTCCGCCGCGGGATCGATCCGCAGAGTCGAGGCGATCGTCGCCGCGTGCACGGGCCTGGAGAGGCGCTCTACCGGGCTTCCCCACTCCAGGCCTACCTCCGTCAGGCCATGCGGGCGATCTCACCCGCCTGGTGCCGGCGACGTTCGCGATCGACGCGGTCGTGGCTTTCTCCTGTGCTTCGGCTCGCTCCCCCGGCGTGCTGATCCCGATCGCGCACGTCGCGATCTCGCTCGTGTGGACCCTCGGGGTCATCGTCACTCACCTGGGCGGCAATCCTGAGGCCTCAGGAGCTTCGCGCTTCGCCGCTCCTGGTGGTCACTGCGACGCGCACTCCCTGCGTGCTCCCGGACTACTACACGAGGACGCCCGCGCCCGGCGGGCCCCGTCCAGGTCGTCGTCTACCGTCCTGGGCACTGACGACGCCGCTCACGATCGTCGCGATGACCACCGTCCTCGGCTTCTCTGCGTTCCTCGTGAACAGCATCCCGAGCATCCGGGATCTCGGCATCTCGGCAGATCAGGGTGACGCTCCGGCTGGATCTCCGCTGCTGACCTTCGTCCGCGTGCCTCGCACTCTCGCCCCGCCGACCGAGGCGGTGTCGTAGGGTTCACGCGGCGCTCGAGCGAGTCCTCAGGGCGTGCGCGAGGTTCATCCCACCATCGCCGGGGTGATCGCCGCCGTGACCGTGGTCACCCTCTCGCGTCCATCGCCTGACCTTCCGCATCCGCGTCGACACCGATCCGGAGTCCTTCTTCGACGCGTCACCCGATCGCCGCCACCGCGCGACCGGGAGCTCGGCGACCTCGGCGGGACGATGGCGCTTCCGCGGTCATCGTAGCTCGAGGGGAACGCACCCCGGCCTCATGCGCAAAATGGGACGCGCTCGAGCGCGCCCCGCGAGCCGCGGCGCGAGGATCGACTCGCTTCCGGGTGTCCGACGGCACCGTGTCCGCCGTCCGGCTACCTCGAGGCTGCTCGATGCGGCGGCCGGCGCAGGACCGGCTCCGCGAGACACAGATCGTCTACCAGGAACGGCGAGCAAGGTGATCCGGGCGGCGGGCGCCGACCGAGGGCGGCGAAACGAAGACCGTCTGGGAAGACCACCGGCCGCAGCTCTGGCATGGCGTGCTGCCGCTCGTCTCGTCGAGGCCCCGAAGCGTTCTCCCGGGTCGTCGGCACGGACTTCGCCGGAGCGTGATCACTCGTCCGCACTCCGCTTTCACCCGGTCGAGCGATCTCGAGGGCTGGTCGGCCGCATCGTCGCCAGTACTGGCGACTCCGCGCTTTACCAGATCGCGGTTCGCCCACATGCTGATGCGCTCATCCTGGCGACGCCAGGCGGCACGGCTCGTTGAGCGGATGCCTGAGATCGAAAGGCGTCGCTGTTCCAGCCGCGGTCTGGTCATCTTCCTGATCCATCGCCGCGATGTTCCTCTCGCGTGCAGGTCGGCTTCGTCCGCGATGATCCGAGACCTCAGGCTGCCGATCGCGTTCTTCTTCGGGCTCCATGAGGAGTCACCGGGTCACCCCTGAACCTCGCTTTGCACAGCATCATCGCGACGATTGGCCTCAGGATACTCGGTCGACGGCACGATCCACGCAGTGGAAGCCACGCGCAGGCCGCGGGGATCCGGGCGGCCGAGCAGGAGCCCGCTGCTCCTCGGACGCTTCGAATCCGGTCAGGCAAGCCGTCGGTCTTCCACGCCGCGCTCCCTCCTCGTCCTCCGGATACGCCACGCTGCGCCTTCTGCCGACGTTCGTGCCGTCACCTTGCCAGTTCGGCTTGCTCTCGGCTGCGACGATCACTCGCCGGCGGTGAGTCGCCGTATCTCGTCCTGCACGCGCTTTGCTCGCCTGGCGACTCGCACCGTCATCACGCTGCGGGACCTGCTGCGCCTCAGGCTCGGCGCCGAGTCCCGAGCGCCACGGTTCACTCTCTTCCGCGATCTGCCGGCCGGCGACAGGCGCTGCATCGTCGCGCTCATGGGGGAGCTCGGACCTTCGCGCCGCGGCCAGGCCGGTCATCCGCCGCGGCGAGCAGGGCGGCAGGATGTACGTGGTGCTGTCGGGGAGAGGCGCAGGCGTTCCTCGGCGGCAGCGGCGATCACGGCGAGTGTTCAGTTCGATCAGCGGCGATGTCTTCCTGGCGGATAAGAACAATCCACGCCGACACGTGCAGGCCGCAGAGCGTCATCCAGTCGGCGACTCGAAGAGTTATTAATCCGTGGACGGGCGCTCGCGCGCGCACCTCCAGTCGCGCTATCCGCTGGGATGCAGAGGATCCTGCCCTTATAGATGATCTCGCGGGTCCTGGCGGCCAAGCCAGTTCTGCCAGCATCGACAGGCTGGGAGGTTGGTTCCAGCCAGAGAAGTTTTGAAGTGGCAGCTGTCGCCTGCAAATGGAGAGTCATGAGGTCTCCGCTTCCACGCGCCTCAGGACGTGTTCACGCTATACTGTCTGCTAGCAGAGCGTGGGCTGTAGCTCCTCTTTCACGTCACTCATATTCGCCGCAGCCGGGAGCGGGATGGCACGGGCCACACCACCGCCGCCGCCACGCGCTTTATTTACTATTTTCCTGGTGGATGAGTCTTCAGCGCTTGGTCGGGCGCTCTCCGTCTGGCTCTGGCGGACCGACCTCAAGCTCGCCGGCGGCAGCATGCACTTCATCATCAACGACGCCAAATCGTCCGTGAAAATTGCTCCCAGCACTTTCCGGCGATTGCGCACGCTATCACCACTTTCGCCATTCTTCGGTGCCTCTCCCCGCCCGCCTGTCCCCTTCTAAGCATGCTCGCGACGCGCTCGCGCGCATCCGCTGCGGTCTTCCTGGGGCTTTTATATACGCGCTCTGAGAGGCACGTCACCGGAGGCGCTCACGCGCGCGTCTCGCATTCTCTTCAGGAGAGCAGGCGATCAAAACAAACGGCGAAATGCGTCGTTATCTCCGGCGGCGGGGCGGAAATTGCGTCGGCATCGGATGACTAGCGGCGTCAGGTCGTAAACACCACGCGGTGCGAATTATCAAGCGAAGCGCGGCGACGGGATCTCCAGGCGAAGTCGCCTCGGTATCTGCGCAGGCCGTGAGCGGCGGTGCGATGGGTCGGAAAACCGAGCACCACGGGTCACGGCCCAGCCAGCCCCTTTGAAATACCGCTCTGAGAGCTGAGCCTCCAGCGGGCGGCCTCTCAACCGGCGATGTGCCAGCGCCAGCGCGCCCGGGGAATCGTATCAGGAAGCCGATCCAGCAGGCTGGAGCGAGACCCCGCCGGCACGCCGCCGTGGCCCGTCGTCACTGCCGTTGCCTTCGTTGCCGGGCTGATCGTGCCAGATCTCTGCCTTTGGCCCGTCCGCACCGTTCAGTTGCAGCACACGGAGCTGGCGCAGAAGAGGGGACCGCGCGCTGCTCACGGTCATCGTGCATGAGCCGCGCCTTGGGCACGCCGCCGCCACCCCGGTGTCCAGGCTCGGCGTTGACCTGCGGTGTCGCGGTCGGTGTGGGCGTCGGCGTCGCGGTCGGTGTTGGCGTCGGGGTCCTGGTCGGTGTGGGCGTCGGTGTCGCGGTCGGTGTGGCGTCGGTGTCGCGAGTCGGTGTGGGCGTCGGTGTCGCGGTCCGGTGTGGGCGTCGGTGTCCGGTGCGTCGGTGTGGCGTCGGTGTCGCGATCGTTGGGCGTCGGTGTCGCGGTCGGTGTGGGCGTCCGGTGTCGTGGTCGGTGTGGGCGTCGGTGTCGTCGTGATCCCGGTGGGGCGTCGGTGTCGCCGGTCGGTGCGGCGCGTCGGTGTCGCGGTCGGGCGTGGAGTGTCGGTGTCGCGGTCGGTCGGGGTCGGCGTCGGTGTCGCGTGTCGGTGCGCGGTGTCGGTGTCGCGGTCGGTGTGGGCGTCGGCGTCGCGTGGTCGGTGTTGGCGCCGGCATCGCGGTCGGTGTTAGCTGTCGGCGTCCGCTGGTCGGTGCGGCGTCGGTGTCGCGGTCGGTGTTGGCGTCGGTGAGGGTGTCGGTGTTGGCACCACGGTGTTGGTGAACGCACAGGTGACCGCCGCGTCCGGCATCGTGATCGTGTCGTTCGTGACCAGGGGAGCGGACCGCTGTCGTCTACTGTCGGCAGCGCGCCAATCTTTGGTTGAAACAGCTGCGGACTTTCGGGAGAGAGTCGGGAATTGACGAGTTGGCCGACGATCGGTTCGTGGCGCTGAACAAGGAGCCGCTGCGCAGCCTGCTCGACGATGAACTCTCCGACAAGGTGCAGGAGGCGGTTTGCAGTTTGCCGCCGTTGCAAAAAGAGGCATTGGTTCTTTTTCAATATGAGGGCCTCTCGCTGAGCGAGATTGCGGACATGGTTGGCACTGACGTTGGCGCGGTGAAGTCACGGCTGCATCGAGCCCGAGAGCGACTTAGAAATGCCCTCCAACCGTATTTGAGCACCAGTCAGGAATTGAATACTAGTCCGGAAATTGTTAACTTTGGAGCAGGCTTGAAATGAGGTAGTATTGAGCCGGGTGAAAACTTCGTGTCTGAGGAAGAGCTTAGAAATCTGCTCGATCGTTGGATTGCTCGGAGCCATCGAAAACTCTCGATAAGCGAGTTACAAACAGTTATCATAGGGAGATGGGAAACGCGGACGCGGCGGCTGATTTACGTTTTCCGAAAGCCGAAACGAGGTAGTCACGATGAAGTTTTGTTCTACATGCAAAGAGAGAGTTCGCGGACAAGTTTAGTTTCTGTCCGGTTGACGGGACGCCTCTGGGTGCGTTGGTCTCCGAGCCTAAGACGAATGTTGTTAGTGAGGCGGCCCCTTCATTGAGCCGCTTAACGCGAGCGAGCCGATCCAGCTAACTGAACCGATCAACTTAACTGAGCCGATCGACATTGGAGAACCGGCCAACTCAGCCGAGCCGATCAACATCGGCGAGCCGGTGATTGCCGGGGCGGGTTCGATGGCAATGGTTCAACGCGAAGAGTATCACCTGACGATGATGGATGACGCCGGCCTGGTAGGCAGGCTGGCCCATGAAGTAGCGGACGTCGCCCATGAGTACCAATTAACGTGGCCGGAGTTTAAGCGCGATCCGTTTGGGTTCACAAAGCGACTACTGGTTGGCTATGGCCAGATGGCTGGTAAGAATTTTGGGAATCGCAATGTCCTTGCCGGCCTGATAGTGGCTGTCGTCGCGATGGGTGCGTTGGTAGGAGTCATGGCCTTGCTGGACCGCGCCCAGCCGGGAGGCATCTCGCGGACAGGCTTCGTCAGTTTCTCTGTGATCGCAGTGCTAATCCTTGCTGCCATTTTCATCACCTGGCTTAGCAAGAGTCGGAGCGGTGCGGTTTTGGGAGCTCCAGAGGCAGAATCAAACAACGCAGTGCTGGGCATGGTGGCCGCGTTCTCGTTCTTTCTCGTGTTGGTTGGTGGCGGTGTTCTCTACAATTTCTGGCAAAAGAGAATAGAAGCGAGACAGCAAGCGGCGTCTGAGGAACTCATCGTCCAACAGTATTTCGATATTCCAAACGAGCAGCCCACGCCCGATGAGGGCACTGCCGGCACCAACAAAGGCAAGGGCGGCGGTAGCAAGCCGAAACAAGAGAAACCGGGCGGTGGCGGCGGTGGTGGCCGAGAAGAACAAAAGCCCGCCTCGTTCGGCAAAACTCCGCAGGCCTCGTTGACGGTGCCGCAGGTGGTCGCGCCTGACCCGCATCCGCCAACGATAAAGAACCCGGTGTTGCCAGTGGCGGCGACGGTGGTGGCCGACCCGATGTTGGTTAAGGCTGACGATCGCCTTCTGAATTATGGTTTGGCTAACTCCAAGAGCACCGATCCGTCCTCGGGTCCAGGCACCGGTAACGGCATGGGCACGCGGCAAGGGTGGCGGTATGGGACCCGGTGAAGGTGGCGGTTTGGGACCCGGCCGCGGCGGTAACATCGGCGGCGGCGACTATCACGAAGGTGGTGGCGGACCCGGCGGCGGCGGTGGCGGAACCGGATTACAACAAAGTCTTCAACGGCAAGGACGTGACGTCAAAGGCGCGCATTCTCTCCAAGCCGGAGCCGCAGTACACGGAAGACGCGCGCAAGAATCAGGTGACTGGTACGGTCGTGCTCCGGGCAGTGTTTTCGTCGTCCGGGCAGGTGACGCAAATCCGCGCAGTCAGCGGCTTGCCGTATGGTCTAACCGAGCGAGCAATCGCCGCCGCGCGTAATATCAAATTTACTCCAGCTACTAAAGACGGACACAACGTCTCGATGTGGTTCCAACTCGAGTACAACTTCAACCTTTACTAGACCACTGGACAAGTAAAGAAACGGAAGGGCGCCGATTGTTCAGTCGGCGCCCTTTCTTATTGTCTGATCCGCGCATCCGCGGTTAGCGATTTTCTGATCTAGCTCATCAGCCGTTCCGCAAACCGCTTGATTCGAGTCACACCTTCCCTGCAGCTGTTCCATCGACGTGGCGTAGGAAATTCGCAAAATAGCCATCGGCGCCAAAACCGGCGCCGTCCGTCACGACCGTCTGCTCCTCAGTCAGTAAGCGCGCCGCGAAATCCGCCGAGGTCTTGACCTCACCGCCCAAACATCCACGCACGCTCGGAAAGCGTAAAACGCGCCTTCGGGCTCGTTGCAACTGAGCGCCGGAATTTCTCTCCAGGGCAGCCAGCAGCCACGCCCGACGCGCGGTGTATTCGCCCAGCATCGTCGCCACTGACTCCTGCGGTCCAGTCAGCGCTTCAACCGCGGCGCTCTGCGCTATCGAATTGGGATTGCTGGTCGAGTGGCCCTGCACCTTCAGCATCTCTCGCGTCCACTCGCGGGAAGCGAGCGCGTAGCCGACGCGCCACCCAGTCATCGCGTAGGTCTTGGAAAACGAACCGGCAATGCAAAGGCGCGCACGCAACTCTGCCGGAAGCGTCGCCGCGCTGAAAACCTCAGCCGGAGGATAAACGAAGCGCAAGTAGCATTCGTCTGAAATCACAAAGACGCCACGATTCGCGAGGACTTCCATGATTCGCTGAAACTCAGCCGGCGGAATCACGCGCCCGGAAGGATTGCACGGCGAGTTGAGAATGATCAGTTTCGTTCGTGGCGTGATCGCGCGCTCGACTTGTTCCGCGCTCAACACGAATCCAGTTTCTTCGGTCTCGATAAAGGCCGGAACGCCGCCCGCGAAAACCACCACTTCGGGAAACGTTACCCAGTAAGGCTTTGCCATCAGGACTTCGTCACCGGGATTGATCAAGCTGACAACGGCATTGAAGATGGCCTGCTTGCCGCCGGATGTCGCCATCACCTCGCCCGGTTCGTAGCTTTGCGCCGAACGACCGCGCGTAGAAATCAATAATAGCTTGCTGCAGTTGCTGGTGCCGCCGGTGGCGGTGTACTTTGTCTTGCCGGCGCGCATCGCTTCCGCGGCTGCGCGTTTGATATTCTCCGGCGTGTCGAAATCGGGCTCGCCGGCGCCGAAGTCCACCACGTTTGCGCCCTGGGCTCGCAACGCTTCAGCAGCCTGCATCGCCGCCAGCGTCGACGACGCCTGCATCTTTGCGACGTTGATGGAAGGTTGGAAAAGGGAACCAGCAGGTTTAGTTGTTGTCATGAATTTCGTTTTCGAGTCACGTCTTGCCAGGACCGGTTTGCTTACGAATGTGTTAACGGGTTGCGACTCTTCTCCTTCATGCGCGCTTCAACGACTGGCGGAACCAGGCCGTCGAGTTCGCCACCCAACTCAAAGACTTCCTTCACCAGCCGCGAGCTGACATAAGAATAGGTTTCCGCGGGCATCATGAAAACGGTTTCGATACTGGGCTCCAGCCGGCGATTCATCAGGGCCATCTGCAACTCGTATTCGTAGTCGGAAATTGCTCTGATGCCGCGGACAATCGCGTGGGCCTGTTGGGCTACCGCATAGTGGACCAGCAGCCCCTGGAAATCGTCGACCCGTAAGACGCAATCTCGGCGCTCAATTGTCTTGAGTACTTCCTCGAGCATACAGCGGCGCTCTTTCGGTTGAGAAGAAGGGCTTCTTGTCGGGGTTCACCAGGATAGCGATGATTATCTCGTCGAAGAGTTTGCAGCCGCGCTCGATGATGTCGAGATGGCCGTTGGTAACCGGATCGAATGAGCCGGGGTAGATGGCGCGTCGCATGGATAGCGATGGTAAAGGTTAAACGGCAAATGGTAAATAGAGAATGCGTCCGGGGCTCGCCGTGGCTTCGAGAAGGTCAAGGTTTAGACCAACGCCTTGACATGAGTTGGCCTCGATGATTCAATTACTCCCGGAACGAACGTGGTGAGTTAAGGCGACTTGCGGCCACGCAAAACAAACCGCTAAACAGCTCGGCGAGTCTTTCCGTAGAGACTAATCGAATAGGCTTTTTAGAAAGCCCCGCGTTGTTTGGCGCGGGGCTTTTGTTATTGGTGAATGGTAAATGGTGAATAGTAAATAGAAGGCACTTGGCGGGTCAGTGGTCAGCCAAGTCCCGACAATATCATCGCTGCTTCCGGTTCTTCCTATTTACCCTTTACGATTTACTATTTACTCGTCTATGGCTAACTTTCTCGACACCTTAAAAGAACGCATCGTCGTCTTTGACGGCGCGATGGGCACCAACCTGCAGGTCCAAAACCTCTCGCTCGAGGATTTCGGCGGCCTGCGCTTTGAGGGCTGCAACGAAAACCTTCTGGTCACGCGGCCCGATGCGGTCGAAAACGTTCATGTGGCATTTCTCGAGGTTGGCTGCGACGTCATCGAGACCAATTCCTTCAATGGCACGCCGGTAGACTTTGCCGAGTACGATATTGGCGACAAGGCGTATGACATGAACGTCCTCGCCGCTCAGTTTGGCGAAGCGCATCGCGACTGACTATTCAACTCAAGCCAAACCACGTTGGGTCGCCGGTTCGATGGGACCGGGACGAAAACTGCCGACGCTTGGTCATATTGCCTTTGCCGATCTGCGCGCGGCTTACGCCGAGCAGGTGCGCGGCTTGCTCGATGGTGGCGTGGACCTGCTGATCGTTGAGACCTGTCAGGACCTTTTGCAAACCAAAGCCGCCCTCGGCGCCATCTTCGCTCATTTTGAAAAGCATCGCGTCCGTGTTCCGGTCATCGCGCAGGTAACTATCGAAGTCTTTGGCACGATGCTCAACGGTACCGAAATCGGCGCCGCGCTTACCGCGCTCGCCCCGTTCCCGGTCGACGTGATTGGCATGAACTGCGGCACCGGCCCGCGCCACATGACCGAGAGCATCCGTTACCTTTGCGAGAACGCACCGCTGCCGGTGTCAGTTCTGCCGAACGCCGGTTTGCCTTCGGTCGTTGAAGGCAAAATGCATTACGACGAGACTCCGGAAACATTTACCAACCAGTTGATCCACTTCGCCAGCGACTTCGGCGTCAACGTGGTCGGCGGTTGCTGCGGCACCACGCCGGCGCATTTGAAGTTGGTGGTCGAGGCGATGCAGCGGATCACTCCGAAGGCCCGCGATCGCCAAACTTGTGCCCGCCGCCTCGTCGATCTATTTTCAGCAACCATACGTGCAGGACGCTTCGTTCCTGATTGTCGGCGAGCGGGTAAACGCCAGCGGCTCGAAGAAATGCGCGACCTGCTCAACGCCGAAAACTGGGACGGCCTGGTCGCGCTGGCAAAGGAACAGGAACGCGAAGGCGCTCACGTTCTGGACGTTAACGTCGACTTCGTGGGCCGCAACGGCGAAAGGACATGCACGAGCTCGCCTCGCGCCTGGTCACCAACATCAAGCTGCCGCTGATGTTTGACTCCACTGAATGGGAAAAGATGGAAGCGGGCCTGCAACACGCGGGCGGCAAGAGCATTCTGAATTCGACCAACTACGAAGACGGCGTGCCGCGCTTCAGCAAGGTGATTGGCCTCGCGAAACACTACGGCGCCAGTGTGGTCATCGGAACGATTGACGAAGACGGCATGGCGCGCACCGCCGACGGGAAGTTCGCGATCGCGAAACGCGCTTACGAGCAGGCGACCGGCGAACTGAGCTTTCCGGCCAGCGATATTTTTTTCGACCCGCTCGCGTTGCCGATCTCAACCGGGATCGAGGAAGACCGGCGCAACGCGCTTGGAGACCATCGAAGGAATCCGGCGAATTAAGCAGGACCTTCCCGGCTGCTTTACGATCCTCGGAGTTTCCAACATTTCCTTTGGCCTGAACCCAGCTTCCCGTGTAGTGCTGAATTCAGTTTTCCTGCACGACGCGGTCGAAGCCGGTCTTGACGCGGCGATCGTGAACGCCAGCAAGATCGAGCCGTTGAATCGCATCGGCGAACAGGAACTGAAGGTTGCGCGCGATTTGATCTACGACCGCCGCGAGTTTGACGGCGACGTCTGCACTTATGATCCGCTGACGGCGTTTACGACGTTGTTCGAAAACGTCAAAGCCAAAAAAGCAAAGAAAGAGTCCAAGGGCGCAACGGTTGAAGAGCGACTGAAGAATCACATCATCGACGGCGAAAAGATCGGTCTCGAAGGGGAACTGACCGAGGCGCTCAAAACGTATCCGGCGCTCGACATCATTAACAATATTCTGCTCGACGGCATGAAGGTAGTCGGCGATCTCTTCGGCAGCGGACAGATGCAGTTGCCGTTTGTGCTGCAATCGGCCGAGGCGATGAAAGCGGCGGTGCGTTTTCTCGAACCGTTCATGGAGAAGAAAGGCGGCGCCACGGCGAAGGGCACGCTGGTGCTGGCGACCGTCAAGGGCGATGTCCACGACATCGGCAAGAATCTGGTCGACATCATTCTGACCAACAACGGCTACAAGGTCATCAACCTCGGTATCAAACAACCGATCGAGAACATTCTCCAGGCGCAGGCAGAGCACGCTGCCGACGCCATCGGCATGAGCGGCCTGCTGGTGAAGTCGACGCTCATCATGAAGGACAATCTCGACCTCATGAACGAGCGCGGCATCACTGTGCCGGTGATTCTGGGCGGCGCCGCGTTGACCCGTCGTTACGTCGACGAGGATTTGAAGTCAATATATAAGGGCAGCTCTTTACTATGCCGGCGATGCATTTGCCGGATTGCACACGATGGACAAGCTGGTCGGCGGCAACGGTCAGGCCGTGGCGGCAGCGGCAAACGCGGCGGTGCCTGGAGGCGGTGACGCGGAGACCGGTGAAGCGGGCGAAGATGTTGAAGATTTGGTAGGCGAGGAAGCTAAGCTCGGCATTCGCAAACCTGCGAAGCCGCGCGGTGCGATCAAGACTTCAGGCGACACAACGCACACTACTCGCTCGGCAGTGAGCACGGACGTGTTGATTCCGCGCGCGCCGTTTTATGGCTCCAGAGTCGTCGAAGACATCGCGCTTGATGACGTGTTTTCTTTCGCCAACGAGACGGCACTCTTCAAAGGACAGTGGCAGTTCAAACAGGGACGCATGCCGGCGGCGCAGTATGAAACGCTCGTTCGCGAGACGGTGCGCCCGATCTACGAAGAGTTGAAGGAAAGAAGCAAGCGAGAGCAGTTGCTGCAACCGCGCGTCGTCTATGGTTACTTTCCGGCCCAGTCCTCCGGGAACGATCTGATAATTTATGAGGACGACAAACAGACCGAGCGGATGCGCTTCACCTTTCCACGACAGCCGGCGGGCAAGACATCTTTGTCTCGCGGACTTTTTCGCCGCGAAAGACTCTGGGAAAATTGACGTCGTCGCTTTCCATCTGGTAACGATGGGACGCCGGGCGAGCGAGTACGCTGCGGAACTTTTCAAAGCCGACAACTACGCGGAGTACTTGTATTTTCACGGCCTCGGCGTCGAGAGCGCGGAGGCGCTGGCGGAACTTTGGCATAAGCGCATTCGTGAAGAGCTCGGCATCGCGGCTAGAGGATGCTACTGACGTGAGGAAGTTGTTCCAGCAGCGTTATCAGGGCTCGCGTTTCAGTTTCGGCTATCCGGCATGTCCAAATCTGGAGGATCAGGCGAAGTTGTTTGCGCTGCTGGAGCCGGCGCGCATTGGTGTGGAACTCACCGAGGAGTTCCAGCTCGACCCGGAGCAGTCGACTTCCGCGATCATCGCCCATCATCCGGAAGCAAAATACTTTGCGGTCGACTAACCGAAAAAGTCCAAAGCCCAATGTCCAAAGTCCAAAGTCCTGAGCCGAAGCGTTAGTTCCCGGCTCAATCCGGACCGGGGCGAAGCGGACCTTGGACCTTGGACTTTGGACGTTGGACTATCTCCTCGAACCAACCACTGAAGAGTTCGCCGTCTTAAGTTCATTCGAACGGTTCGCCTTTCGCTTCATTCGTCGCATGAACCAGGGTCGTTGGAAGCGTTTCTGGACCTGGTGCCAGAGTGTTTTCGGCGCGGGTTGGATCCATCTGGCAACCTACAACCTGATGCAGGTCTACGGACTGGAAAATGTCGCGGCTGTTTCGCGAGACCGGCCCATCCTCATCGTGGCCAATCATCGTTCGTTCTTCGACATGTACGTCGTTTCAACCACGCTCTTCCGCCATACCTCCTGGCGCAAGCAGCTCTTCTTTCCCGTGCGTGGCCGTTTCTTCTTACGATTCCCTGTTAGGACTGTTTGTGAATCTGGTGATGGGCTGGTGGTCCATGTATCCGCCGTTTTTCGCGTCGGGCGAAAAACCGCTCCTGGAAAAGCGTGCGTTTGATAAGTACTCGTTTCGCCTGCTGACTGAGCTTTGCAAAACGGCGCGGGCAATGTCATCGGCTTTCATCCTGAGGGGACGCGCAACAAAGGCGCCGATTCCTATTCGTATTTGCCGGCGCAACCAGGCATCGGCAAACTGATCAAGGATGCCGCGCCGCAGGTGATTCCGGTTTTTGTTGCGGGCCTGGGAAATGACCTGCCGAAACAGGTGATGGGAAATTGGCGCGGCGGCGAAAGATTCGCATACACTTTGGGCCGCAGCTTGATCTGTCGCAGCATTTGTCGAAAAAGATCAGGCCCGCACCTACGTCGAGATTTCGAAATTTGTTATGAGCAAGATTGCCGAACTTGGCGAACAGGACCGCAACCAGAGGTCAGAGGTCAGCGGTCAGAGGTCAGAACGACAAAACTAGAATGGTTCAGAGTGTACCATCTCTTGCTGCCTCGATTCTCGAGACCAATGACGCAATCGCCTGATTCCGACCTCTGATCTCTGATTTCTGACCTCTGTGTCAATGACCCTTCCCGTAGTCATCATCAATCCTGAATCCGCTAGTGGCGCGACGCGCGACGCCTGGCCGCAGATAGCCAGCGAACTGGCGACGCACTTCGGCGCCTTCGCTCCCAAGTTCACGAAACATGCAGGGGAGGAATCGAACTGGCGGCGAGCGCGGCGCGAAAGGGCGCCAAACTGATCGTTGCCTGCGGCGGCGACGGCACTATTTCAGAAGTTGCGAACGGAATCTTGTCGGCCGGTAGCGATACTGAGTTAGGAATTCTGCCGAGCGGCACCGGTGGCGACTTTCGCAAAACCATTGGCGTTCCGGCGCGCGCGCGCGGCGCGGCGCGCATCCTTCGTGACGGCCAGACGCGCCAGATCGACGTTGGCAGAGTCACTTTTACTAACGACGATGGCGAGCCCGAGTCGCGCTACTTTCTCGGCGTCGCCTCGTTTGGCATGAGCGCCGACGTGATCGCCCGTGTCAAAGAAGGCGGACCGGACTGGTTGCCGACAAAGGGCCGAAGTGGTTAACCGGCCGGGTCTCTTTTGGAGTTGCCATGCTGCAAACGGCGCTGCGGATGGAGCCGACGCGCGTGGTGGTCCAACTTGACGACGATCCGGCACGACACCTGACGGTTGCAAACTTGTGCGTCGCGAACGCGCGGTATTTCGGCGGCGGCATGAAGATCGCGCCGTTGGCGAAATTGACTGATGGAAAGTTTGACGTGGTGAGCATCGGCGATTTGGGTGCGCCGCGGATTCTGGCAAACGCGCCGCGCCTGTATCTGGGCGCGCATCTTGGGATGACGGAAGTGGGCCACGCGCTGGCGATGAAACTGGTGGCGCGCCCCGTCGACAAGGATCAGCGGATCGAGATCGATGTGGACGGCGAGATTCCGGGTGCGCTGCCCGCGACGTTTCAGATTCTTCCGAAGGCGCTGCGCGTTCGTTGCCCGCGAAAGTAGGACAGGCATTCTTGCCTGTCTGGTTTCTTGCCGAGACCAAAGCGGACAGACAGGAATGTCTGTCCCACCTACTTCCCAAGAAAACCGCTTGCCAGCAAATTGGGAATCAGGGTATAAATGTCGCACCGTGCCGCGATTATATATTTTTGCTTAGTTTGGCTCGGCGCTCTTAATGTATAGACGAATACTTGTTCCAACGCAGAGAGTGATCCCTGCACTGCGGGGAGTTGTATAGTTTTTACTCTTTGCCGCCTTGAAGTGTATCTAATCAATTTTACCGACAGAGGATTCGCTTAGTGCCTGGCATAGACATAATGCGGCGGAGGATTGTCTGGGCAACCGTCGTCGGATTTCTTACGACCTGCTTCCTGATGTTTCTCCGGTTCTTCCTTCCACGATCGATTCTTGAACCGTCCAGCAAGTTTTCCGTCGGCTTTCCTTCCGATTACGCTTTAGGCGTCGACACGAAGTGGCAACAGCAATATCGCATCTGGGTTGATAAGACTTCCGATCGGATTTTTGTGATCTACGCGCGCTGCACGCATCTCGGCTGCACGCCGGACTGGAAGGCGAGCGAGAACAAGTTCAAGTGTCCCTGTCACGGTAGTGGTTACGACAACGAGGCGATTAACTTCGAAGGTCCGGCGCCGCGGCCGATGGATCGAGCCCATGTGGAGCTGGATGCCGAGGGACAAATCGTGGTGGACATCGGCAAGCTTTACAAGTGGCCGAAGGGCGAGAAGAACGAGTTCAACGATCCCGGCGCTTACATTCCTTTGTAATTCCTGAGCGACGCGCGGGCGAAGACTATGGACGAGAACCCTGACAAGAAAGAAACGAAGCAGTTGACTGGCGACGAGAAGCCAGCGGCGGTCTCCTCGACAAAGTTAAGGAGAGCAGCACTGCGCTCACGAAGCGGGCCATCGAAGAAGCCAAGGGTTACAAAGACGTTCAGGACACGCAACTGTGGAAGTCGATCTTCCGCGTCTCTGCACGACCGCTCCGATCCGCGCAATCGCTCGCTGGCAGTTCTCTCAAACGTTTTCCTCCATCTTCATCCAGCGAAGATCAATCGCGACGCGGTTCGTTACCAGTACACCTGGGGCATGGGCGGCATCACCTTTTATCTTGTTCATCGTGCTGACCTTCACCGGCGTGCTGCTGATGTTTTACTACCACCCGACGAAGGTTGATGCGTTTCGCGACATTCTTTACCTCGAACACGACGTTCCCTTCGGTAAGCTGCTCCGGAACATGCACCGCTGGGCAGCGCACTTGATGGTGATCACGACCTGGCTCCACATGTTTCGCGTGGTGCTGACGGGCTCATACAAACGGCCGCGCGAGTTTAACTGGGGCGTCGGCGTGGTGTTGCTGGTCCTGACGCTGCTGCTTTCGTTTACCGGTTATCTATTGCCGGACGATCAACTTGGTTTCTGGGCGGTGACTGTGGGCACGAACATGGCGCGCGCTACGCCAATGCTCGGTTCGGAAGGGCCGTTTGGCGTACAGCTCGGCATGACTCAGTTTAACGATGTGCGCTTTGGTCTGCTCGGCGGATCGATTGTCGACTCAAACGCGTTGTTGCGTTCCTACATCTGGCACTGCATCGGTATACCGTTGGTGGCTTCGATCTTTATGGCGGTGCATTTCTGGCGGATACGCAAGGACGGTGGCATCTCCGGCCCGGCGCCGGTGATGCTGGAGTCAGAAATGAAGGCCGTGAAGAAGAAGACTTAGGTTTATGTCCGACAAACTTCAGTTTGTCGATTTCCTGACGCCAGGACGAATTGAGAATGCGGTCGACGACAAACTGAAGTTTGTCGGACAACGGGCGAAGGTTAAATGAGCAAAGGCAAGTTAATAACTCTGGTCGTGGTCGTGCTCCTGGCGGCGCTCGCTATCTTCATGGTCCAGGACTGGCACCAGCTGTGGATCATCTCGTCGGCGCCGGACAACGTGCCAATCGTCGCGATGCTTTTCCTCGTTCCGTTCTTCACCTGGCTTGGGATCAAGCAATCGAAAGCAAACGATCGGCTGATCGAGCAACTGGAAACAGATCCGAAACTCGCGAAGACGCACCATCGCAAGGCAGAGCCCTGGCGGCCGGGCTGGGCCCGCGAGATTCACGTCTGGCCCTATCTCGTAAGCGATCGAATTCCTGGCGGCGGTGATCGTAACCGTCGTTCTTTTTGTTTGGTCTATCACGCTGAACGCTCCGCTGGAAGAGCCGGCGAATCCCAATCTGACAATGAATCCGTCGAAAGCGCCCTGGTACTTCCTCGGGTTGCAGGAGATGCTGGTTTACTTTGATCCCTGGATCGCCGGGGTGGTGATGCCGTCAGTCATCATGATCGGGTTGATGGTTTTTCCATACGTCGATTCCAATCCGCTCGGCAATGGTTATTACACGCTCAAGCAGCGCCGTTTCGCGGTGGGCATGTTTGGCTGGGGCTTCCTGATGTGGATCCTGCTGATCGTAATTGGGACCTTCATTCGGGGACCAGGCTGGATCTGGTTCTGGCCGGGCCAGACCTGGGATCACAATGCCGTAGTCTTTGACAAGAACGTCGACCTGCACGACTGGATTGCAACGAGCCGCATCGGCAAAGCGCTGCATCTGGGGTTTCTGTCGAATAATCCCTTTAAGTTTATCTTTGGATTGATCGTAGTGAGCGGCTTCTATGTCGTCGGCGCCTTATTTTTCCACTGGTTGATGACGGTGGATTTCAAGAAGATGCGCTTCAGAGGATGGCCGTGGCGGTGGACTCTTTCCCGCAGGATCCGTTTGAGCAGAAGCTTTTGGCGCGGACCAGCCTGCTGCAATATCTGACGTTCCAGTTTTTTGCGGTGAGCGTGTTGTTGGCGATGCCGGTAAAACTCCTGCTGCGGCTGGTGCTGACGATTAAGTATGTTTGGGTTACCCCCTGGTTCAATATCTAGGGTATCCTCTGTGTGTTACCCGAACACAGAGTTAAGACAGATCAGCGAACATTTGGCGGAGGAATGATCCCGAGTGGCGGACTCTAACGAAGCGACCGAGTCGTTGGTAAAGAAAGAGCCTGAGGTTCCGGCGCCGGACCCGATCGTGAGCCGTTCAACCAGCGGCATCATGCTCATCTGTGCCTTGTTGCTCACCGCCTCGCTCGCCTGGTCGCTCTACGACGAAGCCTTCGGTCAGCGTCCCTGAAAGGAATGCAGAAGCAGTTCGTCAGCCGCTATACCAAATATCTGAAAAAGCATCAAGCCGCAGGCTGGCAAGACGGAAACGGAAGTTAAGGAGACTCCCGAATATCAAACGCTCGACGATGAGGCCAAGTCGGCGCTCGAAAAAGTTAAGGCTGACACTGCTGAGATCGACCAAAAGGTCGCGCAGATTCAGGCGCAGCCTCGATGCGGTCACCGAACCTTTCCAGAACCAGCGTGGCAAACTGACGATCATTAATTACAACGCCGAAATCGCGTCGCCGGGGAAAGCCAAGGATGGATATCGGGCCGAAGCTAAGGAATGGCGAGCGAAAGTGGTGGACGTCGACTTGCCCGCCGCCGATGGCTCCGGCAAAACGGCGACCCAGAAGTTGAATTACGATCAACCTCGAAAAGCTGTTCAATGACTTGCGGGATGAAAAGGCCAAGCTGCTCGGGCAAAAGGCTGAATTGCTGAAAGAGCCGACGGACCTCGCCAAGAAGCGCGACGATTATCTGAAGCACCACCTGACGGGTTTGGGCCCGAGCCAGATCGATGGATTGGTCCGCAAGATGGAGCAGTTTGACTACTCCATCCTGCCGCATCAGATCAGCGTCAACCAATTCAATATCGTCGACCGGTGCGAAGTTTGCCACGCGGGTATTCGCGAACCGCTCGATTTGCGTCCGGAAGACCTGGCGCCGGACGGTCCGGGCAAGAAACCCGACAGCCTGGCGCGCGCGTTCGTGAGCCATCCGGATCAGAGAACTGATGCAAATTCACCCGGCCGACAAGTTTGGTTGCGCGAGTTGTCACTGGGGCAACGGCCGCGCCACGACGAGCGACGTGAAAGGCCACGGGCGGCACAGGTTCTGGCTCTGGCCCATGTTTGAGAAAGGACAACACTGAAGCCGGCTGCCAGCAATGTCACGCCAAAGATCGCGTGACGCAGGGAGCGGACACGCTGAATCTGGGGCGCGACCTTTCTCGCAACGCGGCTGCATGGGCTGCCACCGTTACGAAGGCTTCGATCGCGAGACGGATGCCCTGGGCGCGGCCCGGCAAAGCATCAGCCAGCTGGAAGACGAGATCACCGCCAATCAAAAACAGATTCGCCTGGATGAAAACCCGCCCGAGGGCGCTACTGAAGACGACGTGAAGAAGATGCTGGCGGAGTCCGAGGCTTTGAAAGTCAGTAACAGCATCCTGGCGGCGCGCATCGACCAGTTGAATCTGCAGACCAAGTACCTGATGCAGGACCAGAAGAAGGTTGGGCCAAACCTGAAGGACGTGCGTTTGAAACTCCGCAAGGAATGGCTGCCGGTCTGGCTCGCAAACCCGCAGGTCTTTCGTCCCGGCACCAAGATGCCGACCTTCTGGCGCTTTGCCGACGATGCCAACGATCCCCAACCGCACATGCGCGACCTCGACGGCAAGGATCAGCTCGAGGCTATCGCCGCTTACCTCTGGCAGGACAGCTTTGAAGGGCGGCTGCCCGCGCAGCAACGCGGCGATGCCGGACACGGCAAGGAACTGTTTGAAGTCGCGCGGCTGTCTCGCTTGCCACTCAATCGGCGATGAGGACAACAAGCTGGGCGGAACGTTCGCCGCCAATCTTCAGAAGGTCGGCGAGAAGGCAAACTTCGATTACATCGTGCGCTGGATCCACAACCCACGCGAACGTTGGGCCCCCTATTGTCCCAAAGAAAAGCGCGACCTGACCGAGGAAGACTACAAGAAACACAACCTGCCTTACGTGTTTGACACCGAAATTCATTCGCGTTGCCCCAACGACGGAGCTGAGCTGCAGGTGCAGAACATGACGGTGATGCCTAACTTCCGCTTGTCGGAAACGGACGCGCGTGACATCGCCACTCTATCTCTTCTCGCTGTCGTCGCCGCCCCAGTACGAGGCCGCTTCGTTCATGGACAGCCCGGAGCTGAGAGAAAAGGGCACATACGCTCATTAAGCAATACGGCTGTGCCGGCTGCCACGAAATCAAAGGGTTTGAGGACGAACAGCGCATCGGCAAAGAGTTGACCGTCGAAGGGGCAACGCCGATCGAACGACTCGACTTTGCGTTGCTAACCGAAGCGCGCTGAAGAAGGAATTGATCCGCTCGCGCTCCATCCGGAAGAAAAAGAGAAGCCCTGGTACGACCACAAGGGTTTCTTCGAACACAAAATTACGGAGCCGTCGATTTACGATCGAAGGGCAAGGAGAAGGATCCGAAAGATCGACTGCGCATGCCGCGACCTTATCTGACACCGGAATGGCGCACGGCGTTGACCACCTTCCTGCTTGGCAGTGTTGGAGCTGAAGGCGCAAACGTACCCGAGTCGCTCTTCTACAATCCGGAGGATCACGCGCCGTCAAGGATATTCAAAACGGTTGGTGGGTAATCAAGAAGTACAACTCGTCAGGGTTGTCACCAATTGCAAGTCGGGCCAGCGTTCGGTGGTCCAGGACCTGCCGTTCTATCAAACGCCCGAGGGTAAGGACGATCTGTTGCCGCCGCGTTTGAGCAGCGAAGGCGCGCGTGTCGATCCGGCCTTGGCTGCTGCGGTTCCTGCACGACCCGTCGCTGAGCGGCGAGAAGACGCCGGCGCAACAAGCGGCACTGATCAATAGCGGTAGCGGCGGCGAAGCGTGCCGAACACCGCCGCGGCCGCAGCGGCGAGCCGTGGGCGCGGCGCCGGCGGCTCAACCGCAATGCGGAGCGGCACGGTCGCGGCCCCGCCAGCGGTCATCTAAAGTCTCAGCCGGGGCTGGATCGAAATGGGGTGCGGCCTTATCTAAGTCTTCCGCATGCCGACCTTTAATTTCTCGCCCAACGAGCTGCAGACGCTGGTGCGTTTCTTCATGGCCATGTCCGGCCAGCAGGAGCCATACATTAAGGAACCAGGCTCCAGCCGCTGACTGAAGAGGAAGAAGCTGACGGCGCGCCAGATGTTTTACGTCGGGCACACCCTGCCTGAAGTGTCACATTACCGGCGACCCGACGCACGATGTCACAGGCAATCGCGCCAAACTTCCTCGTTGGCGGGCGAACGCTTGAAGCCGGAGTGGACCTTCCGCTGGCTTTTGATCCGTCGCAGATCAGTCCCGGGACTGCGATGCCGACCGGACTGTTCCCGAAGAGAAGGAGAGCGTTGGGCAATTAATCTGCCGAATCCGCCCGCGAGCGCCAACGAGTACCACGACGATCACGCGCGGCTTTTGGTTCTGCTACATGATGCTGCTGACGCCTGACGAACAGCGGGCGGTATCGCTCGCAACTGCGCCGGTCGCCCCAACGCCCGCAGCAGCCCGCGCAGAAAGCGCAGAACAAAGTTAAGAGCAAGGGCGGAGAAACCACTTTGATGCATAGAACGCGGCGCGCCCGGCGTTCGACTTCTGCCGGAAGCGCCAGCCCGAGAACAAAGACACGCGGCCGGCGGGCATGTAACAGCGCGGAGCGAGGGACGAGGCTCAGGGCCCCTGGGGTGGCGAGTCTGCTTCTCCCGGCCTCCCGTGCTAAAGTTATCTCGAAAAGTTATTCTAATTTGAGGAAATGATTATGTTTGTGAAGCAGACCAAAGTCTGGTTGACGCTGACGATTGCTCTGTCGCTGCTGGCGATGGCCTCAGCGTGCAGCAAAACAAAAGAAGGCGAGGGTCCGGGTGAAGCGCGCTGCCGGCGGGCGCCACCGCTTTTACACCCAAAGGCAACGAGGGATCGGTCACTGGCGCCATTGCTTATACGGGCACACCGCCCGCGCCGAAGAAAATCGACACCTCGGCTGATCCGGCGTGCGGCCTCGAAGAATCCGGAACCTGAGCACTGAAGACAACGTGGTGACCAACGGTAAATTGGCCAACGTGTTTGTCTACATCAAAGAGGGCACCACGGCTGACGGCAAGAAGATCGCTGAATACACCTTTACCACTCCTTCAACCCCGGTCGCCCTGACCAGAACGGTTGTCACTACCGGCCGCATGTGCTCGGCGCCATGGTTAAGCAGGACATCCAAATTACTAACAGCGATCCGACGACGCACAATATCCACTTCACTCCGAAGAGCAATCCCGACTGGAACCAGTCGCAGCCAAACGGCGCGCCGCCTTTGATGCATAAGGTTTCGCAGTCTGAAGTGCTGGTGCCGGTCAAGTGTAATCAGCATCCCTGGATGAAGTCGTACATCGGCGTTCTGAAGCACCCGTTCTTCGCGGTCAGCGCCGAAGACGGCACCTTCACCATCAAGGGTGTACCGCCGGGAACCTACACCGTGGTTGCTCTGGCACGAAGGCGGCCAGACCGGAACCGAGAAAACAATGCAGGTGACCGTGCCCGCCAGCGGCAGCGCGAAAGCAGACTTTGCCTTCGGCGAAGCGGCAACTGCGAGCGGCCAGCCCAGTCTGGAAGATGATGCCGGCGCTGGAAGTTCCGATGATGGGCCGACACTGAGAGGATTTCCGATTTTAGATTTTCGATTTGCGATTGGGGAGTCAGATAATTACGCTTAGCTCTTCAATCGCAAATCGGCAATCGGCAATCAAAAATATGAATAGTAATACGTAACTGAACGAAGCACAA
>ERZ1370068.5218-contig-425_pt1 | contig 48605 bp, 74 predicted proteins | sample MGYA00561227_ERZ1370068 | MGnify/ENA primary metagenome ERZ1370068 (study PRJEB38410, sample SAMEA6850437) | metagenome | study: Metagenomic assessment of the ecological functions of the soil: analysis of the soil microbiota associated with the... | reverse complement strand
TTGTACTTCGTTCAGTTACGTATTGCTGACGGGCGTGGCTGCTGCCCGAGCTCGCGTTCCGTCGCCCGGGTTGAGACGGCTCCTCCGCTCGCAGCCGTCTCGCCGCAGCCAGCAACACCGCCGCCGGCCGTACCCGTGGCGCCGCCGCCACGCCAATGGCGGCGTTCCGTTTCGCCTGATTCTCATCGCCTCCGGTCGCGCCACCTCCCGTCGCGGCTGCTGCCGCCCGCGTCCTGTCGTCCAGGCGCCGGCTCCTCCGGCAGTTTGTTCCGCCAGCAGTGTCGTCCCCCGCCGCGGCACCCGGTGTCAGTTCTGTCGCGCCGCCGCCCGTCGAGCGTCCCATGGTCGCGGCTGCGCCGGTTGCGCCGTCCGTCGCACCTCCGGTCGTTGCATCGCCGCCGGCCGCGGCGTCCGCCACACCTTCGGTAGCGGCACCTCCGCCCGCGAAGCCACAAAGTTGTTGCGCCGCCGACGTCGCGCCGCCGATCTGTTTGCGCCGCCGATCGCGCCGCCGATGGCCGCCCGCCGGAGCCGGCGCCCAGGCCCCGGCGCCGCAGCCGGCCGTCGTGCTGCCGATTTCGCGCAGCCCGATCCGCACGGACGCGCCGCCGCCCCGATTCCGGTTGGCGTCTCGGGCCTCGACCGGCTGCTGAGGATGGCCGCCGCGCGTGGCGCGTCGACGCTGCTATCTCTCGTCGCGACGCGCGACCGTCCGTCCGCGTGGACGGCGAAATCCAGATGCTCGACGGCGAGCCCGTCGCACGGACCGAACGACGTCGAGTCGCTGCTGCTGACGCTGATGCCCGATCGCAACCACGAAGCGCTGCGCAGCGGCGTGGCGACCGGATGGATCAGCGACGTGGACGGCGTCGGGCCGTGTGCGCTGCCTGAGCTTCCGCGATCATCGCGGCCCGGCGGCGTGTTCCGCATGATGCCGCGTTCGCGCCGATGTCGGCCGAACAGCTCGGCCTCGCCGAGCGAAGTCCAGTCGCTGGCGCTCGAGCCGGCGGGCTCGTGTCTCGTCGCCGGCTCGCGCTCTGAGCGGCAAGCGGACGCATGATTTCGGCGCTCGTCGATCTCATCAACCACACGCGCCGCGATCACGTCATCACGATTGAAAGCGAGATCAACGTCGTCCACGAACGCGGGACGTCGTTCATCAGCCAGCGCGAGGTGCGCGGCAGCTACGACGACGTGGAAGCGGTGGCGCGCGCGGCGCTCCGCGGAGGACCCCGACGTCCTGGTCGTCGAGTCGATGCGCACGGCGCCGCTCATCAACGTGGCGCTCGAGGCGGCGGCGTCCGGCCAGCTCGTGATCGGCGGCTTCCCCGGCGCACGACACGACCGCGGCGGTCGATCGCATCATCAATCTCTATCCGCCGGAGAACCGCCGTCAGGTGCAGCTGGCGCCTGGCGGAGAACCTGCGCGGATCGTGGCGCAGGTGCTGCTGCGCAAGACCGGCGGCGGACGGCTGCGCCGCCCGCGAAATCCTCGCTCAACACGCCCGCCGTGGCGGGCATCATCGCGGAAGGCCGGACGTCGCAGCTGCCCGCAGCGATCGAAGGCGGCCGCACGGCAGGGATGCTGCCGCTCAACGACGCGCTCGCGGCCTTCGTGCAGAGCGGAGCGGTCGATGTCCGCGAGGCCTATCGACGCGCCGCCGACCGCGCCGGATTCCTCGCGCTACTCAAGCGCCTCGGGATGGATACGACGCCGATCGAGCGGATGGCGTAGCAGGGCGCTGAATAACACCGCGCCTTCAGGCTGCGCTCTTCAGCAGCCTGCCCGACCTGACTACTTCTCACGAACTGGTTCCAGCGCCGTCAGCAGGAACAGCCAGGCACATCGGCTTGCCGAGGCTCGCGAATCGGCACCGACCGGATTCAGCGGCTGCTCGGAGACGTTCGTCCCGTGGCCCCACGGCCCGGCTGGTCCGTCCAGCCACGAGCGGTGATGCGCCCGTCGAGTCCAGCACGACCTCGATGAAAGTCGTCTGCGGACTTGTCGGACATCAGCCGGACGCTCCCGCCCGGCGTGAACAGGTTGAAGAGATAGCCTTCGGCGCGCAGCACGTCCGCGGCTTGCCGGAAGAGCGGAGCAGCCACGCTGCTCGAGAAAGACGCCGTACTCGCCGCCCGGCGTTGTCGTTCGCGGCTCGCCGATCCGCGGCAACGCCGTTTGGCGCGCTCGATGGCGCAGGAGGATTTGCTGGCGGACGGCCGACGACTTCCATCAGATCACTCCGTGGCCTGCGAGCTGGCCGATGACCTCGCCGCCGAGGCCCAGGTCGTGCGCCAGCACGGAGTCTGTGTGCTGTCCGAGCGTCGGCGGCGCCGCGCGCATCGGTCGCCGGCGTGTCCGACAGCTTGATCGGCGTGCCGAGCACGCGGATGTCGTCCGGCGCCGGCGTGCTGCATCGGGCACGATCATCTCGCGCGCCGCCAGTTGCGGGTCGCTGAAGACTTCGCGCAGATCGCGAACCGAGCCGCACGGCACGCCGGCCGCCGTCAGTTTCTCGATCCAGTACCGTCGCGGCTGCGGGCGCAGCGCGGCGGCCACGAGCGGCCGCAGCTCCGTGTAGCCCGTGACGCGGCCGCGATTGGTGGCGAACTGCTCGTCCGGCGCTCGAGACCGGCAACGCCGCAGAAACGGCGCCACTGTTCGTCGTTGCCGACGGCGAGCACGAAGTCGCCGTCAGACGGCGGAAAACGTCTCGTACGGCACGATGGTCGGATGCCGGTTGCCCAGCCGCACCGGAGGAGTGTCGGTCGCGAAGTAGATGCCGGCCTGGTAGGTGAGCAGGGCCGCCACCGTGTCGAGCATGCTGACGTCCACCAGCTGTCCGCGGCCGGTGCGCTCGCGCGCGTAGAGCGCCATCGAGATGCCCTGCGCGGCGAACATCCCGGTGACGATGTCGGCAATGGCCACGCCGACGCGCACCGGCGGCGCGTCCGGCGAGCCGGTGATGCTCATCAGGCCGCCTTCCGCCTGCAGCACCGCGTCGTATCCCGGCTTCCTTGCGGCGCGGCCCGGTCTGTCCGAAGCCCGACACCGAACAGTAGATGAGGCGCGGATGCGCCGGCGCGAGCGACGCGTAGTCGAGGCCGAGCCGCGCCGAGCGTGCCCGGCCGGAAGTTCTCGACGATGACGTCGCTCTTCGCGATCAGCCGATCGAGGATCGCGCGGCCTTCGGGTGCTTGAAGTCGAGCGTCACGCTCTCCTTGTTGCGGTTGATGCTGAGGAAATAGCGCGCTCTCGGTGCCGAGAAACGGCGGGCCCCACGTGCCGCGTGTCGTCGCCGCTGCGCGGCTGCTCGATCTTGATGACGCGCGCGCCCATGTCGGCCGAGCAGCATCGTGCAATACGGGCCCGAGAGCACGCGGGTCAGGTCGAGGACGGTGATACCGGTTGAGAGGACTCGTCATCCACTGGACTATACTGGCTTTTCGGTGAAACGCGTGACTGCCCGACTCGCTCGAGAGTCGTGTTCGAACGCACGATGACGCTTGTAGCCGCACCCGAACCTCGCCAGAATTCCCGCCGGCGATTTCCTCATGGGCGCGTCCGACGCCGATGCCGACGAGCGTCCTGTTCACCGCGTGACGCGTCGGCGAGTTTTTCATCGGCCGGTTTCCCGTCACCAACGACGAATACGCGAAGTTCATTCGCGCGACCGGGCCATCCACCGCCGTCGATCGACGAAGCTGCCGGCTCATCGCGTCCGGCGGACTCGAGACACGTGTTCCGCGATCTCGCCGCGCCGTATGTCTGGCAGGGCGGACAGCCGCCGGCGGGCCACGCCAATCATCCGGTCGTGCTCGTTCCGCTACGACGATGCCGTGGCTTACTGCGCGTGGTCGTCCGAAATCACGCGACGGATCGTCCGGCTGCCGACGGAAGCCGAATGGGAAAAAGGCGGCGCGGGGCGGCGCCGACGGGCAGCGATATCCCTGGGGCAACGATTTCGATCCGGCCGCGCTGCTGGTATCTGCGCCGACGTCGTCTGGCGAAGCGCTCGCGCGGAACACGCCCGACCGGCACGTATCCGCCCAACGCGTTACGGACTGTGCGACATGATCGGCAACATCTGGGAGTGGGTGTCCGACTGGTACGACGCCGACTACTACGGCCGGGACGACCATCGCAATCCCGGCGGTCCGCCGGCCCGGAGCCTTGCGCGTCGTTCGGGGCGGATCCTGGGTGACCAGCGATGTCCAGATGCTGCGCTGCTCGTACCGGCACAAGGTGCCGCCGGACACTTACGCGTACAGCGTCGGGTTTCGCATCGCGTGCAGCGCGTCAGGCCGGGACGCCGACAGAAGCCGAATATGCAGCCCGCTGACTACGAGAAAGCCCGCCGTCTGATCATGCGGCGCGATCCGGTTCTGGGCGCCGCCGTCAAACGCATCGGCCCCTGCGGCCTCGCCGCCCGCCAGCGCAACGATCACCTGACCGCGCTCGTCGGCGCGATCGTCAGCCAGCAGCTGTCGACGAAAGCGGCGGCGACGATTTTCGGACGGTTCGTCGCGCTGTTTCCGGATGGACGCGATTCCGGGCGCCGATGCCATCCACGCGCTCGACGACCAGGCCCTGCGCGGCGTTGGGCTGAGCGGGCAGAAGGTGGGTTACCTGCGCGATCTGTGCGCCCGGATTGGCGACCAGCGGCTGCGGCTCGACGAGCTCGACGTGCTGCCCGACGAGCAGGTCATCGAACGTCTCACCGCGGTGAAAGGATTCGGCCGCTGGACGGCCGAGATGTTTCTGATGTTCAGACTGCACCGGCCCGACGTGCTGCCGGTCGACGACCTCGGCATCGTGACGGCGATCCAACGCCTGTACGGGTTGCGGAAGCGGCCGGATCCGAAGCGGATCCTGAAGATCGGAGAGCCGTGGCGGCCGCTACCCGATCGGTCGCGTCCCGGTAGCTGTGGCAAACACTGGCGGAGGCCAAGACGTCAAACGTAGAACGTAGAACGTAAAACGTAGAACGGAGCGCAGAACGGGCAACGGATCAACGGTTCTCCGTTCTTCGTTCTACATTCTGCGTTTCAAGCAGCAGGACCACGATTCCGACCGCGATCGCGATCAAGAGTCCCGCGTTCGCTGAACAGCGTCTGGCGCCACGAGAACGTGACTGCTGACTCCGGGCGTGCCGGATCCATCCACGATGGCCGCCATCGATGGACCCGTGCGGCGTACCGCCGGTAGCTGTCGCCGAGCCGCGTCTCGAGCAGCGCTTCCTCCCAGCGGACGATCGCGTGGTATTCGACCGGCCAGCAGCACGACAATCACGGGCGCGAGCCAGCAGGAGTCCGGCTGTGACCGAGAAGCCGGCCCACAAGGCGATGTTGCCGATGTAGAGTGGGTTGCGGACACACGCAAAGGGACCGGAGGCAATCAGAGGCCCGAGCCGGTCGCTGCGCGTGCGCGAGATCGCGCCGATGTGATGCACGCTCCACAGGCGGAGCACTTCGCCGGCGGCGATCAGCGCCAGGCCGGCGATGCCAGAACGGCGCGCGCCGAGTGCGGCTGGCGGGGCCGGGATGAGAACCAGGGCGGCGGCGAGCGGCAGAGGCAGCCAGGTTCGCTGCCGGAAGAGCCATCCGCCAAGGCGTACGAGACGGGCGCCGGGGTCACGAGCTCTCAGATTGTATGACGCCTTTTTGACACGGTTCCTCCGGTTGATATAATTCGGACTGGTTCAGTCGTATATCCCATGGCGTCTCCAACTGTCCCGGCCGTCGGTGTTTCCGTCCTCGATCTCATCGGCCGCACCCGCTCATCCGGCTTCGGCGATTCGAGAAGGAGTGCCCGGGCGTCGAGATCTGCGCGAAGGTCGAAGGCCAGAATCCCGGCGGTTCGGTCAAGGATCGCGCGGCGGCGCGCATGATCGCGGAAGGCGAAGAATCGGGCGCGCTCGAGCCCGGCCTCACGATTCTCGACGCGACATCCGGGAACACGGGCATCGCGTACGCGATGATTGGCGCGGCGCGCGGCTACAAGGTCAAGCTGTGCGTGCCGGCAAACGCGAGCCCGGAGCGCAAGCTCATCCTGAAGGCGTTCGGCGCCGAGCTGGTCCTGACCAGACCCGCTCGAGAGCACCGACGGCGCGATCCGCGAGGCGCGGCGTGCTCAAGGCGGAGGAACCCGATCGCTACTTCTATCCGGACCAGTACAACAACGACGGCAACTGGATGGCGCACTACGACACGACCGGGCCCGAGATCATCGAGCAGACCAGCGGCGCGCTCACGCACTTCGTGGCGGGTCTCGGGCACGAGCGGCACGTTCATGGGCACGGCGCGCGGCGTCTGCGGAAGTTCAACGCGGCGATCAAGCTGATCTCGTTTCAGCCGGCGACCGCCTTTCATGGCCTCGAAGGCCTGAAGCACATGGAGTCGGCGATCGTCCCGGGATTTACGATCCGGCGCTGGCCGACGAGGATTTGCGCGTCGAGAGCGAGGACGCGTTCGAGATGGTGCGGCGGCTCGCGCGCGAGGAAGGCGTCATGGCGGGCATCTCGTCCGGCGCGGCCTTTGCCGCGACGCTCCAGGTGGCGCGCCGTCTCGACAAGGGGCTCATCGTGACGGTGTTTCCCGGACGGCGCCGAAAAATATCTGACCGAAAAGTTCTGGACGCGACCGATGCAGCTGAAGTCGATGCCTGAGGTGAACGTGCAGACGTTTCGCGTGACGGCTGCCGTGGATCAGGAGATCCGCCGCCACGGCGAGGAGACATATCCGCACGAGTGCTGCGGCGCGCTCGTCGGCGCCGACGGCCACGCGACGGCGACCGTCGCGCTGCCGAACACGACCGAGGAAGGGCCGCGGCGGCGGTTCATGGTCCGGCCGTCGGACTACCGCGCTGGCGGAGCAGCGCGCGAGCGAACTCGGCGGCGAGCTGCTGGGGTTCTATCATTCGCATCCCGATCATCCCGCGCGGCCGTCGCAGTACGATCTCGATCACGCGTGGCCGACCTTCGCGTACATCATCGTCGCCGTGAGGCGTCTGCGGCAGGACCGCGGCGCGAAGACGACATGACCGTGTGGTTTCTCAAGGAAGACCGTTCCGAATTTGAAGAGGGCGAGCTCAATGGCGACTAAGATTCTGATTCCGACGCCGCTGCGGCCGTTCACCGACAAGAAGGACGCGGTCGAAGTCGAAGGCGCGACGGTGGGCGAGCTGCTGGCCGACCTGACGACGCAGGCACGCCGGCCTCAAGGCGCATCTCTACAGCGCACGAAGGCAAGCTGCGCAGCTTCGTCAACGTCTACGTCAACGACGAAGACATCCGCTACCTGCAGAAGGAGCAGACGCCGGTCAAGGCGGGCGACACCGTCAGCATCATCCCGTCGGTCGCCGGCGGCGCGCCGGCGGCGGCAGCGAGCGCCGGCGAGCGCTGCCGGAGCTCACCAAGCGACGAATTCAAGCGCTACAGCCGCCATCTGATCATGCCGGAGGTCGGCGTCGACGGGCAGCGCAAGCTCAAGGCCGCGAAGGTGCTGTGCATCGGCGCCGGCGGGCTGGGATCGCCGGTCGCGCTGTATCTCGCCGCCGCCGGCGTCGGCACGATCGGCATCGTCGACTTCGACGTCGTGGACTTCAGCAACCTGCAGCGGCAGATTCATGCACGGCACGCCGGACGTCGGCCGCCCGAAGCTCGAGTCGGCGAAGGACCGGCTGCTCGCGCATCAACCCGAACGTCAACGTCGTCGACGCTACGACACCGCGCTGTCGTCCGAGAACGCGCTCGAGATCTTCGCGCCCTACGACATCGTCGTCGACGGCACGGACAATTTCCCGACGCGCTATCTCGTGAACGACGCCTGCGTGCTGCTCGGCAAGCCGAACGCCTACGGCAGCATCTTCCGGTTCGAGGGCCAGGCGTCGGTGTTCGCGACGAAGGAGGGCCCGTGCTACCGCTGCCTCTATCCCGAGCCGCCGCCGCCCGGGCTGGTGCCGAGCTGCGCGGAAGGCGGCGTGCTCGGCGTGCTGCCGGGCGTCATCGGCGTGCATTCAGGCGACCGAGACGATCAAGCTGATCCTCGGCGCCGGCGAGCCGCTCATCGGCCGCTTCCTGATCTTCGACGCGCTGCGCGATGCAGTTCCGCGAGCTGAAGCTGCAGAAGGATCCGGACTGCCCGGTGTGCGGCACGCATCCGACCGTCGACCAAGCTGATCGACTACGAGCAGTTCTGCGGCGTGCAGTCAGCGCGCGGAGGAGCCAGTGTCCGGCAGCACGACCGGAAATCTCGGCCGTCGAATCTGAAGAAGCGGCTCGATCGCGGCGACAGGCTGACGATCGTCGACGTGCGCGAGCCGAACGAGTACCAGATCAACCAGATCGCCGGTTCGATCCTGATTCCGCTCGGCGACATCCCGCGGCGCTACGTCGAGCTCGACCCGAGCGACGAGTTCGTGATGCAGTGCAAGGTCGGCGCGCGGAGCGCGAAGGCCGCCGATTTCCTGCGATCGAAGGGGTTCAAGAAGGTGCTGAACCTGAAGGGCGGGATCCTCGACTGGATCGATAAGGTTGATCCCAGCCAGCCAAAGTATTAATATCGGACTCGTAGCGGTCGTATTAGGTCAGGACCTCGACCATTCATGCTGAGGCTCTCAAAAAGGCCGATTACGCCCTGATGGCCATGAAACACCTGGCGCTCAGGGGCGACCAGGGCTCGTCCAGCGCCCGCGAAATCGCGGAGCAGTACGACATCCCGATCGAACTGATGGCGAAAGTGCTGCAGCGTCTGGTCCGGCGCGGGCTGCTCGCCTCGCACCAGGGCACGCGGGGCGGCTACGAGCTCGCGCGCCGGCCTGCGCAGATTTCGGTTGCCGACGTCATCCAGGCGATCGACGGCCCGGTCACGGTCACCGCCTGCTCGACCGACGACGGGCAGTGCGATCAGTTCGCGAAATGCAACGTGCGCGACCCGCTGTGGCGCGTCCGTGAACGGATTCTGTCGGCGCTCGGCGAGTGCACGATCGCCGAGCTGGCCGCCGAACCGCCGCACGGCGCCGTGCCGGATACGCAGGCGCGCGCGGCCGTGCTGCTCACGCATCTGTGAGGAACGCACATGGCTGTGAAACTTCCGATCTACATGGACTACCACGCGACGACCCCGGTCGATCCGCGCGTCGTCGAGGCGATGCTGCCGTACTTCACGCAGCACTTCGGCAACGCGGCCAGCCGCAACCATCCGTTCGGATGGGAGGCCGAGGAGGCGGTCGACAAGGCGCGCAAGCAGGTGGCCGATCTGATCGGCGCGAACGCGAAGGAAATCGTCTTCACGAGCGGCGCCACCGAGTCCGGACAACCTCGCGATCAAGGGCGTGGCCGAGATGTATCGCGAGAAGGGCAACCACATCATCACGTGCGTCACCGAGCACAAGGCGGTGATCGACACGTGCAAGCGCCTCGAGAAGGACGGCTACCGCGTCACGTATCTGCCGGTGCAGAAGGACGGCCGCATCAGCCTCGACGAGCTGCGCGGCCGCCATCACCGACAAGACGATCCTCATCACGATCATGACCGCCAACAACGAGATCGGCGTGATTCAGCCGATCGCCGAGATCGGCGCGATCGCGAAGGAGAAGGGCATCCTGTTCCACACCGACGCCGTGCAGGCGGTCGGCAAGGTTCCGTTCAACGTCAACGATCTGAAGGTGGACATGGCGTCCATCAGCGCGCACAAGATGTGCGGGCCGAAGGGCGTCGGCGCGCTCTACGTCCGGCGGCGCAACCCGCGCGTGCTGCTCGCGCCGCATGATCGACGGCGGCGGCCACGAGCGCGGCATGCGGTCCGGCACGCTGAACGTCGCCGGCATCGTCGGCTTCGGCAAGGCCGCGGAGCTGTGCCGGCTGGAGATGGCCGCCGACACGGCGCGCCTGAGCGCGCTGCGCGACCGGCTGAACGCGAGGCTGCACAAGGGCCTCGACGAGATCTACATCAACGGCTCGATGGAACACCGTCTGCCGCACAACCTGAACATCAGCTTCGCCTACGTCGAAGGCGAGTCGCTGCTGATGGGCATCAACGACGTCGCGGTGTCGTCGGGCTCGGCGTGCACGTCGGCCAGCCTCGAGCCGTCCTACGTGCTCAAGGCGCTCGGCGCGGGCGACGATCTGGCGCACTCGTCGATCCGCTTCGGCCTCGGCCGCTGGTCGACCGAAGAAGAAGTGGACTACGTGGCGGACAAGCTGACGAACGTCGTGACGCGGCTGCGCGAGATGTCGCCGCTCTACGAGCTGGCGAAAGAAGGCGTCGATCTGTCGACGATGCAGTGGCAGACTGAGGTAGCACTGGCACTGACGGATCGACCGGCTCAGCTGGACGTAGAGAACAATGGCTTACTCGAACAAAGTAATCGATCACTACGAGAACCCGCGCAACGTCGGCTCGCTGCCGAAGGAAGATCCGAACGTCGGCACCGGGCTCGTCGGCGCGCCCGAGTGCGGCGACGTCATGAAGCTGCAGGTCAAGGTCAACCCCGCGACCGGCGTCATCGACGACGCGAAGTTCAAGACGTTCGGCTGCGGGTCGGCGATCGCGAGCTCGAGCCTGGCGACCGAGTGGCTGAAGGGCAAGACCGTCGACGAGGCGCTCGCGATCAAGAACACCGACATCGTGACCGAGCTGAGCCTGCCGCCGGTGAAGATTCACTGTTCGGTGCTCGCCGAGGACGCCATCAAGGCGGCGATTGCCGACTACAAGAAGAAGCAGGGCACGTCGGCCGAAAGAGCGCGGACACGCACGCGCAGCCGACGCGTAACAAACGTAGCGCAGGCCTGCAGGCCTGCCGCGTCAGGTGAGTGCAGGCCTTTAGGCCTGCCGTGAGCAACCATGATTCAGATCTCCGAACGGCGCGCGCGCAAGATCCGCACGCTTGATGGCCAAGCAGGGCATCGACGAGGGCGGGCTGCGCGTCGGCGTCAAGGGCGGCGGCTGCTCGGGCCTGAGCTACACCTTCGCGTGGGAGAAGGCAGCCACGGATGGGCGACGAGGTGTTCGAAGGCCCGGACGGCGCGAAGATCTTCGTCGACAAGAAGAGCCTGCTGTTTCTGAACGGGACGGTGCTCGACTACGACACGAGCCTGGTCAGCAAGGGCTTCGTCGTTCAACAACCCGAACGCGAAGTCGACCTGCGGCTGCGGCAGTTCGTTCGGGGCATAAAAGGTTCGAGGGTTCAAGGTTCAGGGTCCAGAGTTCGCATCGGACCTCGAACCTTGGAACCTCTGAACCTTCGAACCATTGAACCTCTGACCTGTCATGCCTTCTCCATCATCCCCGCCCCCACGCATCCAGGTTTGCCGCGATTGCGGCGGCGGCGCGCCGGTCGACGCGCACTTCTGCCCGCAGTGCACGAAGATCCTGTCGATCGGCCGGCACGGGGACTACTTCACGCTTCTCTGGGCCTGCCGCGCAAGCTGAACCTCGACCCGGCGGAGCTCGAGCAGCGGTTCCGCGACGCTCAGCCGCCAGTTTCATCCCGGACTACTTCTACAACGCGACGCCGGCCGAGCGGCGCGCGCGAGCCTCGAGCGCTCGTCCTACCTGAACGACGCCTACCGGACGCTGAAGCAGCCGATTGCGCGCGTCGAGTACCTGCTCGCAGCTCGAAGGACTTGCGCCGACGCGGTCCGGAGCAGGCGCAAGCAGGTTCCGCCGGCGCTGCTCGAAGAAGTGTTCGCGCTGAACGAGGAGCTCGACGAGATCCGCGACCTGCGCGCGTCCGGCGCGCCGGCCGACGAGCTGGAAGGCGCGGCTCGAGCAGGCGCGCGGTGCCGATCGAGCGCAAGCGCGACGCGCACGAAGCGCGGCCTCCAGGAGCTCTCCGCGCCGCTGGGACGCGCTCATCGACGGCGCGCGCCGGCATCGTCGAACGGCGGCCGGTGCTCGAGGCGCTGCGCGAGCGCGTGCTCGAGCGCAACTACATCAACAACCTGCTGGCCGGCATCGAACGGGAGACTGACGACAGTGAGCCAGCGTCGTCGGCATCGATCTCGGCACGACCAACAGCCTGGTCGCCTACGTGAAGGACGGCGTGCCCGTCGTCATCCGCGACCGCAGCGGCGACGCGCTGCTGCCGTCGGTCGTGTCGGCGGCGCCGGACGGGACGATCTACGTCGGCCGCGAAGCGCAGCGGCGCCTGCTGACCGACGCGGCGCGCACGGTCTATTCCGTCAAGCGCTTCATGGGCAAGGGCCTCGACGACGTCCAGCGACGAGGCGAGCCTGCTGCCGTTCCGCGTCGAGCGGCGAAGCCGGCGGCGTCGTGCAGGATCGGCCTCGGCGACCGCGAGTTCACGCCGCCCGAGATCTCGGCGTTCATCCTGCGCGAGCTGAAGCGCCGCGCCGAGGCGTTCTTCGCCGAGCAGGGCGAGGTCGACAACGAAGTCGATCGCGCCGTCATCACCGTGCCCGGCGTACTTCAACGACGCGCAGCGCACCGCGACGCGCGACGCCGGCCGCATCGCCGGCCTCGACGTGATGCGCATCATCAACGAGCCGACCGCGGCGTCGCTCGCGTACGGCCTCGACAAGCGCCACGCCGGGCCTCATCGCCGTCTACGACTTCGGCGGCGGCACGTTCGACATCTCGATCCTCGCGCGTCGAGGACGGCGTGTTCCAGGTGCTGGCGACCGGCGGCGACACGCACCTCGGCGGCGACGACATCGACCTGCTGCTGATGCACCGCGTGCTCGGCGCAGGTCGGGGTGGACGCAGATCGGCCGAGCGCGTTCAGGAGATCCGCAAGGCCGTCATTCAGGCGAAGTGGGATCTCTCCGATCGCGACGAGACGACCGAGCTGCAACGGCGCGCGCGTTCACGCCGCGCGGAGTTCGAGGCGCTGATCCGGCCGATCGTCGATCGCACGCTCGAGCCGTGCCGCCAGGCGCTGGCGGACGCCGGCCTCGACGCCGTCGCAGATCGACGAGGTCGTGCTGGTCGGCGGATCGACGCGCATCCCGCTGGTCCGCCGCCTGGTCGGCGAGCTGTTCGGCCGGACGCCGCACAGCGAGCTGAACCCCGACGAAGTCGTCGCGCTCGGCGCCGCGGTGCAGGCCGACATCCTCGTGACCGGCAGCCGCGAGATGCTGCTGCTCGACGTCACGCCGCTGTCGCTCGGCATCGAGACGATGGGCGGCGTCGTGTCGAAGATCATCCTGCGCAACTCGACGATCCCGGCGACCGGCAGCGAGATGTTCACGACCGGCGTCGACAACCAGACGGCCGTGGACATCCACGTGCTGCAGGGCGAGCGCGAGCTGGTCGCCGACAACCGCTCGCTGGCGCGCTTCAAGCTGCGCGGCATTCCGCCGATGCCCGCCGGCCTGCCGCGCGTGCAGGTGCAGTTCCAGATCGACGCCAACGGCATCCTGAGCGTCACGCGCACGCGAGCTGCGCACCGACATCGAGCAGACGATCGAGGTGAAGCCGTCGTACGGCCTGACCGACGAGGAAGTCGAGCGCATGCTGCTCGACTCGTTCGAGCACGCGGAAGCCGACTTCGCCGCGCGCCTGCTGATCGAAGCGCGCAACGAGGCCGGAGACCGTCATGCAGGCGACCGAGAAAGACGCTGCGCGCGCCGGAGTTCGCCGGCGATCGCCGCGGCGAGCTCGCGCCGGGCGAGCGCGCAGCGCATCGAAGCGGCGCTCGCCGATCTGAAGGCGCGTCATCGAGTCGGCCGATCGCGAGCGCATTCACGAGAAGACGCACGCGCTGAACGACGCGACGCGGCACCTGGCCGAGGTGATGATGAATCGCTCGGTGCAGGCCGCGCTGTCAGGAAGAACGTCAACGAGCTGTAGTCGCAGGTAGGCAGGCCTTCAGGCCTGCTGAAGACGATATGCCCAAAGTCACGTTCATCATCGGACGGCGAAGCGAAGACCGTCGAGTTCGAGCACGGCAAGCTGCCGTATTCGCACCACGGCAAGCCCGAATCGTTCCTCGACGTCGTCGAAGCATTTCGACGTCGGGCTCGAGCACGCCTGCGGCGGCAGCTGCGCGTGCACGACCTGTCACGTGATCATCCGCGAAGGCGCGCAGAACCTCAGCGAGATGCAGGACGACGAGGCTCGATCGTCTCGACACGGCCTGGGACCTCACCACGCGACTCGCGTCTCGGCTGCCAGGCGGTGATCAAGGGCGACGTCGTGTGCGAGCTGCCGATGTACACCCGGAACTACGTGCAGGAAGGCGGCGGCATCCAGCTCGGCAAGTCCGACCGGAAGGATCGCAAGGCCGAGGAGGTCGACGCCGTGAAGTGGACCGACGCCGAAGACATCGGGATCGCGCTCACCGAGAAGTTCCCGGACGTCGATCCGCTGACGGTCCGGTTCACCGACCTGCGCGACCGCGTGCTCGCGCTCGACGGCTTCGACGACGACCCCAAGACGTCGAACGAGCCGAAGCTCGAGGCCATCCAGATGGCGTGGCACGAGGAATGGAAGGACGCCCGCAGTGAGCGTGATGCCGGCCGTCGACCTGTTTCGCCCGGCCATGCGCGGGTACTTCATCCCTCTGGCGGCCGGTCTGCTGCTCGCTGGCAGCACGTTTCTTCCCTGGGTCGTGATCGGCGACACGGCGCTGAGCGGCATGCCCGCCGTCCCGGCTCTGTGGGTGGCCGGCCTCGGCGCGCTCGCGGCCGTCCTGGCCGCGCTCAGCATCATCACACGCAGGAACTCCCGGCATCCCCTTCTCGTCATCGGCCTCGCCGCGCTCGGCATCATGATCCTGTCGTGGCGCATCATGCCGCGGACGGCCGGCGAGCGCGCGCTCACCCTCAAGCAGGCGTTCGCGATCGTCGAGAACACGCCGCTCGGTGACGCGCCGATTGCCCTGGTCGGCAGCGGCATCTATGTCGGCCTCGCCGCCTCCGTGGCCATCGTCGCCTTCGGCCTGACGATCGTCGTCAAACGGGCCTCGCAGGCTTACGTCGTGACGAGTCCGGACGACGACGTCTAGCGCCGCACGGCCATGGAGAAGGTTCCAGGGGTTCGAGAGGGTTCGAGGTTCAGGGTTCCAGAGGTTCGAGAGGTTCGAGAGGTTCGAGAGGTTCCTGGGTTTTGGTGCTGACGGCGACCGCGATCGAAGCGGCGCTGCTTCAATCGTCCCGCGTCTCGGTGGTGTTGACGGGCATTGGCGCCGTGAACACCGCTTACGCGCTCACGCAATACCTCGCGACACAACCCAGACCGTCGCTCGTCATCCAGACGGGCATCGCGGGCGCCTATGTCCCCGCTGGCATCCCCGTCGGTGCGGTGGTGCTCGCCGACACGGAGATTTACGGCGATCTTGGCGTGACTGACCGCCGCCGGCTGGCGGCCGGCCGAGGAGATCGGGATTCCGATTGTCGAAGCCCGCGGCGCGCACCCGGCGCGGTTCAACTATTTTCCGTTGGATCCGGACCTGGTGGCGCGCGCGTCCGCGGTCTGCGGTTCGCTCATCGCGCGAACCGGGCCGCTTCCTGACGCTGTCACAGGTCACGGGCGTGCGCGACGCTCGGCGACGCGCTGCACCAGCGGTTCGGCGCGCTCTGCGAATCGATGGAAGGCGCCGCCGCCGCTCACGTGTGCGCGCTGCACGACGTGCCGTTTCTCGAGGTCCGCGGGATCAGCAACCTGATCGAGGATCGCAACCGCGCGGCGTGGCGGGTCAAAGAGGCCGCCGAAGCCGCTCAGACGGTCGCCCTGCGCTCGCCGAAAACCTGGTAGATACCTCGAACCTCTTGAACCTCTCGAACCCCTCGAACCTCGTCGAACCCATGAAACCCCTGAGCCTCGCGTATTCCCCGTGCCCGAACGACACGTTCATCTTCACGCCGTGGGTGGAGGGGCGCATCGACGGTGCGCCGCCGGTCGTCGAGCGCTACGAGGACATCGACACGCTCAACCGGATCGGCGCTGGCGGGAGGCGGACGTGGTGAAGATCTCGTTCCACGCATTCGGCCATCTGCGCGATCGGTATGGTCTGCTGCGCAGCGGCGGCGCGCTCGGCCGGGGATGCGGACCGCTCGTCGTCGCGCGCACGGCGTTCGACGCGAGCGGCGCTGGCCGGCCAGGACCGTCGCGATTCCCGGCCGGCTGACGACCGCCGCGCTGCTCGTGCGCCTGTTTGCGCCGGACTCTCCGCGAGGCGAACATCGCGTGCTGCCGTTCCACGAGATCATGCCCGCCGTGCTGCGGCGGGCAGGTGGATGCAGGCGTCATCATCCACGAGAGCCGGTTCACGTATCAGCGCCACGGCGCTCACGCGGATCGTCGATCTGGGCGAGTGGTGGGAGCGCGAAACGGGCCACGCCATCCCGCTCGGCGGCATCGCGATGCGGCGCGATCTCGGCGACGACCTGATCCGGCGCACCGAGCAGGCGCTGACCGCCAGCGTGGATCACGCCCGCGCATCACCGAGCACGTCGTGGCCCACCATCCGCCGCCATGCCCAGGAGATGGAAGACGATGGTGATGCGCCAGCACATCGCGTTGTACGTGAACGACTTCACGCGCGCACTACGGCGACGGAAGGCGAGGCCGCGATCCGGCACCTGCTCGACGACCGCCGAACGCCTCGGCATCGTGCCGCATTCCGGTCAGCCGCTCTTCGTCGTGACGCTATAATCCGCGCATGCTGACACGCCGGATGATTCTCTCCGCCACCGCGGCCGGGGCCGCGACGCTCGTCCACTTTCGCGAGGTTGCCCGAGCTGGGCGCCGCCGAAGCGACGACCTGGTCATCGCGGGCGGCCGCGTCATCGACCCGTCGCGCAAGTTCGACGCGGTGGCCGACGTCGCGATCGCCGGCGGACAAGATTGCGGCCGTCAAACGCCGGTCTGGCGGCGGCGAGCGGCCGCGGACGATCGACGCGCGCGGCAAGCTGGTCGTGCCTGGCCTCATCGACATCCACACGCACGCGCGGCCGCGCGAAGGACGATCCGCGGCCTGTGCTCTGGCAGACGGCGTGACGTCGCTCGTCGACGCGGGCTCGCAGGGCGCCGATCGGATCGACGAGGTCGTCGCCGTGGCGAAAGCGGCGCCGAACCGGATGCTGCGTGCTCATCAACATCGGCGAAGAAGCGGCATCATCCCCGAAGGCGATCTGATGGATCTCGGCCAACGTCGACGTCGGCTGCCACGCGGGCGGCCATCGAGCGGCATCGCGACGTCGTCGTCGGCATCAAGGCGCGGCTGTCGAAGAACGTCGCCGGCAAGAACGACCTCGAGGCGCTGCGGCGCGCGCAGGCGGTGCGCCGGCCGCTGCGCGTGCCGATCATGATCCACATGGGGCAGACCGTATCGTCGCTGCCGCGACATCCTCGCCGCTGCTCAAGCCGGGCGACATCGTCACGCACATCTACGCGCCGCCGCCCAACGGCATCTTCGACGCGCAGGGCAAACTGCTGCCTGCGCGTTGCCGATGCGCGCAAGCGCGGCATCTGGTTCGACTTCGGCAACGGCCGCGTGGATCACTTCACGTGGGACGATCGTCGAGCACGCGATGGCTGAGCGCGTCTATCCCGATACGGTCTCGACCGACTGGGGCCAGCCGGCACGCACCGACCAGGTGTTCAACTTCGCGAACGTCCTGTCAGAAATTCCTGCTGGTCGGCATGCCGCTCGACCGTGTGATCGCGTGCGCGCACGGTCAACGCCGCGAAGACGCTGCCGGCGTTCAAGGGACTCAGCGACGCTCGCCGTCGGCGCGCCGGCCGACGTGGCCATCCTGGAGCTGCGGCAGGGCTCGTTCGAGCTTCGACGACAACTACAAGGGGAAGCAGCCGGCACCCAGCGCCTGTTCGCGACGCATTCCGTCTTCGGAGGCAAGGGATGAAGCGCTACGCCGGCGGGATGTCGGTCCGTCTGAAGTCGTCGCCGACGAAGAGCAGCGTGTCGCCGGCCACCGCCGCGCTGGCGTACGCGAGGCAGTCTCCAAAGTTCAGCGCGGCCTGATGTCGCCCGCGGCCGAACCGCGCGAACGCATCGACCGCGACGCGCCACTCGGCCTTCGCCGAAGGGGGCCACGGTGATGGCCAGCTCTTTCACGATGTACATCGAGTTCGCCGCCGGCCGGCTTGCGGCGCCGTCCCGCGAACACCAGGCTCGTTTCAACCAGTGTCGGCGCACCGACGCGCACGTGGCCCGCGTCGAGGATCCGGTCCACGAGGTCGAGGTACCCCGGCTCCGCGAAGAGCACAGCGATGAGGGCGGAGGAGTCGAGCGTCATACTCCGCCCGGCCCGTAGCCCAGGATGTCGTCCTCGTCGGCGCGCGAGAGCCGCCGGCCGACCTGGTCCTTCGGCAGGTCGGGCCACACCTTTTTCTCGAGGAACCGCAGCACGCGCGTGCGCCGGTCTTCGGTCGACAGCTGCCGGAGCCGCTGCCTCCGGTCGTCGAGGGCGCGGCGGATGGCTTCCGTCTTTGACTCGCCGGTGAGTCGCGCGACTTCGGCCGCCAACCGCTCGACCTCGGCGTTCTTGATGTTGAGTGCCATACACCATGGTAGATCGGAAATGGTGTAATGGTGTAATGACGCTCCGCGACCTGACGTTACACCGACCTCGCGCAGGCGTTCGTGCAGCTGCGCGCACGCCGTCGGTCAGCGCAGGCCGGGCCGGGCTGCAGGATGTAGGTCGACTTGATCTCGAAGATGCGGTCGTCGCGGACGGCGGCGACGCGGTCCCATCCCGGCCGGTTCTGAATCGTCGCCTTCTTCATCTTCTTGCCGCACCACGACGCGAAGATCACCTCCGGATCGCGTCGCGCGACCTCCGCCGGATCGACGATGCGGTCCTTGGCCGAGGCCGCGCTGCGCGAGCTCGGGAAAATCGGGATCGCCGCCGGCGATCTCGACCAGCTCTTCCACCCAGCGGATGCCCGAGATGAGCGGGTCGTCCCACTCCTCGAAGAACACGCGCGGCCGCGCGTCGGAAAGCTGCGACGCCGACGCCCGGATGCGATCGAGGTCCGCGCTCGAGCCGCTCGGCCAGCGCTCGGCGTCCGCCTGGCAGCCGACGAGGCCGCCGAGCATCCGAATCATCTGCAGGATCTCGGCGACGCTGCGCTGGTTGAACGTCACGACCGGCAGGCCGCGCCGAATCAGCTCGCGCGACGAGATCGGCCTGCAGATCCGAGAACGCCAGGACGAGATCGGGCTCGAGCGCGTCGATCTTGTCGAACTTCGCGTTGATGAACGCCGAGACCTTCGGCTTCTGCCGCGCTTCCGGCGGGCGCACGGTGTAGCCGGACACGCCGACGATGCGATCGCCCTGGCCCGAGGAGATAGAGCGTCTCTGTCGTTTCCTCGGTCAGGCAGACGATGCGACTCGGGAATCTGGTCATTTGGTCATCTAGTCATTTGGTCATTTCTGACACTGGGCAGAGCACGTCGGCGAAGACGAAGCCGTCACGCTCGACGACCTCGCCGGATTCGATCGGAATCGGGTGCGCGAACATCGGGCCGGCGTAGGCGAAGGAGTGGAATTCGCCGCGCTCGCCGCAGGGATCGACCGATGCGGGCAGCTCGTCGAGCAGCGCGGCGTCGAACTCCCGTCCGGCGAACCGCCGGTCGAGAACCTTCGGGTTCACGCACGTCAACCGCGCGCGCAAGCCGCCGGCCACCATCGTGCGCGCCAGCGCCGTCGTGTCCGCGCCGAAGAGCGGGAAGATCGGCGTCAGCCCCGTGCCGGCGAGCCGCTCCTCGCGATAGCGCCGGATGTCTTCGAGGAACAGGTCGCCGAACGCGACGTGCGTGAAGCCTTCGCCGACCGCGCTGCTGCACCGCCGCCGCCATCGCGCGCTCGTACACCTCGTTCGGACACGGCGACGGAATCGGAATCTGCCAGAGCGGCAGCCGCAGCGCGTCGGCCTGCGCCTGCAGCAGCTCGACGCGCACCGCATGCATCGCCACGCGCTGATGGACTTCGTTCACCGTCGTCAGCATCGCCGGCCAGCTCGATGTCCGGCTGCTGGCGAAGGACGTGCACCATCCAGGCGGAATCCTTGCCGGAGGACCACGACACCATACATTTGGTCATTTGGTCATCTCGTCATCTGGTCATTTCTGAGCACGATGCTGATGGAACGGCCGGATTGTGCTCGCGTGTGCAAGTCGCATGAGCGAACAGAGCGAAGCACTGCAAAGGAGCGCACGATGTTGTTCTCGGTCAAGCGTTTTGCGCCTCATCGATCGGTTTCCGCGCAGCGTCGGCGCCGACGTCATCGCCCGGCAGCTGGCAAAGAGTGCCAACATCAGTGGCCGCCAACTATCGCTCGGCTTGCACGGCTCGTTCACGCCGTGACTTCATCGCCAAGCTGGCGATCGTTGTCGAGGAGGCCGAAGAATCCGTCTACTGGCTCGACCTCATCATCCGCGGTCGGAATCGCTCCCTGCATACCGGAAGTCAGGCTCCTCTTCGGCGAAGCCAATCGAACTCCGCGCAATCTTCTCGAGATCGCTAGTACTGCTCGTGTTAGCAGTCGCGTCGTCTCAGAAATCACCAGATGACCAGATCACCAGATGACCAGATTCACCATCACCAGCGAGCGTCTTGGGTGCAAGACTCGACCCAGCTGCGCGAGCCGCGTCGACGATGCGAGGTCCCGGGACGACGTATTGGTCGCCGACCAGACGGTGGATCTGTTTGGCCTTCACCGCCGGGACGGAGCCGAGCGCGTCCCATGGGCGCAGATCGCGCGCAGGGTTCGAGTTCTTCGCGCTCTGGCCGTAGCGCAGCTCGATGATCACGTCCGGCCGCCGCGCCAGGATCATCTCTGGTGCTGGCCTGGACCGATTGCCGCTTGAGGTCGCTGAAGACGTTGTCGCCGCCGGCGGCGTCTGAGCAGGTCCGCGAGGAAGCCGTAGCCTGCCGCTGGCGTAGATGTTCTGGAGCGACGACCGGTCGCGTTCGAACACCAGCAGCGTCCGCGGCCTGTGCTGCCCGGCCACCGCCGATCGCACGCCGGCGAGCGCCTGTTCCATCGACGTCGCCAGCGCGTTGGCCTCGTGAGGCGGAGCCGATGCGCGCGCCGATCGAACCGGACGGTCGCCATGATGTCGGGCATCGCGCGGTGCTCGTAGGTGTAGTACGGGATGCCCGCGCGGTCGAGGCTCCGCTTCAGCTCGGTCTGCGTCCGTAGAGGATCACCAGGTCGGGCCGCATCGCAGGATCCGTTCGGTGTCCGGGATCGAGCAGGGCGCCGACCTTCGGGAGCTTCGTCGCTTCGGGCGGAAACTTGTCGTAGCTGCTGACCGCGATCAGCCGGCTGCCCGCGCCCATCGCGAAGATCATCTCCGTGGCGGCCGGGATGAGCGAGATGACCCGGCGGGGCGCGGATCCGCCGCCGCGCCGAGCGCGATGCAGGCGGCCGCCAGAATCAAGAGCAGGCGTTTCATCATCGACTCCTCACGTGCGCCTGACGAGCAGCCACAGAAAAAAGGCCCGCCGATGACGGCCGTGACGATGCCGACCGGCAGCTCGATCGGCGCGAACAACGTGCGGGCGACGAGATCGCAGCCGATCAGGAACGTCGCGCCGAACAGCGCCGACGCCGGCAGCACCAGCCGGTGATCCGATCCGACCACCAGCCGCACGATGTGCGGCACGACGAGGCCGACGAACGCGACCGGCCCGCTGATCGACACCGCGGCGCCCGTCACGAGCGATGCGCTGACGAGCGCCAGCCGCTCGGCCCGCTGCACGTCGACGCCGCGGGCCGCGGCGGCGTCGGCGCCGAGGCTGATGAGATCGAGCGGCCGCGGCAGCGTCGCGACCATGATGCACGCGACGGCCATGAGGGGCAGCGCGGCCACGATCGGCGTGATAGCTGCCGACGTCGAGCGCGCCCATCAGCCAGCGGACGGTCCTGAACGTGTCGGCGAAGTCCGTCAGGTACTGCATGAACCGCCAGCGTCAGCGCCGAGAAGAACGCCGTCATCGTCACGCCGGCCAGCAGCAGCACCGTCGTGGACAGCCCGCGCCGCCTGCGCGGTCGCCAGCATGTAGACGATGGCGAGCGCGCCGATCGATCCGGCGAGGCTGGACAGCGACGACGGACGACAGGCCGGCGATCGCGAAATCGAAGTGGAACGCGATCGCCAGCATCGCGCCGAGCGCGGCGCCGCTCGACACGCCGAGCGTGTCCGGCGTGCGCGAGCGGATTCGCGAGCAGCGCCTGGAAGATGGCGCCGGCCAGCGCAGCGCGAGCCGCCGACCAGGGCGGCCGCGAGGATGCGCGGCAGCCGGGCGACGAAGAAGATCTGGGCGTCGGCGTTGTCGGCAAACGGGATCGACCGGTCGAACACGCGCGCGAGCGAAATCGACGTCGTGCCCAGGAGCGGCGCGCGCGACGCAGGGCCAGCGAGCAGCAGCCGCGCCGAAACCGGCCACGCGCGACGATGCAGGCGGCCGCGCAGCGCTGCTGCACGTCAGGTCGCGCGCGATCGGCGTGACCGTCAGGTGGCCCGCCCGCTGGTGCATGTGGACGTCGGCGTCGACGTCGTAGCAGCGCGCGGACGTTGGCGGGGGTGAGCACGTCCGCCGTCGGACCGCTCGCGAGCACGCGGCCGTCGCGGACGAGGATCAGCCGGCCGGCACAGGCTGGCGGCGAGGTTCAGATCGTGCGTCGAGAGGACCATCGCGACGCGCCCGCTCGCGTTCAGCCGCGACGAGCAGCTGCTGCACCTCGAGCTGGTGGCCGACGTCGAGCGACGCCGTCGGCTCGTCGAGCAGCAGCAGTTCGGGATCCTGCGCCAGCGCGCTGGCGATGACCACGCGCTGCTTCTCGCCGCCGCTGAGCGTGTGGAACAGGCCGCGCGGCGAACGCCGACATCCCGGTGGCGTCGAGCGGCCCGCTGCGCGACCGCGAGGTCTTCGGGGCCCTCGAGCGCGAACGGATCCGAGGTGGGGAAACCGTCCCATCAGCACGATTTCCATCACGCTGAAGTCGAACGGCGCGTGCGTTTCCTGCGGGACGTACGGCGATCTTGCGCGCCGCCTCGCGCCGCGGCCAGTCGGCCAGCCTGCGGCCCTCGAAGGCCACCGACCCCTGCCGTGGGACGCAGCATGCCGCCCAGCAGCTTGAGCATCGTCGTCTTGCCGCGAGCCGTTCGGGCCGAGCAGGCCGACGAGCTCGCCGCGCTCGATGGCGAGCGATACGCGGTCGACCACGGTCGGCCCGCCGTCGCCGGTAGTGCGAACGAAACCTCAACCGCGTGCAGCACGCGCGTCTTCCGAGACGCTGTCGTCCGGACCGAGATCGACGCGCCCAGCAGCCCGACCGCTGGACGTGCCCTTCGCGCCGCAGACTGCAGCGGACGGCTGAACAGCGCGGCTGTCGGTCACGACGGTGTGATACTCGCCGCGTTCGCCGCACGGGATCGACGCCGAGCCGCGCGCAGTTCGGGGAGCAGCTCGCTCGCGCAGCGGACGGCCGAGCCACGTCTCGTCGAGAAACTCGGCGCGCGCCGTCACGATCAGCGCCTCCGCGCCGGACGCCACCCACTCGTGAAACAGCGATCTCGGTCGATTCGCCCCACAGCGGCTCGACGGCCGTGAGGCCGGACGCGGCGCACATCCGCTCCGCCCACATGCCGGTGCTCGTCGAACAGGATGTCGCCGAAGATGACGTGCGGTGACGCCGCCCGCCGCGAGCCTCGTCGAGCGCGTCGATGGAACGCGGCGTCATAGCGTCTGCCACGTGCAGCGCCCGACGATCTGGCGCAGGCCGAGCCTGTCGGCCTGCGCCGCGATGACCTCCGGCCGCAGCCCGTGCGAGCGGCTCCGCGCCGCGTCCTCGTCGAACATCGTCACCATCGAGACGACGTCGTAGTCGGCGTGGACGCGGTGCAGGGCGGCGCAGCTGTCCTTGCCGCCGCTCCGGAAATCAGCCGCCCGAGGCTTGCCGGCGGACATGGCGGGACGCTCCTTTCGGCGTCTTTCGCGCCGGGAACAAGGACGCCCCCGAAGGCAGGTTTCCTGACTCGCGGATCAGCACGGCGCTTCCCGTCTTCCCAGGCCGTGAGACCCAGTGACGGATCGGACCAGGGACTCGAACCGAGGCCCGGATGCTCGTGAAGCGCCGCTCCCCGCTTACAGTGGCGAGACCGTGTGGGTTTTTCACCCACTTCGCATGGCCGCCGGGGTCAACGTCGGATTGCGAATCGAGTATAGCCCACGGCGCGTGTTCTGGTTGCCTGCCGCTGCGATTTTGCGTAACATTACCTGATCGCGATTGCCGGTATCCCCAACAACCGAGAGGACTTCATGAGCAAGAGTTCGACCGTCACCGTTCGCGAAAGGCCCGTCGAAGAGGTGGCTTCTGCGACGGCCGGCGGCCTTACGATTCACGGTGAGACGATCATCGTGTCAGACCGATCAGCGCATCGAGCTGGTCGATCTCACCAATCCGCATTATGGAGTTCGTCGCGGCGGTTCAACATTCGCGAAGGGCTGGTCAGCCTCTGGTCGATGCACACGACCTGCTCGCTGTTCATCAACGAGTTTCAGACGGCGCTGCTCACCGACATCAAGCGCTTCCTCGAGCAGATGGTCGCGCGCGATGCCGAGTGGATGCACAACAACCCCGATCACTCGGACTGCGACCGCATGAACGCCGACTCGCATCTGCGCGCGCTGCTGCTCGGCCACAGCCTGACGCTGCAGGTCAGCGGCGGGAAGTCGTGCTCGGGCAATGGCAGCGGATCCTGATGGCCGAGCTCGACGGCCCGCGCGCGCGATCGCTCCGGATTCAGATCTGGGGTATTCGTAGACGTCACGGTGTAGTGCGGACCTGGTCAGGTCCGCCGGTGACTAGCCTGAACGGCCTGCACTACCGATCGCGCAAAGCCAATGCGCTCGCGTCTCGCTCGACGCCCACCTTCTCGACATCGCGGACAAGCTCGACGCCGGACGTCCGACTGACGATCTCGGAGGACGGCGTCGCGCTGTTCGACTGCCCGATCTGCTCGCGCGTCGGCTGGCTGGCCAACCGCGAGCGCGAGAAGCGGCACGGCGCCGCAGACGTTACTACAACTACAACATCCGCGCTCGAAGCGACCAACGTGTGCGTCGCGAGCTGCCTGTTCTGCTCGTTCGCGCGGCTGCAAGCCCGGCGACGCCGGCGCCTACACGATGTCGCTCGAGCAGGCGTGGGACAAGCTGCGCGCGCGCGCGCGACCAGCCGCTCGACCGAAGTCCACGTCGTCAACGGCCTGCACCCGGATCTGCCGTTCGACTACTACACGGAGCTGCTGCGCGGCTTCAAGCGCATCCGGCCCGGGCATCCACCTGAAGTGCTTCACCGCCGTCGAGATCGCGTTCTTCGCCGATCTCTACGGCATGACCGACGAGCAGGTGCTGCGCGAGCTGATGGACGCGGGCCTCGATTCGCTGCCGGGCGGCGGCGCGGAGATCTTCGCCGAGCGCGTGCGCCAGAAGATCTGCCACGACAAGTGCGGCGCCGATCGCTATCTCGACGATCCACCGCATCGCGCACCGGCTCGGCATGCGCTCGAACGTCACGATGCTCTACGGGCATATCGAGACGACGGAAGAGCGCGTCGATCACATGCTGCGCGCGCGGGCGCTGCAGGACGAGACCGGCGGGTTTCAGGCGTTCATCCCGCTGGCGTTTCATCCCGACAACAACCAGATGCGCAAGCTGCCGGCGCCGAGCGCGGCCGACACGCTGCGCGTGCACGCCGTGGCGCGGCTGATGCTCGACAACATCCCGCACGTGAAGGCGTTCTGGATCGCGACCGGCGTCGAGGTCGCGCAGACGGCGCTGTGGTTCGGCGCCGACGACCTCGACGGCACCGTGCAGGAAGAGAAGATCTACCACATGGCCGGCTCGCGCACGCCCGAGGCGATGACGCACGCGCGAGATCCGCCGGCTCATCCGTGCCGCCGGCCGCGAACCCGTCGAGCGCGACACCCTCTACAACGTCGTCGAATCTGGTCATCTGGTCATGGCTAGGTCATCACTGGTCAGTTGGTTTGGTAACGAGTGCATCGAAATGACGCTAGAAGCGACTAGACTGACGAGATCAGATGTGACATTGCATCCAGTCCTGACCGACGTCGAGAAAGCGAGCATCGTGCGGAGCGTCAGCCGCTCCCCGAGCGATACCTCCGGCTTGTCCGACGACGCAGATGGATCGCGCGGATCGCGCGCCGCCAAGGCGGAGCTCGGCGAGCGGCTCGTGATCCTCGGCCATCACTACCAGCGCGACGAGGTCATCAAGTTCGCCGACTACATCGGCGACTCGTTCAAGCTCGCGCGGCGACGCCGCAGCCACGCCCGACGGCCGAGTTCATCGTCTTCTGCGGCGTGCACTTCATGGCCGAGAGCGCCGACATCCTCGCGCGCGCCGCACCAGCAGGTGATCCTGCCCGACCTCGCCGCCGGCTGCTCGATGGCCGACATGGCCGACGCCCGATCAGCTCGAGACGTGCTGGCGCGAGCTCGCGCAGATGGGCGTCGATGCGGTGCGGCGAGCCAGTCGTCCCGGTCACCTACATCAACTCGTCGGCCGCGCGATCAAAGCGTTCGTGCGGCGAGCACGGCGGCGTCGTCTGCACGTCGTCGAACGCCGGCGGCGGCGCATGAAGTGGGCGTGGGAGCGCGGCGAGCAGATGCGTGATTCCTGCCCGACCAGCATCTCGGCCGCAACACCGCCTACAAGATGGGCGTGCCGCTCGATCGGATGGTCGTGTGGGATCCGCACGAGATCTGGCGGCGGCCTCGACGCCGGAGCAGGTGAAGCAGCGCGCAGCATGATCCTGTGGAAGGGCCACTGCTCGGTCCACACGCGCTTCACCGTGCGCGCAGATCGAGCGCGTTCCGCGAAGCAGCATCCCGGCGTGCGCGTCATCGTGCATCCCGAGGTGCACGCTCGGACGTCGTGCAGGCGGCCGACGACTCAGCGGATCGACCGAGTACATCATCAACGCAGGTCAAGAAGAGCCCGGCCGGATCCGTCTGGGCGGTCGGCACCGAGATCCACCTGGTCAACCGGCTCGCGCGACGAGGTCGCGCCCGGACCGCACCGTGCATCGTCGCTCGATCAGTTCGGCTGCCTCTGCTCGACGATGTTCCGCGTCTCGCCCAACCACCTGCTGTGGGTGCTCGAAGGGCTGCTCGACGGCGAGGTCCACAACCGCATCGTCGTGCCCGACGAGACAGAAGCACTGGACGAAGGTCGCGCTCGATCGGATGCTCCTCGGTCGATTGATCGGCCGCTGAACTGTGATCCAGGTTCGTACGACTCAATAAGGAGGGTATCGATGGCTCACTCACGCTTCCGCCGCTTCCGTATGCATCCGACTGCGCTCGAGCCGCACATCGACGAGCAGACGATGCGAGATCCATCACGGCAAGCATCACAGCGCGTACGTGACGAACCTGAACGCGGCGCTCGAGAAGCATCCCGAGCTGCAGTCGAAGAGCGTCGAGGATCTGCTGCAAGGGCATCAACACCGTGCCCGAGGACATCCGCACCGCGGTGCGCAACAACGGCGGCGGCCACGTGAACCACACGATGTTCTGGCAGATCATGGGCCCGAAGGCGCGGCGGCGCGCCGACCGGCGCGATCGGCCGACGCGATCAACGTCGGCGTTCGGCGGCTTCGACAAGTTCAAGGAAGCAGATGAACGAAGGCCGGCGTCGAGCCGCTTCGGCAGCGGCTGGGCGTGGCTGATCGACAGCGGCGGCAAGCTCGCGATCGAGAGCACGCCGAACCAGGACAGCCCGCTGATGGAAGGCAAGAAGGCCGATCCTCGGCATCGACGTCTGGGAGCACGCCTACTACCTCAAGTATCCAGAACCGCCGGCCCGGACTACCTCGACGCCTGGTGGAACGTCGTGAACTGGGCCGAGGTCAACAAGCGGCTGCGCGCAGGTAACGTCAGGCAGGCGAGCTGAGCAAGGTTAGGCCGCACGCAGCCCGCCCGGCCCGCTCGACCTGCCAGCCTGTCCGGCCCGCCCGCCTCATGATTCTCTTCCTCTTCCTCGCCCATCTCGCCGTCGGCATCGTCTTCACGCTCGTCTTCGTCGTCGCGCGAAGCGGCGCGTGAAGTTCTTCCGCTTCAACGCGGGCCTCGCCGTCGTCCTGCTCGCGCGTCGCGTTTGCGTTGCGGCCGCCCGAGGCGTCGGCGCACCGAGGCGGGCGCTGGCCGTGCTCGCGCTCGCGGTGCTCGAGGCAGCGATGCTCCTTTACTGGGGCACGATCGGCCGGGCACTCGGCCTCGGTCCGTCCCGCCATCGTCGGGATCGCCGTGGCCGCTGGGCTGCGTCGCGCTTGTCGCGCAGGGCATCGGCCAGGCGCAGGGCGCCGCCGTCGAGGGCGATGGTCGGTCGCCAGCTTCCTCAGCTCGGCCGCGCTGCTCGGCGGCGCCTGCACGGCCGATGATTCTCGGCCACTGGTACCTCGTCATCCCGTCGCTTCAGGTGTCGCACCTCCAGTCGATCGTCAAGCTCCACATCGCGTCGATGGTCGTCCGGGTCGTGGTCGTCGTGGCCGCCGTCTTCGTGGCGATCGTCAGTCGGCAGCCGGGCATGGGCCCGAGCTTCCGGGGCTACATCCTGTCGGTCGAGCGGCATCTTCTTCTGGCAGCGCGTGCTGTTCGGCCTGCGGGGGCCGGCGCTGCTCTCGTATCTCACCTGGGAGACGGCCAAGATCCGATCGACGCAGTCGGCGACCGGCATCCTTTACGTCGGACTTCTTCACCGTCGTCGTCGGCGAGGTGCTGGCGAAATATCTGCTGCCTCGCGACGCGCGTGCCCGCTCTAGAAAACGTAGACTCGCGAATTGCGGACTGCACCGCGGTCCGGAACCTGTGCAATTTCAGCCTACGAACCGCGTCAGGGCCGGAAGGCAGCAGCGCTAAGTAGATCCTGACATGTGCCGCAGGCCCTCCGGGCCGCGGTTCAGTCCGCAACCAGCTTCTGAACGACCTGAACCATCCGATGGCCTACCAAGGTCATCGCGCGCGAAGTGGCGGCCGCAGAAGTTCGACGACGTCGTCGGGCAGCAGGCGGTCACGCGCACGCTGCGCAACGCGCTCGCGAGCGGACGGCTGGCGCAGGCGTTCGTGTTCGCCGGCCCGCGCGGCGTCGGCAAGACGACGACGGCGCGCATCCTGGCGCGGGCGCTGAACTGCGTGAAGGGCCCGACCGCCGATCCGTGCGGCGTCTGCGACGCCTGCGTCGAGATCGCCGAAGGGCCGCGACATCGACGTGCCTCGAGATCGACGCCGCCACCCACACGCGGCGTCGACAACGTCCGCGAGGTCATCATCGCCGGCCTCGGCATCGCGCCGGTCCGCGAACCGCTACAAGATCTTCATCATCGACGAAGTCCACCAGCTGTCGAGCGCACGTCGTTCAACGCGCTGCCTGAAGTCGATCGAAGAGCCGCCGCCGCACGTCGTCTTCATGATGGCGACGACCGAGCTCGACAAGATTCCGGAAACGATGCTGTCGCGTTCGCAGGTCTACGAGTTCCGGACGATCAGCACGCAAGGCGATCGCCGATCAGCTCCGCCGCATCGTCGACGCCGAGGGCATCGACGGTCGGCGACGACGTCGCTGCAGCTCATCGCGCGCGACGCCGACGGCAGCATGCGCGACGCGCAGAGCAAGCTCGATCAGGTGATCGCGTTCACCGGGCAAGACGATCAGCGCCGACGATGTCGCGACGGTGCTCGGGCTGGTCGGACGCGACCTGCTGCTCGACACCGCTGCAGGCCGTGGCGCGACGAGGACGCGCCGGCGGCGTTCGCGCTGGCCGGCCGCGCCGTCGAGATGGGCTACGACCTGCGCGCCGTCTGCCGCGAGCTGGCGCGCGTCGTGCGCGACCTGCTGGTGCTGTCGGTCGATCCGTCGCGCGTCAACGATCCGGAGATCGCCGGCGAAGGCGAGCGCGATCGGCTGCAGGCGCTGGCCGGCGCGGTTCTCGCGCGAGGATCTGCTGCGCGCGTTCGATCTGCTGACGCGCGCCGAGGCCGACATCCGCGGCGCCGCGCAGCCGCGCTATCACCTCGAGATGGCGCTGCTGCGGTGGATCTACCTGCGCAAGCTCGTGCCGATCGAAGATCTGATCGCCGGCGCGCGCGAGCGCCGGCGCGTCCCGCCGCCGCCAGTCGCGTCGTCGCCGGCGCCCGCCGACGCGCATCGAAGTCCAGGCGATGGCGAGCGCGCGCGGCCGCTCCAGGATCGCGCGCGCCGGCCGCGCCAGTCGTCAGCAGCCGGCGCCTGGTCACGCCGTCGCGCCTCAGTCGCAGCGCCGCGAGCGCCGACGTCCGGCGCCACGCCGGACGGAGGCCAGCTTCAAGGACGCGCTGCTCGCGGAGATCCGCAAGCGAAGGCCGTGTTCTACAACATGGTCGTCGCGCAGGCGCAGAAGATCGAGGTCGACGGCGACCGCGTGACGTTCACGTTCTCGGCCGCGCCAGCGCGCGCTCGCGCGACCAGTTCGAGCAGAATCGCGCGTGGCTCGAATCGGCTGGCGCAGCAGGTCGGCCGGGCGGAAGATCGCCGTGACGTGCGGCGTCAGCCGGAGCCGCGCAGCTCGCCGGGCCGGCACGGCCCCGGCGGACGGAGCCAGCCGAGCAGGCGCGGCCGACCGGAAGGTCCGGCGCTCGCGGCGAGACAGGCGCTGGCCGATCGCCGGCGTGCAGGCGCTGCTCGAGGTCGCTTCCCGCGGAAATCCGCGACGTCGAAGAACTGTAGCGAACTGTGGAACTGCCGATCATGAACATCCAGCAGATGATGAAGCAGGCGCAGCAGATGCAGGAGCGCCTGCAGAAGCAGATGGCCGAGCTGCGCGTCGAGGCAACCGCCGGCGGCGGCATGGTCACCGTCGTCGTCAACGGCGCGAAGCAGCTGCAGTCGCTCGAAGATCGATCCCGAGGTCGTCTCGAAAGACGACGTCGAGATGCTGCAGGATCTGATCCTCGCCGCCGTCGAACGACGCGCAGCGCAAGGCCGACGAGGAGATGGCGCAGAAGATGGGCGGCATGATGGGCGGCCTGAAGATCCCCGGCCTGTACTGATGTCGCTTCCCGATCCGCTCGTGCGACTCATCGAAGAACTGCAGCGCCTGCCCGGCATCGGCCCGAAGGGCGCGCAGCGGCTCGCGTTCCACATCCTCAAGACGCCGCGCGAGCGAGACCGACCGGCTGGCCGACGCCGTGCGCGACGTCAAGGAGCGCGTCACCTACTGCTCGGTCTGCAACAACATCACCGACGCCGATCCGTGCGTCTACTGCACGCAACGACGCCGCGACCACCGCCTCATCTGCGTCGTCGAGGAGCCGCAGAACGTGGCGGCGATCGAGAAGACGCGCGAGTTCAAGGGCGTCTACCACGTGCTGATGGGCGCGCTGTCGCCGCTGCAGGGCATCGGGCCCGACGATCTGAAGATCAAGGGCCTGCTCGCGCGCGTCGGCCGGCGGCGTCGACGAAGTGATTCTCGCGACCAATCCCAACGTCGAAGGCGAGGCGACGGCGATCTACCTGGCGCGGCTGCTCAAGCCGCTCGGCGTCGCGGTCACGCGCATCGCGATGGGCGTGCCGGTCGGCAGCGATCTCGAGTACGCCGACGAGGTGACGATGCACAAGGCGCTCGAAGGCCGGCGCGAGGTCTGACGCGACGTGATGCTGCCGCATGCCTACGAGCTGCCGGCCGCGATTCTGATCCTGCTCGGCGGCGCTCGTCGCCTGTTTCGCCGGCTACCGGCTGTTCCGCGTCGTCCTCGCGATCTACGGCTTCATCCTCGGCGCGATGCTCGCGAGCTCGCTGATGGGCGCCGAGCAACACCATCGGCATGATCGGTGGCGGCGCTCGCTCGGCGGCATCGTCGGCGCGCTGATCCTGACGTTCGCGTATTTCGTCGGCGATCGCGCTCGTCGGCGCCGGGCTGGGCGCGCTCGTGGCGCACGTGGTCGTGGACGCACGTCGGCGAGCGGTCGACCCGCCGGCGCTGGCCGTGATTCGCTGTCGGTGGCCGGGGCGCGTCGGCGCGATGCTGCTGCAGCGCTACGTCGATCATCGTCTCGCACGGCGTTCGGCGGCGCGTGGACGATGATCGTCGGGGGCTGGCGCTGTCGGGCGACGCACGGCCGCGCGGGCCGCGGCGACCGGCAACGTCTGGATTCTCTACCCGTTTGCGCCGCTGTCGGCGCACCGGTGGGTGCCGTATGCGTGGGCCGCCCTGGGCATTCGCCGGGGCGGCCGTGCAGATGGGGATCACGGCGGGGAAGAAGAAGCGCTAGGTGAGGTAGAAGGGCGGCCCTTTCAGGCCGCCGGTGTCGACCGACCGCCGCGTCCGGCATTCGCTACTATGAAAGGTCGCCTGAAGAGCCAGAAAGGCGGCAGACCCACCCCTGTTCCTCAGTAGCTCAACGGCAGAGCATCCGGCTGTTAACCGGAGGGTTGCTGGTTCGAATCCAGCCTGAGGAGCCAACTCTTTTGTGAAATCCTGGACATCGGTAACAGACCCCGGTCTCCTCTTAGGGCCAAATCCTGGAGGGAGACACGATGACAGCGGAGCTCACGCTCTTCATCATTCCTTTCCACTTGCTCTCCAGGAGCGGTCAGATCGTGTAGCTCCCTACAACCAAGTGGACCGACTCTTGACACGCGACGCTGGCGCGACGATAATCCGGCTTCATGAATCTTGCTGAGGATCGGCGGCAACTCCGGCGTCGCGGCACTGACGCCCGACGTGTCGGTCGTGTCGATCCTCGCACTGCTGCTTGGCGTCCTCCTGCTTAGCCTGGGGCTGCTTCTGGGAAGCACCCTCGCCGCCGGATGATGTAGTTCCCACAAGTTCAGCAGCACAAAGGGCCATCATCCGACAAGGGTGATGGCCCTTTGCTTTTGAGGACCTATGGAGCTCGGAGAACTCAAAGCCTTCGTCACGGTCGCCGCCGAACACAGCTTCTCGCGGGCCGCGATCAAACTCTGTCGAACTCAGCCGGCGGTGAGCCAAGCCGATCCGCCGCCTTGAAGAGGATCTGGGCGAGCGTTTGTTCGATCGCAGCACGAAGTCCGCGCACGCTGACGCAGGCAGGCGATGCGCTTCTGCCCGAGGCGATCCGATTGCTCCGAATGGCCGACGAAGCGGCGGCAACGATTCGGCAGCTGTCGCAGCGGGACCGCGCGGTCCTGCGGATTGGCGGCGATGAAGCAGCCGCTCACATCCTGCTGCCGGCGTTGTCGATCTTCCTCGCCCAGCAGCCGCACGTCAGCATCGAGTTCCGGCGCGTGGCCGACCTGGACGTCCTCGGGGAAGTCGGAGCGGGGACCATCGACATCGGCGTGACGACCAGGGAACGTGTGCCCGCGCCGTTGTCGCTCCGTGCCGGTGCCCGTCCTGTCTGCCGGCTTCTGCGTCCTGCTGCCGAACGAGACACCCCTTTGCGTCCTGGCGCGAGCTGCCGATGACGATTCTGCATTCCGACCGGCTCGTCACGCTGGCTGGTGTGCCACTGCCGGACGCTCGTCATCGACGAGTGCCACCGACTGATTCCGCGCCTCCCACGGGATTGTTTCTCGTCATGCCGGGCGTTGACAGTCTGAAGCAGGCGGTCGCCAACGGTCTCGGCATCGGGATCGTTCCGCGCGCCGCCGTCTCGAGCCTCACCGCCCATGCCGGACTGGTCGTGATCCCGCTGTCGGCGGCGCGGGCAGCCAGCGCGCTGACGCTCGTCTATCGCGACAACGACGGACAGCCAAATGCTGTCGAGGACTTCGTCGAGGCCCTGCGGAGCACGGGCGAGGACCGCGCCTCGCGAAAAGCACCAATCGCCATGAGGGCCGTCGAGGTGAAGCTTTCCTACGTTCACGGCGTCGGGACCACGCCGCTGATCGCGGACACCATCGGCGGCGCCCTGAACCGTGCTCATCAGCGCTCGGAGGTTCCGTTCGACGGACTACGGCGGCGAAGATAGACCGCGCGGGCTTAATTCTTGTTTCCTGGAGTTGGAGTTTAGATGGTTTTTCATGGCAAATGGTATGACGAAGTGAACGTGGGCGAGAGCTTCGGCACGAGCGTCACCGTCACCGAGACGCATATCGTGCTCGGCTCGGGCATGTTCGGCGATTTCAATCCGCTGCATGTGGACGAAGAATTCTCGAAGAAGTCGATGTTCGGCGGCCGCATCCTGCACGGGCCCTTCACCAGCGCGCTGGTCGCCTCGCCAGTCGGCATTTACTTTGCCGGGACCGCGATCGCCTACCTAGAGCACAGCTGCCGCTTCAAGGCGCCGGTGCGCGCCGGCGACACCATCGCCACGCGCTGGACGGTGACCGCGAAGTCCGACAAGCCCAAGCACAAGGGCGGCATCATCGAACTGGCGGGACAGGCGACCAATCAGAGGAACGGAGCTCGCCGTGGAATGCGAGGGCAAGATCCTGGTCGCGAGCAAGGCTGGCTGAATTTCGCGATCCAGCGCGTCGCAGATCGTCCCAACGATCATGTCAGCTCAGCCAACCCTCGACGCGCCCGTAGACCGCGTCACGGGGCCGCGATGAACACATTTCCGACCACTGAGCACGCCGACGCCGTCCGCGCCGCCGTGCGGGAATTCGCCGCCGGCGAGATCGCTCCGCTCGCCGCGGAGATCGACCGCTCCAACACCTTCCCGGCGCATCTCTGGAAGCGGCTGGGCGACATGGGCCTCCTCGGCATCACCGCCGCCGACACCTACGGCGGCGCGGGCATGGAGTACTTCGAGCACGTGATCGCCATGGAGGAGATCAGCCGCGCGTCTGCGTCGGTCGGCCTCTCTACTCGGCCCACTCCAACCTCTGCGTGAACCAGATTCACCTCAACGGCACCGACGAGCAGAAGCGCGCACTATCTCCCGCGCCTCATCAGCGGCGAGCACGTCGGCGCGCTCGCGATGAGCGAATCGGGCGCCGGCTCGGATGTCCTGAGCATGACCCTGCGTGCCGAGAGAGACGGCGACCGCTACCGCCTCAACGGCGCCAAGCTCTGGATCACGAACGGGCCCGACGCGAACACGCTCGTCGTCTACGCCAGGACCGAGCCGCAGGCGAAGTCCAACGGCATCACGGCGTTCATCATCGAGAGGGATCTTCCCGGTTTCACGACCTCGCCAAAGATGGACAAGCTCGGCATGCGCGGCTCCAACACCTGCGAGCTGGTCTTCCGACGATTGCGAGGTGCCCGCCGACACACGTGCTGGGCCAGGCCAACAAAGGCGTCAAGGTCCTGATGAGCGGCCTCAACTACGAGCGCGCGTCGTGCGTCGCGGGCGGACCGCTCGGCATCATGCAGGCCTGCCTCGATCTCGTGCTGCCGTACGTGCGCCAGCGCAAGCAATTCGGTCAGCCGATCGGCAACTTCCAGCTCATTCAGGGCAAGGTCGCCGACATGTACACGCGGCTCAGCGCCGCCCGCGCGTATGTCTACTCCGCGGCCCAGGCGTGCGACCGCGGCCGGATCACCACCAGCGATGCCGCCGGCGCCATCCTCTTCGCCGCCGAGTCCGCCACCCGCGCCGCGCTGGACGCCATCCAGTGCCTGGGCGGCAACGGCTATATCAACGAATACCCTGCCGGACGGCTCTTGCGCGACGCCAAGCTCTACGAAATCGGCGCGGGCACCAGCGAAATCCGCAGGATGATCATCGGCCGCGACCTCGTCCAGGACGATAGCGATGGCCCTCACGCCGGATACTCGCCTCGGCGGCTACGACCTTGAGATGAACCTCTCCTACGTTCACGGCGTCGGGACCACGCCTCTGATCGCGGACACCATCGGCGGCGCCCTGAACCGCGCGGCCGAACGCTGGGGCGACCGCGACGCGCTCGTGGCGTGTCATCAGCAGCTCCGCTACTCGTACCGCGAGCTCCGCCACGAGGCCGATCGCGCGGCCCGCGCGCTGATCGCGCTCGGGGTGCAGCGCGGCGACCGCGTCGGCGTCTGGAGCGGTAACCGCGCGGAGTGGATGATCACGCAATACGCGGCGGCAAAGGTAGGCGCCGTCCTCGTGAACATCAATCCAGCCTACCGCCTGCGAGAGCTGGAATATGCGCTGACCCATTCGGGTGTGAGCGTGCTCATTACCGCGCGGGGGTTCCGCTCGACGGATTACGTGGAAATGCTGCTGGGGCTCATGCCGGAACTGACGGCGACGCGGACGGGGCCAGATCCTGGCGGAACGGTTGCCGGCGCTTCGCCGTGTCATTTACCTCGGCACCGACGCGCAACCGGGCGGGATCGCCTGGGCCGATTTTCTGGACCTCGGCAATCGAATCGACGCGCGCGAGCTCGAGGCGCGTGAAGACAGCGCTGCAGTTCGACGACCCGATCAACATTCAGTACACCTCCGGGACGACAGGGTCACCGAAAGGTGCGACGCTCTCCCACCACAACATTCTGAACAACGGTTACTTCGTTGGCGAAGTGCTGCGCTACACCGAACACGACAGGATTTGCCTGCCGGTCCCGTTCTATCACTGCTTCGGCTGCGTGCTTGGCAACATGGCGGCCGTCACGCATGGCAGCGCCGTGGTCATCCCTGGTGAGTCGTTCGATCCGGACGCCACGCTGCGGGCGATCGAGGCGCAGGGCTGCACGTCCATCTACGGGTGCCGACGATGTTCATCGCGCAGCTGGACCATCCCCGCTTCAGCAGCGTCCAGCTCGAGACGCTGCGCACCGGAATCATGGCCGGCGCTCCGTGTCCGATTGACGTCATGCGCCAGGTCATCGGCCGCATGCACGTACCGCAGGTCACCATCTGCTACGGCATGACCGAAACGTCCCCGGTGTCGTTCCAGTCCCAGATCGACGATCCGATTGAGCTTCGCGTGTCGACGGTCGGCCGCGTGCTGCCGCACCTCGAATGCAAGATCGTCAACCCGGAAACCGGCGCGACCGTTCCGCGCGGCACGCCAGGGGAGCTGTGCACGCGCGGCTACGCCGTCATGCTCGAGTACTGGAACGATGACGACGCGACCGCCGCCGCGATTGACGCGGCGCGCTGGATGCACAGCGGCGACCTCGCCGTCATGAACGGCGACGGCTACGTGGCGATCACCGGCCGCATCAAGGACATGATCATCCGCGGCGGTGAGAACGTCTATCCGCGCGAGATCGAAGAGTTCCTGCACACGCATGAGAAGGTCAGCGACGTGCAGGTGATTGGCGTGCCCGATCACAAGTACGGCGAAGAGGTCTGCGCGTGGATCCGGCTGCGTGACGGCGTGACCGCAACCGCGGAAGAGTTTCGCGATTTCTGTCGCGGCCAGATCGCCACCTACAAGATCCCGCGGTATATCCGGTTCACCAGCGAATTCCCGATGACGGTCACCGGGAAAGTTCAGAAGTTCAGGATGCGGGAGATTACCGTGGCGGAGCTGGCCCTCGCCCGGGTGACCGACGTGGAGCCGACCTGAGGGTCGCGCTGAGAGGAGACAACGGTGCTGACAAGAGACAAGATTTCGTGGCTCATACCGGCGGCGATCCTGTTCGGCAGCCACGCTGCGTATGCGCAGCAAGGGTGCGAGAACCTGGTGAACCTGAAGCTGCCCTACACGCTCATCACCTCGGCGACGAGCGTGCCGGAAGGCGCCGCACCGGCGCCCGCCGCTCCGGGTGCGCCGCCGGCGAGTCCTGGCACGATACCCGCCCATTGCGACGTTCGCGGCGTGATACGTCCGAGCCGCGATTCTGAAATCAAGTTTGCCCTCTGGCTGCCGGCGGCTTCCGCCTGGAACGCCAAGTACCGGCAGGAAGGCAACGGTGGCTGGGCAGGCGCCATCAACACCGCCTCCTTTGCAGACCCGTTGCGCCGCGGCTACGCCGTCGCCGGCACCGACGATGGCCATGAAGGTGGCGGCGGCGCGAACTGGGCCATCGGGCATCCGGAGAAACTGATCGACTTCGGGTATCGCGCCGTGCATGAAACCGCGATGCAGTCCAAAGCGATCATCCGCGCGTTCTACGGCCGCGACCCGGAGCGAAGCTACTTCGACGGCTGCTCCGACGGCGGCCGCGAAGCGCTGATGGAGGCGCAGCGCTTTCCGGAAGACTTCAACGGCATCCTCGCCGGCGCCCCGGCGAACAACTGGTCGCGCTTGTTCACGGCGTTCGTGTGGAACGAACGCGCGCTCCTGGCCACGCCGGACAGCGCGATCCCGCCCGCCAAGCTCCCCGTCATCCAGCGCGCCGTCATGGCCGCCTGCGATCGTCTCGACGGCGTGGCTGACGGCTTGATCGAGAATCCGCGCGCCTGCACGTTCGATCCGGCCGTGCTCGTCTGCAAGGGAGCGGACGCGGCCGATTGTCTGCCCAAAGCCCAGGTCGATGCGCTGCAGAAGATCTACGAGGGACCGCGCAATCCGCGCACCCAGGAACGCATCTTCGTCGGACAGCCGCTCGGGACCGAAGCGGTGCCGGGCAGCTGGGGCGCCTGGATCACGCCGGCGAACGCCGCAGGCGCCATCCAGTTCATGTTCGGCAACAGCTACTACGGGGCGGCGGTATTCGAGGACCCGAAGTGGAATTTCCGGATGCTCGACTTCGATCGCGACGTGAGCATCGCCGATGCGAAGGCGGGACCGGTCCTCAACGCGACCAGCCCTGACCTGCGGTCGTTCCGTGCGTCGGGCGGGAAGCTCATTCAGTACCACGGGTGGGGAGACGCCGCCATTCCAGCGCCGAGTTCGATCGAGTACTACGAGACCGTGCGCGCCTTTCTCTCGAAATACCCGGATGCGCGCACGCCTGGCGCTCCGCCGACCGAGGATTTCTACCGGCTGTTTCTCGTGCCCGGGATGGCGCACTGCGGTGGCGGCTCGGGCCCGAACAGTTTCGGCAACGGAGGCGGTGGAGCGGCGACCAGCCGGGATCCTGAGCGCGATATCTTCACCGCACTGGAGCGATGGGTCGAGCGAGGCGTCGCGCCGGAACGCGTGGTCGGCACCGGACGCGCCACCGATGATCCGTCGAAGCCGCTCACCCGGCCGCTGTGCCCCTATCCGCAGGTGGCGCAATACCGCGGCTCGGGCGACGTGAACGACGCGGCGAGCTTCGCCTGTGCCGCACCGTCGTCGAGATAGAAGATGACCGACCCCAACCGCGTCCTCATCTTCGACACCACGCTGCGCGACGGCGAGCAGTCGCCCGGCTGCAGCATGACGCAGCCGGAAAAGCTGCGGGTGGCGAAGGCGCTCGCGGAGCTCGGGGTCGACATCATCGAAGCCGGCTTCCCGATCGCCTCGCGCGGCGATTGGGAGTCGGTGAATCTGGTGGCTCGCGAAGTGCGCGGTCCGATCATCGCGGGCCTCGCGCGCTGCAATCGAGAAGACATTGACACCGCATGGCGCGCGTTGAAGGATGCCGCGCGTCCACGCATCCACGTCTTCCTCGCCACCAGCGCCATTCATCGCGAATACAAACTCAACATGGCGAAGGAGCAGATCGTCCAGACGGCGGTCGAGGGCGTGACGTTCGCACGCAGTTTATGCGCCGACGTGGAATTCTCGCCGGAAGACGCCTCGCGCACCGAGCTCGAGTTTCTCGCGCAGGTGGTTGAAGCCGCGATCGAAGCCGGCGCCACGACGATCAATGTCCCCGATACCGTCGGCTATACGGTGCCCGAAGAATTCTACGAAGTCTTTTCGTACCTCACACGCCACGTGCGCAATATCGACAAGGCCGTGCTCTCCGTTCACTGCCACAACGACTTGGGGATGGCGGTCGCGAATAGCCTGGCCGCGGTGCGCGCCGGCGCGCGGCAAATCGAATGCACGATCAACGGCATCGGCGAACGCGCCGGCAATTGCTCGCTCGAGGAAGCGGTCATGGCGATCAAGACCCGCGAGAATGTGCTCGGAGTGCATACCGGGATTCATACGACACGCCTCTTTCCAACGAGTCGCCTGGTGTCGCAGATCGACCGGCATGCCCATTCCGCGCAATAAAGCCATCGTCGGTGAAAACGCCTTCGCGCACGAAGCCGGCATTCATCAACACGGCATGCTCAAGCATCATTCGACCTACGAGATCATGCGTCCCCAAGATGTGGGGCTGTCGCGCACCAATCTCGTGCTCGGCAAGCATAGCGGCCGTCACGCGTTTCGCGAGCGCGTGAAGGAGCTCGGCTTTGACGTCAGCGACGGCGAGCTCAATCAACTGTTCGAAGAATTCAAAGCATTGGCCGACAAGAAGAAAGAGCTCTTCGACGGCGACATCGAAGCGTTGGTCATGCGCTCGGACAATGAAGCCGCGGGGCCCTGGTCGCTGCAATCTCTGAGCGTCGCCACGCACGACAATCAACCGGCGCGCGTCACGATCAGGCTCGCGCACACCGACGGCCGTGTCGTCGCCCACGATCAAACCGCCGACGGACCCGTCGACGCCGTGGTCAAAGCCATCGACCATGCCACCGGAATTCACGTGCAAGCTGCGCACGTTCGAAGTGCGCAGCGTGACCGTCGGCGAGGACGCGCAGGGCGAAGCGCTGCTCACCGTCGAACACAACGGTCGCACCTATCGCGGCGCGGGCATCAGCACCAATATTCTCGAATCCGCCGCGCGAGCGTACTGGAAGTCATCAATCGCATTGAAGCCACCAAAGCCAATGCCGACCGCAACAGCAACGAGCGCCGCTCGCCGCTGCGACCGACGCTCAGCCCGGGCGTTTAGTTCCCGCACTGTCCCACAACTCGGTCGACACGGCCCGAGCCGCTGATCCTCGGATGGGTGCCGATCGGCGAGCACCGTTGTATTCACAAGGTCGGCCGACGTCTTTTCGGACCTGCGGTTCCGTGCAAATGTCGCCCAGCGCTGGGCGGGTCGACCACAGCGGGAGGGTCGCAGGCGCCGGAGATACCGGCCCACCGTGCGCGGCGAGAGGGTCAGCCCCAGTTTCAAGCGGAGTTCGTCGGCGATTCGCTCCTCGCCCCAGGTCGGGTTCGCGCGGGCCATGGTGCCGATCAGCCGCTGCAGGTCGACCGGAATCGGTGGCCGGCCAGCGCGGGACTTCCAGCGCCAGAACAGCCGCCAGCCCTGGCGATGCCAGCGGATGAGCGTCCGGTTGCACCACGGTCAGCAGCGCACGCCAGTCCAACCATCGCGACAACAGTACGAGCGTGACGCGCGTTGCCGGGTCCAGCCGTCGAGGAGCTCGGTCGCCGATCCTGGCCGCGTCCTCGGGATGGTGCGTTGCCGCGCGTCTGGCTGAAACGGTTTGCCTTTTCTCGATGCTCCAGTCTACCGGCTGACCTGGAGGCTGGTTCCACCACCAGGGGCGCCGGTGCCGGCGTCACCGTTGGAGACCACCTTGACCCAGAGCGAATCCTTGTCCTTGAAGTACGAGGTGTCGCTGGCCTTGCGCAGCGCATCCAGGCTGTCCTGCGGCGTACCCGAGGCTGCAGTGGTGAATCCCGGCAGCTCGAAGATCACCCACGAGCCGCGATCCAGTTCCGTCAGGGTGAGGGGCACGGACGGCCTTTCGGTGGTCACCTTGATCTCGGTACCGGCTCGTACGTTGGTGCCCCCGGTTACGGTGAACTCCTTGCCATTGCGGCTGAGAACGACTGGCGGCTGAGGAGGTCCAGCAGGAGCGCCGAATCGACCACCAGGTGCGCCAGGACCGGCAGCCGCGCCGGGACCGGCAGCGCCGGACCAGCGGACGCCGGGACCAGCGGCTCCGCCGGACCGGCAGCTGCGCCACGAGCGCCACCGGCACCACGAGCGCCACCGCCGCCGCCGCCAAACGTCAGGCGCCCGACATCGCCCTTGCACACGGCAGCGTTCCAGGTGGGCTTGATCTCACAGGCTTCTGCGTCGACTGCGATGCTGTCGTTGACGCCGTCGTTGATGAGAACGTAGGAATTGGGACCACCGCCGAGCGAGCCGTCCTTGTCGCGGAACGCCGCGGTCTTATAGGACGTACTGCCTCCATTATCGCTGGCCCACTTGCTGTTGTCCGCCATCGGCGGGAAATACACCGGCTTGGCGTTGACGAATTTCAAGCGCTCGAAGGCGTTGTTGGTGCTGACCCCGAAGCTGCTGAACAGCAGGTTAGAGATCGCTCCCGTCTTGCGAGTGGCGTTGTCCTCGTAATTCCGGAAGGTGGCATTCTCCACGTCATGACGGTAATCGTAGTACTCGTAGCCGCGGATCGGGAAATCCGGCAATTCGCGCTTCGGCAGGCTGCGACCGTAAGCCTTTTCCGCGTCAGTCGTGGGGTTGCCGATGTTCTCGGTTTCGCCCACGAACAGCGAGTCAACGACCTTGTGACGTAAAGGCGTAACGACCGAATGCGCCAGACGCGTGCGTAAAGCCCGATCGCGTTGTCGGCCAGCTTCACGTTCCTGAATACGTGCATCTCACCGCGGCCCCAGATGGCGCCATTCCGGTTCTTGTAGGCGGTGAGATCCTCGAAGACCGATTCCAACGCCTTGCTGTTCGGGTCAGCGGGATTTTCAAGGCCGGTATGCGAGCTGCCGGTCACACCGAACGTGTTATTGGGCGCAATGTTTCGGTCGAACATGAACGAGTCGTAGTTGGAGTGGGCGACGTTGCCCTTGAACTCGCGGAATGGCGTTCGACGCGGCCAGGTCTTCGCACTGATCTCCGTGCCTTCGAATTTACCGTTCGGGTGCTCCGGCAATGACATCCAGAAGCCGTTCGAGTCGGAACCCGCGGCCACGTTGTCGCGGAAAGTGTTGTCCGGATTGGTGATCCAGAAACTCGCCGCCGTGTTGTCCGAGGGCAGCAGGACATCCTTGGATTGCCTGGCCATTCGTTCCCGCTTCTGGTCTCGCCGGCTCGCGGCGAGGTTGGTCGGGACGCACGGCTTGGACGTATGACACTTGGTCTGGATCGCCAGGTTGTGAACAAACTCGTTGCCGTGCTCCGACGCCGTCTTCGAGGAAGAAGCAGTGACCGACGGTGTTGTAGGTCACGTTGTTCTCAACGCGCAGGAAATTCGTGCCATGCACGGTCACACAGCGGTTGTAGGTGTCGTGGATCGCGGCGTTCCTGATGTACTGCCCTTTGGCATCGCCGATCAGATGCCAGTGGATCGGATACCGGGCAAGCGTCAGGTTCTGGCCCATTCGATTGGAACTCGACGCCCTCGACAAACATCTTGCTCGCGCCCATCGCCATCACGTGCCCGCCGTAGAATGACTGTTCCGCGTCGGCCGATGCCTGGAGACGGATATTGCGCGTCAGCATAGCCGACTTCGCCACGTTCATCCACGTCGAAGGTGATCTTGCCGAAGTGCATGAAGTCCAGCTTCTTGTCGAGCGTGATCGTATTTCCGCTGATGGCGGAAATGGTTCGCCGCTCTGCCTGCCTGGGATCGAAATCCGTGGACGCGAGGACAATCTCGTCGCCGACCCGCCAGCCAGCGGCGTTCAGGACCTGTATCGAGTTGCTGCCTGCGTCGGCTGTCCTGGCCAGCTTGGTCCAGGTGTTCTGCCGATCACCGTGCAGGTTCAGGGTTCCGCCCATGAGCATGATCCCGCGGTCACTGCGGTCAGTTCGTTCCACCCATTCCACCGATATCTTCGTCTTTGACGTTGTTGGTGAGGGTAATTGTCGCCTTGCGCGTATGGGGCCTGGCTTCGGTGCCGATTTCCAGCTCCCCGTGCAACATGATCCACTCGGTGGTCAGTTCAAGGTCTCTGTTGTTTGCGAAGCTGAGTTTGCCGTCGATCGTCAGACTGCCCAGCGCCGGCGGACTGACGTCGAGGAGCGACGTTCTTGCCTTTGGCAATGGTGACCTTGTCGCCAGCGGCTGGGCACCTTCCGGTCTGGCCAGGTGGCAGGATCAGACCAGCGCGTCTGTCTGACTGCCGGCGCTCCGGCATTCTGAGCCTGAACGACAGCGAACACGCTGCCGAGCAGGAATGCTGGAAGGAGCGAAGCAAGAAGGAACGAGCGATGTTGCTTACTCACGGAATCAACCCCCGTACTGGAAGATGACCAAGAACCGCAGCGGCAAAGCATAGCGCGACAGTCCGCTGCGTCTGGAAACAAGCATGCGCAGAAGTCACTTGATCAGTAGGCGTGACTGCCGCTGATATGTAGGTCACCATGCGTACGATTGCCAGATGTTTCCTGTTGTTCGGACTAGTCGCGGCCGTCCCTCGCGTCGCAGCGGCGCAAGCCATTCTCGCGGGTGAGGTCAAGGACACGACCGGCGCAGTGCTGCCGGGCGTGACCGTTGAAGCCGCGAGCCCTGCGCTCATCGAAAAGGTCCGTGCCGCGGTCACCGACGGCAGCGGGCGCTATCGCATCGAGTCGCTCCCGCCCGGTAGCTACACGGTCACGTTCTCGTTGACCGGGTTCGCCCCGGTGAAGCGGGAGGACCTCATCGTCAGCGGTTCTGGCGTCATCACGGTCGACGTGGAGCTGACGGTCGGCGGCATGGCGGAAACGATCACGGTCACGCCCCGGCGTCGCGACGAATCGTCGCTCGACGTACCGGGCGCGATCAATGCCTTTACCGCGGCCGATATCAAGACCGCCGGTATCGATCGACCGCAGGATTTCGTTGCGCTCACGCCGAACATGAGCCTCGTGCAGACCCAGAACCAGGGCACTCTCGTTCGTGACTGTGCGAGGCATTTCGCAGGCGCGCAACAGCGAGCCCTCGGTGGCCGTGCTCATCGACGGCGTGCAAATGGCGAACCCCTCGCAGTTCAACCAGGAGCTCTTCGACATCGACACCATCCAGGTACTGAAAGGGCCGCAGGGCGCGCTCTACGGACGTAATGCCATCGGCGGCGCGATTATCATCAACACGAAAAAGCCGAGCGATGTTTTCCAAGGCAATGTGACGTTGGGAGCCGACTCCGGGCCCGGCATCAACGTTCGCGGCGGCATGAGCGGCCCGATCTCGGACACGCTCAAATACATCGCGTCGGCCTCCTATTTCGATACCAAGGGCTATATCAGGAATGTCTTTCTGAACGAGAACGCCGATCCGTTTCGAGACGTGTCCGGGCGCCTGCGATTCGTGTGGGAACCGTCGAAAGAGCTGAGCGCGGATGTGCGTGTTTATGCCTCGGGCGTTCGAACTCAGGCGCTTTACTTCAATATCACGGAGAGCGTGAACGACACGAGCCTGCCGGTGCGCGTGAACAACGCTGGTGTGAACGAACGCAATATGTTCGGCACGTCGCTCAAGCTCGATTACGTGAGGCCTCTGGGCACGCTGACGTCCATCACCGCCTACGACCGGTTCAACGAGCTCTTGACCGGCGATCAATTCAATTTTCTGCCGATTCCGGAATCGGTGCTGTTCAAGTTCTTCGGCGCCGATCAGGCGCAGCATCAGTTTCTCGACGTCAATGCGGTGAGCGAGGCGCTGCAATTCGCATCGCCTGCGACGAAGCGCGTGCGCTGGATCGTGGGTGCGTATCTGATCTCGACCGATCGTTTCATTTCCACGGGCAATGTCTTCGACCTGGGCACCGGCGAGGTGCCCGAGGTGCGGCGGGAGCCCTTGCCGCTCTTCAATCCGCAGTTCACCTACCTTGCCGACTCGCAGGACAATTTCGCCTGGGCGGTGTTCGGCAACATCGACGTCAATCTCACGGACAAACTGGAGTTGTCGACGTCGTTGCGTTACGACCGTGACGATCGCAAGAACACCACCGAGACACCTGCGGAATTCATACCTGCGCCGCTCGTGGGTATTGCATTCCCGGGGCAGGTTCGCACGCACACCTGGGACGATTGGCAGCCGAAAGTCACGTTGCGCCACAAGCCGACACGCGATTCCACGCTGTATATCGGTTACAGCCGCGGCTTCGCGCAGCGGCGGCTTCAATCAAACGGGTGTCGGTGCAGCGGGCATTGCCGGTGTGAACGACTTGTTCGACGCCGAGACGGCGGATACCTACGAAGGGGCGCCAAGGCCGAATTTCTCGACCGGCGCGTCGGCGCCAACGTCAGCATCTACCACACGCAGGCGAAAGGATCCTACTTCTTCGTGTTCGATCCGAACACGAGCACGCAGAATCTGGGGAATCTCGATCGCGTCGACTACACGGGCGCGGAGTTCGAAGTGCGGGGACGCATCCTCGAAGGATTCGACGGCTATGTCGGGCTCGGCTACACCGACAGCGACATCAAGGAGTCCAGGCGCGCCGCGAGTGACGTCGGCAACGAAGCGCCCTTGGTTTCGCGGTACACGGCCAACGTGGGTTTGCAATACCGCCATTCCCTGCGCAGCGAGTTGAGCGCGTTCGTGCGCTCGGATGTCGAGGTCATCGGTCCGACGTGGTTCTATCCCGACAACTTCACGGAGCGCGATCCGGTCACGTTGCTGAACGTGCGGCTCGGCATGGACGGCAAGTCCTGGTCGGCGACCGTCTGGGCCAAGAATCTCACGGACAAACAATACAACGCGGAGTGGTCGCCCGGACCGATGTTCTTCCCGAATCCGGGCTACACCAACAATTTCGTTTTCAAGGCAATGCCGCGACGCTGGGGCGTCGATCTGAATTATCGATTCTGAGCGAGAGCCGACTCCGGCTCGACGCTCGCCACTTCGTTCCGGCAATAGCGTGTCGCGAGCACGACCGACCAGACGACAGGCAGGTCAGGGGGACCGACGCGAAGGACCGTTCATCTCGGATCGGATATCCCGCGGGCTGGGTTCCCAGTTGTAGCGGAACCCTTTCGAAGCGGCTTATGAGCGGCTTCGAACTGCTCGGACTGACGGTTCTTGTAGATCTGTTTCTTGATCCGTTCTTTCTTCAAGCTGCTGAAGAACGACTCGGCGACGGCATTGTCCCAACAGTTGCCCTTTCGGCTCATACTCGGCTCCAGGTGATTCGAGACGGCAGAAGCGCCGCCACGCGTCGCTGCCGCATACTGAGTGCCTCTGATCGGAATGAATCAGCGTGCCGCGCGGTCGGCGTCGCCGCACCGCCATCAGCACGGCATTGAGCACGAGCTCGCGGTGAATCGTCGGCGCCGGCCGCCCACCCGACGATCAGGCGCGAGAACAGATCCATGACGACGGCCAGATAGAGCCAGCCCTGCCACGTCCGAATGTAGGTGATATCGGTCACCCACGCGGTGTTCGGCCGCGTCGCCGTGAATTGCCGTTGCAGGAGATTCGGGATCAGCACCGACGGCTTGCCGACGGCCCAGCGCCGGATGCGATAGCCGTGGAGCGCGCGCAGATTGTTTTCGCGCATTAGGAGAGCCGGAAACCTCGGCGGTGCCAGGCTTCGGCACCGTCTCGGGCTTGACGATCACGATGACGTCCTGCCATCCGTCCCACACCTGAGACATCCAGACCCACAGTAGTCGGTCCACACGGGTGAGTCGCATCCGTCGAGGGCAGGATCGTCTCACGACCTGGAGTTGATGGCGTAGCGCGAGAATCTCAAGCTGCAAGGTCGCTCGCGCACGGCAGGACGTTCAGGCACGTCAGTAGCATCGAAGCGATGCCCGATCCCGATGACCAAGACCTATCCGCGGAGAACCACACGATCAATGTTCGCAGAAGAACGGAGTTCTTAGCGGGCACACAGCCGGATGCGCGTGACCCTGGCCGGGCAAGACGCTCGGCCGCCGCTGACTGACTTCGCGAAGCTTCTGCGATCCACTACCTCGCTCCGGCCCTGCAGCTTCGACGCCGTCGCGCATTCGGCCATCACCGTGAAATAGCCGCTGCACGCCGTCGGCGCCGACGACGAACGGATGGTCCTCGCCGACTTCGCGCTTGGCGCGCGATCAGACGAGCCTTCGTGTAGGCGTTGTCATGCTCGCTGTGGTTCGACAGGATGACCGTCGCACCCGCATCGGCGGCCGCCTTGGCGATTCGCTTCTGCGACTCGATGTATTCATCCCAGCGCGCGGCGTTCGTGCCGAACGCGCCGGTCAGCGTGCCGCCGGAATACGCGACCATCACGCGTCCGTCCCTGATCCTTCACCGGGAAGACGTACGACAGCGTGCCCGGCGTATGTCCCGGCGTCGCGACGATGTCGATGGTCGTGTCGCCGAGCGTGAGCTTCATGCCGTCGCGACCGACGGCGACGTCGCGCGTCGGCACGCCGCCGGCCGCGGTCGCGGGCCGCTGCAGCGTCGACTCCCAGTCGGGCGCGCCCATCACGACCTTGGCGCCGAATCGTTTCTGCAGTTCCGGCGGCGCCCTGATCGTGATCGCCGTGCGCGTGGCTGATGACGACGTAGCTGATTTGCCGCGGATCGAGTCCGAGTGTCTGTCAGGCCGTCGATGATCTCAGGCTGCGGTCGCCCACGCGAAGTTCGTGTCGATGATGATGAGGCCGTCGCTCGTGCGCAGCGCCCACGACGAATGCTGCCGCGTGCCGAGCCAGTAGAAGTTGTCGAAGACCTTGTAGGGCGATGCGTACTTACGATGGCGCGATCTGGCGTCCCCGGGCCGCCCCTCGCGCCGCGCGCGCCCCCGCCGCCGGATTCGCGAGCGCCGGGTTGGCGCCGGGAAGCAGGGTTCACGAATGTCGCGCGGTAATCGAGGCCCGCGGCGGCCTTCGCCGCGATGATGTGCGCGTCGATGTCGCTGACCGGCGATTGCGCCGACACGGTGGCGACAGCCACGTAACTTG